>ERZ827168.689-NODE-689-length-52561-cov-4.045119_pt1 | contig 52561 bp, 40 predicted proteins | sample MGYA00519868_ERZ827168 | MGnify/ENA primary metagenome ERZ827168 (study PRJEB31778, sample SAMEA3449271) | human gut metagenome | biome: human gut; feature: human-associated habitat; material: faeces | place: United Kingdom | collected 2010/2012 ...
GTCCATTCCGTAGTAGCTGTTTACGTAGGGGAAGGAGGTCTCTATTATATGGAGCGGCTTCTTCCCGATTTTCGCCCACTCCTGCGGCCATGCGTTTTTCTCGGTCTGGGGCCACCAGCAGAAGTAGGCGTTGCTTGTAATTACCTCCCCGAAGTTTCCGCCGGCTTGGAAGAAGTACGGGCGGTCGGGGTCGTATTTGCGCATTATCTCGACGCCGCTCATGCAGACTTCCGCCTTGCGCTTTTTGTCGCCGGACGGCAGGTAGCCGTCGGCCATTTTGAGCGGGTGGTAGTCGAGCCCGTAGCCGAGGAAATTTGTGGATAGAAAATACATTACGTTGGACGGGTGGTTGCGCCATTTGCGTATGGCGGAAGCCATGTATTTTTCGAGGTCCGCGCGCGTCTTGGGGTCGTTCCAGAGGGTATAGGTTTTGGCGGTGACTCCCTTCAAGCAGACGAAGAGCAGCAGCCCCTCTTCGTCGCAGGCGCGTATGATATTTTTGAAGTGAGAGTCCTTCGCGTCGACGGGGAAGAGGCCGCGGGCGGAGTTGTACCCGAGCTCTTTGAGGGTGCGCGCGGTCTTTACGACTTCGGCGTAGGTCGCGGTGCTGTTGCCCCAGGAGTCGTGGTTGAATAAATGGATTTTTTTGCCGTTTAATACGTAGTCTTTGCCGTCTATTTCAAAGGTTCTGAACCCGAACTTGAAGGGCTCGCATGAATCGACAACCTTTCCGCCGGCGTCCGCCAGCTCGAAGCGGCAGCCGTAGAGATAGGGGTTGTCAACGTCCCAGAGTTTCGCGTTTTCCCACTTGGCGGAAAACGCAACCTGCTTTTCCTCTCCGGCGCCTATTTCGAACGGTTCGCTCTCGAGCTTTTCCGGAGCGTTTTCGCCCTCAACCGCGGCGCGCAGGACGAGCTTTTTTGCGCTTCCCGTATTGTTTTTCACGAGGGTTTCGAAAGATATTTTGCCCTCTTTTACAAAGGTGCGCACGGCGGGAAATTCAATGCGGGTCTTGGGCTTTGCCTGCAAATGGACGTCGCCTTTTATGCCGCGCCAATTCCACCTTCCGCCCTCGTCTTCGAGGCGCACGGTGACGAAGTTCCAGTCCCCGTAGCGGATGTCGGCGGGCTGCAAGGCGGCCTCGTTGTCGAATCCGTCAGCGAAGCGCGCGATTTCCCTGCCGTTGAAATAAACCGTCGCGTTTTGCGACATTCCGAAGTCTTCAAACAATAGCGATAAGTCCGAGCCCTTCCACTTTTCGTCCGCTACAAACGCGCGTTCGAGGACGGATTCGGTGTATTCGTGCAGGGGCTTGCCGCCCATTTTAAACCTCTCGGAAAGCGCGGAGAGGTTTTTGTCGCGGAGCCGGAAAATCGCGTCGTTTTTGCCGTTTTCCCAGCCGCTGTACCTCCCGGGAACGGCGAGATAATACGGGCCGGCGTCTTTGGAGGCGGGCAGGGAAAGTCTCCACAGGGCGTTCAGGACTGTTTTCTCCCGCGTGGGGGTCTTGAATGTTTCCGCTCCGTCGAGCGACCATATCGCCTTTTCGGAATCGCGGACCCTGTGTATTTTAAGCTTTGCCGAGCGCGCGGCTGCCGACTTTTTCGAGTGCGCCTTCCGGACTTTCGACAGGTCGGAGGGAGATGCGAGGTCGGGGCACATAAGGAGCTCGTCTATGACGCCCTCCGCCTGCGTTTTGGAATAGGTGTCGGAATCGGGAGTGTCCCCGAGGATTATCACTCCGGGCCCCATGTCTGCGGGGGCGTTGAATGAAAGCTTCCCTTCGGCTTTTTCCCCTCCTATCGCGCCGTAAAATTCTTTGGAATTGAAGTCGAACCCGAAGCATATTCTCGAATATTCGCCCTTTTTCAGCAGAGAGGCGGGCAGGGAGAGCTTGTCGCCGCCTTCGCCGGAGAAGATTTTGAACGCGACTTCCTTCCCCTCTTTTACGATTTCAAATTTGAGCGAGCCCGACGCCCCCGCGACGAGCCCGTGCGTATTGCCGTCGCCCGCGCCGTCCCAGTCGGGCGCAAAATAGAAGAAAAGCGACTGCGCCTTTGACGCCATTCCGCCGACTTCCGTGAGGCGCGCGACAGCCTTGCGGTCGTATCCGTGCCGCGACATCTTTATGCCCTTGCCGAATTTTCCGCCCGTGAAAATCGTCTCCGCCGATTGGAATGACGCGCCTGACTGCGGGTCTATCTTGCCCTCGAACGGGACGTAGAGAAACGGCTCCAACCGCTTCTTCCCCGGCGTCGAGTTCATCGCCTCCGCGATTTCCGCGCGGGAGAGCGGGCGGTTGAAAATTTTGAACTCGTCGATTCCGCCGTCGAGTTGGTCGGACACGGAGTGGGTCATTGCGCCGATTTCAAGCTCGCGTTGGGGGGCGCCTATTTTCCCGCCGAGGTTGCGGTCGTAAACGGCTTCGTTGCCGTTTATGAAAAGCCTCATTTCCGAGCCGTCGTAGACGAGCGCCGCGTGCGTCCATATGCCCGCGGGGAAAGAGGCGTCGCTCACGGACAACCCCTTGTATTCGTTTTTTTCGCCCAGATACGTGGCGTTCAGCCTCCCCCACCTGTCGAACTGCAAGTAGACGTTGCCGGAATTCCAGCCGAAATTCGTCCTGAATACGGAGCGGTGCTGGCTGCCCTTTCTGATTTTGTCGGGGTTTATCCAGCAGCATACCGTCCAGCCGCTTTCCGGCATCGCGGAGCCCACGGAATACCAGAGGTCGCCCACGCCCGATTCCTGGCGGAAGGCGAGCGCGCCGCCGTATTTGCCCTCCGTCTTTTCCGGCGCGGGATCCGGTATTCTGGCGACCTTGGCGCCGTCGAGGGCGATGTCGGGCTCAAACCCTTCGTCGAACGAGGCGTAAAAGCGCAGGGGGCTTTCGTGTCGGGCGGAGAGCAAAGAGCAGGAAAGCGCGAGAGCTGCGGAAAAAATTGCGGTCTGTAATTTCATAATCGCGCAATCCCATATCTTTTGGGGGCGGATTTGTAAACATAAAAGGCGTTTTGGCTTGCCAAAATCCGGCTTCGGGGGGAATTTTAAGCCATGTCGAAGATAAAAATCAGGGCAAACGGGCGGGAGTATCATGCCGACGATTCGCGGACGGTCGCCGATTTCATAGAGTCGCTTGGGATAAACCCGCGCCGGTGCGTCGTGGAGCACAATTCCAAGGCGATGCGCTACGAGGAATTTTCCAAAGCCGCGCTCTCGGACGGAGACGTTTTGGAGGTCATGCAAATCGTTGCGGGGGGCTGATGGGTTCTTTTGAAAAATACGTCCGCCAGACGGCGCTCGCCGGATTCGGCAAAGAGGGGCAGAGGAGGCTCGCGGAATCCGCCGCCGCGGTCGTCGGCGCGGGAGGCGTGGGGAGCGGCGCGCTGCCGCTGTTGGCGGCTTCGGGAATCGGGCGGCTTGCGGTTTTCGATTTCGACACCGTCTCGGAGACCAACCTCCACCGCCAGACGCTCTACGGGGCGGACAGCGTCGGCGAACCCAAGGCGAAAATTGCCGCCGAGAAGCTGTCCGCCCTGAATCCCGATTGCGAAATTTCATTTTTCGGCGAGCCCTTCGATAATTCGGAGAAATTTTCCGACCTCCTGAAAGGCTGCCGCATTTGCATTGACGCGACGGATTCGTTTTCCTCGCGCCTTGCGGTGTCGGCCGCGTGTGCTCGCGCGGGAATTCCGGAGATAATGGCGTCCGCCGCGGGCTACGTCTGCCAGATGATGGTTTTCGGCGACGGGTTCTACTTTGACAAATGCGTCGGCTCCGACCCCTCCGCCGCGCGGGAGAAATCCGCGGGATTGCCGATATTCCCCCCCGCCGCCCACCTTGCCGGCGTATGGGCTGCGGGGGCTGCGGCGGGATTTTTGTCGGGCTGCATTCCCCTGGAAATCGGCGAATTCAGAATGTTCGACTTCTCCGCGGCGTCGTACCGAAAGCTCGCGCTGCGCCAGGCTCCCAAAATTCAAATCCCGAAAAAATCATGAAAAACGCGAAGAGAGAAAAGTGCGCCGACCTCGGCGAGATAACGGCTTTTATGGACTCCTGCCTGCGCGTCGGGGAGTTCAAAGACTACGACGGCGCGAAAAACGGCCTGCAATGCGCCAACAGCGGGAAAGTGCGCTCGATAGTCTCCGCCGTTGACGCGGGGCTCGGGGAGATGAAGCTCGCGGCGCACATGGGGGCGGATTTGCTCATCGCGCACCACGGCATGTTCTGGTCTCCGCCGATTCCGTTTACGGGGCGCAATTACGAGAAGATAAAAACCCTCGCGGACTCCGACCTCGCGGTCTACGCCTGCCACCTGCCGCTCGACGCCCACCCGCGCATAGGCAACAACGCGCTGATCGCAAAGGCGCTCGGGCTGAAAGCGCTCTCGCGGTGCTTCGATTTTTGCGGGGAGAAGATAGGGGTTCTCGCCGCCGCGCCCAAGGGCGGCAGGGACGAGCTGGAAAGGCGGCTAAGCGCGCTCTTTCCGGAGACCTTCAAAGCCATACGCTTCGGCTCGAAGGAGCCGGAGAAAGTCGCTGTGTGTTCGGGCGGAAGCGGGAGCTGCGTTGGGGAGCTCGCCGCAGTCGGCGCGGACACCCTCGTGTGCGGGGAGCTCTCGCAATACCACTTCACCATGGCGCAGGAGCTCGGTCTCAATCTCTACCCGTGCGGGCACTACGCCACCGAGAGGTTCGGGGTGATGGCGCTCGGGGAGCTCGTCGCCAAAAAGTTCGGGTTGAAGTGCAGTTTTATAGAAATGCGCAACCCCCTGTGATTTTTTTCTTCTAATGCGCGCTCAAAACGGTTAAAGATTCCAGAAAATAAAAAAATGAAAACCATCGCCCTCATAAACGGTCCAAACCTCGACAGGCTCGGGAAGCGCGAGCCCCAAATCTACGGCCGCGCTACGCTCGCCGACATCGTTTTCGGGCTCCGCGCGGAGGCCGGAGAGCTCGGAGCGGAGATTGCGGACTTCCAGTCGAACTGCGAGGGCGAGATAATCGACAAAATCTACGGGTTCGCCGATTCCGGAGTGAAGTTCGGCATAATAAACCCCGGCGCCCTTACCCATACGAGCGTCGCGCTGCGCGACTGCATCGCGGGCTCCGGAATGACGTTCGTCGAAGTCCACATTTCCAACGTGGCAAGGCGCGAGGATTTCCGCCGCACGTCTCTCACGGCTCCCGTCTGCGCGGGCTCCGTCGCGGGTCTCGGGGTGTTCGGGTATTCGGCGGCCCTGCGCTATCTCGCATCCATAGCGGATTAAAACCCCCGCGCGCGGATTCCGGCGGATTTTCCGCCCGCGCGCCGCTTTGCAAGTGCGCAGACTCGACATAGATTTTGAAGGCGAGCTCAACCCCGACCAGCTCGCCGCCGTCACCTCCCCGTGCGACCGTCCGGCGCTCGTGCTTGCGGGCGCGGGCTCGGGCAAGACGCGCACGCTTACTTACCGCGTGGCGTGGCTGATATCCGAATGCGGGCTCTCCCCGCGCGAGATAATGCTGCTGACCTTTACGAACAAGGCCGCCAGCCAGATGCTCGCGCGCATATGCGCGCTGACGGGAATGGAGGCGCGCGAGTTTTGGGGCGGAACCTTCCATTCGCTCGGCAACCGCTTTCTGCGCATAGAGGCGGAGGCGGCGGGGTTGTCGCCAAACTTCACGATTCTCGATTCCGACGATTCGGAATCGCTCATAAAGGCTTCGGCCAACGAAATTTTCCCGTCGTATTTCGCCGACAAGGACAACCCGAAACCGAAGCTTTTGCGCGATATCATAAGCTACGCCCGCAACACGCGCTCCTCCGTCCGCGACGCCATGGCCGGCAGATTTTCGTGGTTGGAGTCGCCATACGCGGACATAGAGGAAATCGCCGAATATTACGCGGAGAAAAAGCGCGCGGCGAACTCCTGCGACTTTGACGACCTACTCGAGCTCTGGTATATGCTCTTGCGCGACAATCCGGAAATCCTCCAAAAATACTCGGGGCGCTTCAAAAACATTCTGGTGGACGAATATCAGGACACCAACAAATTGCAGTCCGACATTCTCGACCTTCTCGCCTCGCACGGCAGGATCAGCGCTGTCGGCGACGACGCCCAGTGCATATACTCATGGCGCGGGGCGGAGATAGGCAATATTCTGGAATTTCGCGACCGCTATCCGGCAGCGCATATTTATAAAATAGAGCGCAATTACAGAAGTACGCCGCAGATACTGGCGTTCGCCAATTCCATACTCGCCGAAATGGATTCGGACGAGGCTTACCGCAAGACGCTCGTGCCGGCGCGCGGCGGGTTTGAAAAGCCGTTTGTAATCCGCGCCATGGACGGCGTGTCGCAGGCGAGGAGGGTGTGCGACGCCATTTCGGAACTCGTCTCCTCCGGGAGGTGTTCCTACTCCGACATAGCCGTTTTGTACCGTTCCCACTTTCAGGCTATGGATATGCAGTTGCAGCTCCAACAGCGCTCTATGCCATTTGCCATAACGAGCGGACTGAAATTTTTTGAGCAGGCCCACGTCAAGGATGTCGTCGCCCAGTTGAAGTTCGCCGCAAATCCTAAGGATTCGGTCTCGTTTATGCGGTTTGCGCGGTTTCTGCCGAAAGTCGGCGAAAAGACTGCCGCGAAAATATTTTTCAAGGCGGCGGAAGTCGCGAAAAAGCGCGGTTTGGGGGAAGTGGAGGCGCTCTCGCACGGGGACGTTTTGGCGAAAGTTCCGTCGGCGGCGCGCGGGGCGTTCGCGCTCATGGCGGCGGACTTGCTCAAAATTTCAAAGTCGCTAAACGCGATGAATGCGGCGTCTCCGTCGGCGGGCGGGGCGGCGGCCTCTCCGCCCGCCCAGACCGACTTTTTCGCCGAAATGCTTTCCGAACCGCGGCGCCCCGCCGGCACCGCCGCGGCGCCGCAATCCGCAGAAAACGCGGTTGAACCTCTTTCGGGCCCGAAAGAAGCCGTGAGGCTGGCGTGCTCGGGCTGGTACCGCGACGCCATGAAAACCTCCTACGAGGATTGGGAGGACAGGTGCCAGGATTTCGACTCGCTCTTCGAATACGCTTCGCGTTTTGCGGGCATGGAGGACTTTCTCGTCAATGTCACGCTCGAAATTTCCGAGGCCGAGAGCTCGCAGCCGGCCGATTCCTCCGACAGGGTGAGGCTCATGACCGTCCACCAGGCAAAGGGGCTCGAATTTCCCGTGGTGTTTCTGATAAGCGCGGCGGACGGGCTCTTCCCGACGAAGCGCAGCATAGACGACGGCGACGTGGACGAGGAGCGCAGGCTGTTCTATGTTGCCGCAACGCGCGCGATGGATTTTCTCGTAATATCCTACCCGCGCGTGAGCGTGGTGGGCGGCAACTACGAAATGCGCGAGCCGAGCCGCTTTTTGCAGGGCGTCGACCCGGGCCTATACACGGTTTCGGAATAGCTTTTGATTCCCCGTAAACTCCCGAAATATTTCGGCGGATATGGGGGCGTCCGCCGCAGTTTCCGCGGCGCCGGAAATCTCCCGCGGGGAACGGCCTTTCGGAAAGGACTTCTGCGCCCCGCGAAGAAATAATATCTTGTTGACTAAGCGGGGAAATTTGCCATTCTCACCGCTTAAATTTCCACATTTTCAGCCGGTATTTTTTTAATGCTGAAAGGCGCCTGACATGTCATTGATCGTTCAGAAATACGGCGGCACGTCCGTCGGCAACACAGACAAAATTCTCAACGTCGCGAAGCGGATAAAGACTTTCGTGGACGGGGGGCACAAAGTTGTAGTAGTCGTGTCCGCCAGAAGCGGAGTGACCAACGACCTCATCGCGCGCGCCAAAACGCTCAATTCCATGCCGGACGAGCGCGAGATGGACATGCTGCTCGCCGTAGGCGAGCAGGAGACGATCGCGCTCACGGCGATGGCCCTCCATTCGCTCGGCGTCAAGGCCCTCTCCCGCACGGGGGCGCAGGCCGGCATACACACGGATTTCGACCACACCCGCGCTAAAATCGTCGAAATCACCGGCGGGGACATAAAAAAATGCCTCGACGACGGCAAGGTCGTAATCGTCGCGGGTTTCCAGGGCGTCGACGGCGACGGCAACGTGACGACCCTCGGGAGGGGCGGAAGCGACTTGTCCGCGATAGCCCTCGCCGCAGCCCTGAAAGCCGACGTCTGCCAAATCTACACCGACGTCAGCGGCGTATACACCGCCGACCCGCGCATAGTCAAAAACGCCAAGAAAATTCCCGAAATGTCGTACGAGGAGCTCCTCGAAATGGCGTCCCTCGGCTCGAAGGTCATGCAGGCGCGCTCCGTGGAGTTCGCGCAGAAGCACGGCGTGGTATTTGAAGTCAGATCAAGCTTTAACAACGAATCCGGAACTATCGTGAAATCAGAAGTGCCATCAATGGAAGACGTCGTAATCACGGGCGTCGCAGTCGACAAAAACCAGACGAAAGTCACCGTCAGAGACATACCCGACAAACCCGGAACGGCCGCAGAAATTTTCCGCGAGCTCGGGGAGGCGGGCATACTCGTGGACATGATAGTCCAGAATCTCGGCCGCAAGGGAAGGGCAAACCTCACTTTCACCGTTTCCAAGGACGACGCGCCGAGGGCCGAAAAGCTGCTCGACAAATTCTGCTCGTCTTTCGAGGGGGCGTCGGCGGAGCTTACGGGCGACATAGCGAAAGTTTCGGTGATAGGCACCGGAATGCGCTCGCACAGCGGCGTGGCGGCAAAATTTTTCAGGGCTCTCGCCGACAACGGCATCAATGTGCAGCTCATCACCACAAGCGAGATAAAAATTTCCGTCGGCATCGCCCTCGAAGATTCCGAAAAGGCGGCCAACGCCTTGCACGCGGCTTTCGGGCTCGACAAATAACAGTCCGTTTCCGGTTATGAAATTCGTAAGCACGCGCGGGAACGGCGGCAGGCTTTCGTTCCTCGAAGCGGTCGCGGAGGGGCTGGCTCCCGACGGGGGTCTTTTCGTGCCCGAGGAAATGCCGGACATATCGGGGCTCTTGAAGAGTTGGGAGGGGCTCGGATACGCCGAACTGTGCTTTGAATTTTTGAGGCTCTTTGCCGACGACATTCCGCAGGGCGACCTGAAAAAAATCGTGTCCGAGTCCTACAAAAAATTCGGCGACCCGGCGGTGGCTCCGCTGCGCGGGCTCGGAGAGTCGCTTTGGATGCTGGAACTATACCACGGCCCGACGCTCGCATTCAAGGATTTCGCCCTCCAACTGTTGGGCAACCTCTACGAGTACATGCTCGCCGGAACACCGCGCAAAATAAACGTGCTCGGCGCCACGAGCGGCGATACAGGAAGCGCCGCCATAAACGGGCTGCTCGGCAAGAAAGGGGTTAATATTTTCATACTCTATCCCGAGGGCAGGGTTTCGCCGTTGCAGGAGAGGCAGATGACATGCACCGGCGCGTCCAATGTGTTCCCGATCGCCATAGACGGCACTTTCGACGACGCCCAGGCGATAGTCAAAAAGATTTTCGGCGACAACTCCTTCAAGGCGGAGTGGAACCTTTCGGCGGTGAACTCGATAAACCTTGCGCGGGTGCTCGCGCAGTGCGTGTACTACATATACGCTTGGCTGAAACTCCCCGAATCCGCGCGCGAAAAGGCGGTCTTCGCCGTGCCGACCGGCAATTTCGGCAATGTTCTCGCCGGCTGGATGGCGTGGAAATGCGGAATGCGCTGCGGGGGGTTCAGGGTTGCGACAAACCGGAACGACATTCTCTTCCGCCTCTTCAATACGGGGGTTTACGAGGTATCGGAAGTAATGCCGAGCTTCGCCCCGTCTATGGACATCCAAGTGGCTTCCAACTTCGAGCGGTTCATTTATTTTTCCGAAAACGGCGACTGCGCCAAAGTCCGCCGCATAATGTCGGAATTTTCCAGAACCGGAAAATGGGTCTTCGAGGGCTTTAAGCCCGAAAATTTTTCGGCGTCCAGAATGTCCGACGAGGAAATCCCCGCCAAAATTTCGGAAGTGCGGGAGAAGTACGGCATAATCATAGACCCGCACACGGCGTGCGCATTCAAGGACTTGCCCGATTCTCCGGCAGTTGTGCTCTCGACCGCAAGCCCCGCAAAATTTCCGGAGCTCATAAAAAAGACCCTCGGGATTGAGCCGAAATCGGGCATTCTCGAAAGTCTCAAACGCGGGAATATCGTCAAGACCTCCATGCCCGCCGACGCCGAAAAAATCCGCGCCTTCATACGCGAACGCGCCATTAGATAGCCCGCACGCTGCGGCGGGCGGGCAGGATACCGCGGCTCCGCGCAAGGAGGCGGGGCGCAAACTTCGGCATACTATCAAAAAATTTCAAATGAAAAAGGTTTTTATATACGACACCACTTTGAGGGACGGGACGCAGTGCGAGGGTATTTCGCTTTCGGTGGCGGCCAAATTGCGGCTCGCCGAAAAAATGGACAGCTTCGGGATAGACTTCATTGAAGGCGGCTGGCCGGGCTCCAACCCCCGCGACATGGCGTTTTTCGAACAGGCGAAAAACCTGCGCCTTTCCCACGCAAAGATAACGGCTTTCGGCTCGACGCGCCGCGCAAACGTACGCGCGGAGGACGACCCGCAGATCGCCCTGCTGCTCGAGGCCAAAACGCCATATGTGACCATTTTCGGCAAGACGTGGCTTCTGCACGTCACGGAAGTCATCAAGACTTCTCCGGAGGAAAATCTCAAAATGATAGAGGAGAGCGTGGCGTACCTCTCCAAAAACGGCGTCAGGGTAATCTACGACGCCGAACACTACTTCGACGGGTTCGCCGACAATCCGGAATACGCGCTCGAAACGCTCGCCGCCGCAAAGCGCGGGGGCGCGGAGTGCGTATGCCTTTGCGACACAAACGGCGGAACTATGATGGGGGCGTTTTCGGAGATTGTCCGCAAAACTGTCGAATTTATGGGCGACACCCCCGTGGGCGTCCACTGCCACAACGATTCCGGGCTCGGGGTCGCGCTGTCGCTTCTGGGCGTCGAGAACGGGGCGTCTATGGTGCAGGGCACCCTCAACGGCATCGGCGAGAGAAACGGCAACGCCAATCTCTGCACGGTTATCCCCAACCTCTCCCTCAAAATGGGCCGCGAGCTCTCCTGCTCGGGCAGCCTTAAAAAGCTCCGCGACCTCTCTTTGTTTGTGGACGAAATGGCGAATCTGCGCAGCGATACCCGCCTGCCGTACGTAGGGTCGTCCTCATTCGCGCACAAGGGGGGCGTCCACGCCGACGCCGCCAACAAGGTAAAGCGCAGCTACGAGCACATAGACCCGTCTCTCGTCGGCAACAAGACCCGGGTGCTGGTTAGCGACATGTCCGGCAGGGCGTCCGTTATGATGAAAGCGCGCGACATGGGCGTTGACGTCGATTCAAAAGACCCCGCCATAAAGGAGTTTCTCGACGAGCTCAAAGAGCTCGAATTCCGCGGGTACGAGTACGAGGCCGCCGACGCCTCCTTCGGGCTGCTGCTCGCAAAATGCCTCAAAAAGCACAAGCCTCACTTCAAAGTGCGCGGGTACAGGGCGATAGTCGAACGCGACGAGCTTGCGGGAACCACGAAGTCGGAGGCCACGGTAAAGCTGGAAATGGACGGAACCGTTGAACACACGGTAGCCGAGGCCCACGGGCCGGTCGCCGCCCTCGACCTCGCGCTGAGAAAGGCGCTCGTCAAAAAGTTCCCCGCGATAAAGTCGATGGACCTCACCGACTTCAAGGTGCGCATAATCGACAGCGGCGCGGGAACAAACGCAATTACGCGCGTCATGATAGAGTCAAAGGATTCCGGCGGGGAAATCTGGGGAACCGTCGGGGCGTCGGACAATATAATAGTGGCCTCGTGGGAGGCTCTCAAAGATTCGTTCGAATACAAACTTTCCAAAGAGGATTGATTTTCGCGCGGGGTCTGCCAAACTTTCTTTCCATGAGCGAGGGACGAAAAAAAATCATAGATTTGCGCGCCGGCATAAAAAACCCGCTGCTCGCGCGGCTCTTCGGCCTCGTTGAAAAGCCCGTTGAATCGTTTTTCGGCCTCAGGCGTCTCGACGAAGCGTACCGGCGCCTCCACGCCATGGACGACGGGCGCAATTTTTTCGAGCGCGCAATCGACGTCATCGGCATAAAGTTTGAGGCCGACCCCGAGGAAATCGCAAAAATTCCGGCCTCCGGCCCGCTCGTCGTGGTGTCGAACCACCCGCTCGGCTGCGTGGACGGGATAATTCTCGGGGCGGTTCTCACGCGCGTCCGCAAAGACGCCAAGATGATTTTAAATTCCATGCTTTCGCCGATGGACGAAATCAACGAGTGTTCCATATCCGTAAACCCCTTCGGCGGTAAAAAGGCGGCCGCGCAGAACGTGTCCGCAATGAAGGAGATTTTAAAGGCGCTCAAAAACGGCGGGTGCGTCGGAACCTTCCCGTCGGGGACGGTCTCCTACCTGCGCCTGCGCGAGCGCTGCATTACCGACCCCGAGTGGAACACCAATATCTTCCAGATGGCGCGCCGGACGGGGGCGTCGATTCTGCCGGTGTTTTTCGAGGCGCGCAATTCCATTCTGTTCTATCTCGCGGGGGTAGTGCACCCGCGCCTGCGCACGGCGCTTCTGATAAGGGAGATGTTCGCGGCGTCTTCCCGATCGCCGGTCAGAATGCGCGTAGGCTCCCCCATTCCCCCCCGCAAAACCGCCGGATTCAAGACCGACGGGGAGCTCGCCGGCTGGCTGCGCATAAACTCCTACATTCTCGGCGGAAAGAACACTAAGGGCAGCAGGGCTTCCGCCCAGCAGATTTCGGCGTTCCGAAAGAGCATGGAAAAGTTTTTCCCGAAAAGGGAAATGCAGGAGCTCATTTTGCCGATTTCGCCCGAGAAGATGGAGCGCGAGATAGATTCGTTGCCGGATTCCTGCAAGATGGTGTCCGTAGGCAAAATCTCAGTTTACTGCGCGGAGGCATGGCAGATAAAGTGGACGCTCGTGGAAATCGGCAGATTGCGCGAAAAGACTTTCAGGGAAGTCGGGGAGGGGACCGGAAAGAGCATAGACAACGACGAGTTCGACCAGTACTACCTCCACATGTTCATGTGGGATTCCGAGAGCAGGCGAATTGCCGGCGCCTACCGCATAGGGCGTACGGACAAGATAATAAACTCCATCGGCGTCCAGGGGCTCTACGCCTCGACGCTTTTCAAAATCCGGCCGGAGCTGATGGAGCGCATCGCCCCCGCGCTGGAAATGGGGAGGTCGTTTATCGCAAGCGAATACCAGAAGAAGCGCTCGACGCTCGCCGTCCTATGGCGCGGAATCGGCGAATACCTCTACCGCCACCCCCAGTACAGGACGCTCTACGGGCCGGTGAGCATAAGCACGGAATACAACTCGATATCCAAGGATTTGATAGTCCAGTTTCTCTCCGAAAAAAGAACTTCCGAGGAGCTCGCCAAATTCGTCAAGGCCAAGAAGCCGCCGAAATTGAGAATGAAGAATGTCGACAGGCAGACCCTAATGAGCTGCGCAAGCGACATAGAGCACATATCCGCTCTCGTCTCGGAAATTGAGTTCGACAACAAGGGGATTCCCACCCTCCTGAAACACTATCTGAAACTTGACGGGGAGCTGCTTGCCTTCAACGTGGACAGGGAATTCGGCAGCTGCATAGACGGCCTGATAATGGTTGATATGCTCAAAACCGACCCCAAGCTGTTGAAGTCGTACATGGGCGCGCATCAGACTGTGGAATACCGCAAATTCCACGGATTGGAGACTGCGGGCGTGGAGATTCCGAAAGGCGGGGCTGATGAAGCCTGAGTCCTGGAATTCGAGGTTCGGCGCCATTCTCGCCGTTGCGGGCAGCGCGGTGGGGCTTGGGAATTTTCTGAAATTTCCCGGGCAGGTGGCGATGTACGGCGGGGCGTCGTTCATGCTCGCGTATGTGGTTTCGTTCTTTCTGCTTGGCCTGCCGATCGCGGTTTGCGAGTGGACTATGGGCAGGCACGGCGGCGCCAACGGCTACCATTCCCCCGCCGGAATAATCGGTTTTTTCGGCGGAAGCAAAAAAATGGCCTACTTCGGAATAGTCGGGGCGCTGCTCACGATGATCATTTTCTGCTACTATGTCTACATAGAGGCATGGTGCCTCGGATACGCCGCCAACTTCCTCTTCGGCTCGCTCGACTTCAAAAATCTCGGGGAATCCGGCGGCTTTTTTGCGGATTTCGTCGGGGCGGGCGGGAACGGCAGTTCGCTCAAATTCGGGCTCGGCGGGGTTCTCGTATATTTTCTCTTTTCGTTCTCGCTGAATTTCGTCCTCATATACCGCGGTGTTTCAAAGGGCATAGAGTTGTTCTGCAAATATGCAATGCCCACCCTCATCGTGCTCGCGATAGTGATAGTGGCGCGCATGATGACGCTTTCCGACGTCACCCCCGAACACCCCGAGCGTACCATAAACCAGGGCTTGGGGTTCATGTGGAATCCCGTAAAAGTCGTATTGGAGGAGGACAGGGGCGGCAAATGGGTCGAGGCCCAGAGGCTCGTCGGCGACATTGAAATGCGCGCGGCGGAGGAGAAAGTCGCCGGCGGGGGCGGCAAGGTGCGGATACGCCGCATTTCGGTTTTGGAGCAGCTCTCAAACCCGTCGATTTGGATTGCTGCGGCGGGTCAGGTATTTTTCAGCCTGACCGTCGGATTCGGCGCCATAATGACTTACGCCAGCTATTTGAAGCGCAACGACGACATAGTCCTCAGTTCCGTGACATCGTGCAGCGCCAATGAATTTTGCGAAGTCTGCCTCGGCGGCATGATAACGGTTCCGGCGGCGGTCGCGTTTTTCGGAATATCCGGCGTGATGGGCGCGGGGCTTAGCCTGTTCGACCTCGGATTCAAGGTGCTGCCTATGTTTTTCGCGCAGATTCCGCTCGGGTGGGTTTTCGGCTTCATGTTTTTCTTCCTCCTGTTTCTCGCGGCCGTGACGAGCTCGCTTTCGATGCTCCAACCGAGCATGGCTTTCATAGAGGAGGCCGTTAAGATAAAGCGCAAATTCTCCACGCTGCTGCTCGGGGTTCTCTCTTTTTTCATATCCGGATTCGTGGTCTATTTCTCGGAAAACCTGAAAGCCATGGATACTTTCGACTTTTGGATGGGGCAGGTTGCGATATACTTCTTCGCCATAGTCCAGACGCTGCTGTTTGCATGGCATTTCGGGGCGGAGCGGGGCATCAGGCTTGCGAATGCCGGCTCGCAGATCCGGCTTCCGAAATTCTACGCCCCCGTCATAAAATACGTGACCCCCGCGCTGCTTATCGGCGTATTTTTGATGTGGCTGGCAAAAGACGTATTCGGGATCATAGGCAACGGGTCGATAAGCCCGTACATTCTCGATCTGGTCGGCTCCGAATCGCACCCCCGCAATTCGGTCGCAGTCATGGCGATAGTGATAATCGGCGCGCTTTTCGTTTTTTACGCGATGATGCTATTCATATCGCACAGATACGACAGGTTTTCTTCGGGGAGGGCTGAAAAATGACTTTCGGCGGCTGGGCGACTTTTATATTGTCGGCGTGTTCTTTTACGGCGCTGTTTGCGTGGTGTCTGTATAATGTGCTTTCCAAGCCCTCAAACGGCGGGGAGCCCTCCGGCGGATCCGTTCGCGGGGGAGGGGAATCCGACGCCCCGCAGGGTGCCCGCCGCAAGCGGCGCCGGCTATAAGAGCTCCACGGCAACCGAGTCTGCGACCAGCCTGCCGGCGCGCGTCAGGCGCAGCTTGTCTTTTGAAACTTCGAGCAGCCCGAGGTTTTCGAGAAACTTTATGCTGCTTTCGTATCTGCCGCAGTCGGCATTGGGGAAGCGCGCCCGCAAAACGGACAAGTCAACGCCCTCGTTCATCCGCAAACCGAATATCAGCGCGCTCGAAAACATTTCCCCGTCGTCGAGTCTCACGACATCCTCGCAGGCCGGCGCGGAATTTTCGATGCCATGTTTCCACTTTTCCAGATTCGGGGCATTGCGCCTTCGGTATCCCCCGAACTGGGAGGCCGCGGATGGCCCGATTCCCGCCCACTGCGCCATGTGCCACGTCGACAGGTTGTGCAGGCACTCTCCGCCCTCGCGCGCGTAATTCGATATTTCGTACTGTTTGAATCCGAGAGCGGGAAGCTCGTCCATGGCGATTTCGAAAAAGTCGCCCTCCCTGTCCCGCTTTTCGATTTCCATGGGGTCGGATATGCCGCCGCAGCAGGAAGTCCCGCTCTCGAATTCGAGGCAGTACGCGCTTATGTGGTTTACGGGGCATTGGGCGGCGCGGCGCAGGTCGGCTCTCCACTGCTTTTCCGTCTGGCCTTTCGCCCCGAAAATCAGGTCTATCGAAAAATTCTCAAACCCCGCCTCCGCCACGGCGTCTATGGCTTTCAGCGTCTCTTTCAGCGTGTGCGCCCTGCCGAGGGAGCGCAGGACGCATTCGTCAAAGCTTTGCACCCCGAGGGAAATTCGCGTGGCTCCGATTCTCCTGAGGGTTTCTAGTTTCCCGCGCGTCGCGGACGACGGCGAGAGTTCCACCGTCCATTCGAGAGACGGGCGGAATCTTCCGAGGGCTTCAGCGAGCCTTTCAATATCGCCTTCCGAAAGCGACGACGGGGTTCCGCCGCCCCAAAACATCGTGTCGATTTTTTCGGGGACGCCATCGCGGGCGAGCAATTCGGCCTCCGCCGCGCAAGTCCGGACGTATTCGGCGGTTTCCTCCGGTTTCGGGCGCAGCTTGTAGAAGCGGCAGTATCCGCACGGCTTCGAGCAGAACGGGACGTGCGCGTAAATTCCGAAATTCTCGAAAATGGCTTGCATGGGAGGTTTTATTATTTAATAAAATCAACGCAATAAAACAAAACGGACACATATGGCAAAAAAATTATCATTCGTTTTTTCCGCGGCGGCCCTGTTGCTTTCCGGATGCGCCGGGCTCACAAACCTCACGCCCGAAAAAATCCCCGAAAATTCCTCGGGGCTTTACACCCTCAGCATGAGCGCGCATATAAATGACGGCTCCATAGTCCCCGGCTCCATAGAACCCTTCATCGTAATCGATGAAAATACGATTCCGATGAAGACCGTAAAAAATCTCGATAACGAGCGCATTTACGAGTACGATTACCGCCTCCCCAAGGGCAGAAGGGACGCAAAATACTACTTCACCCTGAAATACAAAGTGAGGAACACCGTCGAAGACGGAGAGCAGGAACGCACGCTTACGAGCCCAACCGTCTATAAGCTCGAGCCCGTGCGCAGGTATGTCGTCACCCTCCAGAGCGAGAGGGGGCCGGTCGGGACCGTCGTCCCCGTGCTCGGCAGGGGCTTCGACAAGCTCGATAAAATCATAATAGGCGGAGTTCCCGCCGACACCGAATATGTTTCGAGGGCGACGATAAACTTTACCGTTCCGCCTCTCAAATCGGGAGAGGACTACGAGGTCAAGCTCGTCGGTTCGGACAATGACATGTGGATAGGGCAGTTCAGGGTCGACGCCGCCGAAATGCAGGTTTCACCAAAAAAAATCGACATAAAGAGCGGAGAAATCGTGAACGTGATTTTCGGAATCGGTTTTACGGCCCCCGAGGGCGGTTATCCGATAGAAGTCAAAACCAATATTCCCAGTTCAGTCATTATGGACGAGGCCGTTGTTCCGGAGGGGCGTTCGAGCGTCAGCGTCGCGCTTAAAGGCGGGGCGGAGGGCGAAGGCTTCCTCTACATTCAGGGCGTAGGGTTCGACGAAGTTAAAATCCCCGTTTCCGTCAAGGCTTCCGAACCCAAGGACGAGCTTCTTTCCGGCGTTTCGGAGGCGGTGAACGAAATCGACTCCGCCGAGGGCCCGGCTTCCGCCAACGCGCCGAAGGCGGCCGCGGGCGCCAAGAAAACCGAAACTGAAAAATCTGGCGCGTCCGACAGATAACTCGCTTCAACTTCCCCGAGGGCTAATTTATGAAATCAAAAAAAGCTGCAGATTTGAAGAAATTTCCGGAAACCGCGGCTGAAAAGAGCTGCGACCAGCCCATCGAGTGCGCTTTCGAGGGAATGTCGGAACGCCTGATGCGCATTCAGCGCGACTTGCTGATGCCCGCGTTCATATTCGAGCAGGAGAAAATCCAGAATACCATAACGTTTTTCGGGGCGTCGCGCATAAAGCCGGAAGACGCCGCCCAAAGAGAGCTTGAAGCCGCCAAGAAGTGCTCGGGCTCGAAGGAGGGGCTGGAAGCGGCGAAAATGGCGTTCGAGATGTCGAAGTACTACACCGCCGCCGAAGAGCTTGCGCGCAGGTTGCAGGAATGGTCCAACTGCCTCGATTTGCCGGAAGACCAAAAGTTTTACATAATGACGGGCGGCGGCCCGGGAATCATGGAGGCTGCCAACAAGGGCGCGTACAAGGCCGGCGGAACCCCCGTGGGGGCCACCATCGTGATTCCCGACGAGCAGAAGCGCAACAAATACCTCGATAGGGGCGTCTGGATAAACTTCAACTATTTCCTCATGCGCAAATTCTGGCTGCTGTTTTTCGCCAAGGCGCTCGTCGTCTTCCCGGGCGGCACCGGAACATTCGACGAATTTTTTGAGGTCTTCACGCTCATGAAAACCCGCAAGACGCACTCGTACATTCCGACGGTGCTCTTCGGCAAAAAATTCTGGGAAAACGCGGTTGACTTCGACTGGCTCGTAAAGACCGACGTAATAACGAAGGCAGATCTCGAATTTTTCCAGTATGCCGAAACGGTTGAGGAAGCCTACAACATCATCACTTCGAAGCTCGAAAAAATGATGAACCTGCGCAAGGTTTAGCGCGGAAATTTTTACCGCAGACGCGGCCTCCCGCCGCGTTTTTTTTGCTTTTTCGGCGAAAACGTTTGATAAGGCGGCAAAATACGGAATAATCGCGCCCATTGTATTTTTATGAAACTGTTGGACAGATACGTCTTTTGCGAGTGGCTTAAAATATTTGTCGTCGCCATAGGCGTCACGCTCGGGATTCTCGTGTTGCACGACATGTACAATAATCTCGGCAAGCTCATAAACTGGGGTGCGGAAACGGAGCAGATACTCCTTTTTTACGCGCTCTTGGTCCCAACGCTCGTTCCGATAGTCCTCCCGATAAGCCTGCTGCTTTCGCTCATATACGCGCTCGGCTCACTGCACCGCAACAACGAAATTACCGCAATGCGCGCGGCGGGCTTGAACGTTTTCGCAATTACGCGCTCGCTGTGGTTTGCGGGCGCGCTGCTCGCGGGCGCGCTGCTGTGGCTAAACGCGCACACCATTCCCGTCTGCAAGGAAAATTCCCGCCTGCTGTACGACAACATCAGGTTTGCAGAACAGATGCGCACCGCCGAACTCTCTGAGGTCGGGAGGGTAAACGCCCTATGCTTCAACAACAGAAAGGACGGCAGGCTTTGGTTCATGAACTCGTTCAGCCAGGCCACAAACCGCGCGCGCGGGGTCACCGTTTCGGCCCTCGATTCGCGCGGGCGCGAGGTCTCGCGGGTAATGGCGCGCGAGGGCGTCTACGACGATGTCGACAACTGCTGGTTTTTTCTCGACGGACAGCTCATAGACTTTGACCCGTCCACCCACAGGGCGGTGAAAGCGGTCGGGTTCGACAAGAGGTATTTCAGGGATTTCGGCGAAAAGCCGCGGATAATGGTTTTGTCGATGCGCCGCCCCAAAGACCTTTCGCTCTTCGAGACAAGGACGCTCATAGAGTCGATGGGCAGCGCCGACGCTCCGGAAGCCGTCCCGTACCTTGTGAGGTCTTACTCAATATGGTTCAGCCCGTTCGCGTGCATAATAGTTGTGGCGATTGCGATTCCGTTTTCGGTGGCTGGCGTGCGGACGAATCCCATGGTGGGCGTCTCCAAGACGGTGGGGCTGTTTTTCGTATATTTCGTCCTCGACAGCGCGCTCGGCGCCGTGGGGGGCAGGGGCATAATTCCGCCGCTCTGGGCGGCCGCGATTCCGAATATCGCTATGCTATTCTTTGCCCTTTCTCTTTACAGAAAAGTTGTTTAATATGGCATCCGGTAAAAAATTAAAGGTGTTGATTGTGGGAAGCGGGGGCCGCGAGCACGCGCTCGTCTTGGCGGCAAAGCGTTCCCCCATGCTCGAAAGGCTCGTGTGCGCGCCCGGCAACGGCGGCATAGAGCGCGACTGCGAAGTCGCCCCGATTCCCGCGGAGGACGTTTCAGCCCTCGCGAAGTTTGCGGAGGAAAACGGGTTCGATTTCGTAATTTGCGGCCCGGAAGTCCCGCTCTCGCTGGGGCTCGGCGACATGCTGAGGGCGAAGGGCATACCCGTCTACGGCCCGTCGAAAGACGGCGCGATTTTAGAGGCGAGCAAGGCGTACACAAAGGATTTCCTGAAAAAATACTCAATTCCCACCGCGGAGGGGCGCAGCTTTACGGACGCGGCGGAAGCCGAGGCCTACATAAAGTCCGCCCCGTTTGAGACCGTCATAAAGGCCAGCGGCCTCGCGGCGGGCAAAGGGGTTGTCATACCGTCCTCCCGCGAAGAGGCCGCCGCGGCGGCGCGCGAAATGCTCGAAGGCGGCGCGTTCGGAGAGAGCGGCAGGGAGGTTGTCGTCGAGGAAAAAATGGACGGGGAGGAGGCGAGCATAATGCTCGTAGTCTCCGGACAAAAATACGTGATGCTGCCCGCAAGCCAGGACCATAAGCGCGTAGGGGAGGGGGACACCGGATTGAACACGGGCGGAATGGGCGCCTACGCTCCGGCTGCGGTGGCGACCCCCGAAATCCTCGAAGCCGTGCGCAAAACCATAGTTGAACCGACTCTTGCGGGGCTCGCCAAAGAGGGCGTCGACTATCGCGGAACCCTGTATGTCGGGATAATGATAACGAAGGCGGGGCCGAAAGTCGTGGAATTCAACGTGCGTTTCGGCGACCCCGAATGCCAGGTTCTGATGCCGCTGCTCGAAAGCGACCCGCTCGAACTCATGTACGACGCCGCATGCGGAAAACTCGATCCGGCCAAGGTCAAAATAGCCGACGGATTTGCGGCGGTGGTCGTCATGTGCGCGCGCGGATACCCCGGAAAGTACGCGAAGGCGACGAGATCTCCCTGCCCGAAAGCGCCCCCGCGGGTTCGCAGATTATCCACGCCGGAACGAGGCGCGAGGGCGATAAAATCCTCACGGCGGGCGGAAGGGTGCTGGGGCTTTCGGGCTTCGGCAAGACGCTGGAAGAGGCGCTCGCCAACGCCTACGCGCTCGCCGGCTCCGTGAAGTTCGACGGCGGGTTCTTCCGTCGGGACATAGCCCACAGGGAGCTCGAACGGCGCGCGGCCAAATAGCGGGCGAATCGCCAAACCGGATTTAGACAAAAACGGGGGCGGGGTTTTCCCGCCTCCGTTCTTTTCGGAATTCCCTGAGGTCGGGATTTTTTTGCCGGTTTGGCGCGCTGTTCAAATTCGCGCGATTTCCCTTTTATGCAAATGGGTTGGGGGCGTTTTCAACGGCGGCATAAAACCCCGTATTTTAGACGGAAATATGCCTGCCGGACGCATGGCAAACAATTTTCGCGATAAAATAATCCATTTGCGACCCGGCGGATTGTTTTGTTTGCCGGACATGCCCCTATTTCCCGTTGCCGAATCAATGGGGGGTTGCCATAATTTTTACAAGTATGAGTCTTACTCTTGACATTTTCGCCGTCTTTCGTATTCGTATATTCGCAATTCCATTATATTACAAATCATACGGGGGAATATGAAAAAATCCATATTGTTTGCCGCGCTGTCGGCGCTATTGTGCTCGTGCGTCTCGGGAACTTTCGAGACCCGAAAAACATTCGATGAAAATGCGGAAATCTTTCAGAACCCGGGGCAGGGCTGGCTGCGTTTCGGAAACTCCTTGAAGGGCTCGCAAAATTCCGTCAATTTCGGCGCGGGATACGAGCGCTACACGTGGGCGCGCCTGAACCCCGAAGAGGGCGTCTACGATTGGAAGCCCATCGATCGCGCGCTGGAAAACTTTTCGCGGGAGGGTTTGCCGTTCTACTTCCGCATAATGTGCGTCAATACTTCCGGTTATCCGCCGTTCTACCAGACTCCGAAATGGGTGTTTGACAAGGGCGCGAAATATACCGTCCATGAAATGCAAAAGGAGCCGGATAAAAATAAAAAATATCCGGACGGAAAAGTCAAAATCGCGGTTCCGGAATTCGGGGATCCCGTTTTCATCAGAGAGCACGAAAAATTCATAAAGGCCCTCGCCGCCCGCTACGACGGCGACCCGCGCATCGGCGGGCTCGATCTCGGCAGCTACGGCAACTGGGGCGAATGGCACTGCACGAGCCTCGGGCTCAAAAAGCCCGACGTGCGCCCGCATTCTCCGGAAATCCGCAGGAAATACGCCGACATGTACCTGCAAAACTTCAAAAAAACCCCGCTGATATTTATGACCGACGACCACGAGACGCTCGAATACGCGCTCGGAAAGGGCGAAAAACCGCGCGTCGGGATAAGGCGCGACGGCGTCGGTTCGCCGTCGCACTTCAAGCGGTGGATAGGAAGATGGCCCTATGAAAATATACGGAATATGGGCGATATATGGAAAGACATGCCCGCGATTTTCGAATTTTTCGGCAGCGTGGAGATGATGCGCGGCAGGGGCTGGGACATTCCGTATTCGCTCGGGTGGGTTCTTGAAAACCATGCGTGCCTCGTAAACGAGGGGCCTCTCGCGCCGCGGCAGATAGCGGGGGGTTCCGGAGAGGAAAAGCTGTTGCGGGACATCGACCTCTTCGCCGGCGCGCGCCTCGTTCCCCAATCGGCGGAAGTTTCGTATGCGGACGGGAAACTGAAAATACGAATTGCAGGGGAAAATAAAGGGGCGTCGAAAATTTACCTGCCGTACCGGTTTGTCTACGTGCTGCGCGGAGATTCGGGAGATGCCGCCGAGATGGTCTCAGCGCGGGATCCCCGCGAAATCCTCCCGGGCAAATTTGAATTTTGCGACGAATTTGAAGTCCCGCTCGAAAGGGGGAAAGAGTATTCGCTCTCTCTGCGCGTCCACCACTCTGCGGGGGTTCTCAAAGACTTCCGCTTTGCCGCGAAAAACCTCAATCCCGACGGGTCGCTCGACCTCGGGAAAATCCTTATAAAATAGGCTGCGCAAAATGAAAAAACTGTTGATTGCGCTCGCGGTTTCCGGCGCGCTCTGCGCCGGCGCCGCGGAGATAAAATTCGAGGAAACCCCCGGCATTTTTCCGAATCCCGGGCAGGGGTTTTCCTGCATTTCCCTTTGGTTCAATCCAAAGACAAAGGTGAATTACGGGGCTGGGTATATGCGGTTTGAGTGGGCGAAGCTGCAACCCGTGGAGGGCGAATACAACTGGGAGCCGATCGACAGGGCGCTGGAATTTTTCTCCAAGAACGGGCTGCCGTTCTACTTCCGCATAATGTGCACGAACTTCCACGGGGGAGGCAAATATTCCACTCCCGAATGGATTTTTAAAAAGGGCGCCAAGTGGCACGAGTTTGAGGGAATGGAGTACAAAACTCCGGACGGCGGAAAATCTAAAACGCATGTTTCGGCGTATTTCGACGACCCGATTTTCTTTGAGGAACACGAAAAATTCATAAAGGCCCTCGCCGCCCGTTACGACGGCGACCCGCGCATCGGCGGGCTCGACCTCGGCAGTTTCGGCAACTGGGGCGAATGGCACTGCACTTCCATGGGCCTCAAAAATCCACACATGTATTCGCTCGACCTCCGCAAAAAATACGCGGACATGTACCTTCAAAACTTCAAAAAGTCGGACATCTTTTTTATGACCGACGACTACCAGGTTCTCGAATACGCGCTCGGCAAGCGCAAAAAGCCGCGCGTGGGGCTGCGGCGCGACGGCGTGGGTTCGCCGTGGCACTTCGGGCGCTGGATAGGCAAGCCGCCCTATGACAAAATAGAGCGCATGGGCGACGTTTGGAAGGACAAGCCGATATTTTTCGAGTTTTTCGGCGACGTAAATTCGCTGCACAAAAAAGGCTGGGACATAATTTTCTCCTGCGACTGGATTCTTGAAAACCACGCCTCCCTCGTCAACGAGATACCGTTCCACCCGTGGCAGATAACGGATCCCAAGGAGAGGGCGGCGGTCGACAAAGTGTGTACTTACGCCGGCGCGCGCCTCGTACCCGAGTCCGCCGAAGTGTCCTATGAAGACGGCAAGCTCGAGGTGTCGGTAAAGGGCGAGAACAAGGGCGTCGCCCGCATATACCTGCCGTACCGCATGAAATACGAGCTGCGGGACTCCTCCGGCAAGGTCGTCTTCGACGCAGTTTCCTCGCAGGATCCCCGAAAAATTCTCCCGGGCAAGTTTGAATTTTCGGACGCCATGCGCGTTTCTTTAAAAACCGGCGAAACCTATTCGCTCGCTTTGCGGATTTTCCATACGAAAAAGATTTTCCGCGACTTCCGCTTCGCCGTAAAAAATCTCGCTCCCGACGGGTCGCTCGACCTCGGAAAAATCCACGCCAAATAGCGCGGCGGGCTCCGATTCGCCCGCGGGCGGCGCGGCGTTTTTTTTGACAAAAACGCTTGCATGGCGCGCCGCCGAATGAGATTTTAGGAAAGTTTTTTTACGCAACAAACAACAATAAATTATTACGATATGAGTTGTCCAAACCAGAATTGCTCGCACGAAGTGCAACAGATGTGCTGCGTGGCGAAAGGCGCCAAACACGGCCCCGCTCCCATTCCCGAAGAGGGGAAATGGGTGAAGGCCACCCAAATCGGCGACATCAGCGGCCTCACCCACGGAATCGGCTGGTGCGCCCCCCAACAGGGAGCCTGCAAGCTCACGCTCAACGTGAAGGAAGGCGTCATTGAAGAAGCCCTCGTCGAAACCATCGGATGCTCCGGCATGACCCACTCCGCGGCCATGGCGGCGGAAATCCTCCCGGGCAAAACTATCCTTGAAGCCGTCAATTCCGACCTCGTCTGCGACGCCATCAATGTCGCCATGCGCGAGCTCTTCCTGCAAATCATCTACGGACGCACCCAGACGGCGTTCTCCGAAAACGGCCTGCCCATCGGCGCGGGACTCGAAGACCTCGGCAAAGGCCTGCGCTCGCAGGTCGGCACCATGTATTCGACAAAAATCAAGGGTCCCCGCTACCTCGAAATGGCGGAGGGGTATGTCCTCGAAGAGGGCCTCGACGAAAACGGCGAAGTCATCGGCTACAAGACCGTGCACCTCGGAAAAATGCTCGAACAGATCCGCAAGGGCGCTGACCCCAAGGAAGCCTTCGAAAAGAACGTCTCCGTCAAGGGGCGCTTTGAAGACGCAGCAAAAGTCATCGACCCGCGCAAGGAATAGGAGGCTGACATGGCTATCACATTTGAAGGTTACGAAAGACGCATAGACAAAATCAACAAGGTACTCGCCGAATACGGAATCGACGGGCTCGAAGACGCACGGAAGATCTGCAAGGACAAGGGCATCGACGTCGAGGAAATCGTGAAGGGAATCCAGCCCATCGCGTTCGAAAACGCCGTCTGGGCGTACACCGCGGGAGCGGCAATCGCCATCAAGAAAGGCTCCAAGAGCGCAGCGGAAGCCGCCGAAAATATCGGCATAGGCTTGCAGGCGTTCTGCATTCCCGGTTCCGTTGCGGACTCGCGCGACGTGGGGCTGGGGCACGGCAATCTCGGGGCGATGCTCCTCAGGGAGGAAACCAAGTGCTTCTGCTTCCTCGCCGGCCACGAGTCGTTTGCGGCCGCGGAAGGCGCCATCGGCATCGCAAAGACAGCCAACAAGGTTCGCAAGGAGCCCCTGCGCGTCATACTCAACGGCCTCGGCAAAGACGCCGCGTACATTATCTCGCGCATCAACGGTTTTACCTCCGTCGAAACGGAGTACGACTACTACACCGGAGAGCTCAAAATCGTCAAGGAAACCCCGTTCTCGAAGGGCGAAAAGGCGAAAGTCCGCGTGTACGGCGCCGACGACGTGAGCGAAGGCGTCGCCATCATGCGCCACGAGGGCGTCGACGTCTCCATCACCGGAAACTCGACCAATCCCACGCGCTTCCAGCATCCCGTTGCGGGCACCTACAAGAAGTGGGCGATTGAGCACGGCAAGAAATACTTCTCCGTGGCCTCCGGCGGCGGCACGGGCAGGACGCTCCACCCCGACAACATGGCGGCGGGTCCGGCTTCCTACGGCATGACCGACACCATGGGCAGAATGCACGGAGACGCCCAGTTTGCGGGCTCGTCTTCGGTTCCCGCGCACGTGGAAATGATGGGGCTCATCGGAATGGGCAACAACCCGATGGTGGGCGCCACCGTCGCGGTTGCGGTCGCCGTCGAGGAATCCTCAAAATAGCCGGCGTTCCGGAAATATAATCAATGGGCGGGCCTTCGGGTTCGCCTTTTTTTTGCGCAATTCGCGCGGGAAATCCGCCGCCCGGACTTCCGTCCGAAGCGTGTGAGGTATTGCCCAAATGGAAGTGATTTCCCGCAAATCGGGGATTGCACGTTTATTCCAAAGTTTTCCATTAAACGGAAAGCGTTGTTGCAAAAATCAGTAAAGCATAATCATGCATCTTGCGTTTTTTGTTCGCCGCAGGACTGCGTTTCCCGAAAAAAACGTATTTTCAACGCAGAAACGGTTTTCAACCGGAAAGCGGGCGGGACGTTTCGTTGGAAAGAGAGAATTTTCTCGGGAAACATCGGCGCCGTTTTGATTTTTTTCATGGGCAGCAAGGGCGGCGTGTCAGGATATAATTTCCCTCCGAGGAGAATCTGAGCGGCGGCTGTCTTATAGAGTACCGGAAGATGGCGCATTTGAGCCGGCAATGGCGGATTTCGGAGAAAATGGGGAGAGGAAAGCGGAATATAAAAAAGGGAAAAAGAATTTTAACTGTTTAATAAAGATTACTCTTTTTTGCGTTGAAACTTGCTATATTTATCGGTATCCAAATTTTCAATATCACCCCAAATTGTCTAATGAAAAATCCTGCTCCCATCTCGAATGTTTTTCGCGTCATGCCCCTTTTCATGGCGTCTGCGCTGGCCGTTTTCCGGCTTTCCGCCCAAAGCGTTTCCACGGTAGATTATTATCTGCGCGGCGATAGCGGATACGCGCCGCTTACGTACGAAACAACCAGCCTGAAATACTGGAGCCTCACCCGGGACGAATACACCGCGCCCGACTCCCTCCCGGGCGCCGACGCAACAGTGATAATAGACCGCGTGAACACAAATGGAAGTTCTACCTTGCAGTATGCCCGCGGCGATATTCATAAGGCAACTACGTATTACGCCATTCGCGCTACGGTAAATACGGAGTTGAATATGACCTTTCCGCTTTCGCTCATCAGCGACTTCTCCATAAATTCGTTTTCAAATTACGCATACTCATCGTCAAACGACGCCATGAAACAGTTGCGGCTCGTAGCCCAAACCGAAAATTTCCTGACGGTTGGGGGCGACATGGCGCTCTCTACCGACAAATACTTTACAACCCGTTTTGCCTTATTTAAGAGCGCGAATCTGAGGGTTCGCGGCGCGCTTGTATTCGATTATAACGGCGGCGCCGACGCCGCAGGCTACCACGCTTTTGATATGAGCGACAAAACCGCCTCCTCCACGGGCGAGCTCCTAAGCCTCAATCTCGGCGGATTGGTTTCAAACAACAGGGCGGTATACGTGACTTCCGCTCATTCCATAACGGCGAATTTCGCATTTTCCGACGATTCCGGCGTTTTCAAGGGCGGAAACTTCGAGGGAGTATTCGCCACGCAGGATTCCGTATCCTCCACGGCGAATTTTTCGATGAACGGAAGCGGCGTTCAGAGCATAACAATTTACAAGGCCGCCGACGCCGCCAAATACGGACTTTCGGATATTGCAGGCAAAAACGATATGACGATAGGCGAGGTCGCCGCAATTTCGGGCGAATTGATATTTAACAGCGCTCTCGCCGTAAATTCGGTTCTGCTCGACGGCGGGACATTGAAGCTCGCGGCGCCGGAAGGTGTGGGCGATTTCACTATTAACGCGGGTTCGCTCGTGTACGGCGGCCCGCTGAAAACCGACAATCTCGCCGTTGCGGCCGTCGACGAAATCAAAGTGGTATTTTCAGCGGAGGATTTGGCGTCGCAGCGCCTTGTGCTGATAGACTACGGCTATCTCGCTGACGCTTTTGATCCCGACACGATATTTGCCGCTTATGATGAAAGCGGAAACAGGCTCGGCGGGACATTCTCGCTCGAAGAATTTTCCGGCGGTTCGGGGTCTTTGGTATACGCTGTTCCGGAACCAGCCGCATGGGCCGCCATATTCGGGGCAGTCGCCGTTGCCGCGGCTCTTGCGGGGCGCAGGCGAAAATAGGCGCATATAGAAAAACGGGGAAAGCGGTTCCATATCGGGACCGCTTTTTTGTTTAGCATATTTTTACGTTTTTGACTTTTTGGGATTGAAACGTTTAACGGGTGGGATTTAATGGATTTTATGAGAAGTTTTATTTTGTCCCTCGTCTTATTTGCCGCGTGTGCGGAATGCGCGGCGCAGGACATTTCAAAAATAGACAGGAATTTTGAACCGCGCAAAATCGGCAATGTCGAATTCCGCTTTTACGACGCGAAAAACGCCCCCTTCAAAGTCGAGGGCATGCCGTGGCGCAAGGAGGGCGGGGCATATTCGCGCCTGCCCGACGGGGTGACGAAAGACAACGCAAGCCCGGGCGTCGTAGGACTTTGCAACCACGCGTCCGGAGCCGCGATAAGGTTCGCGACCGATTCCAAATCCGTGGCGGTAAGGTACGTCACAAACGGCAGCGGCATAATGGGGCATATGGCGCGCTCGGGTTCGAGCGGCTTCGACCTCTATACGCGCGATGAAAACGGCCGGTATGTTTTTGTCAAAAACTTCCACCAGCGCAATGTTTCCGAAATGGGGAAAGTCCCCTATGAGGAACTCGGGGCGAATTTTTCCGAATCAAAAATGAGGGAGTTCGCCTTGTTTATGCCCAGATACTGCGGGGTAAAAAGCGTGGAAATAGGCGTCTTGCACGGGGCGGAGATAAGGCCGCCGTCGCCGCACAAGGTCGCCAAGCCAATAGTCTTCTACGGTTCGTCGATAACGCAGGGAGGCTGCGCCTCGCGTCCGGCAACGGTATATACGGGCAAGTTGTGCAGGGAATTGGACGCCGAGGAAATCAACCTCGGGTTTTCGGGCAATGCTAAGGGAGAAGACATACTCGCCGAGAAAATCGGGGACATCGACATGTCGATTTTCGTCTACGATTACGATTACAACGCGCCGAACACCCCGCACCTCGAAAAGACCCACGAGAGGTTTTTTAAGATTTTCAGGAAAAAACAGCCCGATACCCCCGTCATAATTATGACCCGATGCTCGTGGCCTTCTCCCGACAGGGTCGCCGTAATCCGCAAGACCTACGAGAACGCCGTGAAGTCCGGAGATAAAAACGTATACTTTATAGACTGCACCAAGATTTTCGAGCCGTACGGGGGAATCGCCGAATGCACCGTCGACCAGTGCCACCCGACGGATCTCGGTTTCCACGCGATGTATGAAACGGTATTGCCCGTCGCGAAAAAGATTTTGGGTAGAAACAAATGAAATTGAAAAACATTGGAGGAAAACAAATGGGACTGGAAAGATTTTTGTCAGCGGCGGCCGCTATGTTTTGCGCCGTCTGCGCGGCAGGGGCGGAATACGACCTCGCCGCATATGTTTGGCCCGCATACCAGCCTGAACCCCGTTGGAAAGAGCTCGGCATATTCGACCACGGCTGCGGAGAATGGCAGAATGTCTACGAGGCCGTGCCGAAAAAATCCGGCCATAGCCAGCCCAAAGTTCCCCTCTGGGGCTACGAAAACGAGGCCGATCCGGTAGTTGTCGCGCGTAAAATCGACGCCGCTCTCGCCGCGGGGGTCAACGTATTCATATACGACTGGTATTGGTACCAAAACCGCCCATTCCTCGAAAACGCCTTGAATGAAGGTTTTTTGAAGGCTCCGAACAGCGAACGCATGAAGTTTTTCATAATGTGGGCAAATCACGATGTAAACTACCTCTGGAACAATAAAATCGCAAACAAGAAGGCCAAACCCCCTCTGTACGACTCAAAAATTCCGCTCGACGAATTCAAGAGAATCGCCGACCGATGGATAAAGTTGTACTTTTCCAAACCCAACTATTACAAAATCGGGGGAAAGCCGGTTGTCTCGATATACAGGATAAAAAATTTTATAGACGGCGTTGGCGGCGAGCAAAACGCGCGCGCTGGCCTGGACTACCTCAAAGAACGCGCGAAGAATGCGGGGTTCGGAGGCGCGCACGTCATGACCACGAGCGACGTCTCAAAAGAGCTCGCCGAAAAAATCGGCATAGACTCAACCACCGTTTACAGTTGGAACGACGGCACATGGGACAAAATCCAAAGCGCCGAACCCAACTTGAACTATCGCGACTGGATGGCAATGGCAACCGCCCTGTGGGACAAGAAAAATTCCCTCGGGCTTACGTACTTCCCGAATGTGACAGTCGGCTGGGACACCAACCCGCGCTATCCGGCGGGAAAATTCGCCCCCATGGTGACGGGCTCGAATCCGGAGGATTTTGAGAAAGCTCTCAGAATGGCAAAAAGTTGGCTCGACAAGAACACCAAGCCCGGGCTCCCGAAACTTCTCACCGTAAATTCATGGAACGAGTGGACGGAGGGGACTTATCTCGAACCCGACGAAGAAAACGGATATGCCTACTTGAACGCGATAGCCCGAGTGTTTATGGGGCAGTAGATTGGGGATAATCTGGCGGGTTCCGAAAACGGTTCAAAGGGCGCGCGGTTGGAAGAGGCCGCGCGCTCTCATTGTCAGGCGGCGCGCGCGGGCTGGAATGCGCTGTAAATTCAATTTCCGCTTATGTTGAGATGGTTTTGCATTGGAAATGGCGGGAAATAATGAGGAATTACGGGAATTTAAGGCATTGGGACGGATTTGGCTTTCGTGTTTGGCTTTGGAAACTTTTTTGCGCCGGTATCCCTAAGTGAAACGGGATTTGGAACGGATTTTGTCCTGTCGGAGCTTCGATTCCCGTCCCGACGAACCTTCGGCAGACAACATCGCGGTTTATAGGCCGTGCGGAAAATAAAAGCTTCTGCGCCGGTTTGCAGGCGCTTTAAAACGGGATTGCCGCTTCATTTTTTTTACGCGGCGTGAACGCCGTCATCGGATGGGTTGAAAGGGTAAGTCCGGATGGGGGGTGAACTCCATCATGGCGAGATTGGCGATGTCCACGAGGTGTTCGCGGTTGTGGTCGCTCTTATATAGAGAGGCGTTTTTCAATCGAACTTACGTTATCGTACTTTGCGCGGCCGATTTGAGACTGGAGACTGCCGTAGCGAAAGTAGCCCATGATTAGGCGGTTCCTGCGGTATTCCTCGAAGCTTGGGCAGGAGTGGACGCGGGCGATTTCGTCGAGGCTCGGCGCGGGTTCTGCGGGTTCAAAAACGCCCGCCTGATTCAACAGACGGGCTCGGAGGTAATCATGGACGGTTTGTATCAGAACGGGCAGTTTTCGGAGATTTCGCGTGCGGTTCTGTGGCGTTTCGCTGTTTTGACAAGGGTTCGCTCTTTTCTCTCGGCGGCTCTTTTTCGCGCCGAGAGGGTATAAGAAGAACTGTACCGGATCATGCGCAAGGAGCTCGCCGCGCCAGTGCCGTGTGTGGAATTTCCCGAAGGAAACGGCCGCAATGTATGCGGACGGTATGGCGAATTTTTCGATTAGATGCGCAACTCGCCGTTCTTCTCAATGTATAATATTCGATGGTTTTTAAGGGCGATATAACGGGTTCGCCGAGCGCAAGGTGCCGCGTTCCGCGCCGGAGAGGACATTACAATCTCCATGGAGAAATATGAATCTCTCTTGTATTTTCAGCCGGAAATCTCCTCTTAATTTCCTATCGCCACGTCTAGCGCTCGGCCTCCGAGATTTAAACTTGCTGCCGATTTCGCCCAACGGCCTCCGATATTTGGTTTCCTCGCGGCGGGCTCTCCGTTTTCGGAATTTTTTTACCTTTCCCATTTACGAGTATTACGGGCGTTTTAAGGGTTTTAGAAGCGGCCATTTTAAAATTCGCCTTCCGCATTGTCCTTGATTTTTCCAGCGGGGGACTGTTCGTTTGATGGCGGCGGGAAAAGCCTTTATCCGGCCTACGTTCCTTCCGGTTTCTTCGGCGATTGGACTTGCAAGTAATGTTCAGATACTCTATCCCGCGGCTTTTATAAGCGCGAGGCAGCTGCTCTGCCATCGCGGAGTCGGGCGGTTTTTACCGCAGGAATAATAAACACCGATTGTCTTTAAATTCCGGATTCACATTGTTCTCGCCCGACCGGGTACCTTGCCGCGGCGGGTTGGCGCACCTCTTGCAACACCCCTTCCGAAAGCCTCTAAAATATGAGTGTTTCCAGATTTAAATTCATTCCCCAAAAGTCAGATTTCACGATACGCCGCAAGAAAGACAGCATCGGTTATAATTCGCTAAACATCATTGGATTGCTGCGACAGTGCGGTAAATTTCCATTTTGGGGAATTGCGCAAAGCGGATAACCCGTTCGGGAATATATGCGAAACGCGGCTGCACAATTAAAATTCGGCGGAATTTACGGATAGCGGGAATGTTTTTGCGGAGAATTTTGCCGGTTCATTTTCAATAATTGCAGTGAGCCAATTTTTTTGATCCCGCCAATTTTCCCGTTCCAAACGGTAATTGCGCGAATGAACCGGAAACGGAAAAAAGAAATTCTCCGTGTGCTCTTTCAGCGCTTTCGTTAAAATTGCATTTCGCAAAAAAAAGCCGTCCCGTTGCGGGACGGCTTCCGAAAAATCTTCCGGAGTTTAGTCAGCTTCCGAAAACGATACCTGTTTTATTCCGGCCTTCGCGCATGCGTCGAGAACCGATATTGACGCCTGGTGCGGAGAGTCGGCATCCGGATATATCGTGACAATCGTCGCGATGCCGCTGCGGTCGGCGCTGAGTTTCAGGCGGCGCAGGGTAGAAGCCAACTCGTCGAACTCTATGTCTCCGGGATGGTCTACGGGCGCGCCGTTGAGGGTTATGCTGCCGTCCGGATTGATTTCCACAACCTGTTCGCTCGGCAGGGCGACGTTTTCGCTCGGCGCGGAGTATGCGGGCAGGGAAAACATCAAATCCGCCTCCTGCTGAATCGGCAGGTACATGAAGTAAATCAGAAGCAGAAACACGACGTCGATCATGGAAGTAAGGTCGAACTTGTCTTCCGATTCGAGAACTGAATTGTCCTTTGCCATATTAGTCGTCGTTTAATGTTCCGAAGAGGATATTGTAGACTCCGGCGTCCGCACAGGTTTTCATAAGCTCGTTTACGTACTTATGCGGAGTCTTTGCGTCGGCGCGAATATACGCGCCTTTAAAGCCTTCTTTGGCGTTTCTGGCTTCGAGCGCGAGCTTGATGTGTTCCAAGTCCGACTTATACGCCCCCAGAAAATAGATTCCGTCTTCGGTGACGGAGACAAACTGTCTGTCTCCCACTTCTTCCGGAACCTTTGCCTGGGGTGCAATCGGCATCGCAACTTGAATCAATTCCGCGGAAGCGAAGCTGGTCACCGTCATAAAGAAGGTAATCAGAAGAAAAACGACGTCTATCATCGGCGTGAGCTCGAACGCGCCGTCGTTTTCCGCAGGTTTCCAAGTTTTCATTTAGGGACGCGTTGCGGGGCTATTCGGATTTGTTTTCGTCTTCAGCGGCCTGTTCGACGACCTCGGCGGGAGTGCCTTCAACGTCGGCCTCGATTTCCGATATATCTTGCGGGCCGTATTTAACGGACATTTTCATCGTAAACACGAGGTCGCCGATAATGCGGCTGGTCGAGGAAATAATCGCGCCGTACCTGTTTTTGAAGAAGAAGAAGAAGAACATCGCGGGAATACCGATGATCATGCCGGTAGCAGTCGTTATGAGTGCTTCGGAAATGTTGTCAGCGAGCTTGGACGCGCTGCCCGCGCCTTCCGCCGCAATAGTGTTGAACGCCTTGACCATGCCGCTGACCGTTCCGAACAGGCCGAGCATCGGGGCGAGAGACGCCGTGACCGACAGGTAGTTAATGAGCACGTACGGATTTGCAAATTCTTCCACCGAGGCCTCTTCCATGGCGGCAGCTACGGCGTCGGCATCAATGCCGCGCTCGTCGGCGCGCGCCAGGCCGCAGCCTATGATATTGGTAATGGGTGAGGGGTTCTTTTCGCAAAACTCAATGGCTTCCTTTATTTGAAGCTGGTTGACCATCTCCTCAACCTTTTTTACGCCCTCGGGATTGAGGAACTTCTTTTTGCGGATGGCGATAAAATTGTAAATAATGAGGGTTGTGGCGAGAATCGCAAAAAATCCGAGCGGATACATGGTTATTCCGCCGGCGCGCCACATGTCGGCAATCGACTTCTCGGCGACTTTCGGCGCGTCGGGCTTTGCCGGAGCGTCGGCGGCCGGAGCGGCGTTCTGCGCGAAGGAAATGCCCGCGCTCGCGAAAATGAGCGCGGCGATTGACATGACGGTGAGTGCTTTTCTTTTCATCTAATTTGTTTCTTTGTTGTTATTATAAAGCAAAATATGGGGCAACAAAGCGCGTGCGATACTGCGCTTTTGTTGAGGTATATTGTTGTATCTTTCGCAAATGTTCAAGCATTTATTGAGTTTTTTTTAATCAGAACCGAAAGCGTTCTACCCCAAATGCGATTTGGCAAAATCCGCTATTTTCTTGCAGAGCTGGCCGAGCCCGTTGCGCCGGTTTGGCGATAGCTGGGTTCCTATTTTGAGTTCGTCGAAAATCGCGGGATCGAGCTCGAGAATCTCGGAGGGGGAAAGCCCGCCGTACGTCTCGCATACGAGGGCGGCGATGCCGCGGGTTATGACGGAGTCCGCGTCGCTTTTAAAAGAGCACCCGCCCGACTGCGCGTCGAAGGCCGGCACGAGCCACAGGCTCGAAACGCAGCCTTTGACGAGGTATTCCTCTTTTTTTAAATCGTCGGGCAGGCGGGGCAGGGTCTTCGTCTTGGCGATTATGTATTCGAAAGTGTCGCGCGGGTCGTCGAAGAATCCGAATTCTTCGCGCAGCGCGCTTTTTTTGCGTTCGACTTTTTCGCTCATATTCCAAAAATTTTTACGCCGTTTTCGTTTGCGAGGGTTCTGACCTTTTCGGATTCGAGTATTATTACCGATTCCGCCTCCACCACCGCGTTTTTCACGCCGGCCTCCGCGAGCTTGCGCACGGTGCGCTCGCCTATCACGGGGACGTCAAAGCGGTAGTCCTGCCTCGGCTTGACGGTCTTGGCGAATACGGCGTCTTTTGCCTCGAATTGAGCGACGCGCTCGAGCATCTTGTCGGTTCCCTCAAAGGCCTCGACGGCGAGCACGGTTCCGCGGGAGACCACGCAGCTTTGGCCGATATCGAGCCGCGCGCACTCGCGGGCGATGTGCATGGCGTGTTCGGCGTAGTCTTGCGGCACGCTCCATTTGCCGCCGCAGAAGAGGCCGCGCGGGGCGAGCTCGGAGTCGAGGAAGGAGCGCGCGTCAAGCATTCCCACGCCTATTCCGGCGAGGGCGTCGGCGACCGCGCCGAAAATGGTCTCGGCGTTCTTGCGCCTGAGCTTCGCCAGGGCGAGTATCGCCTTCAAGTCGGGCTTCATTCCCTTGAAGAGCTTTTTGGGGGTTATCTGCCCCGCCATTATCGCGTATTTTGCGCCGCTTGAACGCAGATTTTTGAGAAGCTTTCCGAGCTGGCCGACATTCGCGCAATACCTTTCTGATTCGGGGAAAGATTCCCAGAGCTCGGGGGAGGTCTCGTCCTCAAACGCCATTAGGACGTGGCGGATTCCGGCGTCGCGCAGCTTTTGGCGCAATACGGACGGATAGCGACCCTTTCCGGCAAGTATCGCGACCGCGGCTCCGGAGTCGAAGCCGTCCGGAAGAAATTTCGAGAGCCCCTGCATGGTCACCGCCTTGAAGGCATTGAAAAAAATGTTTTCGGAATGACGGTTTCCGCAGAAAATTTTCCGTCTTTGCCGAGCTTGAAGAAAGTGGATCCGCGCAGGATTTCGGCGGATTTTACCAGTTCGGAAAAGCTTTTGCGCTCGACCGAATATATCCGCTCAAAGACGGGCTTTGCCGCCTTTCCGGATTCTGGAACCGCGATATGCGCGAAATTTCCGTCTTTCACGACGTCCCATATTTCGCCCCCGGACTTTATGCGCGCCGTCCCGCCGAGCGGCGCGAGCTTCGAGTTCCCTGCGCCCGCCTCCGCTATGACGACTCTCGCGCGCGCGTCGGCGACTATGCCCGCGGGGAATTTTATTAAAAGTTCGCTCCGTTCGAGCCTGCCGGAGGCGGAGAAAACGAGCTTCCCGCGCAGCACCGAAACCGACATCTTCGATGGGTGGGATTCCCTTTCGAGCGGCGCGCATACCGGCGGGGGAGTTTCCTGCGACAGGGCGTCCACGGAAAATTCCGCGGGCCCGACGGCGACCGCCGACACCCCGTTTGAAAACGCCACGCCGAGAACCTCGCCGGCGGGCACGGATATTTGCAGGCCGTTCGCGGGAACCGTCGAGTTGCGGGAGATTTTCAGCGGCTCCGAGTTTCGGGAAATCTTCACGGAATCGCGCGCGGCCTTGAAAAACGCCGCCCCCTCGGTTTGGGCCGCGAATGCCGCGCAAACCGGAGAAAGCGCGAGCGCGAAAATTATTGCTGCGGCGCGGCTCATTTCGCCACAATGTTTACGATTTTGCCCGGTACGCAAATCTCCTTGACGACGGTCTTGCCGGCGAGGAAATTTGCGACATTTTCGAGCGATTTTGCCGCCGCGACAATCTTGTCTTTCCCGAGCGACTTCTCGACGACAATTTCGCCCCTCAGCTTGCCGTTCACCTGAACCGCCATTTTGACGGTGTCGGATTGGAGGCTGGCCTCGTCCGCCGCCGGCCACGGAGCCTTTGCGACCGAACCCGTCCCGCCGAGCCTATCCCACAATTCCTCGCCGATGTGCGGCGCGAACGGCGCGAGCAGCTGCACGAATTTGCGGGCGCTTTCTATCGACACCCTTTCGCTCTTTTGGAAAACCGACATGAAAATCATCATCTGGGATATGGCGGTGTTGAAGCGCAGAGTCTCGATAGAATCGCCGACTTTTTTTATAGTCTCGTGCAGAGCTTTGAGGAAGTCGGGGCCGTCCCGGAAATTGTCCGATATTTTTTCAGAAATTCCCCCGTCCTTTCCGACGTATTCGCGCCACACTTTTTTGAGGAAGCGAACAACGCCCTCTATGCCGTTGGTGTTCCATGGTTTCTGGTCTTCGAGCGGGCCGAGGAACATTTCGTACAGGCGCAGCGCGTCCGCGCCGTAGCGGGCGATGATGTCGTCGGGGTTGACGACGTTTCCGCGGCTCTTGCTCATTTTAAAGGAGCGCGCCTCAACGATTACGGATTTGTCCTCTTTCAGCACGAACCCGCCTCCGGACTTTTCCACGTCCGATTCAGCGAGTTTTACGGGGGAATCGCCATCTTTTGCGTCGGGGGCGCTTACCCACTTGCCGTCGGGAGATTTGTATGCCGTGTATTCGAGCTGGCCGAGGATTATCCCCTGGTGGAAGAGCTTTTTGAAGGGCTCGCCGCCGCGGACTATTCCGCAATCGTGGAGAACCTTGTGCCAGAAGCGCGCGTAGAGCAGGTGCAGAACCGCGTGTTCGGCGCCGCCTATGTAAAAGTCGGGGTATCCCCAGTATTTTTCAGCCTCGGCGCCTATGGGAGCGTCGGGGTTGGCGGGGTCGCAGTAGCGCAGGTAATACCAGCACGAACCCGCCCACTGGGGCATTGTGTTGGTCTCGCGGCGTCCGGCAAACCACCCGGCGCCCGCGGCGCGCGCGTCGGAAGCCGGCAGAACCTCCCCCGTCTGCGCGTTGATTCTGACGTTCAGCCATTCTTCGGCGTGCGCGAGCGGGCTTTCGCCCGTGCCGGAGGGCTTGTAATTTTCCACTTCCGGAAGCTCGAGCGGCAGGGCCGAGTCAGGGAGGGGAAGTGCGTAGAGGGTCTTTCCGCCCGCGTCGGAATACGTCACGGGGGTTTCCGGCATATTTTTGCTCCACGCGGGCGACTTCGCCGCCGCCTCGTAGGCGTCCCTTTCCGTCCAGATTATCGGGAAGGGTTCGCCCCAATACCTCTGGCGCGAGAACAGCCAGTCGCGGAGCTTATAGTTCACTGCCTTCTTGCCCGCCCCCTTGCGTTCGAGCATTTCGGTGATTTTTGCTTTGGCTTCGAGCGAAGGCGTTCCGTCCATCTCGCCGGAATTCATCAATGTCCCTACGTCGCAGAAGGGCAGTTCTGGATCTTTGCCGTCCGCGCCCTTTTTGTCGATCACGCGGATTATCGGAAGCCCGAACTGCTTGGCGAAATCGAAATCGCGCTCGTCATGGGCGGGAACCGCCATGATTGCGCCAGTCCCGTAGCTCATGAGAACGTAGTCGGCAACCCATATCGGAATTTTTTTGCCGTTGACGGGGTTTACCGCGTGCGCGCCCGTGAACACGCCCGTCTTGCTCTTTGCAAGATCGGTCCTGTCGAGGTCGCTCTTTGATGCCACGGATTTCACATAGTCTTTGACGGCCTGCGCGTTCTCGGGGGAAGTCAGCTTTTCGAGCAGCGGATGCTCAGGGGCTATTACCATGTAGGTCGCGCCGTACAGGGTGTCGGGGCGCGTCGTGAAAATGCGCAGTTTTTCGCCCTTTGCGGCGGAATCCGCTATTTCAAAGTCTACTTCCGCGCCTTCGGAACGGCCTATCCAGTTGGATTGCAAGCGCTTTGTGGAATTGGGCCAGTCGAGCCCTTTGAGGCCTTCGATAAGCTTGTCGGCATATGCCGTAATCCGCAGAACCCACTGGCGGAGCTTTCTGCGCTCGACGGGGAATTTGCCGACTTCGCTCTTGCCGTCTATGACTTCTTCGTTGGCGAGCACCGTGCCGAGGGCGGGGCACCACCAGACGGGCTTTTCGTCAACGTAGGCAAGCCCCCTCTTGAAGAGGCGCAAGAATATCCACTGTGTCCATTTGAAATACGCGGGGTCGGTGGTATTCACTTCCCTTTGCCAGTCTATCGCGAAGCCTATGGACTTTATCTGTTTTCTGAAATTGCCGATATTGGCGGCGGTAGTGACGCTCGGGTGCGTTCCGGTTTTTACCGCGTACTGTTCCGCCGGCAATCCGAAGGCGTCCCACCCCATCGGATGCAGGACATTGAAGCCGTTGGCCCACTTGTAGCGCGCGATTATGTCGGAGGCGGTGTAGCCCTCGGGGTGGCCTATGTGCAGACCCGCGCCGGAGGGGTAGGGGAACATGTCCAAAATATAGTATTTCCCATTTCTGGACGGGGCGGAAGTCACGGCGTGGAACGTTTTGTCTTCGTCCCATTTTTTCTGCCAGCGCTTCTCGATTTCGGTAAAATCGTACTCGGGGTTTTTGTCTGCCATGATTTTCAAATGTAAGGATTCATTTTGACTGATTTTCCCGCCGCGTCAAGCGCAAGGTGCGCGCACCCGCGTCTGATTGAGGGGATTTTGCGGAGAAAACAAAAAACTAAAAACCCGCCGGAAACGGCGGGCCGGAATTTTAAGACTAAAATTTACATTAGGATTATCGGCGGGAATTATTATTTTTATTTCCTATGATTTCTTCTTTTGTTAATTCCACTATACTTATTATTATTACAATGAAACATAATGCAAAAAAATTACAATATATACGTAAGCTATAATTTTGTCTATAAATTCCAATATCATATGATTTTGCCCATAAAACGAATAAACACAGAGTGGCGCGGGGCAGTTTTATATGCCGTACGACGTTGATATTTATAAGTAATCATTTTACCTATAAGTTTTCCTTCTCGCGAAATATACGTTTTTAAGTTCCATAGTAAAGCCAGAAACGCCAAAAACGTTTTGAAACAATTTTAACCTGCAAAGAAGTACTCCCGCAAGCGGCTTATCAAAATTCCCAATCTTAGCGGAACTACGGGAGCTACACTTAGTTAAGCCAAGTTTATTTATTGCAGGCTCATTTTGATTTTTCGTTCAAATGCCGCCGCGCCGAAATTTTCCGCGCCGGCGGCCGTCAGAATCAAAACGCTTTTTATTTTTCCCTGCGGCGGATTGCGGCGATAAGCGCCAACGCTCCGAATATCGCGACGACCTCCGCGGGTTCCGGAATTTGCGAGAACGCCACGGTCAAACTATTGCCGTCCCATTCGAAATTCGCAAGGGCATTGTAAAGGTTTACCGCCGTAAAATATTCGCCGGCGTCTTCGGAAGTCGAAAGCCCGGCGTAGCTTCCCGCCGTGAGAAGGGTCATGGGCCCCGCATCGATTAGCGATTCCGCGTCGAGACCCGAAAAATCTACCGCTATTTTATCTATGGAGTTTTTGGAGAACTCGCCCTCGACGGTTATGGCGTCGGGAAGCCCGCCGTAAAATCCCTCGGAGCCGAAAACGAGACTGCCGCCCGTCCACGTTAGCGACTTTACTTTCGCTCCGCCGTTTTCCGCGCCGAACGCGCCGCCGCCCATTTCCAAATCGCCCTGCGCGACAGAGGCGTTCGTCAAAATCAGCTTCCCGCCCGACACGGAGAGCATTTCCGACGCCGCGGGCGCGGAATATCTGAGGGTTCCGTTTTTCACCGAAACCGTCGTGAACCCCGCTGAGCCCCTGAGCGCCATAGTCTGCACCGCGGAAGAGTCCTCCGCGTCCATGGTCAAATTGATTGCGCTGGTGTTCGTATACCCGCCGTCGGTGATGTTAGCGTATCTCACCTGGCCCGTAAAAGTCCGGTCGCTCTTGTTGGCGAGGGTGATATTGGCGGTAAAAACAGAATCGTACCGCGCATTGAGCGTCCATGCGGCGGCCTCAATCATGACGACGCCGGAACCTTCCAGCCCTCCCCACGTTTGGTTTGAGAGGTATTTCGGATTGTTGAGCGTCGCCCTCAAAACGGCAAACGTGGAATTGGAGTTCGCGAGGTTTACGGCGCCCCCTATCTTCACCGTTTCAGATGCCATGGAAAGTTTGGCGGAATACGACGAATTTCCGGATATATTCAAATTTCCGCCTATCGAAACTTCGGAAAACATCGGGTTTGTTGAAGCAGCCCTGCCTATCTGGACATCCACGGAGCCGTTTTTATATATTGCGCTTTGTTCTTCCGTGAGAAGGGACGCCTCAAAAGCGGCGTCGCCGGCTATCGCGAGTTTCGCTCCCGTGCCCGCTGCCAACCTCAACCCTCCCCATGTTGCAGTCCTGAAATTGGAGTAATAGAGATTCCCTGCAACATTCAAAGAGTTCGATATTATTATATCGTAATTGCCGTTGCTGCCCAAGGCGAACCCGTCGTAAAAATACAAGTCGTTCACGTAGGCGGCGCCGCTTATGGAGGCTATGGTGCCCCCGCTTCCCACAGGGGAGTTGAAAACGGCGGAAGTAGAGGCGGACGGCAGCCCGTCGCTCCAATTAGATTCCAAAGACCAGTTTTGTCCGGCTCCCGTCCATGTCGTCGTCGGCGAAGACGGGGTTTGCGCGAGGGCGGGCAGCGCGGAAGCGGCTATCGTCAAATATGGCAATATCTTCATATTGTGTTTTCTCCTTTACTTTTCAAACCTACGCCATTTCCCAAATAATTACAACATACATATCAAAAAATTCTTTTAACAGTTAAATCCTCTCAATCCTTTTGTCCGCGCCCGTTCCAAGCCCTCCCCATTTCGGAATTTCCCGCCCGCCGCATTCCTGGCTCCGGCTTTTTAACCAAAAAGACTTGAAATGGTTTTACCGCCCAACCTTTCTCCGCCGATGCGGGATTTCTTTGCCGAACGCGCCGTTTCCGCACTTCCCTCCATTCCAACGAAGTTTTTTTCGGTTGTAAATATCCGCCGACGCCGGTGAAATATGCACCATGCCTGCGGGAATACTCCCTGCGTTAAAACTTCCCAGCGCCTGCGGTTTGCGGGTTTTACGGCTCCCCTCGGCCGACAAAACCCCAAATCCAGCCTCCGCCTATTGCATGTCGCGGCGGAGGAACAGGGAATCCGTCACTCCCGCAGAAACTCCGGCATTCGGCGCGGCTGCCGGCAGTGAAAGGCGGGAGAAAACAAATCAGCGAATCCGCGCCTATCTCGGCATAAAATACCTGAAAAACAGCTTGCAGTACTTGTCCTTGCCGATTGACGAAAACGTGCAGTCATAGGGTATGACGCCAAGTTCCGTAGTTGCCTTTGCGTTGCCCCATTCCTTTTTGCGGCGAATGTTCTTGGCCTTGCCGATAGCCTTCATCATTGCCGACGAATACGCGCGTTCGTAGTCGCGCGCGAACCCCGTGGACATTTCGGATTCCATATACCAGTTTTCGGGAATCTGGTCGCTGAAATTGATTCGCACCGCGCAAATGTATTTGTTTGCGGAATCGGCGTAGAAAACGGAATCTTTTACGAGAAATTTTCCCTTGCCGCCCACGAGCCTGCGCGCGCTGTCGAGGGCGGCGTTCTCCGCGCTCTCGGCGTCGCGCCCCCACGCCACGACGCGCGCGTCAACGACGTGCTTGCGCAATTTTACGGGCTTGTCTTTCTTTTTTGCGTTCAGCTCCTTCATCTTTTCGGAAAAAGATTTCACGCTGCGCACGAGCTTGGACTTGTCCGGAGTCGCGATTTTCGATTTGTCGGGCTCGGGTATTTTGGCTTCTCCCACGGAGGCGGGAGGCTCGGGTATTTTAAGTTCCGTAGCGGCCTTGGGCGCCGCTTTTGCGGCGGGTTGGACCGCCTTTTTTGCCGGCGCGGGAGCCTTTTTTGCGGCGGCCGGCTTGGGAGATTCCGCCGCCTCCGAAAATCCGGAGGGAAATGCGCACGACAAGACGATGGACGCTGCAATTCCCGCCAAAAATCTGTAGATAAATCCTCCTGACATCTGCAGTAATACTCTCCCCTTGTTTTCTATTAACGAAAAAAATTCCCGAATAGTCAAATATTTTTTTGAGAAAATTCCGCATTTTGCGGCAGGCGCGCTCGCTTTTTCATTCGATTGCTCATACGAGTGCGAATTTGAGAATTTCAGTTAAAAAAAATTTAATTAACGAATGAAATTCCGATAAACAGGATAAATTGAACCATATTTGATGTTTAATTCTTCCATACACTTAAAAAAACAATTCAATTCAGAAAGAATGGAGAAATTTACGAAAGAAATTACTTGACTGTAAGAATTTTTCCGAACATTTTCTACGAAACTTATAGAACTTTCATTGTTGGATATGTTGGGATTTTCAATCCGATTTTAAGCGTATCCGGCGAAAATAGATGAAACTGACAAACAATAAAACAAGGAAAACAATATATGGCACGTAAAAAAGGTTCCGGAAAGACAATCGGCATGACCCAAATATCCATAAGTCTGCCGCAAACGCTCGTCGAACAGATAGACAAAATGGCCGAAAGCGACAACCGCAACCGTTCCAACTTCATCGCCAACACGCTTCAGAATCTCGCCCGCGAGTTCTCGAATGTAGCCGAGCCCAAGAAGACGATTAAATAGCGGTTCCTGCAAATCACGCCGCCGAAACGGGCGGCGTAGATTCGCATTCCATTCGGGCGGAACTCTCCGGCGCTGCCGGGTTCCGCCTTTTTCGCGCCCGCGCGCTGCGAAATTTTCCAAACGCGGCTTTGCGCGCGCGAGAAAGGCGGCGCTGCGGCAAAAATGCGAATTTTTTTCTTGCATAGGCAAATCGGCGCGGATTTAATCATGCGCTTAATTTAATTACCGCATATTATGGATTATATATCGACACTTTTTGCGCAGGCTGCGGCTCCCGCGGCCGAAGGCGCGCAGCAGGGCGGGGGCTCCTCGATGCTCCTGTTCATAGTTCTCATGTTCGCGGCGATGTACTTCCTCATGATCGCCCCGCAGCGCAAAAAGCAGAAGGCGCACGCCAAAATGATTTCGGAACTCAAGACCGGAGACGAAGTCGTCACGATCGGCGGCGCGTGCGGCACGATTTCCAACGTCAAGGAAAAAACGTTTACGGTCAAGTTCGGCGACGGCGTAAAGGTGGAATTTCTGAAATCCGCCATTTCCGAAAAAGTATCCGACGACGCGCCAAAACCCGAGAAAAAATAATATTCCTCCGCTTTTCCCGAGCGCGCCGCCCGAATGCGACGCGCATTTGCATTTCAATTATTAAGGAAATTCCGATATGTCCGCAATCAACCGCAGCATCTTGTGGAAACTGATAATAACGGCCCTCGTAATAATCTGGGCGATTTCGGCAATGGTGCCGTTTTCCGACACGCCGTTTGAAACCTACATACAGACGCGCGCCACCGCCCATCAGGACGAATTCTCGAAAATCCTCAAGGCCGCCGAGGAGCGCATCGAAAAGAGCTCCGCAAAGGGGGACAAGGCGAAGTCTCCCACTCTATATATAGCCCTGCGGGACTACGCCGACGCGGAGAACGTCGACCTCTATAAATATTTTCCGGATGTAAACGTCTCCGATATCGTCAATCTCAAAAAGCGCAACGACATTCTCCTCAAAGAGCTCTACCGCCAGAGCAAGGGAATGCTTAAAAAGGGTCTCGACCTCCAGGGCGGGGTATCCTTTACGCTCGAAATCGACGACGCCAACCTCGACAAAGACGAGCAGTCGCGCTCCGGCCAGCTCGAGGACGTGCTGTCCGTCATGAACAACCGCGTCAACGGACTCGGGGTCACCGAGCCCACAATCCGAATTATGGGCTCCAAAGCGGTCGAAGTTCAGATGCCCGGGGTCTCCCTGAAAGACAATCCGGAAGCGATAGAGGAGCTTTCCCGCCCCGCAAAGCTCGAGTTCCGCCTCGTCCACCGCACGGCGCGCCCGTCGTCAGCCAAACCCCCGCTTTCGGAAATTCCGCTCGGATACGAAGTGATGATAATGGAGACCGAGCGCAACGGCAGGCTCGTCGAAGAGCCTATGTACGTAAAGCGCATTCCGGAGGCCAACGGCGACATAATAAGCCGCGCATATCCCACTATGGAAGACGCCAATAAGTTTGCTGTCGGCATGGAGTTTACTTCCGACGGCGCGAAAGTCTTTGAGAAAATCACGCGCACGATTCTCGAAGGCGACAACCGTACAGGCACGAAACAGCCCCTCGCTATTGTGCTCGACGGCCGCCTCATGAGCGCCCCCAATATCATAAGCGTCATTAAAGACCGCGGCTCAATAACCGGCAATTTTACTCGGCGTGAGGCCATAGAGTTGGCCAATGCGCTGAACAATCCGCTCGCCGTGGGCCTCAAACGGACATCGCTCAACGAGGTTGGCCCGTCGCTCGCAGACACCGCGAGGGAAAGTTCCATGGTCGCCGCCGCGATAGGTTGCGCCGCAACCGTCCTCTTCATGATTTTCGTTTACCGCGGAATGGGTATTATCGCGGTAATTTCCGTCCTCGTCAATGTCATTATAATAGTCGGGGTTCTCGCGAGCTTTAAGGCGACTATGACGCTGCCTGGCATCGCGGCGTTGGTGCTGACTGTCGGCATGGCGGTGGACTCGAATATTCTCGTGTTCGAGCGAATGCGCGAAGAGTCGAAGCGCGGCAAAAACCTGTGGGCTTCCCTTTCGGCGGGCTACGAAAGGGCTTTTTCGACTATCGTAGACGCCAACCTTACCACCCTTATCTCCGCCGGAACTCTTTGGGCGTTCGGCACGGGGCCCGTCAAGGGGTTCGGGTTGACGCTTGCAATCGGCATATTCACAACCCTCTTCTGCTGCCTGGTTCTGAGCCGCGCGCTTCTTGAACTCTGCATAAAAAACAACTTCATTAGAAAAGCGCTTTCAAAAGGCATAATATCCGATAATGCAAATTTCCCCTTCCTGAAATACGCAAAGGCGTCGTTTGCAATATCGTGGACGATCGTCATTCTCGGCGTTGCGGTTCTCATATACCGCGGGGATAAAACCCTAAGCATAGACTTTACCGGCGGCGACATAGTCTCGCTCTCTTTCAACCCCGACAACAAGTTGCCGATCGAAAAAATAACCGAATTGAGCACTTCGACATCCGAAGAGGGCATAGGGGAAATCCAGGCGTCCTACCAAGTCGATTTGGCGACCCGTTCGGAGCACCTTGTACTCCAAGTCGAAAGCGAAAAGGGGCAGCGCGTCTTCGATATGCTCTCCCAAAAATTCCCCGACGCGGACCTTAAACTCATAAGCCAGCAAAGCATAGGCGCCGCGGTAAGCGGAGAAATCACCCGCGACGCATTTATCGCCATTGGCCTCTCATTGTTGCTGATTCTCGTTTACGTCGCTTTCAGATTTGAACTTAGCTACGGCATAGGCGCGGTTGTCGCGACATTCCACGACGTCGTGATGACCATCGGCCTCTATGCGATATTTGGCCTCTTCGGAATCGGATCGGGGCAATTCTCGGCTCCGATGGTTGCCGCAATTCTCATGGTTATGGGCTATTCCATAAACGACAAGATCGTCGTATTCGACCGAATCAGGGAAGAGCTAAAACTCAAACCGACGATGACGCTGTGGGAAATCATCAATTTCTCTATCAACAAGACGATGTCGCGAACGATTCTCACCAGTGTCAGCACTTTCCTGGCGGCCACCGCGCTCTTCCTGTTTGGAACCGGCATTATCGTGGACTTTTCCCTCGTCTTTATGCTCGGCATAGCAGTCGGCACGTTCTCGTCGATATTTATCGCAAGCCCCGTGTTCTATTGGTGGAACAAGGGCAACCGCGACCGCGTGGAAAAAGAGGAGCCAATGCCCGAGCGCTCTTGGGAGTAGGTTTGCGAATCTCCTTGCAGCGGGCGTCTGGGACTCTTCCAACCGCCCGCGCATTTTTTAATGCCGAACGCGCAATTACTTGTGGAACGGCATATATAAAGTTATTGAAAAGCAAAAAAGGGGTAAGCGGTTTTTTTCCTTTTTTAACGAAGATATCTTGCGCGGAAATACGTCGTTTTGCTCGCGCCGCCATATCGCCTCCGTCCGAAACAACCGTTCCGGAGCAAAGTCATAGACATGGACGGTGGAGTTTCATATCCAACCGCAACATTTACAACGGCTTTCACTTTTGGTTTTGGCGGTGGATAGGTGGGCGTGAAAGCCATAACGCCCAAGCTTTGACCGATCTCCGCAACCCTTGTCGCGGGTACCGGTTTCGCGAGAAAACTACAAGCGGTATATTTGCAATACCGTCTCACGTGAAGAATAACCTATGACGCCTGACGAGGAGGTTCCGACGAGGGCAGGGGAGGCGGAGGCCTACAAAATCAGCCGCTCTTCCGAGCTTTCGCGCATCGAATAAAAGGCTCGCGCGGCGGCGGGCGAGTAGGAAGTTTATAAAGGCTCCGAACTTTTCCGCGCCGAGCGTACTGGATTTACAAGATGACCGTCTGAGAGGTTCCCTGCGAGCAATACCACACCCTTCATGCGACAACCTGGCAACGACGGAATCCCTAAAAAGTGCAAAAAGTCCTGCAAACATCTTGCAGAACCTTTTCTTCCACCTGCAAGACGCGGGACGCGGTTCAGTCATTTCAAAGATAAGTCGATTACGGGGCAGGTATTGTCCGAAAAGAAGCAAATTTCAAATTACCCAATCGGTATATCGGAGGCACAGATTCATAGGCGGGGCCCCCAACTTCCCCTCTCCGTTTTTCCGTAAAAAACCATTTTGGCGTACTCCCCAAACATAAAGGACTGGAATGCGCGCAACGGCACGTTTCCGTAAAAGTCCATTTTGGCAGACTCCCCAAACAGGGTAGTCTGAGATGGGATTCATTAAAAAATTCCCGTCCATACCCCAAATACCCAACTCCTTTCCCCAAATCTTACCTCGTTTTCCCAAAATCAAATTCCACAGAGAAATTGCCCCCCTTAATGGCTGCTGCTCAATGCCGCGAAACTCTTTTATGAAGTTCGCGGGGATAGGTGAATAAATCCCCTCAATGGAAATTTTCCTTTCCCATGGAAGCCCGCCGACGTTGCGCTCTTGCTTAGATTTACTATGTTGCACTATTCTGGAGACTTCCAAGCTTGCGGACAAAATCCGATTTGGATATGGACGTGATTTTCTCGAAGATTTGGAAGTCGAAATTTGGCAGGGCAAGCGTTTGCTCGATTTCCCCGCGCGTTGCGGCCTCAAAAGCCTCGCGGGGATTGGGGAAGTTCAGCCATTTTGGCAGGCGAATCTCCGAAAATTTCAAATTTGTAGGCTTGTCGAACATAAACACGCATGCTTCGCCCGTATTAAAGCAGCCGCAGTGGCGGTTGCCGATGTTCCAGTTGCCGGAATTGCGATTGCCGATATTGAAACTGCCGCTGTTGGCGAATCCGGCATTATGGCTTCCGCTGTTATAAGAGCCTTTGTTGCGGTTGCCGGTATTTGAGTGCCCGATGTTTTCGCAGCCGACATTCCCGGCTCCGAAATTTCCGTCGCCGACATTGTCCATGCCGGAATTGCGGTCGCCCGTGTTAAAATCCCCGCTGTTGAGAGAACCCGTGTTGCGGTTGCCCGTATTGAAATCCCCTGTATTGCAATTTCCAGTATTGCGGCTGCCCGTATTTAAAACGCCGGTATTTGCGGAGACTTCGGGTTGCGGAAATTCGCAATCTGACAGGGCAGGGAGAAGCGCGTCAGTGACGTCCCTAATCAGCCTTATCTGGGCGCAGCACACCTGTTTTTCGACGCCAGCGCCGGTTCCGCGGCAGACACCGCGCATTTCCACCTCATAAATCCGCGCGCCTTCCACATACCACATATTCCAGTATTTCGAAGCGTAATATCCGTCGGCGAGCAACCGGCTGTCCGGAATTTCCGGAAGCCACTTCCCGGGCGCCGCGTTTTCCGGCAGATAATCCGAGTAGTCAAATCGGGTAGTCGGCGACTTCCCATCGGCGCCTATTACCTTGTAATACTTTTCGTCCATCGCAAAAAATTTTCCGAATATTCAATAATATGTCAAAGGCCAAACTCCGAATCAATTAAATACCCAATATCGCCAAAATAAACTTGCATTTTATTATAATATTATCGGGAATACCAGAGTATACTACGTCTCCGCTGGCATTTTCCATGTAGGCCGTTCGAACTTGCGTGCATTGGATTGAATTTAGGGAGGTTTACGACCGAATTAACAAAGCCACAGGCAAAGCCGAAAAATTTTTAAAGGGGATCGTAAAATATCTCAACGCCAAGCACCAGCTTGTCTATGGGAACGATGAATATGTAGATAGGTTTATTATAGGCGACGCGGCTTACGCCCGCATAAATGAAGATGTAAAAATGACCGACGAATCCGTGCTTGTCCTCCTAAACAGTTCCGCCATATACGGGGACGACTGGCCCTTTGAGGATTACGACAACAACCTTCTTGAAATCCAAGACAAGGCAATAGCGCATAATTTTGGAGGGGGCGTTTATAATGGTAATCTTAACGATTTTAGGTTCTACGGTCGCCATAGTTGGCGTTGCTATGCAATAATGGGTATTGCTTCGCTGTCCAGCTTGGATGATGTAGGTAAAAAGTAAATTTTTTCCAGTACTTCCCAAACTTTGTCAGTATGGCAAAAATTTGGGAATACAAAGACGGCTACGCCGAGCCCAAGTACGTGGCGAGTAATTTTTCCGCACACGAGCAACAGATGGAAATCGTCAGGGATGTAGATTTTAGCGGGGTGACCTCCGCTACTGCTGAGATATTTCGAGATCTCATCATAGTTGAGAATTGCATACTACCGAAGGTATCCTTGCGTTTGAGTAATCTGCACGCGATTTGTAGGACGGATTTCCGTCGGGTAACGGATTTTCCAATAAGCGCCTTTAAGAAAATTCATAGCCTACGGTGGGTTAGCTTACCGGCTATAAACATATCCGGAGTCTCCTTCTCAGGGCTTGAAGTCATGGAGACAAATTTTTCGCATTGCATGAATTTCACTTGGCGGGAATTTGTGACGCTCCCAAAACAGTGCGCGGCCTGCACATTTCCGAATATAGACTTTGGCGGGAGCGGTGGTGTAGGGCATATGAGGGGAAGAAGTTTCGCGGACTGCGATTTTTCCCGTATGACTTTGCTTAATTTAGAAATGCTGGACGCATGCGAAGGGGTATATTCCTGCGTCATAGGAGAAGATATGGTGAGACGTTATGCAAATGACATGAGAGCCATGCGACGTTTACTAGAAATAAAACCATTAATAAAGAGTAGAAATTCTATATTGCCTATATTAAGGTATATACAGCAATATCCATTTACATCAACACTGAAAAAAGTAAGTCTTTGCTACGTTTAAGGAACATTTAAATAGAAAATAAGTGCTTGTTAATGATAAAAAATTACTTAAACCTAGATGATATGTATACAGGAGTATTCGCTTATATAGATGTTTTAGGATTTTCAAATGCTGTTCGAAAGAAAGTATCCGATGCCTTATCAATTTTAGCGCAGATTGATACTGTATTACAAATAAAGTATGTCGATGGGGTAATACGGAAGGAAAGGAAATCTACAAACTGTATCGATCCTATAGTAGATAAATTAAATTCAAATAACGAAATTACAGCCTTTGACTATTTTTATTGTATTTCGGATTCCATATTTTTTGCTGGAAAAGATGTAAACCAATTTATACATCAATTAGCAAATTTTGTACTAGCATGCTATACTTGGTCGGTAACATCTAAGTTACCTATGATGCTATTTAGAGGGGGGATATCTTACGGAAATCTCAGATTTGTGGAATTAATATGTGGATCACAAAATAAGGTAAAACCTAACACGTCAATATGTGGGGAACCTGTTGTAAATGCTGTAGAATACGAGAAGAAATTTTGTTTAAAAGGTCCACTACTCATATTAGATTCTGATGTATATGAAAAGTTAGATGCAGATATTCGCAGAAATTATATCTCAAAATTAAACCTAGATATTAACATAACTGAAGGAAAAGAATATTATGAAATTTTATGGCCAGCATTTATATTCATACCAGAAAATTTTGGAAAAGTTAATGAAATAGAAAACATGAATGAGTTGTTGTCGATAGCTTATTCGCATTATGCTACGTATAAATCTAATAGTACCATAATGGAGCATTATAATTCTCTTATAGACTTAATACTACGTTCAGCACGCCATATCTTTTTGCAATATAAGAGATTAACAGAGTTTGAATCGTATATTACAAAAGTCACAGATGAGTTAAATACAGAACAGAAAATATGTTATAAATATTTACCAGAGAAATTTTACAGAGATGAAGCATTTAGACAGTATTTAAAGGAAATCTATGATAATATAGTGCTAAATAAAGACTAAACTTCATTTTACGCGACAAAATAAAATTTTTAACTAAACATGCAAATTCCCAAAGGATTAAAATTCTATGGGGACACGAAGTTTAGTAATAGCAATAAAGAACAAAGAAGTAAAACTCGCCCAATATGGGCAATTTGACGGTTACCCCGAGGGGCAGGGGGTAGGACTTTTAGAAACGTTACAGAGTAAATTGAATGAATTCTCTGTGGTACTGGAGAACCTTCATTTTCTCACAAAGGAGGAAGTAAAAGCATTATACAGGAGTTCCAATACGAATGACCTAAATGCATTAGAGGGTGGGTATAAAGTAATTCCATATATTATAGATGGCACTGTTATCGGTGTAGTAGATAGCTACCAGTTTGCGGCACAAAGCTTATGGTGCGAGTGGTGTTATGTAATAGACTTTGATGCTAATACCTTTGAGGTATACAAGGGATTTAACAAGCGTAAACTTGCACCAAATGAGAGATTTTACGGTTTAGAGGAATATCGTGACACTAGTACACCATTTCATCCTGTAAAATTCTTATGTAAATTTAAGCTTAGTAATTTGCCTGGAGAACAAGAATTCATACAAATTTGTAAAGAGGCATATAAATCCACAAAAAACCTACAATAACAAAGAAGTATGAAAATAGACATAATAGGGACTCCGAATATCCAGTAAGAGTTTCCAAACATAGTTCACAGAATAGGTATCTAAATAAGGAGCTTATTAAATGGCTACTGACGTACCCAACTAAATCTCATAGCATATATCTTTGAAAACCTGCTTAGGATCTTATCCCTAGATGGAGTATCTAGTTGAGGCTATACTTAATCATGGTAAATGAAATATAGACGGATAAATATATTTGGCGGTCCAGGCGTAGGGAAGTCCATATGTGCTGCAAAACTCTTTGGCGACTTAAAGCTTCACGGATATCTAATAGAACAAGTGTCGGAATATGCTAAGACGTGGGCTCACCAAAAGCGATCAGTAGATGTTTATGCACAGCTATATTTTTTGGCAAAGCAAGTAAAGGCAGAACGCGAGTGCCTAACTAATGGATATGAATTGATAGTTACCGATTCTCCTTTAGGACTATGCCCACTCTAT
>ERZ827168.692-NODE-692-length-52414-cov-75.381959_pt1 | contig 52414 bp, 37 predicted proteins | sample MGYA00519868_ERZ827168 | MGnify/ENA primary metagenome ERZ827168 (study PRJEB31778, sample SAMEA3449271) | human gut metagenome | biome: human gut; feature: human-associated habitat; material: faeces | place: United Kingdom | collected 2010/2012 ...
AAAAGGCAGACAGTACAATTGCACTGCCTGCCTAATCCGAGGACACGCTTCAAGGCACCCCTATCAGGAGTAGCCGAAGGCCCTGCCTGCTTTTTATCGTGCCCGGAGCGCTGGGGCGTCCAGGTCCCGATAGGTTTTCACGATGATGACGGCGGAGATGACGATCTGGAAGAATTTCATGACGATGTCCACCACCGCCATGGGGATCTGGGCATACTGCTCCTGACCGAACACCGGGCCCAGGGCCATGCTGACAAAGGCGCAGCAGCCGTCCCCCACCATCACGGCGATGGCCAGGGCCACCACCGTCAGGGGGAACACCACCGTGTTGGCGGCGTTGCCGTAGGACCCCAGATAGTCGGCGTTGGCAATGAAGATCTGGTCCACGATGTTGTACAAGGCCCCCACCAGCAGGGAGATCACGCAGGGAACGGCGTAGCGTCCCATGAGCCGCCCCACACGCTCCGTTCCCAGAAAATCGTTGGAGCGTTCCATAAAATATCACTTTCCTTCCTGCAAAATCCCCGGAGACGGGCATTTTTGCCGCAAAAAAAGCGCGGCGCTTCTGCAACCGGATTTACGCAGAAACGCCACACGCTGTGGAATCAGTATATCAGATTTTGGGAAAACCTGCAAATGGTGGTTGTGTGCAAAAATCGGCTCCCGTCCGGCGGCCCGGAATGGACGATTTTCACAATGACCCCCGGCAGGAGGTCTTATTTTGCATACAGCAGCCCGATGAGCCAGTTCAGCGTCCGTCCCGGCAGGATCCGGGTCAGGAATACAAAGAACTGATAGTCCAGCCGGATGGTATAGATGGGCTTGGGCCGCCGCCTCATGGCCACCCGGGCGATGAACGCCCCGGCCTTGGCGGGGTCCATGCCATTCTGCTCATCGTGCTCCATCCGCTGGACGGACCGGCCGATGCGGCCGCCGTACACGTCGTCGCCCTCCATGGTTTTCACCCGGGCGGCGGTGAAGCCCGTGTGAATATCTCCGGGCTGCACGGCGCACACCGTGATGCCAAAGGGCCGCAGCTCATTGGCCAGGGCCATGGTATAGGCGTTCACCGCCGCCTTTCCGGCGGAGTAATACGCCTGGAAGGGAATGGGGCAGGGCGCCGCCACGGAGCTGAGGTTCACGATGCGGCCCCGGCCCGCCTGGCGCATATGGGGGATGACGGCCTTGTTCATCCGCACCATGCCGAAGAAGTTCACGTCCAGCAGGCGCTGGGCCTCCGCCGTGTCGGTGAACTCCACCGCCCCGGAGATGCCGAAGCCCGCGTTATTCACCAGCACGTCAATGCGCCCGGCCCGGTCCATGATCTCCGCCACGGCGGAGCGGACCTGGGCCTCGTCGGTGATATCGCAGCGGATGTGGTGCAGGCCCTCCACCCCCTGTTCCCGGCGGCTCAGCTCATACACGGTATAGCCCGCATCCCGCAGATACAGGGCCGTGGCCCTGCCGATGCCGGAGGTCCCTCCGGTGATGACGGCGATCTCACTCATGATCCTTCACCAGCACGTCCGCCATGATGTCCATGGCCTCGTCCAGCAGGGCCTCGGTATGGGTGGCCATATAGCTGGTCCGCAGCAGGGCCTCCCCCTCCGGGGTAGCCGGGGGCAGGGTGGGGTTCACATACACGCCCCGGTCATAGATCTCCCGGGCCACCTCCAGGGTGTGATAGGTCTCGTAGGTATAGATGGGGATGATGGGCGTGGGGGCCGTCAGGGCGGACTCCCGGATCTTCATGCCCCGGTCCGTCATGCCCTTGCGGGCATAGAGGCTCAGCTCCCGCAGCCGCTCCGGCAGCTCGGGATGCTGCTCCAGGTGCCGCAGGGCCGCCAGGGCCGTGGCGCAGTTGGCCGGGGGAATGGACGCCGAGAAGATGAAGGGCCGGGACGCGTGGCGCACAAAGTCCGCCACCTCCTCCGAGGCCGCCATGTATCCGCCCAGGGACGCCAGGGACTTGGAAAACGTGCCCATATAGATGTCCACCTGGTCCTCCAGGCCGAAGTAGCTGGCCGTACCCCGGCCGCCCTGGCCCAGAACGCCCAGGCCGTGGGCGTCGTCCACCATGACCCGTGCCCCGTACTTTTTGGCCAGGGCGCAGATCTCCGGCAGTTTGGCGATGTCGCCGCCCATGGAGAACACGCCGTCGGTGACGATCAGGGCGCCGTTCTTTTCCGGCACCCGCTGCAGGCACTTCTCCAGCTCCTCCATGTCGCTGTGGCGATAGCGCAGCATCTTGCCGTAGCTCATCTGGCACCCGGCATAGATGGAGGCGTGATTCTCCCGGTCGCAGATGACGTAGTCATGCCGATCCACCAGGGCGCTGATGATGCCCACGTTGGACTGATACCCCGTGCCGAAGGTGACGATGCCGGGCTTGCGCAGGAACTTTCCCAGCTCCGCCTCCAGCTCCAGGTGCATCTCCAGAGTGCCGTTGAGGAACCGGGAGCCGCTGCACCCGGTGCCGTAGCGCTCCAGGGCGTGAATGCCCGCCTCCACCACGTCCGGGGCGATGGTCAGGCCCAGATAGTTGTTGGAGCCCAGCATAATGCGGCGCTTGCCCTCCATCTGCACCTCCACGTCCTGCCGGGATTGCAGCGCGTGAAAATAGGGATACACCCCCGCCTCCTTCAGCTCCTTGGCCAGGGACGGGGCATAGCATTTCTCGAAAATGTCCATGTAAGACCTCCTTGCTGATATGAAATATTAGATTTCATAGAGAAAAACATCGAATTAACAGGGAATGATGATTCAATTTATTATATACTGCCCCCCGCTTCCCTGTCAACCGGTGATTTGCGGGGTCACACGGACCGGGTGGCCACCACGTCCACGCCGGTGCCCAGCACATTGGGGATCACCACGTCCCCGGCCTGCACCGGGGCCGTCAGCTGCACCCGGCACAGCGCCCGGGCCACATCCAGCACCTTCTCCTTGGGCACCTCTCCGGCGGTGCGGACGGACACCACCGGCAGCGCGCCGCCGGACACCCGGACGGTGCCGGTGACGGTGCGGGCCGGGTGGGTGCACTCCTTCCGGGCGTATGCGTCCCCCCGGGGACAGGTGTTGCCGGTGACCCGGGTCACCTGGCTGCCGTCCATAACGGCGGTCAGCTGGCAGCCCATGGGGCAGCCGATACACGTCAGCTCGCGGATGCTCATTGCGCTCCCTCCTCCACCTGAATGGTGATCTGCTTCAACCCCCGGGGCAGGTCCGCCCGCCGCAGGGTCAGCTGCTCCATCTCGCCGGGGCTGAGAATGCGCTTATGCACCCGGCGCAGCAGCCGTCCGTCCAGATAAACCGCCAGATCGGCGTCCCGATAGGGTTTGCCCACCCGGAACCGGACGGTGACGGTTTCCTCCATGGCCTCCGGGTCCAGATACTGGGGCACGGTGTACCGCACGCCGTTCTGCCCCGTCAGGCGGACGGTCTTGCCCTCCCGCCGGTGCTCCAGCAAGTACCGGGCGGCGTTTTCCCCGGCCCGGGCCGCCTCCTGGGACACGAAGTCCACCAGATCGTGGACGTGCAGCACGTTGCCGCAGGCGAACACGCCGGGAACGGAGGTGGACAGATCGTCCCCTACCTCCGGCCCGCCGGTAACGGCGTCCAGCCGGACTCCGGCCTGCTGGCTCAGCTCGTTTTCCGGCAGCAGGCCCACCGACAGCAGCAACGTGTCGCAGGGGATGTCCCGCTCCGTCCCGGGGATGGGGCGGCGGTTCCCGTCCACCTGGGCCAGAGTCACGCCCTCCAGCCGCTCCCGGCCGTGAATGTCCACCACGGTGGTGGACAGATACAGGGGAATGCCGAAATCCTCCAGGCACTGGACGATGTTCCGCTTCAGGCCGCCGGAATAGGGCATCACCTCCGCCACCGCGTGGACCTTTGCCCCCTCCAACGTCATCCGCCGGGCCATGATCAGGCCGATGTCGCCGCTGCCCAGGATCACCACGTCCCGGCCAGGCATCAGCCCCTCCATATTCACCAGCCGCTGGGCGGTACCGGCGGAGTAAATGCCCGCCGGGCGGCAGCCGGGGATGTTCAGGGCCCCCCGGGGCCGCTCCCGGCAGCCCATGGCCAGGATCACCGCATCGGCGTCCAGCTGCACCAGGCCCGTCTCCCGGCCCGTCAGCGTCAGCACCCGGTCCTGCGACAGGTCCAGCACCATGGTGTTCAGCAGGTACGGGATGTTCAGCTCCCGGACCTGGTCGGCAAACCGCCGGGCGTATTCCGGCCCGGTAAGCTCTTGGGAAAAGGTGTGCAGGCCGAAGCCCGCGTGGATGCACTGGTTCAGAATACCGCCCAGCTCCCGGTCCCGCTCGATGATCAGCAGGTCCTCCACTCCGGCCTTCCGGGCGGCCGCGGCGGCGGCCAGCCCCGCAGGCCCGCCGCCGATGATGGCAAGCTGTACATGTTTCATCATGCTTCCTCCTTGGTCCGCCCGGCCAGCAGCCGGGATGCTCCGCCGTTTTTCGTCAGCTCCGTCTGGGGCACCCCCAGCTCCCGGGACAGGATCTCCATGACCCGTGGGGTGCAGAAGCCCCCCTGGCACCGGCCCATACCGGCCCGCACCCGGCGCTTCACCCCGTCCAGGGACCGGGCCCCGGGGGTGCGGTGGATAGCGTCCACGATCTCGCCCTCGCTGATGCCCTCGCAGCGGCACACGATATTGCCGTAGGCGGGGTTTTCCGCCGCCAGACGCTGCCGCTCCTCAAAGGGCAGCTCCCGCAGGCGGACGATGTCCCGGCGCAGGGGGTCGAAGTCCGGCTTTTCCGCCGCCCCCAGATACGCCGCCGCCTGCTCCGCCAGATAGGCCCCGATGGCCGGGGCCGAGGACAGCCCCGGGGACTCGATGCCCAGGGCCTCGAAATACCCGGGCACGGGCTGGCCGATGCGGAAGTCGTCCTCCCCCTCCGCCAGATGGGCCCGCAGCCCGGCGAAGCTGGTGATCACGTCCCGCAGGGGCAGGCCCGGCACGCTTTTGCGGGCCATGTCCTGGGCATAGGCCAGTCCCTCCGCCGTGGTGGCGGTCAGGTCCCGCTGCTCCTGATCCGCAGCGGTGGGGCCCACCAACAGGTTGCCATGGACCGTAGGCGTTACCAGCACGCCCTTGCCCATGGGGCCCGGCAGCTGGAAAACGGTCCGCTGCACCAGGCCGCCGTCCTTCTTGTCCAGCAGGCAGTATTCACCCCGGCGGGGCACGATGCGGGCGGTATCGCTGCACACCTGGTTATGGAGCACATCGCCCCACACACCGGCGGCGCTGATTACGGCCCGGGTCTCCATGGTCCCCCGGTTGGTTTCCAGGGTATAGCCCGCCTGAGTCCGGCGGATGGTCTCCACCCGGGTGTCGAAGCGGAAGGTCACGCCGTTATGGGCGGCGTTTTCCGCCAGGGCGATGGTCATGCCAAAGGGGCAGATGATGGCGCTGGTGGGGGCGTACAGCGCGGCCACGGCCTTCTCCGACAGGGCGGGCTCCAGCTCATGGAGCCTGCCTCCCCGGAGGATCTCCAGGCCCTCCACGCCGTTGGCCCGGCCCCGCTGCAGAAGCTCCTCCAGCCGGGGCAGGCCCGCCTCCTCAAAGCACACCACCAGGGCCCCGTTGCGGCGATAGGGGAAGTCCAGCTCCCGGGACAGCGCCTCCATCCGGCGGCTGCCCTCCACGTTGAACCGGGCCTTCATAGAGCCGGTGGGGGCGTCGAACCCGGCGTGAACAATGGCGGAATTGGCCTTGCTGGTGCCCACGCATACGTCCTCTCCCTGCTCCACCAGGCAGATTTTCAGCTTCCAGCGGCTCAGCTCCCGGGCCACGGCGCAGCCCACCGCGCCGCCGCCGATGATGACGGCATCGTACATAGCGATCTCTCCTTTCCGTGAAAAAAGAGCCATGCCAAAGCCCGCCCGGTCTCCCGGACGTTCCCTGCGCATGACTCAGACTCTCAATGCATTCCCATATTGGATTGTGACCCCATTATACGCCCTGCGCCCCCGCTTGTCAACGGCAAGCAGGGGCGCAGACGGCGCGTTACTGCGCCTCGATCTCCTTGATATTCACTTCGTTCCCCTGCACCAGCCAGGTGTCCTCGCTGCCGCAGAAGGGACATACCCGGCCTTGGGGTACGGTGTCATAGTCCCGGCCGCAGCCATCGCAGTGAGTGATGGCGTGGACCGTCTCGAACCGCAGCTGTGCCCGGGGCATCAGCTCCGTCCGGGCCGCCGCCCATTTCCAGCAGCTCTCCAGCTCCCGGGGCACCACGCCGGACACCTGGCCCAGCTCCAGGGTCACCGACGCCACGTCGGTGAGGCCCTGCTCCCGGCCGATGTTCTCCACGGCCCGGATCACATGAAATACGATTCCCAGCTCGTGCATTACTTCTTCCCGGCCTTGCGGATCTTGATCTCCCGCTTGACCATGTAGGGCAGGATGGCCTTCATCTTGTCCTCGGCGGGGATCATGTGGGTGCACTCCGGACGCTCCCGGTGCAGGTGGATGGCGTCAAAGGCACACTTGGTGGTGCACACGCCGCAGCCGATGCACTTGTTGGGGTCCACCACGGAGGCACCGCAGCTGAGGCAGCGGGCCGTCTCCTTCTGCACCTGCTGGGCGGTGAAGGCGATGCGCTCGTCCCGGAAGGTCCGGCGCAGGGCCTCGTTATACCCGATCTGCTGGCGGGGGGTGTTGTCAAAGCCCACGGGGATCAGGGCGTTCTCCTTGTCCAGCTCCACGAACTGGCGGCGGTTGCGGCCGATGGTCAGGGTGGCCTTCTGGACGAACCGGTGCAGGGAGATGGCGCCCTCCTTACCGGCGGCAATGGCGTCGATGGCGAACTTCTGGCCGGTGACGGCGTCGCCGCCGGCGAAGATGCCGGGCTCCGCCGTCTGATAGGTCACGGGGTCCACCTGGGCGGTGCCGTTGGGGTTGAAGGTCACGGCGGTGCCGGTCAGCAGCTGCCGCCAATCCACCTTCTGGCCAATGCAGTACAGCACCGCGGCGCACTGGGCCTGGCAGGTGTCGTTGTCGTCAAATTCCGGGGCGAAGCGGCCCTGGTCGTTCTTCACCCGCAGGCACTTGCGGAAGCGAATCCCGGCGGCATGGCCGTTTTCGGTGACGATCTCCGTCTGGCCCCATCCGGCGTGGATGGTGATGCCGTCCCGCTCACACTCGCCCCGGTCCTCCGGGCCCATGGGCATATCGTCATAGCTCTCCAGGCAGTACAGGTCCACGGACTCCGCGCCGCAGCGCACCGCCGTCCGGGCCACGTCTGCCGCGATGTTGCCGCCGCCGATGACCACCACCCGGCCTTCCAGCTTCGTCTCCTGGCCGCCGTTGACCCGGCGCATGAAGTCGATGCCCGCCGTGACGCCCTGAGCGTCGCCGCCGGGGATGTCCAGCCTGCCGCCGGACTGCAGGCCCACGGCCACATAGAAGCCCTGATAGCCCTGCTCCCGCAGCTGGGCAATGGTCACGTCCTTGCCCACCTCCACGCCGCAGCGGAACTGAACGCCCATCTCCCGCAGCACGTCGATCTCCGCCTGGACCACGTCCTTCTCCAGCCGGAAGCTGGGCAGGCCGTTTTCCAGCATACCGCCCAGGCGGCGCTCCTTTTCAAACACGGTGGGGCGATAGCCCTTCTCCGCCAGGTAATAGGCGCAGGACAGGCCCGCCGGGCCGCCGCCGATGATGGCGATCTGCTGGTCGAACGCGCCGTCTACCTTGGGGATCACCTTCTCCGGCACGAACCGGGTGGCGGCGTCCAGGTCCTGCTGGGCGATGAAGCGCTTCACCTCGTCGATGGCCACCGCCTGGTCCACGGTGCCCCGGGTGCAGGCGTCCTCGCAGCGGCGGTTGCAGATGCGGCCGCACACGGCGGGGAAGGGATTCTCCCGCTTGATCAGCTGCAGGGCCTCCCGGTACTTGCCCTGGGCCGCCAGCTTCAGATAGCCCTGCACGGCGATGTGGGCGGGACAGGCGGTCTTGCAGGGGGCGGTGCCGGTGTCGTAGCAGTTGATGCGGTTCTTGTCCCGGTAGTCGATGGACCACTTGTCGGGGCCCCACTTCACCGCATCCGGCAGCTCCTGGCGGGGATACTCCACGGGACCGTCCTTGGTGCACAGCTTCTGGCCCAGCTTCACCGCACCGGCGGGACAGTATTCCACGCACCGGCCGCAGGCCACGCACTGGTCCGTCTCCACCCGGGCCACATAGGCGCTGCGGGACATGTTGGGGGTGTTGAACAGCTGGCTGGTCCGCAGGGCGTTGCAGACGTTGACGTTGCAGTTGCAGATGCCGAAAATCTTCTGTTCGCCGTCGATGTTGGTGATCTGATGGACGAAGCCGTTGTCCTCGGCCTTCTTGAAAATGGCCATGGCCTCGTCATAGGTGATGTACTCGCCCCGGCCGGTTTCCACGATATAGGTGGCCATGTCGCCCACGGCGATGCACCAGCTCTCCGGGTCGTCGCCGCAGCCCTCGCCCAGATACTGGCGGCTGGCCCGGCAGGAGCACATGCTCTTGGCGTACTTGCCCTCGTACTTGTGCAGCCAATAGGAGATCTTTTCCAGGCCCACGGCCTCGTTCTCCGTCTCGATGGCCTTTTCCACGGGGATCACGTGCATGCCGATGCCGGCGCCTCCGGGAGGCACCATGGGGGTGATCTTTTCCAGGGGCAGGAAGGTCATCCGCTCGAAGAAGGCCGCCACCTGGGGATGCTCGTCCATCTGGCTGCGGCGCATATTGAAGAACTCGGCGCTGCCGGGGACGAACTGGGGCAGAACATAGCGCTTTTCGTGGTCGGGGTTCTTCCCGTCCAGATTCTCCCAGTTATACTCGATCAGGCCCACCCAGGCCATCTGGTCCAGCAGCTTCTGCAAAGGTTCCCGCTCCAGCTTGGTCAGCTTCATCAGCTGCCCGATGGTCTTGGGCTTGCGGACCCCCATCTTCAGGGCCACGTCCGCCATTTCGTCGCTGACCAGGTCCGCCAGGCCCCAGTATTCCGGGTCGTTGCCCTTGACGCCCTTGAGCTTGGCGGGCACCCGGTCGGTGATCATGGCCACCAGCTTGGCGATCTTGGGCCGGGGCTCCTCCACCACGGGGATGGTAAAGGGCAGCTTCTCCTGCTCCAGGGGGAACGCGGTGGGCCGGTCGCCGTTGATGTTCTTTCCCATGTGAAATCTCCTTTATCTCCGCCTCAAGGGCGATTTTTCTGCATGAACTCACCCTAATGATACCAATTTCCGGGGCAAAAAGCTATTGACTGTTCTTATAAAGTTATGGTATCCTATTTTATGGTCCTGGTCGGACCAGAAGGAGGATATGCCATGGATTTCCGTCCCATTGTGGCCCCGTCTATCCGGGAGCTGTTTATCCAGCAGGTGGAGGGGGCGATCCTGTCCGGGCAGCTGAAGCCCGGGGACCAGCTGCCCACGGAGCGGGAGCTGGCCGACACCATGCACATCAGCAAAACCGTGGTCCACGAGGGCCTGCGGGAGCTGCACCGCCTGGGCTTTCTGGACATCGCCTCCCGCCGGGGCGTCACCGTGGCGGACTATGCCCAGACCGGCAGCCTGGAGACGCTGATGGCCATCATGGACTATCACGGGGGCCTTCCCGACGAGAAAACCGCCCGCAGCATTCTGCGCCTGCGGTACTATCTGGAGGCCCCGGCCCTGCGGGACCTGGCCGCGTCCCACACCGCCGCCGATCTGGACACCCTCCGCGCCCTCCAGCGCCAGGCGGAGGAGGCCCCGGACACCGCCGCCCTGGCCCAGGCCCTGTTCCGCTATCACCGGGGAGTGACGTTTTTAAGCGGCAACACCATCACGCCCCTGCTGTTCAACGCCTTCATGCAGGTGAACCTGGAGTTCTGGTCCGGCTACATCCGGTCCGTAGGCCGGGAGGAGAGCCTGCGTACCCTGGCCCGCTTTACGGACCTCATCGCCGCCGGACAGGGGGACCGGGCCGCCCAGCTGCTGGACGACGGCCTGCGGCGCTTTGTGACCACGCTGTAAATTCACATTTTGTTCAAAATATCCGCCTGTTCTTGTGGAAAAGGCATAGATTCCGTTCGGATAATTCTGCAATTTGCCAATTGTGCTCCCCCCCGGGTGTGGTATAATGATGGTATCTTATATAAAGGAGGCTTTTCCATGAGACGCACAAAAGTTCTGCTTTCCTGTCTGCTGGCGCTGGCCCTGGTGATGCTGACCGCCTGCGGCGCCAGACAGCAGACCATCCACCGGCTGCCCGCGGACCGGGTGACCCAGGCGGCAACGGTGTCCCAATTGCAGGAGGTCAGCGACCTGATCGTGGTGTTTACCCCGGAGACTCAGGAAAACGTCCTCTCCCGCTACAGCGACGGCAATGTCTCCACCGGCTACACCAGAACCACCGGCCAGGTGACCCAGGTGCTGAAGGGCCAGGCCCCGGAGCAGCTGGTGATCACCGAGGAGTGCTACACCGCAGACGACGCCCTGTGGACCCAGGGGGGCTATCTGCCTATGGAAACCGGCAAGCCCTATCTGCTGTTCCTCACCGCCTATGACGACGGCTCCGACTATGCGGGGATGTACTATCCCACGGAGCTGGAGCGGGGCAAGTACCCCCTGGGGCAGGCCCTGACCACCGCCGACTCCGCCGCCCAATGGCAGGTATACTCCCTGGACGGCGACACCCTGTCCGATTATCAAAGCTGGTACCGGCAGGTATCGGCCCTGTATCCCGATCTGTTCTGACCCGCCAGACAAATATCCGCACCCCTCCGGCCCCGCCGGAGGGGATTTTTCCGCCCGGGGCCGTCCACCGGCGGGATTCGCCCTTCTTCGACTTGAAAACCCGGGGGGAATGTGCTATACTTGATTATAATTTCGCGTATTGTGCTTTCGCAGGAGGGGAGGGACCGGATATGGTGGATATCCATTGTCACATTCTGCCGGGGGTGGACGATGGGGCCCCGTCCATGGAGGACTCGCTGGAGATGGCCCGGATGGCGGCGGATTCCGGCGTCACGGACATCATCGCCACGCCCCATTGCAATCTGCCGGGGAACGGGCCCAAGAATTACCGCTCCGCCTCCCTGCGCACGGCCTTCTCCCGGCTGCAGCAGGCCCTGGAGCAGGAGGGCATCCCTCTGCGCATCCACCCGGGGGCCGAGGTGTTCTGCACTCCGGAGCTGCCCCGGCTGCTGGACCAGCGGCAGCTCCAGACCCTGGGCGGGAGCCGGTATCTGCTGGTGGAATTTTATTTTGACGAGTCCGCGGAGTTTATGGAGCAGTGCTTCCGGGACATCCGCCACCGGGGCCTGGTTCCCGTGGCCGCCCATCCGGAGCGGTACAATGCCGTCCAGCGCGACCCCGCGCGGCTTGAGGGCTGGTTCCGGCGGGGCATTGTCATCCAGCTGAACAAGGGCAGCGTTCTGGGCCGTCTGGGCCGCCGGGCACAGGATACCGCCCTGTGGCTGCTGGAGCACGGGCTGGCCCACGCCGCCGCCAGCGATGCCCACCGCCCCACCGTCCGCACCACCCATATGGGCCTGCTGTGCAGCACACTGGCCGATGATTTTTCCCCGGACTGCCCCCGGCTGCTGCTGGAGGAGAACCCCCGCCGTATTTTAGAGGACCGCCCCATGGTGGGGGCGGACCGGCCTATTTCTTCTCCAAGGGAGGACGAGCTATGAGAGCCATCCGCAAAATGCAGCGCGTGATCCTCGCGCTGTTTATCCTGACCCTGCTGGCCTTCTGCGGCCTGCGGATCTATCGCCGCCTCACCGTGGACGTGACGCCCCCGGTGATCACCTGCTCCAGCGACTCCATCGACGTCAGCGTCACCGCCGGGGAGGAGGCCCTTTTGCAGGGCGTCATGGCCTCCGACGACCGGGACGGTGACCTGACGGACCAGATCCTCATCAAGGGCGTGACCCCGGCCCTGGCTGACAGCAGCGCCCAGGTGACCTATATCGTGTTCGACTCTGCCAACAACATGGCCACCGTCACCCGCACCGTCCGCTACACGGACTACCAGGCCCCCCGCTTTGCGCTGTCCCGGCCCCTGGTGTATCCCCTGGGCCAGACCGTGACCCTGCTGGACCGGCTCACCGCCTCGGACGTGCTGGACGGCGACATCAGCAGCGGCATCCGCATCACCTCCCAGAACGTCATCAACAGCCAGCCCGGGGTATACAGCGTCACCGCTCAGGTGGACAGCCGCCTAGGCAACTCGGTGGTGCTGCCGCTGAAGGTGGTCATCACCGTCGGCGGGCCGCAGCTGATCACCCTGTCGGACTATCTGGTGTACCTGCCCCGGGGATCGGCCTTTGATGCCTCCGGGTATATCCAGAGCGTCACCGCCCCCGACGGAACGGCCCTGTCCGCCGGACAGGTCAGCATCGAGTCCCCGGTGGACACGTCCGTCCCCGGAACGTATCATGTGGGTTACAGCGTCACCGCCCAGGGCCAGAGCTATACCGTCTATCTGGCGGTGGTGGTGGAATAAAGGAGGGATCGTCATGGATGAAAACAATCAGGGCCTGCAATGGTCCCATATCGAGCCCCTCTGCATCCTGCGGGCGCTGGCGCGGCAGCTGTGGATGCTGCTGCTGGCGGCCCTCACCTGCGCCATGGCGGCGTGGATCGTGCTGACGTGCTTCGTGACCCAGCAGTATACCAGCTCCACCACCTTCTCCGTCACCACCCGCACCAGCAACCTGTACTATACGAATATCACCGCCGCCGCCGATGTGGCTGCCTCCTATTCCCAGCTGCTGCAGAGCCGGGTCCTGCGCCAGACCATGGAGCAGAATCTGGGCATGCCCCTGAACGGCACCGTTTCCGCCCAGCAGCTGGGGGAGACCAACCTCATCCGGGTCACCGTCACCGCCGACACCCCCCGTCAGGCCCTGGTGCTGCTCAAGGCCGTGTCCGATAACTACGGGTCCCTGTCGGCCCATGTGTCCTCCACGGCGGTGCTGTCCCAGCTTAACTCCCCCAGCCTGTCCGTGGCCCCCTCCCGCAGCTATAACGTGCCCAGGATCTGCCTGATGGCCGCCATCGCCGGTGCGGCGCTTACCGCCCTGGGCGTTGCCTGGGCCAGCGTCAGCAGCGGCACGGTGCAGACCCAGGAGGGCGCCCGCAGCGACCTGGACGCCAAAATCATCTCCACCGTGCCCCACGAGGGCCGCCGAACCCGGAAGCTCCTGGGCTGGTTCGACGACCGCCGCCGGGAGCGCCGGGCCCGCCGGGGCGGCAAGCGCCTGCGCCGGAACCTGAACATCTCCTCCCCGGCCATCAGCTTCGCCTTTACCGAATCCATCCACCGCATCGCCGAAAAGTTCCAGCATGAGCATGCCAAGGGCCGCCGGGTATTCCTGTTTTCCAGCGTGTCCGCGGCGGAGGGCAAGTCCACCCTGGCCGCCAACACCGCCATCTCCCTGGCCTCCCGGGGGGTGAACGTGCTGTTCATCGACCTGGACCTGCGCCGCCCGGTGCAAAGCGAGATGCTGGGCCTGTCCGTGAAGCAGAAAAACGAGCTGGGCACCCTGCTGACGGAGTCCGCCGCCCCGGAGAAGATCCTGGCCGCCGCCGTCACGGACCCCGCCACGGGGCTACACTCCCTGCTGAGCACCAAGTCCTATACCGACGTCATCGAGCTGCTGGCCTCGGACCAGCTGGCCAAGGTGGTGGCTCTGGCCCGGGAGCGGTATGACTACGTTATCATCGACTCCCCGCCTCTGGGCTTCTTCTCCGACAGTGAGCTTCTGTCGGACCTGTCCGATGCGTCGGTGCTGGTGGTGCGGCAGGACACCGTCCCCGCGCCGGAGATCAACGACGCCATCGACGCTCTGCGGGCCGGTAAGGCGGAGTTTCTGGGCTGCATCCTCAACGATATGGCCCATCTGGCCGCCTGGTCCTCCGGCTATGGATACGGCTATGGCAAGAAATACGACAAATACGGCTACGGGCAGCACTCCGCTCGTAAGACGCAGTGAGGCGCACTATGGAACAACATACGACCCATACCAATACCGAGGTCCAGCCCATCGACCTGTCCGTCCTGCTGCGGCGGATGGGCCGGGCGCTGACGCGCCTGTGGCCGGTGTGCCTGGCCCTGGTGGTGCTGTGCGCCGCCCTGATGGGCTGGCGCGGCCACCGCAGCTTCCGCCCCATGTACCGCTCCGAGGCGGTGTTCTCCGTGAACCTCAGCTTTGTGGGCGGCACCGACCTCTCCGGCTACAGCCAGTATTACAACAAGTCCGCCGCCCAGCAGGTGGCGGACACCTTCCCCTATCTGCTGACCTCCGACCGCATGCAGGAGCTGCTGCTCCAGCGACTGGGCGTCACCTATCTCAACGGCGTCATCTCCTCCTCCGCCATCAAGGACACCAGCTTCTTCGTCCTGACAGTGGAAAGCCCCAGCCCCCAGGACGCCTATGACATCCTCTGCGCCGTCATCGACGTGTATCCCCAGGTGAACCGCCTGGTCCTGGGCGAAACGCAGCTGGTGGTGAACCAGGAGCCCTCCCTGCCCGACACGCCGTATAACGCCGATCCCTGGGTGCGCAGCGCCGTCAAGGGCGCGGCCCTGGGCGTGGTGCTGGCGCTGGCGGTGCTCATCGTGGCCGCCGCCCTGCGGCGGACGGTGTCCTCCACCGGCGACGTCAAGCGCCTGGTAAGCCTGACGGCCCTGGCCTCCATCCCCCGCACGGCCCCCAAGCGCCGGAAAAACGGCCCCCAGCAGGGGCTGCTGATCACCCGCATGCAGACCGACAGCGCCTTCTGCGAGGCGTATCGCCTGCTGCGGCTGAAGCTGCTGCGGCAGCTGAAGGACGAGGACAAGGTCATCATGGTCACAAGCTCCATCCCCTCCGAGGGGAAAAGCTCCGTGTCCGTGAACCTGGCCCTGTCCCTGGCCCGGGAGGGAAAAAAGGTCCTGCTGATCGACGGCGACCTCCGGGGCCCCAGCGACAAGGCCCTGCTGGGCATCACCAAGCCCTCCGAGGGCCTGGGCCAGTGCCTGTCCGGCAGCCTGGACCAGGTGCACTTCCTGCGCTATGAGGAGACGTCCCTGTACGTCTTTGCCGGCAGCGAGCCCATCCACGCCCCCATGAACCTGCTGCGATACGACAAGCTGGAGGCGCTGATAAACACCCTGCGCCCCATGTTTGACTACATCGTGCTGGACACGCCGCCCTGCGCCATGATGGCCGACGCCCTGGCCATGTGCCGCCATGTGGACCGGGTGATCTACGTCATCCGGGAGGATTTCGCCGCCACCACCCAGATCTTCGAGGGCATCCAGGCCCTGGCCGGGGCCGACGCCCGGATGGCCGGCTTTGTGTTCAACTGCGCCGCCAACGTCCGGGGCTCCTCCTCCGGCTATGGCTACGGCTACGGTTATGGGTATGGCTACGGCTACGGCTATGGCTACGGCAAGACCAAGCGCAAAAGCGCCGAATAAGGATTTTTCCAAGCCTCCGGCCCCGGCCGGGGGCTTCAGCTTGTCAAAAAAGACTTTTTCGACAGTCTCAAGCCCCCGAAAATCTATACAAACCCGGATTTTTGTGGTATACTGTCCTATCTGGTATGTCTGAATTTACAGAAAGTTCAGGAAAGTCCCGGCCGGGGCGGTATAATAAAGAAAAACACCAACGATACTCACAAGTGGGAGGCAAAGCGCATGGCACGCAACATTCTGGTGGTCGAGGACGACCGCAATATCTCCGACCTGATCCGCATGTACCTGGAAAAAGAGGGGTTCGACGTCCGCATCGCCTACGACGGCGGCAAGGCCGTGGAGGAATTTGACCGGGAGGCCCCGGACATGGTGCTGCTGGACATCATGCTGCCGGTGATGGACGGCTGGGCCGTGTGCGCCCACATCCGGGAAAAGGCCAAGACCCCCATCATCATGCTCACCGCCAAAAGCGAGGTCAACGACCGGATCACCGGCCTGGAAATGGGGGCCGACGACTATCTGGTCAAGCCCTTCGAGATGAAGGAGCTGATGGCCCGCATCAACGCGGTGCTCCGCCGCAGCGAAATTCCCGACGACACCAAAAAGCGCCTGACCTTCGACAAGCTGGTCATCGACCTGGACAGCTATGAGCTGCTGGTGGACGGCAGGAAGATCGACACGCCCCCCAAGGAGCTGGAGCTTCTGTATCACCTGGCCTCCACCCCCAACCGGGTGTATACCCGCAACCAGCTGCTGGACGAGGTGTGGGGCTTCGACTATTTCGGCGACTCCCGCACCGTGGACGTGCACATCAAGCGCCTGCGGGAAAAGGTGGAGGGTGTGTCCGACCAGTGGGAGCTGAAAACCGTGTGGGGCGTGGGCTATAAGTTTGAAGTGAAATGAGCCAGGAAAAGATCACCCGGTTCCGCCGCCGGTTCGACAGTCTCTATTGGCAGCAGTTCCTGCTGACGGCGGGCATGGTGCTGCTGACGCTTTTGCTGCTGGGCGTGTCGTTTTACGCCCTGAGCTATAACGACACCGTGTCCGAGCGGCGCAGCGAAATGCGCCAGCACGCGGAGCTCATTGCCAACATGTCCGGGGACTATCTGGCCTCCGGCGGGCAGACCGCCAGCCCCAGCCTGCAGAATCTCATCGCCCTGGCCGCCGGGCTTACCAAGGCGGACTTTCTCCTGTGCAACGACCAGGGCTACGCCCTGCTGACCTCCGACCAGCGGCTGGGAGGCCAGGTGGTGTCCGTACCCCAGGAGATTCAGGACGCCGTTTTCGGGGACAAGGGCTTTTACCAGGGCCGCAGCAGCATCGGCGGCGCATACGACATCCGGCAGTTCGTGGTGGCGGTGCCCGTCGCCCAGGAGGACGGCGGCACCGTGGGCATGGTCCTGGCGGTGATGGACGCCCGGTCCCTGATGAGCATGTGGCGCTCCTTCATCGGCCTGTTCTTCATGACCTCGGCCATCATCCTGCTGATCTCCTTTGTGGCCAGCTCCCTGACCTCCATGCGCCAGATTCAGCCCATCCGGGAGATGGTCCAGGCCACCCGGTCCTATGCCGCCGGAAACTTCGACGTGCGCATGCAGGACACCGGCCGCAGCGACGAGATCGGCGAGCTGGCGGCGTCCTTCAACAACATGGCCGACTCCCTGGCGGAAACCGAGCGCCAGCGAAGCGAGTTCATCGCCAACATCTCCCACGAGCTGAAAACCCCCATGACCACCATCGCCGGATATACCGACGGCATCCTGGACGGCACCATTCCCCCGGAGAAGGAACGGAAATATCTCCAGATCATCTCCGACGAAAGCCGCCGGCTCAGCCGCCTGGTCCGCCGGATGCTGGATATCTCCCAGATCCAGTCCCAGCAGGACATGAAGAAGGAGGACTTCGACCTGTGCGAGAGTATGCGCCTGGCCCTGCTGTCCATGGAGCAGAAGATCACCGACCGGGGCCTGGACGTGGAGGCGGACATCCCCGAGGATTCCGTCATGGTCCAGGGGGTCAACGACCTGATCACCCAGGTGATCTATAACCTGCTGGAAAACGCCGCCAAGTTCGCCGCCCCCGGGTCCACCCTGTACCTGGGGCTGACGGAGACCGGCGGCGACAAGGCGGTGGTCACCGTGCGCAACACCGGCCACACCATTCCGGCGGAGGAGATTCCCCTGCTGTTCGAGCGCTTCCACAAATCCGACAAATCCCGCAGCGAGGACAAGGACGGCTACGGGCTGGGCCTGTACGTGGTGAAAACCATCCTGTCCCAGCATAAGGAGAAGATCACCGTCACCAGCGAAAACGGCGTCACCTCCTTCAGCTTCACCGTGCAGCTGGCCCACCCCATGCGCAATACATGAGAGGAACTTTTGCTATGACAGACGAAAACAAGGATATCTGCCCGGAAACTCCGGAAAATCCGGACCTGCCGGAGACCCCGGAAGCGGCCCCGGAGGAACCGAAGGAGGTAGTCTCCTGGTACATTCCCAAGGAGCCCCAGGGCCGGGAGGTGGTCAGCTACTACGTCCAGCGGGACCCCATGCCCCAGAACGTCTGGCAGCAGGCCGCCAAAAAGGAGAAGCGCCGCAGCCGTCTGTGGCTGTGGATCTCCCTGGCCGTGCTGGCGGTGACGGTGGCGGCGGTGGTGCTGGCGGCCATACTGGGCGGCAGCAGCGGCAGCGGACAGCATCGGCCCCTGCCCGACGGCGACGGCGACAACCCCAGCAGCATTGTGGACATCTTCGGCAGCAAGGCCACCAGCATTCCCCGGATTCAGGGAGACCCCGGCGTCCGCCTGGCCTGCCGGGACCCCCAGGGCCAGCCCCTGACGGCCCAGGAGGTATATGCCAAGGTGAACCCCTCCGTGGTCACGGTGGTGTCCGAGCAGTCGGAGGGGGCCTCCATCGGCACCGGCGTCATCATGACCTCCGACGGGTATATCATCACCAACGCCCATGTGATCTCCGGCGGCAAGAGCTGCTGGGTGGCCCTGGACACCGGCGTCACCTATGAGGTGAACCTGGTGGGCTTTGACGAGGAGGAGGACCTGGCCGTTCTGAAGGCCGATCCCCAGAATCCCCTGCCCGCCGCCGAGTTCGGCAACTCCGACCTGGTGCAGGTGGGCGACACCGCCTATGCCATCGGCAACCCCCTGGGGGTGGAGCTGCGGGGCACCATGACCAACGGCATCATTTCCGCCGTCAACCGCGCCGTGGAGGTGGACGGCAAGACCATGACCCTGCTGCAGACCAGCGCCGCCCTGAACAACGGCAACTCCGGCGGCCCCCTGATCAACGAATACGGCCAGGTCATCGGCATCAACACCCTGAAAATGAGCACCACCGACAGCACCGAGGCCACGGTGGAGGGCCTGGGCTTCGCCCTGCCCATCAGCTCCGTCAGCTTCGTGGTCAACGACCTCATCGCCAACGGCCACTACCGGGGCGCCCCCTCCCTGGGCATCACCGTCACCACCGTGGAAAAGGACGGCGGCGGCACCCAGGTCCAGGTCATGGAGGTCAGCGCCGGCTCCGGCGCGGCCGACGCGGGCATCCAGGCCGGGGACGTGATCCTGGCGGCAGACGGCCAGGCCGTGTCCGTTACCTCCGACCTGCTGACGGCCCGGCGCAGCCACATCATCGGCGACACCGTGACCCTGACCATCCTCCGGGACGGCCAGCAGTTCGACGTGGAGGTGACTCTCCGCTCCAACCGCAGCTTCGGCTGAGCATCCGACCCCTTCACCCCGGCGGGAAAATCCCGCCGGGGTTTGTTCTGCCGGTGGGGGCCTGTGCATATGCTGGAGAAAAAGCCTCAGGAGGGATGGACATGCGTTATTGGGCGGCGGGGCTTTTGCTGACGGTGCTGCTGTTCGGCGGGGGATGGCTGAGCAGCGGAGCTGCGCCGGACGTGTCCCGCTCCGTCCCGGGGGCTGACCCGGGACAGACCGGCGAAAATGCGGGACAACCCGCCGCCGATGCGAACACGGTGCTGCGGGTATGGGACGGGGAGCAGGTGGTGGAGATGACCATGGCGGAGTATCTGCCCGGGGTGGTCCGGGGGGAGATGCCCGCCGCCTTCCACCAGCAGGCCCTGGACGCCCAGGCCGTGGCGGAGCGGACCTTCATCTATTACCACATGGCCTCCGGCCGGAAGGCCGCCCACCCGGACGCCGACGTGTGCATGGATTACCGCTGCTGCAATGCCTACACCTCCGCCCAGGCGGCGGCGGAAAAGTGGGGGGACCACGCCGCCGAATACGAGGCCAAGGTCCAGCAGGCCGTACGGGACACCGACGGCCAGGTGATCCTCTACAACGGCCAGCCCATTTTAGCGGCCTTCCACTCCTCCTCCGCCGGGGTCACCGCCAACTCCGGGGACGTGTGGGTGTCCACCCTGCCGTATCTGCACAGCGTGGAAAGCCCCGAGGGGGAGGACACCGTGCCCAATTACTACAGCGTCAAGGAAATCCCGGCGGCGGAGTTTCAGCAGACCTTCCTGGCGGCCTATCCGGAGGCGTCCTTTGCCGGAGGGCCGGAAACCTGGATCACCGGCCGGGTGGAAAACGCCTCCGGCCGGGTGGAGAGCATCTGCATCGGCGGCGTCACGGTGGAGGGCACCCAGGTCCGGAGCCTGTTTGGCCTGCGGTCGGCGTGCTTCACGGCGGAGGCCGCGGCGGACAGGGTCACATTCCGCGTCACCGGCTTCGGCCACGGGGTGGGCATGAGCCAGTACGGAGCCAACCGCCTGGCCCAGGACGGCAAGTCCTGGCAGGAGATCCTCCACTGGTACTACACCGGCGTCACCATCGCCCCCTACGGCGGATAGGACTTGACGAAAGGCGGAATTTATACTACAATTTTCTTCAGAAACATCACGGAAGGAGACTTGCTTCGTGACAAGAGACGAGCTTTGCCGGGCCGCCGTGGCCATGCTGGACCGGGCCTATATCCCCTATTCCCACTTTCCGGTGGGGGCGGCGCTGGAGTGCGCCGACGGCACGGTTTTCACCGGCTGCAACATTGAAAACGCCGCCTACGGCTGCACCATCTGCGCCGAGCGCACCGCCATCTTCAAGGCCGTCAGCGAGGGGCACCGGGACTTTGTGCGCATCGTCATCGCCGGGAAAAGTGAGGACTACTGCGTGCCCTGCGGCTCCTGCCGCCAGGTGATGATGGAATTCGCCCCGGAGATGGAGGTCATCTGCCTCAACGGTCAGGGGCAGGCCAAGAGCTTCCGCCTGCGGGAGCTGCTGCCCTACGGCTTCGACCAGAGCTGGCTGTGAGACATGTGCCGCCGCCGGTCTGCATTTTTTGCGGACCGGCGGCGCTTTCTGCCCGCTCCTGTGGCCTTCCGGCATTTTTGGGGGTTTTCCTTGTTGACATAATGCTGTGGAAAACCCGGTGGAAAATGTGCAAAACCCTTGCGGCGCATGCTATCCCGCCGGTTGCCGGTTTGTTATGGCGGCCCCGCCGCCTGCAACTTTTTGCCCCGGAAAAACATTTTTTCCCCATCCCCGTCCGGCTCTTGCCAGACGGAAATTTTTGCGTTAAAATAGGATTTGTATATTGGAGAATTGGCGGCTTCGGCCGCCGGAGGAAGGATATGGCCAAGAAAAAAACATACGACAACGACAGCATTTCCAGCCTGAAGGGAGCGGACCGGGTCCGGAAACGGCCCGGCGTCATTTTCGGCTCCGACGGGCTGGAGGGCTGCGAGCACGCGGTGTTCGAGATTCTCTCCAACGCCATTGACGAGGCCCGGGCGGGCTTCGGACGGGTGATCACCGTCACCCGGTTCCAGGACCGGTCCATCCAGGTGGAGGACCAGGGCCGGGGCTGTCCCGTGGACTGGAACGAAAAGGAGGGGCGGTACAACTGGGAGCTGGTGTTCTGCGAGATGTACGCCGGAGGCAAGTACGACCCCACCGGGGAAAACTATGAGTTCTCCCTGGGCCTGAACGGTCTGGGCTCCTGCGCCACCCAGTACGCCAGCCGCTATATGGACGTTACCGTCTGCCGGGACGGCAATGAGTATAAGCTCCACTTCCAGCGGGGCGAGATCGTGGGGCAGATGGAGGTCACCCCCCTGACCCGGAAGAAAACCGGCACCACCATCCGCTGGCTGCCGGACCTGGAGGTGTTCACCGACATCGACATCCCCCTGGACTATTACCAGGACGTGATGAAGCGGCAGGCGGTGGTCAACGCTGGGGTGACCTTCCGGCTGCGCAGCGAGGTGTCCCCCGGGAGGTTCGAGACCCAGGACTTCCTGTATGAAAACGGCATCCGGGACTATCTGGCCGAGCTGGCCGGGGACGACCCCATCACCCGGCCCGTGTGCTGGGAGGCGGAGCGCCAGGGCCGGGACCGGGCGGACAAGCCCGAATACAAGGTGAAGCTGAACATCGCCTGGTGCTTTTCCAACCGGGTGCACCTGATGGAGCACTATCACAACTCCAGCTTCCTGGAGCACGGCGGCAGCCCCGACAAGGCCACCCGCCTGGCCTTTGTGGCGGCGCTGGACAAATATCTGCGGGAGAACAACAAATACACCAAGGGCGAAAGCAAGATCACCTTCCCCGACGTGCAGGAGTGCCTGCTGCTGGTGAGCAGTAACTTCTCCACCCAGACCAGCTATGAAAACCAGACCAAAAAGGCCATCACCAACAAGTTCATCCAGGACGCCATGTCCGAGTTCCTGCGCCAGCAGCTGCAGGTATTTTTCATCGAGAACCACGACGACGCCGAGCGCATGGCCGCCCAGGTGCTGATCAACAAGCGCAGCCGGGAGACGGCGGAGCGCACCCGCCTGGGCGCCAAGAAGAAGCTGTCGGAGAAGATCGACATCGCCAACCGGGTGCAGAAGTTTGTGGACTGCCGCACCAAGGAGGTGGACCGGCGGGAGATCTATATCGTGGAGGGCGACTCGGCTCTGGGCGCCTGCAAGCAGTCCCGGGACGCGGAGTTCCAGGGGCTGATGCCCGTCCGGGGCAAGATCCTCAACTGCCTGAAGGCCGACTATCCCCGGATCTTCAAAAGCGACGTCATCACGGACCTGATGAAGGTGCTGGGCTGCGGCGTGGAGGTTCAGGGCAAGGCCGCCAAGGAGCTGAGCCAGTTTGACCTGAACAACCTCCGGTGGAGCAAGGTGGTCATCTGCACCGATGGCGACGTGGACGGGTTCCAGATCCGGACCCTGATCCTGACCATGCTGTACCGGCTGTGCCCCACCCTGATCCGGGAGGGCTATGTGTATATCGCCGAGACCCCGCTGTTTGAGATCACCTATCGGGAGAAAAACGCCGACAAGACCTGGTTTGCCTACTCCGAAAAGGAGAAGGCCGACATCGTCCGCCAGCTGGAGGGGAAGAAGTTCACCGTCCAGCGGTCCAAGGGACTGGGCGAAAACGACCCGGAGATGATGTGGCTGACCACCATGAACCCGGAGACCCGGCGGCTGGTGCGTGTGCTGCCCGATGAGGCGGAGGAGACCGCCCGGGTGTTCGACCTGCTGCTGGGGGACAACCTGGCCGGGCGGAAGGACTATATCGCCGAAAACGGCCACCTGTACCTGGATATGATCGACGTGAGCTGAATTTGCCAAATGACCGCTTGAACGAAAGGAATTTGCCCCATGGCAAAAAAGAAAACAGAACCGAAAACCGTCCACCGGCCGGCGGACCCCAATGTGATGGGCCTGCGGGGCACGGTGGTGGAGCAGCCCATCACCCGGACGCTGGACGAGAACTATATGCCCTATGCCATGAGCGTCATCGTCTCCCGAGCCATTCCGGAGATCGACGGCTTCAAGCCCTCCCACCGGAAGCTGCTGTATACCATGTATAAAATGGGCCTGCTTACAGGCAACCGCACCAAATCCGCCAACATCGTGGGCCAGACCATGCGCCTGAACCCCCACGGCGACCAGGCCATCTATGAGACCATGGTGCGCCTGGCCAAGGGCAACGAGTCCCTGCTGCACCCCTTTGTGGACAGCAAGGGCAACTTCGGCAAGGTGTACTCCCGGGACATGGCCTATGCCGCCAGCCGGTACACCGAGGCGAAGCTGGCCCCCATCTGCGCGGAGCTGTTCCGGGACCTGGACTGCGACGCCGTGGACTTTGTGGACAACTACGACAACTCCATGAAGGAGCCGTCTCTGCTGCCCACCACCTTCCCCAACGTGCTGGTGTCCGCCAACCAGGGCATCGCCGTGGGCATGGCGTCCCAGATCTGCGGCTTCAACCTGGGGGAGGTGTGCGACACCACCGTGGCCCTGCTGAAAAATCCGGACCACGACATCGCCTCCACCCTGCTGGCCCCGGACTTCCCCACCGGGGGGCAGATCATCTGCGACCCGGCGGAGCTGCGGGAGCTGTACCGCACCGGCCGGGGCGGCGTGAAGGTCCGCTCCCGGTGGCGGTATGACAAGCAGGCAAACCTCATCGAAATCTACGAAATCCCCTACTCCACCTCCATCGAGGCCATTCTGGACAAGGTGGCGGAGCTCATTAAGGCCGGAAAGATCACCGAAATCAGCGATATGCGGGACGAGACGGACCTGTCCGGCCTGAAGCTGGCCATCGACTTGAAGCGCGGCGCGGACCCGGAGAAGCTGATGACCAAGCTCTTCCGCCTGACGCCCCTGCAGGACACGGTCAGCTGCAATTTCAACATTCTCATCGCCGGGATGCCCCGGGTCATGGGGGTGGGCGAAATTCTCGGCGAGTGGACCGCCTGGCGCACAGAGTGCGTGCGGCGGCGGGTGTATTTCGTGCTCAGCCGCAAAAAGGACAAGCTGCACCTGCTGCTGGGCCTGAAGCGCATCCTGCTGGATATCGACAAGGCCATCGCCATCATCCGGGAAACCGAGGAGGAGGCCGAGGTGATCCCCAACCTGATGATCGGCTTCGGCATCGACCAGGTCCAGGCGGAGTATGTGGCGGAGATCAAGCTGCGCAACATCAACAAGGAGTACATCCTCAAGCGGGTCCGGGAGACCGAGGACCTGCAAAAGGAGATCGCCGACCTGGAGGACACGTTGGCCAAGCCCGCCCGGATCCGGAAGATCATCGTGGACGAGCTGGAGCAGGTCCGGAAGAAGTACGCCGTGCCCCGGCGCACGGAGATCGTATACGGCCACGAGGTGGAGGAATATGTGGAGGACAGCCAGCCCGAGGACTACCCGGTGACGGTGTTCCTGTCCCGGGAGGGGTACTTCAAGAAGATCACCCCCAAGTCCCTGCGCATGAGCGGGGAGCAGAAGTTCAAGGAGGGCGACAGCCTCCTCCAGCAGATGGAAACCTCCAACAACGCCGAGGTCATGTTCTTCACCGACAGGTGCCAGGTGTACAAGACCCGGGTGTCGGAGTTCGGCGACGGCAAGGCCAGCGCCCTGGGCGACTATCTGCCGGGCCGTCTGGCCATGGACGAGGGCGAGCGGGTCATCTTCATGGTGCTGCCCGGGGACTACAGCGGCTGTCTGCTGTTCTTCTATGAAAACGGCAAGGCCGCCCGGGTGGAGCTGTCCGCCTATGCCACGGTGTCCAACCGCCGGAAGCTCACCGGCGCTTATTCCGACAAGAGCCCCCTGGTGTGCATCCTGCCTCTGCCGGAGGACCGGGAGCTGGCCCTGGTATCCACGGAGCCCCGGGCCCTGCTGGTGCACACCTCCCTGCTGACCCCCAAGACCACCCGAAATGTCCAGGGGGTGGCGGTGATGACCCTGAAGCCCAAGTATCATCTGGACCGGGTGGTCCCGGCGGAGGACAGCGGCATCATGAACCTGCCCCGCTACCGCACCCGCACCATCCCCGCCGCCGGAGCCATCCTCAAGCCCGAGGACCGGGGCGAGGAACAGCTGACCTTGTTATAAAGACCCGTTTTCCCCCACACATACGAAAAAGAGAGGTGCCTATTATGCCCGCTGCCAAAACTCTGAAGCGCTACGGACTGATCACCGTGGCCTGTGCCCTGTATGCCCTGGGCTTCAACTGGTTCTTCGTGCCCAATCACTTCACCGTGGGCGGCTTCACCGGCGTTGCCCAGATCATCAATCATTTCCTGCCCATGCTGCCGGTGGGTACCATCGCCCTGGTGCTGAACATCCCCCTGTTCATCCTGGGCTGGCAGAAGATCGGCCGGGATCTGCTGATCTCGTCCCTGTACGCCACCGCCGTCAGCTCCCTGATGATCGACGTGCTGGCCTCGATCCACACCTTCTCGCCCATGGACCCCATTCTGGCCTGTATCTACGGCGGCATCGTGACGGGCATCGGCTGCGGCCTGCTGCTGCACGAAAGCGCCACCACCGGCGGCACGGAGATGGCCGCCCGGCTGCTGAAGCTGAAGTTCCAGGGGCTGTCCATCGGCAGCCTCTGTCTGGGCCTGGACGTGGCCGTGACCATCGGGTACGCCCTGTGCTTCCGGGATATGACCCGGGCCATGTACGGCGTGGTGGCCCTGTATATCCTGTCCCTGCTGATCGACCGGGTGGTGTACGGTCCCAACGCCTCCAAGGTGGCCTATATCATCAGTGAGCAGTATGAGGCCATTACCCAGAAGCTGCTGCAGCTGGACCGGGGCGTCACCCTGCTGGACGGTAAGGGGGCCTGGAGCGGCCAGGAAAAGCGGATCATCCTGTGCGCCTTCGGCCGGCGGCACTTCATCCCCATCAAGAAGCTGGTGCAGAGCATCGACCCGGACGCCTTTGTCATCGTGTGCGACGCCCATGAGGTGCTGGGCGAGGGCTTCGGTCAATATGACCCCACGGGCCTGTAACGGAGGCGCGGCCATGAAAAAAACCTTGCTGGCCGCCCTTCTGGCGGCGCTGATGTTGGTATGCACCGGGTGTGCCTCGTTTCTGGAGCGGGATTACAGCGTGGTCCAGCCCCACAGCTCCACCTATTACGAAAGCGAGGACCGGTCCGTCCTCCGGGCAGAGAGCTATCAGGACCTGGTGAACGACCTGATGCTGCTGCTGACCGGCGGCGCCCGGGAGGGCACCATCTGGCTCTATGCCGGGACGGAGCCTCTGGACGCCTCCGCCGCGGCGGAGCGGGCCTGCAAGGAGGTGCAGCAGGAGACGCCCCTGGGAGCCTACGCCGTGAAGTACCTCACCTACACCATCGACGACAGCGCCCGGAACTACACCGCCATTCATCTGACCATCGGCTATCGCCGCACCCAGGAGCAGATCGCCTCCATGGTGTATACCACCAGCGTCTCCGCCCTGGGGGAGCTGCTGACCGCCGCCGCCCGCAGAGGAAGCGGTGAGCTGGTGGTGCAGGTGGGCTACTTTGACCACCAGGAGGAGGAGGTCCGCTCCATCGTGGACCAGGTCCAGGCCATGGAGGCCCCGGAGCAGAAGGAGCCCTGGACCGTGAATTTCTATCCCGAAGGCGGCGACGTGGGCATCATCGAAATTCTTTTGAAAAAAGTTGAAAAAAGTGGAACGCAGGGGTTGACAAATCCGGGATTCGCGGGTATAATCAATCTTGCGTTTGCGGGCGTAGCTCATCTGGTAGAGCGCGACCTTGCCAAGGTCGAGGTAGCGAGTTCGAGCCTCGTCGCCCGCTCCAGAAAGCACCATCTGAGAAGATGGTGCTTTTTCTTTTTGCCATTCGGCGCTCACCGTCGTGCCGGCCGTCTCTCGCCCGCTGTCGCGGTCGACAGACGGGGCACTTCCTCGAAATCGCCTCGCTTCTTCCGCCACCGGCGGCGCTTCGGCGATTTCCTCGACCTGCGCGAAGCGCGTTCCAATCACGAGGTGAGGCAGGGTTCCTGCGAATGGCCTCGCCATTCGCGGGATGCCGGGAAGCGAGTTCGAGCCTCGTCGCCCGCTCCAAAAGGCACCATCTGAGAAGATGGTGCTTTTTCTTTTTGCCATTCTTTCATGAACTCGCTGCCTCGACCTGCGCGAAGCGCGTTCCAATCACGAGGTGAGGCAGGGTTCCTGCGAATGGCCTCGCCATTCGCGGGATGCCGGGTAGCGAGTTCGAGCCTCGTCGCCCGCTCCAAAAAGCACCATCTGAGAAGATGGTGCTTTCAGCTTGTCAAAAAAGTCTTTTTGACAAGCTGCGTGCGGTTTTTCAGAACTTAAAAAGTTCTGAAAAACCTGTGATTGCAAACGAAAGACACCCCTGATGGGTTTCTTTCGTAACTATCTTCCTTTCCGATGGCGGAAGATTTCCGGGTTTTTCGACAGTCTCAAGGCACCATCTGAGAAGATGGTGCCTTTTCTTTTTGCCATTCGGCGCTCACCGTCGTGCCGGCTGGCGCGACGGCGGGGCACATGGGCCCCGCGCCCTACGAGTGTTCTATCGGCAGGCGTTTCGTCCGGCCCGCTGCCCTCAGCGGACCGCAAAAAAAGGCGGACAGAGTCGTCCGCCCTACGGTAGGACAACGGGGAATTGCCGATAAACGGCGGCGGGGCCTGTGTGCCCCGCCGCCGTTTTTATGCGCTTGTCACATCACCGCCGCCAGGGCGTTGGCCAGGGCGGCATAGTCCGCCAGGCTCAGCCGCTCTCCCCGGACGTTTTCCGGCAGGCCGCAGCCGGTAACGATAGCCGCCAGCTGGTCCTTGGGCAGGGGGAACCCGGTTTGCAGACTGTTCACCAGGGTCTTGCGCCGCAGGGCGAACCCCGCCCGCACCGTCCGCCACAGCATGGCCTCGCTGCACACCTGCACCGGCGGCTCCCGCCGCGCCGGGCAGTGGATCACGGCGGAGGTCACCTTGGGGGCCGGCAGGAAGCAGGTGTTGGGCACCTCGAACACCAGCTCCGGCGCGGTGTAATACTGCATCAGCAGGGAGAAGGCCCCATAGTCCGCCGTCCCCGGGGCGGCGCAGATCCGCTGGGCCACCTCCTTCTGGATCAGCACCGTCACGGAGTCGAAGCACCGGCTTTCCACTACCCGGGTCAGCAGGGGGGTGGTGATGTTATAGGGCAGGTTGGCGCACAGGATAGGCCGCAGGCCCCCGAAGTGCTCCCCCACCAGGGCCGCCAGGTCCTGCTGCATCACGTCCCCCTGCACCAGGGTGAAATTTTCGCACCCGGCCATGGTCTCCTCCAGCACCGGCCACAGGCGGCGGTCCAGCTCCACGGACACCACCTTCCCGGCCCGCCGGGCCAGCTCCCGGGTCAGGGGGCCGATGCCCGGGCCGATCTCCAGCACCCCAGTGTGCTCGTCCGCGCCGCTGGCGGCGGCAATGTCCCGGGGCACCCACCCTTCAATGAGAAAGTTCTGACCCATGGCCTTGGAAAAGTGAAAGCCGTGGCGCTGCAGAAGCGCCTGAATGTCATTGCGATTGCAAAGGTCCATATTGCTCTCCTATCTGACAACAAATCGTAATATTTGCCCGGATTATTCCAAAGCGTTATCGTCCTCCGGGCCGGGCCGGTACTCCAGCAGGTCCCCGGGCTGGCAGTCCAGGGCCCGGCAGAGCTTGTTCAGGGTGTCCACCCGGACGGCCCGGGCCTTGCCGGTTTTCAGGATGGACAGGTTGGCCATGGTGATCCCCACCCGGTGGGAAAGCTCCGTCAGGCTCATTTTCCGCCGGGCCAGCATCACGTCGATGTTGAAAACGATCATGTCCCCACCTCCTTAAATGGTCAGGTCGTTGTCCTCCCGCAGGGCGGCGGCATCCGCCACCAGCCGGGACAGGACATACAGCACGATCCCCGCCGCCAGGCAGCAGAAGGTCACCAGCGGCGTAATCAGGAGGGTCAGAGGTGCACTGCCCGCGCCCAGATAGGCCACAATGAGCATTCCCGCCGGGAATATCACCGCGTCGGCAAAGGCCAGGCGGCTGACGGTACGCAGGTCACGGGCATTTTTCCCAGTGAAGGCCATACCCTTTACAGCAATGCTGCCGCAGACTCTCCACGCCGGGACCAGGGCCCAGAAGATCGGCACGGCAAACGCCCACGCCCAGACAAGACACGGCCAATAGGCCCAGGCAAACTCCGGCGCGGCCCGGACCGTGTCCGTCCCGTAAAACGGAAGAAACAGGAAGAAGAACACCGCCAGCAGCGCCCCCGCCGCCAGCAGGACGGCCCGCAGCAGGGCCGACATGGTTTTGGTTTTCATATGCGTCTCTCCTTTCGCTTGCTGGGGTCAGGATACCATAGTTTATCTCGCGTGTCAAGCATTATTTATCGAAACTCGAATAATAATTTCTGTTTGTATGAGTTTTGCAATTTCCTGTTGCATTTTGGCGGCGGCGGGTATATACTATCCACAGAGAACAACCGAATAGCTGTCTTCGGGGCGGGGCGAAATTCCCCACCGGCAGTGATAGTCTGCGAGCGGCCGCGGCCGCAGGAACCGGCGCAATTCCGGTACCGACAGTATAGTCTGGATGAGAGAAGGCGTGTACGGCATTGTCACAATGCTCTTTTTTGATGCGTGCACCTTGGAAGGCAAGTCTTTCCGGGTGTTTTACTTTTATCAAAAGGAGCGTTTTTTCTTATGACGCAAGCAAGCAAACGAACCCATCGCCTGGCGGTAGCCGCCATGCTCAGCGCCGTGGCCGCGGTGCTGCAATTCGTGGAGTTTTCCATTCCCCTGATCCCCAGCTTTGTGAAGCTGGACATCTCCGACCTGCCCGCCCTGCTGGGGACCTTCTCCCTGGGCCCGGTATACGGCGTGGTGATCCAGCTGGTGAAGAACCTGCTGCACCTGCCCTTCGGCTCCAGCGCCGGAGTGGGCGAGCTCAGCAACTTCATTCTGGGGGCCGTGTTCGTGCTGTGCGCCGGTCTGGTGTACCGCAAGCACAAGAGCCGTAAGGGCGCCCTGATCGGGGCGATGCTGGGTGCGGTTCTGATGGCTGTGGTCAGCGTCCCCTCCAACTACTTCTTCGTGTATCCGGCATATGTCAAGGTGTACGGGATGCCCCTGGAGGCCATCATCGGTGCCTACCAGGCCATTCTGGGTACCATTGCGGAGTTCCCCTCCTCCAACGCTCTGCTCAACTGCCTGCTGGTGTTCAACGTGCCCTTCACCTTCTGCAAGGGCCTGCTGGACGTGGGCCTGTGCTTCCTGATCTACAAGCCTCTGTCCCCCCTGCTGCATAAATAAACGAAAAATGATGGCTGTGCCCGAGAGGGCACAGCCGGTTTTTTTCTTTTATCTTACCAGCAGTTCAATGGCATACAGCACCATAAAGTGGATGGGATAGATCAGGTAATACCCCCACTGGTACCACTTGCTCTTGCGGCCCCGCTGGCCGTTATACAGCAGCAGCAGCTCCAGGTACTTTCTGCGGCTGTGGGTGTGATAATACCCCTCGGCGATGAAAAAGCACATAATGGGCGCGGTGATCATGCCGAAGCAGAACAGGGGATCGTACCAGGGATTGGTGGTGGGGATGAAGAAAATCGTCACATGCTGGCAGATCATGGCCACCGCAGCCAGCAGCTTCAATGTGTTGGAGTTCAGTCCGGCCTTCCGGGTCACGGGGATACCCTCTTTCCTCTTGAATATTTATGCGGGTATCTTAACACATGAACCTGGGTTTAAGTCAAGAGGAAAATGACAAAAAATTACAAAAAATTACAATCCGGTTACAATTTTGTAAAAATGTAAAAAAAACAGAGGGAGACAGCCGGTTTGGCTGTCTCCCCTGCGAATTTAATTGGCTTTATTGTCCGGCGGCCTTCTGTGCGAAGCGGTTATCCACCAGTTCGTCGAAGTCCACCCACTGGTCCGGGGTCAGCTCCCCGGCCTGGGTCATGACCGTCTCCAGCCGCTCCAGGGCCTGCTGCTCCATCACCGGGGTGCGGTTCCAGGCGTCGATCTCCCGGTGCCGGGCGCATACCCGCTCCAGAACGTCCAGGTCCGTGTCCGGGAACTGGTCACAGATGGCCTCGGCCACCTGGCGGTCCGTGTGCTCCGCCACCCACTGCTGGGCCAGGGCCATGGCGTTGACGAAGCCCTGGACCGTCTCCGGATTCGCCTCCACATAGCTGCGGTTGGCAAAATACGCGGTATACGGGATCTCGCCGCTTTCCTGGCCGATGGAGCACAGGATATACCCCTTCCCCGCCTGCTCCACCTCGGTGGCGGTGGGCTCAAACAGGGTCACGTAGTCCCCGTTGCCGCCGGTAAAGGCCCCGGCCATCATGTTGAACTGCACCGAGGTGTCCACCACCGCGTCCCGCTGGGGCTCGATGCCCCGCTGCCGCAGCACATATTCCAGGGTCATCTCCGGCACGCCGCCGGCCCGGCCCCCGATGATGGTCCGGCCCCGGACGTCCTCCCAGGAGAAGGGCCCCGGCTCCCGGCCCACCAGGAAGGAGCCGTCCCGCTTGGTCAGCTGGGCAAAGATCACGGGATGGTCCTCCTTGCCCTGGTTCATCACATAGATGGCGGCCTCCGGGCCTGCCAGGCCCATGTCCGCCTGACCGGACACCACGGCGGTCATGACCTTGTCGGCGCCGCCGCCGTTGGTCAGCTCCACCTCCAGCCCCTCCTGGCGGAAGAAGCCCTGGCTCATGGCCACATACTGCGGCGCGTAGAACACCGAGTGGGTGACCTCGCTCAGGCGCACCCGGGTCAGCTGTTTTTCCCCGGCGCAGCCCGGCAGGACCAGCAGCGCCGCCAGACAAAGACACAGTACGATACAGATTTTTTTCATGCTTTGACCCCCCAATAATGCTGCAGCAGCTTCTCGGCCCACAGCACCAGCCGGTACATCACCACCGCCGCGGCCGCCAGGATCACCACGCTGGCCATGACCAGGTCCATGTTGAACACCTGGGACCCGTAGACGATGAGATAGCCCAGGCCCGCCCGGGACACGAGAAATTCCCCCATGATCACCCCCACCCACGACAGGCCCACGTTGACCTTCAGGGTGTTGAACAGGGTGGGAAAGCTGGCGGGAAACACCAGCATCCACAGAATCTGACCTCTTGTGGCCCCCAGCGACCGCATCAGCCGCAGCTTTTCGCTGTCGGTCCCCAGGAAGCCCTGATACATACTGAGGATGGTGACGATCAGGGAGATGGCCAGGGTCATCACGATGATGGACCCCATCCCCGCCCCCATCCAGACGATAAAGATCGGCCCCAGGGCCGTTTTCGGCAGGGCGTTCAGCACCACCAGATAGGGGCTGAGCACCCGGGCCACCCCCTCCCGCCACCACATACAGATGGCGATGGCGGTGCCCAGCAGGGTCCCGGCCAGGAAGCCCACCACGGTCTCCAGGCACGACACCCCCACGTGCCGCAGCAGCTCTCCGCCCCGGCATAGGCCCACCAGCGTCCCCCACATGCGGCTGGGGCTGCTGATGAGAAAGCCGTCGCTGAGCCCCACCGCCGTGGTCAGCTGCCACAGGCCCAGCAGGGCCGCCAGCAGTCCCGCCTGCCACAGCCGCACCCGGCGGCGGCTTCTCTGCCGCTGCCGCAGCCACTCCTGCCGCCGGGGGGATGGTTTATCCGTCATGCAGCTCCAGCTCCTTCCAGATGGCATTGAAAAACGTGTGAAATTCCGGGGTGTCCCGCCGCTCCATAGGCGGCAGGCCCCGCAGCGGTCCCATGTCGTGAACGGCCTTTATCCCGGCGGGCCGCCGGGTCAGCACCGCCACCCGGTCCGACATGCTGATGGCCTCGCTGATGTCGTGGGTCACCAGCAGGGCGGTTTTCCCCTCCTGCCGGATGATGCGGTAAATATCCGCCGAAACCGACAGCCGGGTCTGATAGTCCAGGGCGGAGAACGGCTCATCCAGCAGCAGGATCCGGGGATCCGCCGCCAGGGTGCGGATCAGGGCGCAGCGCTGGCGCATACCGCCGGACAGCTGCCCCGGCCGCTTATCCCGGAAGGCCCACAGGCCGTAGCGCTCCAGCAGGCTCCGGACCCGGGCCTGGTTTTCCGGCGTATTCTCCCCCCGGACGGCCAGAGCCAGGGTCACATTGTCCCAGATGCTCCGCCAGGGGAACAGCTGGTCCTGCTGGGGCATGAAGCCCACCTTGGGCGAGGGGCCCCGCAGGGTCTCGCCGTCCACGGTGACCTCCCCGCCGGTCAGGGTCTCCAGCCCCGCCAGGACGGACAGCAGCGTGGATTTGCCGCAGCCGGAGGGGCCCACGATGCTGCAGAACTCCCCCTCCTCCACGTCCAGGGACACGTCCCGCAGGGCCTCCACCTCCCCGTCCGGTGCCTGGTACACAAAGGCGGCGTGCAGGAGATGTATCATCATTTCCGTGTGTTCCTCCTCTGATACTGATTCCTGATTCAAAAACGGAATCAGGAGTCCCGTGCGCTGGGCGCACACTGTGACGTCTCATACAAAACCTGACGCACCTTCGGTGCTATAAAAAGCTTTTCAAGCTTTTTAACAGGTTTTGGTATCATACTTCGGCGCTGTTAAAAACTTTTTAACAGGTTCCGGTATGATACGAAGCGGAGAGCGGAAAACTCCCTCTCCGCCATCATCCTATGCACTCCCCCGCCCCGTGGTTCCCGGCAGACGCAGCGGGGTAGGGCGCGTAATACGGCATTTTTTCATGGGCGGTTGTCCGCAGGCGGGCAACGGACGGCGGTTTTTCCGGGGGAATGCAGGAGGTGGTTCATTATGGCCAAGAAAAAACACATTCCCCTGTTCGATGACCAGCTGGAAATGCTGGAGCTGCTGACGGACCAGGAGGTGGGCCAGGCAGTGCTGGCCGCCATGCGCTTTATGCGCAGCGGCACGGAAACCGATCTCACCGGCGGCGCCGGGGTGGTCTATCAGGTGCTCCGCGCCCAGTTCATCCGGAACCAGAACGACGCCGCCGTCGGGAAAAAGGGCGGGCGTCCCCGGAAAAGCCCCGCCGAAACCCCGGTTTCGGAAGCCGAAACCACTGAACGGAACGAAACGGAACCGGACGGAACCGGACAGGACGGAACAGAACCGGACGAGACGGAATCGGACCGGACGGGAGGTGGAGACGGCAGCGCCGGAGGGCGCTTTGTCCCACCCACCCTGGATGAAGTGCGGGCTTATGTTTTGCAGAGACGCTCGCCGGTGGAGCCCCAGGCCTTCATCGACTTTTACCAGGCCCGGGGCTGGATGGTGGGAAAGGCCCCCATGCGGGACTGGAAGGCCGCCTGCCGCAGTGCGGAGTCCTGGGAGCGCTGGAGCAGGCCCCCGGCCCAGACCCAGGTCACCAACCCCGACCGCATGACCAAATACGTGGATTGGTGATGGGCAGGCCGCAAGAACGGGATGTTTTCCCGGCAACCGTCCGTAGGAGCCGGGTTCTACCCGGCCCAAAAGCACCGGGCCATTGGGCGGGGCCGCCGAAACGCCGCCTGTAGGGCCCGGGGATCGCCCCATTTCCGCCACCGTTGCCCCGATTCCGGCAACCGGATGGGCACCACTCCCCTTTTGTCCCGGTACAGGTGAAAGGAGGAGATCAACATGCGATTTCCCAGAATTTATGAGGAGGACGGCTGCTGTACCGCGGCCGTCTGCGACCTGTGCGGCGGCGAGATTTATCAGGGCCAGTCCTACTACCGCATCAACGGCCGCACCGTCTGCCGGGACTGCCTGGCGGACTACGCCGAGAGCTACTTCGCCGACTGTCTGTGCGGAGAGGAGGCGGCCCCATGGTGAGACGGGAGGACATCCCCTGGGAGGAGCTGCAGAGGCTCAACGCCCAGGGCTGGAGCTATCGCCGCCTGGCGGAAAAATACGGCGTCTCCTCCTCGGCCATCGGCCGCCGGGCGGTGCTGGAGGGCTGGCACGGCACCAACGACCAGCGGGCCAATGCCCGGCTGCGGAATCTGGCGGCCCGGCTGCGCCGCCAGGCGGAGCGGCGGCTGGCGGAGGACCTGGACACCCGGGAGATCAAGGAGCTTACCGCCGTTCTGCGGGAGCTGATGAACCTTCAGCAGACCCTGGAGGGGCAGCAGCCCGGCGGCGTGGTCCGGGTGGAGCTGGCGGAGGAAACGGAGGACTGGAGCCTGTGACGGAAAAAATTCTCACCATGGACCGGCCCAACCCCCGGCAGCAGGAGTTTCTGCGGTGCCGGAAGAAGTATGTGGCCTTCGGCGGGGCCAGGGGCGGCGGCAAAAGCTGGGCCGTGCGCGCCAAGGCCAAACTGCTGGCCCTGCGCTATCCGGGGATCCGTCTGCTGCTGGTGCGCCGGACCTATCAGGAGCTGGAAGCCAACCACATCCGCTTTCTGCGGCAGGAGCTGGCCGGTCTCGCGGAATACCGGGCCACCGCCCGGCAGTTCGTTTTCCCCAATGGCAGCGTCCTGGACTTCGGCTACTGCGCCGCCGACGGCGATATGGACCGCTATCAGGGGGCGGAATACGACGTGATCTTCCTGGACGAGGCCACCCAGCTGAAGGAGGAGTGGCTGCGGCAGTTTGCCGCCTGCCTGCGGGGCGTCAACGAATTTCCCAAGCGGCTGTACTACACCTGCAACCCCGGCGGGCCGGGGCACAGCTATATCAAGCGCCTGTTCATCGACCGGCGGTTCCAGGCGGGGGAAAACCCCGATGACTATGTGTTCATCCCCGCCAAGGTCACCGACAACCGGGCCCTGCTGAAAAAGCAGCCGGACTATCTGCGCCAGCTGGAGGCCCTGCCCCGGCGGCTGCGGGACGCCTGGCTGGAGGGCAAGTGGGACGTGTTCCAGGGGCAGGTGTTCCAGGAATTTACCAACGACCCCGCCCACTATCAGGACCGGCGGTTCACCCATGTCATCGCCCCCTTCGACATCCCCCGGGAGTGGCCCGTCTACCGCAGCTATGACTTCGGCTATGCCAAGCCCTTCTCCTGCGGCTGGTGGGCGGTGGACTATGACGGGGTGATCTATCGGATTTTAGAGCTGTACGGCTGCACCGGGGAGCCGGATGTGGGCGTCCGGTGGACGCCGGAGCGGCAGTTCGCGGAGATCCGCCGGATAGAGGACACCCACCCCTGGCTGAAGGGCCGGGAAATCCAGGGGGTGGCGGACCCGGCCATCTGGGACACCAGCCGGGGCGAGAGCATCTATGAGACGGCCCTGCGGCACCGGGTGTTCTTCACCCGGGGGGACAACCGCCGGATCCCCGGGTGGATGCAGCTGCACTACCGCATGAGCTTCGATGAGCAGGGGTATCCCATGCTGTATGTGTTCTCCGGGTGCCGGGCGTTTATCCGGACAATTCCGGAGCTTCTGTTCGACCAGACGGACGCGGAGGACGTGGACACCCGGCAGGAGGACCATGTGGCCGACGAGAGCCGGTATTTCTGCATGTCCCGGCCTATCCCGCCCCAGAAGCGGGACACCGGGCTTCCTCTGCGGGATGACCCGCTGAACATGCGGACGGGGACATGAGAAGGCCCGCGGACGGCAGCCAAAGCTGCCGCCCACGGGCTATTTTTGTGCAGTATCCAGCCCGGCAAGCGCCTCGCAGCGTTTGCCGCCCGCAGGCGGCAAATCAAGTGCAATCCGTTTTTTGCGGCGGCGTGTACGTCGCAAAAAACACTTTGCGCGGAGAGAGTGTGTCCCGCCGGGACGGCGGGACGCGCGGTTCGGAGCGAAACCTCTATTCACAAAAAGGCACAGCCTTTTTGTGAATAATAGCCAGCCCCCGGCGGATTCCGCCGGGGGCTGGCTCTATAGGGGGTGGGGCATCTCAGCTCGTGGGATGGGGATCATCCCAGGCTGTTTTTCCGTTTAGCGGGAGTGCTTCTTGCGGGGCAGAACCACAACAGCGGCAGCCAGCATAGCAGCGGAAGCCATCACCAGGACCCACAGGGCGGTGTTGCTCTCGTCGCCAGTCTTGACAGCGGGCTTGTAGTTGGGATCAGCGGCGCCGCAGACGGTGCACTTGCCATCCTTGTACTGATGGCCGGTGGCCTTGATGACCTCGCCCTTCTTCACAATCTCGCCGCAGATGGTGCAGACTTCGTCGCCGGTGTAGCCGTCCTCGGTGCAGGTGGGCTCCTTAGCGCCAACCAGCTTGATCTTGTGACCCATAGCGGGGATGACCTCGCCCTTCTTCACAATCTCGCCGCAGATGGTGCAGACTTCGTCGCCGGTGTAGCCGTCCTCGGTGCAGGTGGCAGCCTTGGCACCCACCAGCTCGATCTTGTGACCCAGAGCGGGGATGACCTCGCCCTTGGTGATGACCTTGCCGCAGGCCTTGCAGACCACGTCGCCGGTGTAGCCATCCTCGGTGCAGGTGGCGGCCTTGGCGTTCACGGTCTCGGTCTCGGTGTGCAGGTCAGCAGTCAGAGTCTCGGCGTTGTTCACGGTCTGATCGTTGCGCTCGGTCTCGGTAACGGTGACGTTGATCTTGTCCAGAGCGGTGGGATCCTTGACGGTGAAGGTCAGGGTGGCCACGGTGGAACCGGCGGTCACGCCGTTGAGGTCCACATAGCCCAGGGTGACCTTGCCGGAAGCATCCTTGTAGGAGCTGTACTGGGTGTTGAAGGCCACGTTGGTCAGGGTCAGGTTGGCGGCATCGTAATCCACGGTGAACAGGCCGTTGGTGGCAGCATCCTTGGCCAGGACGTTGACAGTGACGGTCTTCTCATCCGCGGACACGGTGACGTTGGAGGCGGTGGCGTTCTCAGCAGCGTCGCCCATGGGCAGGTTCACCACGGCAGCCACGGGGGCAGCGGTGTTCAGGGAGCCCTTGGCAGCCTGGGTCTCGGCGCCGTTGTAGCGCTGGATCTGAGCGGGGGTCATCTCCACAGCCTGAGCGGTGTGGACGGTGGTCTTGCTCATGGCAGCGTTCACGGCCTTGGCGGCGTCCTCATTGGCGTGGTACATGGTGCCCACCAGGGTGGCAGGCCACACGCCGTCGCCGAAGTTGCCGATGTCGGCAGCTTCCCACTTACCAGTGTCCTCATTCAGGAGGATGCGGTAGACATGGCTGGCGTCGCCGGTGAAGTTGGCCAGGTACAGAACCAGCTCCTGGCCCTCGACGGTGGCGTACAGGGAGTCATACAGGTCGCCGTCATCGGTGGGGTTGGCAGCGTAGCCAACGTTAGCCAGGTTGGACTCGATGATGCCGAAGGAGGCGCCCCAGGTGTCCTTGCCGGTCTTCTCATCCTTCGTGGGATAAACATTCATGGTCCAGATGTTGCCGGCGTCATCCAGCGCCAGGAACAGCTCGGTGTCGGTATCCTTCACGCCGTCGTCATCGGTGTCGATCTTGTTGGCACCCAGAGAGGTAACGGCGGTGAAGTAGGAAGCGTCGGCAAAGAGCCACAGATACAGTCCGAGGTCGAAGGCGGACAGATCCAGGTTATCCACCGGCTTGGGAGACAGGAAGTAGGTGGCGTACACGCTGGCCAGCATGGGCTTGGCCTCGGTGGAGTAAACCAGGCTGTACTCCATATCCCACATGGGGATTTCGCCCTCGAAGCCGGGATAGGTAGCCAGGGTCTTACCGGTATCCAGGTCCATCTTGTTGATGTTGAAGCTGCCATCCTGCAGATAGACGTTGCCGGTGCGGGCGTCGAAGGTGGAGGCAGACACGCTCTTGGTGGTTTCGAAGTTCACCAGCTTCTTCCAGGTGGTGTCGTGCTCCATATCCCAGGTGTAGAACTGGGCATCGCCGTTGGTATCCATCAGCGCGCCCACCAGGGTGGTGTCCACGGTCTGGACGGTGACCACGCACTCGGCGGTGGCGGTGGGATCCTTGATGGAGGCCGCCGTGATGGTGGCAGTACCCTTGTTGACGCCGGTGATGATGCCGCGCTCGTTGACGGTGGCGACAGTCTCATCGGAGGACTTCCAGGTCACGCCATCGGGCTTCACGCCGAAGGGGCTGACCTCAGCGTTCAGAGCAGCAGTGCCGCCCTTGTACATCTTGATGGACTGCTTATCCAGAGTCACGGACACGGGGCCGCTGAGCTCTTCCTTGTTGAGGTTGATCTTGTAGGTGGCGGTGTTGTCGGCGTAGTCGGCGACCTGAACCAGCAGGTGGTCAACGCCCTCGGCCTTGCTCAGATCCAGGGAGATATCCGTGGCAGCGCCCTCGGCAGCACCCTCGGGGGAGCCGGCGGTGCGGTCCAGAATGGACATCTTGTCATAGTCGATCAGGAAGGCGGCCGCCACATAGCGGTTGTCCTGAGCGGTCAGGACCAGGCTGCGGGTGCCGGTCTCAACGTCTTCCTTGAAGTACACGTTGGACAGGACAGGCTCGGTCCGGTCGATGAAAGCGGTGTAGGTCCGGCTGGCGCCATCGCCCAGGGCATCCCAGTTGGTGGTGGCATTGCCCTCGGCATCGTAGGTCACATAGTACTCGGGAGCCTCGGTGACCTTGACGGTGATCTTCTCACCCTCAGCAGCCTTGGTGGGGGCATTGTTGATACCGATGTAGCCCTGAGCATTGCGCCAGCTGCCGCCGTTGCTGTAGTAGTAAGCGCCAGCGGTGGGAGAACCGGACGCCTTATCATAGTAGACAGTGCCGTTCTCGCCGGTGATGGTCGCCCGGGAATCCGCAGCGTTGCGGATCAGGGAGAAGGTAGCACGGGCAAAGACGGTGGTGTCGGGGTTGATGGCGGCGCGGTTGGGATCATAGGTCTCATCCACGTAAGGATTGCCGCCGAAGTAGTACATGCCGGAATCGCCAGCGTACTGGACGGTCAGGGCCTGATACTTGGTGGCGTTCTTGTTGTAGGCGTACATGTAAGGCACACGGGACTCGGTCTTGGCCTCATGATACTCCAGATAGCTGCCGATATCGAACATGGAGGGATCGGTCCAGCTGCCGTAGTAGCCCAGGACGGGGATGGAGTGGCTGTCGCCCTTGACACCCTCGGCGGAGGCAACCTCGTCGGCGTACACATAACCCTCGACATAGGTGCCGGCGTTGTCGCTGGCCTTGTCATACTTGTCCAGGCCCAGGACCTTGGCATTGACTTCCACATGGATGCTGCCGTTTGCGGGGATCTCCACGGTGCTCTTGTTCAGCTGCTGGAAGAACAGGTAAGCATCGTAGGTGTCGATGTTGCCGTCGTTGTCGAAGTCGGCGTTGTCCTTATTGGAGATGGAATCCAGGACGCCGGTGACATAGTCCAGGAGCGCCTGGCCGTCGGCCTTGGTGACCTTGCCGTCGCCATTGAAGTCGCAGTTGGCAAGACCCTCGGGAGCGGTCATCTCCACCATCTGGCCGTCCACGGTCCAGGTGACGTTGGAGGTCAGGTCGGTGGTCCAGGTGTCCTCGAAGTTCACCACGGAGCCGTCCTCGAACTGATTGGCGAAGACATTCTGGGTGAAGAAGTCGGCGCTGAGGTTGAAGGAGGTCGCAGCATCCTTCAGGTTGTAGATGGTGAAGCCGAAGCTGTACTCGCCGGTGCGGGCGGGATCGTCGCCCAGCTCCACCTTGACCTTACCGTCGGCGGCGCCGGCGTTGGCGTTCTTATCCATCTTGATGTAGGTGCCGGCGGAAACGGCAGCGCCCACATTGGCAAGGCCGGCGCCCTGCTGCATAACGGAATAGTAGCCATACTTGCCCTCGCCGTAATCCTGATACATGGGGACAGCGGTGGACATCAGCAGGGACTGAGCCAGAGCACGGGCGGTGAGGCCGGTCTTCTCCGTCAGCTTGTTGGCGCGGATGTACTGGGCCACCACAGCGGCCATACCGGCAACCTGGGGAGAGGCCATGGAGGTACCGGACATATTCTGGTAGCCGCCGCCATTCTGCAGGGAGTAGATATTGCCGCCAGGAGCGGTGATCTCGGGCTTCAGCTCCAGGGAGCCGGGAATGCCCCAGGAGGAGAAGTCGCTCATGGTGTAGTAATCAGCGGTCTGAACATTCACGCCGGGCTTGGCGCCCACGGTGAGCTTGCCCACATAGTAGGTCACGCCGTTGGCTTCCTTCTTCTCGGCATTGGCCTTGATGATCTGGCCGTCAGACATCAGCAGGGAGACGTAAGGAGCAGTGCCGGTGTAGCCGTCGGTGGACATATTGATGGTGCCCGCCGCGTTGTTGACCACGATGGTGCCGATGGCACCGGCGGCAACGGCGTTGTTGCCCTTGGCGGTGAAGTTGATTTCACCGCGGTTGCACATGGCAATGGCGCCCTTGAGCTCATCGCCCGCAGCGGCGAAGTCCTCGGGGTTACCGACGGCATCCACATAGACGAAGCGCTGCTCACCGGCCAGAGCGGTCATGGGCTGGATGGGAGCCTCGGAGGTGTCGTTGTAGAACATCTTGGTGCCGGCGAACTCAATATAGTTGCCGGTGGAGCCAACGTTATCCACGGAGGCGATGCCCAGAGAGTTGGTGTAGGAGCCGGGGCTGCCGTTGGTGGCCCAGCTGACGCTCTCGGCGTAGGGATAGGCATAGGGGGTGTTCTCGAACCAGTGGCCGGAGTTACCGGCGGACATGGCAACGACCATACCGCTGTTGACAACAGCCTCCAGGATGGCCTGGTACTTGGCGTCAGACTGGCGGGAATAGCCGGGGTTGCCGCTGCCCAGAGACAGGTTGGCAGAATCGCAGCCCAGGATCATGGCGTCCTCGATGGCTGCCATGTAATCGGAATCGTAAGCGCCGCCGCCCTTACCGAAGACCTTCATGGTGTACACCTGGGCATCAGGGGCAACACCCTGGGTCAGAGCGGTATCCAGAGCGGGAGCGAAGGAACCGTCGGCCTGCTCAATGTAGCGGTTGCCGGCGGCAATACCGGTGACGTGGGAGCCATGGTCACCCTGCTTGTCGTTGTCGTGGGTGACGTCCAGATCGGCGTCAATGTAGTTGAAGCCGAAGGGGATCTTGGCGCTGACATACAGGTCGGAGGCCTTCAGGTCGCCGTTCTTCTTGAGGGCGTTGAGCTTCTCCAGCTTGTCAGCGTAATCCGCAGCGGTGACGGGGGTGATGCCCAGGCCCTTGACAGCGTAGCTGTAGGCAGCGCCGTTGAGGGAGGGGTGATCGGTGTCAGCGCCGGTATCAATGATGGCCACCTTGGAGCCTGCGCCGGTGTAACCGTCAGCCCAGGCAACGCTGGAGCCGATCATGGAAGAGGAGGTAGCCATGTTGGGGTCGGTGGTCTCCGACTCCTTGACCACGCAAGGCTCATACTGCGTCTCGATCAGGACGGAATCAACACCCTTGATCTTCTCGATCTTCTCGATCTGGCCATACTGAACGTTGGCGGAGATGATGTTGGTGGCCAGGGTCAGATTCCAAACCACATCCAGAGACTGGCCGTCCAGGGCCTTCTTGGAGATGGTCTTGGCCATCTTATCCTGCTTGGATTCCAGCTTGTCGCGATACTTCATCGCCTTTTTGCTGCCAGAGGCGATGTCGGACGCGGAAAAGCCCTTGTCCAAGGTGGAGGGGTCGCTCAGCACGATGGAGACGCGGACCACGTCCGTGTCGGCATACTGCTGCTGGGCTTCTTCCTCAACAGCCGCGTTTTCCTTGATGGGCAACTTGATGTTGTCCACCTTTTCCCAGGTGATACCGTTGTTCTCGCCCTTGGTCGCAACGGAGCTGCTGCTCATGGCCCAGGTGGGGGTCACGAGACTCAGCGTCAGTACGAGGGCAAGCATCACGGCCATCGCCCGTTTGAGGGTATGCGCGTGTTTCATATGCGTACTCTCTCTTTCTCCGGTTTATACCGGTAAAGTTGGGTACTGGATCGGTTCGGGCCGCCGTGATGCCCTATCAGCCGGCCTGTCCGATACAGCTATGGTTACTATACCATGTTTCCTTGTCCAACGCAATGAAAAAGTCGTGTAATTTGCCACAAAATTTATAGAAATTTCGACAAATACAAAAATCGGCACTTTGTCTGCGATATAGCGACACATTGTGACTTTTTACACAAATCAAGATTTATGTATAAACCAAGTTGGTCATTTTAACGCATCAGTGTATTAAGCGTTACCGTATTAAACCGTTAAAAACAGCGCAGTTCATCGTTCACGTTGCTTTTGCGTCACCATTCATCGTTCAATTCGACACAGTGTCTATTGCTGTCGGCAGAATTTTGCGCAACAATAATTTATTTGCATGTTTTAGCGAGTCCGGATTGTGAACTATTTTTGCACAAAATGCCGGAAGCCCGGGGACCCCTGAAGGGGTTCCCGGGCTTCCGGTGATGCCGTCTCTCTGTCAGAGACAGGCGTTTATTCAGCGGGTGTGCTTTCTGCGGGGCAGGACCACCACAGCGGCAGCCAGCAGAGCGGAGACGGTCAGCAGCATGACCCACAGGGTCACGGAGCTGGCATCACCGGTCTTGACGCCGGGCTGAGCAGGCTGATAGTTGGGATCCTTTTCGCCGCAGTCGGTGCACTTGCCATCCTTGTAGTGATGGCCGGTGGCCTTGACGACTTCACCCTTGGTAACGGTTTCGCCGCAGGTCTTGCAGACCTCATCGCCGGTATAGCCGTCCTGGGTGCAGGTAGCATCCTTGGCACCAACGATCTCGGTGTCGTGGCCGGTGGCGGGGATAACCTCGCCCTTCTTCACGGTGACGCCGCAGGTCTTGCAGACCTCGTCGCCGGTGTAGCCGTCCTGGGTGCAGGTAGCATCCTTGGCACCAACGATCTCGGTATCGTGACCGGTGGCGGGGATGACTTCACCCTTCTTCACGGTGACGCCGCAGGTCTTGCAGACCTCATCGCCGGTATAGCCGTCCTGGGTGCAGGTGGCGGGCTTGGCACCCACCAGCTGGGTCTTGTGACCGGTGGCGGGGATGACCTGGCCCTTGGTGATGACTTCGCCGCAGATCTTGCAGACCTCATCGCCGGTGTAGCCGTCCTCGGTGCAGGTGGCGGGCTTGGCGTTCTTCAGCTCGGGGTTGTGGCCGGCCTTCTCCAGAGCGGCCAGCAGGGTGGCGTAGTTATACACCAGCTCCTTCTGGGCATCGGTGAGGGCGTTGTACTCGGCCAGCAGCTGGCGCAGGTAAGCCTCGTCCTCGTTGGTCAGATTCTCGATGGGCTTAAGGGCCTCGATCTTCTTGATCAGCTCCAGCACCGCCATTTCATCGGCGTTGTTGGGGTCGGCATCAATATACAGATAACCGATGGCGGCGGGGCCGGTCTCGCCGGTGAGGCTGTAAGCCGTGACCCGGTAAGCATAGCTGCGGCCGAAGGGCAGCGTGGTGGTATCGGTATAGGTGCAGGCGGTGAGGCCTTCGGCCAGGGTCTCGAAGCCCTCGAAGGTCCAGGTATCCTGGGTATCATCCTGGAAGTGGGCAGCCACGCTGCGCTCCACCTTATAGACGATATCCTCGGCGTTGGACTGCTTGGCAGCGGTCCAGGTCAGCAGGGCGTTGCGGACGCCGGTCTCCGTGACGGTGAGGTCCGTGGGCGTGAAGTAGCTCTCGTCCATGATGTTGACGCTGCCCTTTTCGGTGTTGAAGTACTTGTCCCAGACATAGGCGGTGTAGCCCACAGCGCCCTGGGGATAGTACAGGTTCAGGCCCCAGTCGTTGTACACGAAGCCGCCGGTGCCGGTGGTGCCCCACAGGCCCACGAAGTTGGCGTACAGGGCGACGTTTGCATAGGCTCCGGTCAGGGAAACGGTGGTCTCCAGCAGAGGAGCGGTCATGCCGTTGAAGTAGTAATCCTTCAGGTTCTCGCAGCCGAAGAAGGCCTTGGTGCCGATGCGCTCCAGGGTGGTGGGATAGCTGACGCTCTTGAGGAACAGGTTGCCGGCAAAGGCGTTGCCGCCTACGCGGATGGTGCCCTCGGGGATGCGGTAGCTCTCGGCGGTGCGGCCCTCGGGATAGTAGCGGAGGTTCGCGCCGTTCTTATCGAACAGGACGCCGTCCACGCTCTTGAAGTACAGGGAGCCGTCGGCCACATAAATGTTCTGCAGGCTGGTGCAGTCGTTGAAGGCCACGGAGGTGTCAGTGACGCCGCAATCCTGGATGGAGGCGGGCAGAGTCAGCTCCGTCAGAGCTTCGCAGCCCACAAAGCCCCGGCTGGGGACGGCGGTCATGCTCTTGGACAGGGTGACATTCTTCAGATTGTCGTTGTAAGCCAGTGCGCTGCCGCCCATCTCGGTGACGGTGTCGGGAATGACAATGGTCTCCAGGCCGGTCTTGGAAATGGCGTTGGCGCCGATGCTGGTCAGGCCGTAGGGCAGACGCAGGCTGGTCAGATTGGGACAATTGTAGAAGGCGAAGGTGCCGACGGTCAGCCCGTTGGCGGAATCCTCGAAGTAGATCTCCTCGATCTTGGAGCTGGAGAAGGCGTAGCTGCCCACCTTGGTGACGCTGGCGGGAACGATGACCTTCTTCAGACTGGTGTTGTTCTGGAACATCTTATCGGGGATCTCCGTCATGGTGGCGGGCAGGGTGAACTCGGTGGTCTCGTTGCCCTGGGGCCAGATGTAGATATCGCCGGTATCCTTCAGCATGACAACGCCGTTGGAGGACGCATACACGGGGTTGTTGGCGTCCACCACGATGTTCTTCAGGCCGCTGGCCAGATAGAAGGCGTCCTTGGCCAGGCTGGTGACGGAGGCGGGGATGTTGACCTCGGTGACATAGGCGGTCTTGTTGTAGTTCAGATAAGCAAACGCCTTGCTATCGATGGATTGCAGGGTGCCGGGGAAGGCCAGCGTCCGGGCCTCATAGGGCTGATAGAAGGCGCTGTTGCCGATGGACTCCAGCTGGGTGCCGGAGAAGTCCAGATTCTGGAGCTTCCGGGCATAGTAGAAGGCCTGCCTGCCGATGGTCTTCAGCTGAGAGGGCCAGTTGATGGTCTCCAGCAGGGAGCAGGAGTAGAAGGCGCGCTCACCGATGGAGGTGACGTTGTCGCTGAGCTTCACGGTCTTGACGGCCTTGGCGTTGTAGAACGCGCGGTCGGGGATGACAGTGAGGCTGCCGCAGTCGATGGAAGCGGCGGCGTTGCAGTCATAGAACGCGGAGCCGCCCAGGGAGGTGACGGACTGGGGAATGGTGATGGCCTTCAGAGCCTTCCAGCCGTAGAAGGCGTTGGCGCCGATGGAGGTCAGGCCCTCCTTCAGGGACAGGGCGGTGGCCTTGGCGCAGCCGCGGAAGGCGTAATCGCCCACGGTCTCCACGGTGGCGGGCAGGTCCACAGCCGTCAGGGCGGAGCAGTTGCTGAAGGCGTAGGCGGGAACAGCGGTCAGGCTCTGGCCGAAGGTTACGGTTTTCAGGCCGGAGCAGCCGTCGAAGGCGTGCTCACCCAGGGTGGTGAAGCCATCGGGCAGGGCGATGGACGTCAGCTTGGTGCAGCCCTGGAAGGCGGCGGTGCCGATCTTCTTGAGGCTGGCGGGCAGAGTGACGGACGTGATGGTGGTGTTCTTATAGAACAGGTAGTCGCTGATGGTCTCCACGCCGTCAGGCACGGTGTAGGAGGTGCCCTTGAAGTCCCGGGGCAGGCTCACCAGAACCTTGCCGCCGCCGGCCAGCAGGGTGCCGTCCTCGGTCCGGACGATGCTGGCGCCGTCCTCGATGACATAGCCCTCAAAGGCGGGGCAGCTGACAAACGGCGTCAGACCGAAGGACAGGGTCTCGGCCTTGTAGGAGGCAGGGAAGGTCAGGGTCTTGAGGTTGGTGCAGCCCTGGAAGGCCCTCTCGCCGATGAGGGTGACGTTGTCGGGAACGATGAAGTTCACCAGCGCGGTGCAGCCCTGGAACATCTGCTTGCCGATGGTGGTCAGCTTGGGGGCCACGAAGGTGGTCAGGTTCAGGCTGTTGTAGAACGCGGAGTCAAGGCCGGTGGGATCGCCCAGCACGGTGATCTCGGTGAGGCTGCTGCGGGCGAAGGCGTTGGCGCCGATGAAGGTCAGGCTCTCGGGGATCACCATCTCCTCCAGGGCGGCGCAGCCGGCGAAGCAGCTGGTGCCCACGGAGGTGACGTTGGACAGGTCGGGCAGGTGCTTCAGGCTCTTGAGGGTGAAGAACGCCGTCTTGGGCAGCTCGGTCAGGTTCTTGGACAGAGTCACGGAGGTTACAGCCGTGCAGTTGGCGAACTGGTCGCCGTTTGCGTCCATAGAGGTGACGGTGTCGGGAATGGTGATGCTGGTCAGGGTGTAGGCATTATAGAAAATACCGGCGCTGAGGCTGGTGACGCCCTCGGGGATCACCAGGTCGCCCTCCAGGGCCTCGCAGAAGTAGAACGCCTTGACGCCGATGGAGGTCAGGCCCTTGGGCAGGACGCCGTCGTCGGTGTGGCCCAGGGTCTTCAGGTTCTTGCAGTAGTAGAAGGCGCCCTCGTTGATGACCTTCATGGTCTCAGGCAGGCTGACGCTCTGCAGGTTGTCGCAGTCGTAAAAGGCCCGATAGCCGATCTCCTCCAGGGAGTCGGGGCAGATGACGTTGAGAACGTAGTCGTTGTTCTTGAAGGCGTTCTCCCCGATGACCCGGACGCCGTCGGGAATGGTGACGGTGCTCTCGGTGCCGCTGTAGCTGACCAGGGTGTCGCCCACGATGTTGAAGCTGCCGGAGCCGGTGGCCTCGGTGACGGTGACGGCCAGGTCATAGGAGGCAGTGCCGTTCTTGGCCTTGGCGGTAACGGTGGCCGTGCCGGGCTTCAGAGCGGTGAGCTTGGCATACTGGGTCAGCTGGTCGCCCTCGCCGTTGGGCTCAACAGTGACCACGGACTCGTCGGAGGAGGTCCACTCCAGGTTCAGGTCGGTGGCATAGAAGGGCGCGTAGCCATACAGCCGGACATTGGTATAGGTGGTGCCGGCCAGCATGGTCACGGAGGAGGTGTTCAGCAGGAACTCGCTCATAGGCACGTCCGCGCCCACCTCGTCGGTGACGGTGACCTGGCACTGGGCCTCCACGTCGGTCCAGACGGAGGACTTGACGGTGATGGTGGCGGTGCCGGGAGCCTTGGCGGCCACGATGCCGTTCTTCACCTCGGCCACGCTGGAATCGGAGGAGCTCCAAACCAGGTTCTGGTCGGTGGCGTCGTCGGGAGTCACAGTGGCGTTCAGCTGGACATAGCCCTTCTGGGGCAGGGTCACGGCGGTCTGATCCAGAGTGATCTTGGTGACGGCGTTTTCAGGCAGGGTCACGCGATAGGCACACTGGTTCATGGCGTAGTCGTAGGCCACCACATAGAAGGTGCCCTGCAGGAGCTTCTGATAGAAGTCCGTAACGTCGAAGGTGTAGGTATACTCCTCGTAAGCCCGGGGAGAGGTGCCGTCGGCCTTCAGGGCAGGGATGATGCCGTCATAGTAGTTGGAGCCGATGCTCATTTCCTTCTTGCCGTTGTTGACGTTGGTCTTCCACTGGGTGGAGTACAGGGTGGCGCCGGCCAGGCAGAAGTTATCGGCCAGGGTCACGTCCAGGTACTTCCGGCCGTCGTCGCCGGTGCGGAACTGCAGGTTCTCGCGGTCGACGATATAGGGCATTTCACCGTCGGAGGTGAAGTTGAAGGAATAAGTGTTCTTCAGGTTGTCCTGCACGTCGAAGCCGTCCACATAGGCGGCGGCGGTGTAGGTCATGCGGGTGTTGTTGGGGATCAGGTGGATGCCGGTCAGCGGGGGGAAGATCTCGCCCACATAGCCGGGCCGCACAGCGGCGGAGCTGGAGTTGTACATGGCCTTGCGGACATTGAGGCCGTCGCTGTTGAGGTACACCTCACCGGTGTCGCTGTCGGTGATGGTGACGTTGGTGGTCTTGGCCGCGCGCAGCAGACCGGCCTGCAGGTAATACAGGTTGCTGACGCCGTTGCCGCCGCCCAGGTCCACGCAGATCTTATCGGCGGAGGTGGAGGGGGTGTCGTAGCCCTCGGGGACCACGAAGGGATACATGCCCAGCTTCACCACGTACATCATGGCGTAAACACCGGCCACGTTGGTGGCGTACATCTTCGTATCCAGGCCGTTGTAGATATCGGCGTCCTCGAAGATGGGGGCCTTGGTCCAGTCGCCGTAGAAGCCCAGGAAGGGCACGGACAGCGCGGGATCGTCGTTGTTGGTCAGCTCCACGAAGCCCTCCACATAGATGCCGTTGGGGAACTTGGCCAGATACGCCCGGTCCGCGTCGGACAGGCGGACGGTGACGGTGACGGTGGCCTCGCCGTTAGCGGGCACGGTGACGGTGGAGCCGCTGAGGGCGCCGCCGGAGACCTTGATGGCGCTGGTGTCGGCGGAGAGGACATAGCCCTTCTGGGCGATGTACAGCCCGTCGGAGGTGGTGCTCTCGGTCTGGACGGTGGTATTGACGTCATAGGCCAGGGCGGAGCCGGTGAGGTTCTTCACCACGAAGCTCAGCTTGTACACGCCCAGCTGGTCGGCGTCGTCGCCCAGCTCGATCTTGGTCTTGTCCTGGCCCCGGACATACAGGTAGGCGGGGGTGGTGACGGCCTCGGCCAGGTTCACCATACCGGAGCCCTGCTTGCGGGGGGAGTAAGCCACGCCGTTTTCATCATACAGGATGTCGGCGGTGCTCATCAGCAGGCGGTTCACCAGCAGCTGCTTGTCGGTATCGGAGGCGCTGGGCATCAGGGTGTTGACATACTGCAAAGCAGCAGCGGACACACCGGCCAGATACGGAGAGGCCATGGAGGTACCGCTCATGTAGCCGTACTGGGCGAAGGGCAGAGAGGAATAGATGCTGCCGCCGGGGGCGGTGATCTCCGGCTTCAGGGACAGAGAAGGCAGGGGGCCCCAGGAGGAGAAGTCGCTCATGGCCACGGAGCCCTTTTCGGTCTTGGAGACGGTGAGGGTCTTTTCCTGGGCGGCTTCCATCATCTGGCCGTTGGCCAGGCTGATGCACACGGTGGGGATCTTGTAGTTATCCACGGCCATGTTCAGCAGATAGCCGTCGCGGTTGTTATAGATGATGCAGCCCGCAGCGCCGGCAGAGGCGGCATTGAGCTGCTTCTGCTCGAAGGACAGGCCGCCGCGCATGACCACGGCGATCTTGCCGGTGACGTCCAAGCCCTGGTAATCGGCGGTGTCGCCGGTGTTGGGCACCATGACGTACTCATAGGTTTTGGAGCTGTCATTGCCCAGCAGCAGGGCGGTGAAGTCGTGGCCGGACACGTCCTGATAGGGGACGCGGCCCTGGGCGGTGACAAAGGCCGCCGTCTCGTTGGCGTTGACGGAGGCAACGGACAGCGCCGCGTCATAGGAGGACGAGGAGCTGATGATGCCGGTGTCGGGGTCGGACACGGAGGTGAAGTCACCCTTTGCGCCGCCCTGGGAGGAGGAATAGGAGTTACCGGCGGAGCAGTTCAGCAGGATACCGGCGGACTTGACCAGGTCGTAATACTTGGTGGTCAGGTCGCCCTCGGCCTCCCGGCCGAAGCCGCCGTTGGAGCCCAGGGACATATTGATCACGTCCACGTCCAGCAGCAGGGCATCGTTCAGGGCCGCCAGGATGGTATCCGTGGAGGCGCCGTTGGTGGAGTCGGAGAATACCTTGAAGATGGCCAGCTGGGCCTCGGGAGACTGACCGGCGAAGGTGACGCTGCCGTCGGCGTCCACGGTCTTGCCGGCGGTGATACCGGCCACGTGGGTGCCGTGGTCATTGCCGTACTTCTCCACGGCGTCGGCGGAGGGGATCACGTCGGCGTCGGCGTCGGCATAGTCGAAGGCGAAGGGCACCTTGCCGCTCTTATACAGGTCGTCCTCGGTCAGCAGCACCAGGGAGCTGGAGCTGTGCTTCTGGGCATACCACAGAGCGGCATAGCTGTAGGCGGTGATGTTGGTCTTGCCGTCCTCCCCCTGGCTGATCTGATAGAGCAGCTTGGACAGGCTGGACTTCTGCAGCTTCTGCACGGCAGGAGCGTTGGCAAAGGCCTCGTGGTTCACATCCAGGCCGGTGTCCAGGATGCCGATGAGCATCCCCTCGCCCTGATACTGGGTGTTGTTGGAGTAGGCCGCCACTTCCGCAGCGGTCAGGGCCTGGCCCAGAGTGGCGGAGCCCATGGAATCGGTGTAGTAGGTCTGGCACAGCACCACGTCCTCTACGCCGTCAATGCTCTTGATCTCATGGATCTTGCCGTAAGGCACCTGGGCGGCAAAGCCGCTGACCACGGAGGTGTAGCTGAAGGTGAAGGAGCTGGGAATGCCCTTGCTTTCCATGGTGTTCATCACGGAGAGCTGCAGGTTGGCGATGTCCTTCAGCTGGGCCTTGGCTGCGTCCGTCTGCTGGAAGTCCAGCATGGACATACTGGCATTGGTGCGGTTGCGGACATCCAGCAGGCTGTCTGCATCCAGCTGCACAATGACACGGACCATTTCGTCGTCCGCCGGGATCTCGGACTTGGACACCTTATCGGAGTCCATGTTATCCTCGAAGATCGCCAGACGGTCGCTGTCTGTGAGCTCATTGGTCACATCGGTAGCCGTCAGCCCGGTCTCGGGGTCAGACGGCGTCAGTTCCGCCGCCATGGCGCTGACCGGCAGGACGCTGATGAGCATCATCAGCACCAGGACCAGGGACAGCAGCCGCTGCGGCATTCTCGTCTTTTTCATCGATCGACTTCCTTCCTGAATTTTTTCGTTCCACTCCCCTGCTGTGTTGAGGAATTTCCTGATTGCATAATTATACTTCCTTTCTCCTGCAAAAGCAAGGAATTTCTTCCAAAAACAAGGATTTTTTCAGGAAACGTTTCCGGTGTTTCCGCCGGGGGAACGGCCGGTTGGTGCTTTTTTCCGATGCTTCGGTATCACATCACCGTGATAAACGACCCATTGTTTTTTGTACTTATCTCACGAACAGTTTCCTGGCTCTGCGTCCGTGTTGGACAAATCCGCCAAAATGTCAGCCTCCCCTTTTCCGCCCCGCTGATTCCGTCCACAATACACGCACATTTGTGTTTGTTCGCAGCAAGCGGACTGGCATAGGAAGTTATTGGAAATATCTTCCATGAATATTCTGTATATTTTTCAGCATTCTTCCAATATTTCCACTTTACAGGGCCGTTTTGGTCAAATGATTCGGCGCGGCGTATCCACAAAAGGGGGCAAAAAAGCCGCCGCTCCCGCGGGAGCGGCGGCAGAGTCTGTCAAAAAAGCCTCGCAGAGTTTGCCGCCCGCAGGCGGCAAATAAAGTGCAATCCGT
>ERZ827168.701-NODE-701-length-52072-cov-13.467090_pt1 | contig 52072 bp, 50 predicted proteins | sample MGYA00519868_ERZ827168 | MGnify/ENA primary metagenome ERZ827168 (study PRJEB31778, sample SAMEA3449271) | human gut metagenome | biome: human gut; feature: human-associated habitat; material: faeces | place: United Kingdom | collected 2010/2012 ...
AATCTTAAGCTCTTTTATTATTAAAAAATTCTTTTATTAGGTCTTCGCATTCTTTTTTCTTTATGCCGCCGAAAATTTTAGGGCTGTAGTTTAATTTTTTGTTTGAAAAAAGCTGCATTGCCGATTCGACTGCTCCAACATCTAAATCGTATGCCCCAAAAACCACCTCTTTAAAACGCGCCGCGGCTATGGCGCCTGCACACATGGCGCATGGCTCTAAGGTTACGTAAATTTCACAGTCGTTTAATCGCTTTTTTTGTAAAGTCTTCTCTGCTTCTTTTATTGCAAGCATTTCGGCGTGCGCCGTACTATCAAATAGCGCCTCGCACATATTATGTGCCGACGCTATTATTTTGTCGTCCTTTACTATTACCGCGCCAACAGGGACCTCGTTCTTCCTTTTTGCCTTTTTCGCCATATTTATGGCGCTTAGCATATATTTTGCATTCATTAGCCTAAAAGCTGTGTTAAAAGTATTTCAAACACAGTATAGCAGTAAAACACTATGCTAAGCGGAGCAAAAATCAGGTTTTTTATGCCGCCCTCTTGGCGAGTGCTTTCGGTTTTATCTTCTTTTTCCTTTTTTGTAAAGAACAGTACAGTGGCTACTATGCCTAGTATAATTTCAACTGCAAAAATAAGTAAAGCTACTGCTGAAGCCAGTTCTTCGCTTGCGTGTTTTTCGAAAATTTCAATAATTACCGATACAAAGTTATTGGCAAAGTGTATTGCAATCCCTGTAAAAATCGAGCCGGTTTCAATTACCATATATGCAATTATAATGCCAAGCATAAAAGCATACGGAATTTGATAAAAATTACCGTGCAAAAGCGCAAAAAACATACTGGATATTATAATTCCGGGCCACTTGCCGTATTTGCTTGCCATATATAGCACGCCGCCGCGAAACAGAAGCTCCTCGCAAAGGGCGGGCATAACAGCAATTAAAATAATATACGCGGCAATGCCAAAGCCGCCGGCAGGCATGGTAATATCCGGCATTTTAGGTGTTATGCCAACGCTTTTAAGCATATTAATAAAAATATTTGTTGCAATATTTGCCACCGCTCCGCCGCCAAGGCCAACTAATACCGCTTTTATAAATGTGCCCTTTTTGGGGGTGTTAAACCGAAGCACCTCGGCGGTTTTGTGGTCGCCTTTTACAAGATATACCGTTCCCAAAATCATGGCGGCCGCGGACAAAATGGTAGATATAAGTACTAAAAACAGCGGGTCTTTTAATAATGCGGTAACACCAAAGGAAATAAGAACATACTCTATAATAAAAATACCCGCATACGAAATTATCGGCATAAAAAGTACTGCAAGTGCTATTCTGTTGCCGCACTTTCTTGCCTGTTGCTTAATTAACGCGTTTTGAATATATTTGCTATTATCCATTGGCGTCGTTCTCCGCTATTTCTTCGGTTTCCTCGTCGTCATGTTCGACTACAGATACCGTAAGAAGCTTTTCGCCTTCACCTACGCGCATAACACGAACGCCCTTGCTCGGTCTTGCAAAACTGCTTACCTCATCAAGCGCAATTCTAATAACTACGCCCGAAGAAGAAATCATTACGGCGTCGCTGTTTTCGCCGGCTACTACAACACTTGCTACCTTGCCGTATTTTTCGGTGCGATAATTTATAACGCCCTTGCCGCCACGTGACTGGTCGCGGTAATCCGAAAGATCGCTTATTCTGCCGTAACCTGTTTCAGATACAGTTAAAATGCGGTCGCTTTCATAGCATTTGCAAACGCCGACTACGCGGTCGTTTCCTGCTACTCTTATGGCTCTAACGCCTCTTGAAACCCTGCCCGACGGCCTTACATCGCTTTCTTTAAAGCGTATGGCCTTACCGTCTGCCGTTGCAATAATAAGAGTGGACTTTCCGTCGGTAATATCAGCAAAGCAAAGCTCGTCGTCCTCGTCAATGCTAATAGCTATTACGCCTGTTTTTCTCGCTTTTTTAAAGGCAGAAAGCGGCGTGCGCTTAATTATGCCTTTTTTAGTGCCGATTGCAACAAATCCCTCGGCTTCAATATCCTTAACAGGCACTATAACCTTAATTTCTTCGTCCGGCATAAGTGGCAAAATGTTTACCATGTTAAGTCCCTTTTGCGTTCTTGACTGCTCGGGTATTTCGTACGCCTTTATACGGTAAACCCTGCCGAGGTTTGAAAACATCATAATATAGTCATGTGAGTTGCAGGCAATCATCGATTCAACCGCGTCCTCTTCGCGGGTCTGCATACCAATAATTCCTCTGCCGCCGCGATGCTGAACGCTGTATGTATCTGCAGGAAGTCTCTTAATATAGCCTTTTAGTGTTCTTGTAAGCACACATTCCTCTTTTGGAATAAGGTCCTCAACGTCAACCTCGCCGGAAACTACGGAAATATCGGTCTTGCGGTCGTCTGCATATTTGTCGCGAAGATTAAGCGAATCGTTTTTAACGATTTCAAGCACTCTTTGGTGGTTGCTTAAAATTTCTTCGCAGTCTTTAATAAAGTCCTTCTTTTCAACGATTTCATCTTCGATTTTTTGCTTTTCCATGCCAGCAAGTCTGCCGAGCTGCATTTGCACAATGGCGGTTGCCTGAACATCGTCAAAATCAAACCGTGCGCAAAGCGCTTCTTTAGATTCCTGAATGGTTTTGCTTCCGCGGATAATTGCAATAACCTCGTCAATAAAATCAATAGCCTTTTTAAGCGCCTCTAAAATATGCAGGCGCTCTTTGGCCTTTTTCATATCAAAATTGGTTCTGCGCTCGATAATTTCGCATTGGAAATCTATCGCGTTTTGAAGCATTTCTTTAAGATTTAAAAGCTGCGGCTTGCCGTTAACAATAGCAATAAATATTGCGCCAAAGGTTGTTTGAAGCTCGGTATAAGAATAAAGCTTGTTTAATACAACCTGCGGGTTTGCGTCGCGGCTAACGTCCACAACAATTCTAATGCCGCCGTCGCGCTTTGAAGAATAGTCAACAACATCGGTTATACCTTCAATGCGTTTTTCCTGGGCTAAATCGTAAATCTTTTTAACTAAATCTTTTTTGCGAACCTTATAAGGGATTTCCGATATTACAATTCTGTAGCCGCCGCGGTCTCTCTCTTCGATTTCGGCTTTGCCGCGAACAACAATTTTGCCGCGCCCCGTAGCATACGCCGCGCGAATACCGCTTCTTCCCATAATGGTGCCGCCTGTTGGAAAATCCGGGCCCTTAATAAACTCACACAAATCGGCAAGCTCTGCGTCGGGGTTGTCGATAAGGTAGCACATACCGTCTATAATTTCGCCTAAATTGTGCGGCGGAATTTCGGTTGCCATACCAAACGCAATACCGGACGAGCCGTTAACTAAAAGCTGCGGAAAACGAACGGGTAAAACGGTGGGTTCTTTTAAGCGGTCGTCGTAGTTTGGAACAAAATCTACCGTGTCTTTCTCGATATCGTCAAGCATATGAAGCGAAAGACGGTTCATTTTGCTTTCTGTATACCTGTATGCCGCGGCAGGATAACCGTCGATATTACCGAAGTTTCCATGGCCGTCTACAAGCGGATATCTAAGTGAAAAGTCCTGCGCCATACGTACCATAGCGTCGTAAACCGACGTATCGCCGTGCGGATGATACCTTGCAAGCACGGCACCTACCGTATCGGCACTTTTTCTGTAGGCCTTATCGGGCGTAAGGCCGTTTTCGTACATGGTATAAAGTATGCGGCGGTGTACGGGTTTAAGCCCGTCTCTTACGTCCGGCAAAGCTCGCCCGACTAAAACCGACATACCGTACTGAAGCATACTGTTTTTAACTTCGTCGACCATTTCAATCGGCTGAATATTTGTCTCCTCGTCGCTTGGCCAACGCATATTTTCGTGATTGTTCTTCATTTTGTCCCCCTAAATATCGAGATCGGTTGCAAATACCGCGTTTTCTTCAATAAACTGGCGTCTTGGTTCTACCTCTTCGCCCATTAACATTCTAATGGTAGCGTCGGCTTCCTCGGCGTCGGCCATACTTACTTTTAATATGGTTCTGGTTTCGGGGTTAAGTGTAGTTTCCCAAAGCTGATCCTCGTCCATTTCACCAAGACCTTTATAACGCTGAACATCTGCGTTGCCGCCTAAAAGTTCTATGTACTTTGCTTTCTCGTCATCGTCAAAGGCGTCGTAATGCTGTTTGCCTTTTGATACTCTAAAAAGCGGCGGTTGGGCTAAATATATGTGCCCCGTTTCGATAAGCTTTGGCATATATCTAAAAAAGAAGGTTAATAAAAGGGTTCTTATGTGCGATCCGTCAACGTCGGCATCCGCCATAATTACTACTTTGTCGTATCTAAGCTTTTCAAGATCGAAGTTTTCACCAATACCGGTACCAAGTGCTACTATTACGGGGGTTAATTTGTCGTTGCCGTAAACCTTGTCGTCACGGGCTTTTTCAACGTTTAACATTTTGCCCCAAAGTGGAAGTATTGCCTGGTAGGTTGAATTTCTGCCGTCAACCGCAGAGCCTCCGGCGGAATCTCCCTCAACTATAAATATCTCGGTTTTAGTGGGGTCGTTAGAAATACAGTCGGAAAGTTTTTCGGGCATTCTGGATTTTCCGCCTATGCCTGCCTTGCTTCTTGACGCGTCTCGCGCTTTTTGCGCGGCCTCACGCGCGGCGGAAGAGGCAATGCATTTATCAATAATAACGCCGGCTTCCTGCGGGTGCTCGCCAAAGTATTCATAAAGCTTTTCGTTTACAAGATCGCGCACAATTTTGCCGATTTCGGTGTTGCCGAGCTTTGCTTTTGTCTGGCTTTCAAACTGAGCGTCTATAAGCTTTACGGAAACAACGGCTACAAGGCCTTCTAAAATATCTTCGTTTTTAAGCCTGGGGTTTCCGGCTTTTAATTTGTTAAAATCGAAGGCATATTTGTTAACTGCATTTGTAAGAGCTTGACGTAAGCCCTGCTCGTGCGTTCCGCCGTCAACCGTATGAATAGTGTTGGCAAAAGACATTATTTTGCTGTCGTACGAAGTAGACCACAAAAGGGCAATTTCGGCGGTGCTGTCGCCTTTAGTGGTTGAAAGATAAATAACATCTTTATTAAGTCTTTCCTTTTTAATGCCCTCAAGCAAAAATTCCACATAGCTTTTAATGCCGCCCTCGTAACAAAGATCGGTCTCCCTTTCGGGAAAATCGGAGCGGCAGTCCTTTAAAACTATTCTAATACCTGCATTTAAAAACGACTGCTCGCGAAGCCTTTTTAAAAGGGTGTCGTAATCGTAGGTGGTAGTATCGGTAAAAATAGTGGCGTCCGGCTTAAAAGTTACGGTAGTACCTGTGCGCGTGGTCTCTTCGCCTTTTATAAGCTCGGTTGTCTCAATTCCTTTTTTAAACGACTGGGTGTACTTGTTTTTACCGTCGTAAACTTCAACCTTAAGCCATTCGGACAACGCGTTCACAACCGAAGCACCAACGCCGTGAAGACCGCCCGATACCTTGTATCCGCTGCCGCCGAATTTTCCGCCGGCGTGTAAAATTGTAAAAACAACCGTTACCGCAGGTATTCCTTTTTGCGGGTTAATACCTACAGGTATGCCGCGCCCGTTGTCGGAAACGCGCACAACACCGTCGTCTAAAAGCTCTACCGTTATCTTATCACAATAACCGGCAAGCGCCTCGTCGATTGAGTTATCGACAATCTCGTACACCAAGTGATGAAGTCCGCGTTCTCCGGTAGAACCAATGTACATACCCGGACGCTTTCTTACGGCTTCAAGGCCCTCTAAAACCTGTATAGAGTTTTCGTCGTAACTGTCATTTACCTTAGCATTTAGTTCTTCGCTCATTCTTTTGCCTTCCTATTTTTTATTCTTTTTAATACCGTCGCTGTATTTAGCGGCGATAGATATGAAATATCTTTTGTTACAATTAAGCTTTTGGGAAGCTCGTAAATATCGGCATATATTAAGCTTCCCTCTTTTTCAGCCCTGTTTATATATTCGCGCGCCGCCTTTTTAACGGTAATTTTGTCTAAATCAAAAACACCCACTATGTGCTTTGATAAAACGCAGCAGTCTCCGCCTAATTGTATGAACATATTTTACCGTCCTTAATTTTTACAATAAGTCCGCTTTTAAGGTCCATGGTGTTTGCAGGATCGCATGCGGTAATAAAAACCTGCTTGTCCTTAAATTTATTTAATATATAACGCTGGCGCGACGTATCAAGCTCGCTTAAAACATCGTCTAAAAGGGCAATCGGCTCTTCGCCGGAAGTTTGCTTTAAAATTTCGGCTTCAGCAAGTTTTAAACATAAAGCCGCGCTTCGCTTTTGCCCTTGCGAGCCGTAAAGTTTAGTAGATTTGCCGTTAACCTCAATAAAAAGGTCGTCCCTTTTAGGGCCTATAAGGGTTGTACCCGCGGCAATATCCGCATTTCTGTGTGCTTTAAATTTTTCAAAAAGCTCTTCTTTTGTAATATTTCTTTGTGATTTTGATAAATAAGAAACTGTTAGTTTTTCTTTTTCTTCAGATATTCCGCTATAAATTTGCGGTGCTTCAATATTAAGCTTATCAACATATCTGTACCGCAAATTTATAATTGTTTCGCCGCTTGCCGCGGCCTCTTCTTCAAACGGTTCCAAAAGAAAAATTGCATCGTTTTCCGTGCGTGCTTTTTTTAACAGGTTGTTTCTTTGAATTATTGCACGGTTGTATTTTTTTAAAGCGTCTATATATTTTGCGCTTAAACTGCCGATTGCAAGATCTAAAAATCTGCGCCTGTACGCCGGATCGCCGTCTATTATTGACAGATCCTGCGGCGAAAAAACAACCGCGTGAAAATATTCCGATAAAAGCGACGGTCTTTGTAAATTTTTTCCGAAAAGCTTTGCACGGCGTCTATCCGCAATTTCAATTTCGGCAGTTTTTTCGGTGCCGCCACTTAAAAAATCGCAAGTAAGTACTGCTTTTTCCTTGCCGAACATAACCGTTTCGCAGTCTCTTGCAGCCCTAAAGCTTTTAGCTCCCGAAAAAAGCCACATTGCTTCTAAAAGTGAAGTTTTTCCTTCGGCATTTTCGCCTAAAAATATGTTTGTTGTATTATCCGGCACAAGTTCAATTTTTTCGATATTGCGAAAATTTTTAATAGTCAGTTTTTTAATTTTCATTTTCTTTACCGCTAAAAACTTCTATTTCTTCGCCATTTACTAAAACCTTATCACCGGGCTTTATTTTTTTTCCGCGCGTTAAACAAATTTCATTGTTTACTAAAACTTGTTTGTTTAGTATCATCATTTTTGCAATGCCGCCGGTAGCTGCTGCGTTTGCAAATTTTAAAAGACTGTCAAGCTTAATAAAATCTTCCTTAATTTTTATTTTCATGACAACCTCATCGGCATTACGAGATATAAAAATTCATCGTTATCAACAGGTTTAATTACAGCCGCAGAAGAAGGTCCGTTAAAGCATACTTCTATGTTTTCGGTTTCTGTTGCTTTTAAAGCTTCTAAAATATAGCGAGAATTAAAACCTATTTCAAAATTAGGACCCGAAAAGTCGTTTTCTAAAATTTCTTTTGCTCTGCCTATTGACGATACAGAGGTAAATTCTATTTTGCCGTCCGCAAAAAGCATTCTTATTGGCGTTTTAATTTGGTCATTAATTATTAAAGCAACCCTGTCAACAATATCCATAAATGTTTTTGTTTCTATACTCATTTTGTTTTGGCAGGTATTTGGTATACTTCTTTTATAATCAATATATTCTCCGTCTAAAAGCCTTGAAATTGTAAAATATCCTGAAACTTCAAAAGAAATATGTTTAAGACCTACTCTAATAGATATATCTTCATCCTCTTCACCTATTGTTTTTACAGCTTCACTGATTGCTCTTCCCGATACAATAAATTCCATATCGTCGCCATATTTAATAAGACCGTGACGCACAGCTAACCTGTTGCCGTCAATAGCTACAAGAGTTAAATTGCCGTTTTTAATTTCAAATTTAATGCCGGTTAAAACTGGCCTTGTGTTTTCATTTTGCGCTGCCGCAAAAGAAGTAGTTCTTACCATCTTTTTCAGTACTTCACTTGATACTGTAATTTTTTTATGTTCTGCAACACTTGGCATTTCGGGAAAATCTTCACTTTCCATGCCTACAATATCAAAATTTGTATCGCCGCTTTTAATATGGCAGGTCATTTTTTCGTCAACTTCTATTGTTACACTATTGCCGTTTAATTTTCTTAAAATTTCAAGAAAAAGGCGCGCGTTTAAAACTATATCTCCTTCACGCTCGGTTTTAATATTAAGCTTTTTGGTCATGCCTATTTCAAGATTATATGCCATCATGGTTAAAATACCGTTTTCTGCAGATAATAGTATACCTTCAAGTACCGGTATTGCGGCACGGTTTAATACTGCGCGTGATAAATTTGCAACTGTTTCCAAAAGTTCATTTTTATCGACTGTTATTTTCATTTTTATTACCGCCTTTTTTATATTTAATTATAGTAGTAATAGTAGGGGGTGTTAATAAAGTGAATAACCCAAATTTTACCTTATTTTATGCTGATTTTTAATAAACTTAGCCTATGTGTACTAATTGTTTATATGTTAAAAACTTTTTTATTTTTAACAGTGGTGTTAAAAAACTAAATGTTTATAAGTATAAAAAGGTTAATAAATAAAAAATTATGTAAACTAAGGTAACTAATTTTCTTTTTTGAGTGTTTTTATAATATCGTTTACCATGTCGTTTTCATAAGGGTGCTCTTTTAAATGCTTTTCAATCTTTTCAACAGAAAAAAGAACGGTAGAATGGTCTTTGCCAAAGCTTTCACCAATTGCTTTATATGAAAGCTCGGTGGTTTCCCTTGCAATATACATAGAAAGCTGCCTTGCAAAAACTATAGGAGCTGTTTTTCTTTTTGAAATAATATCGTTTTCGGGAATATTGTACTGTTCAGAGACTGCCTTTATTATTTCTTCCATTTTAATCGGTTCCGGTGCTTGAGAAGTAATAATATCTTTAATATAATTTTGCGCTATTGCAATTGTTGGTTTTTTTCCTTGAAGCATTACAAATGCCTGCAGTTTTTTAATTACTCCTTCTAATTGCCGAGTGTTTATTTTTATGTTTTCTGCAATATAATAAATTATGTTTTGGTCAATTGTAAGACCAAGCAGTTCCGCCTTGCTGTTTAAAATGCCTACTCTCGTTTCAAAGTCCGGCGGAGTGATGTCTGCCATAACGCCGCTTTCAAGACGGGTACGAAGCCTCTCTTCTAAGGTTTTCATGTCTTTAGGAGGACGGTCGGATGTTACGATAATAATTTTTCCGGCCTGCAAAAGCTCGTTAAAAGTGTTAAAAAACTCCTCCATTGTGGATTCTTTGCCGGCAATAAACTGAATATCATCAATCATTAAAACGTCGGCGGTTCTGTAGCGCTTTCTAAAGTTTTCAATATTTCCGCTGTGAAGATCGGAAATAAGATTGTTGGTAAATTCCTCACACCGTGTGTATACAATGTTTTTTTCGGGGAAAAGCGCCTTCATACGGTTTTTAATTGCAAGCATTAAATGGGTTTTACCAACACCGGAATTTCCGTAAATTAAAAAGGGAATAAAATCTTTAGACTGCTCGGGCTTTTCGGCAATGGCCATAGCAGCAGCATGCGCAAACCTGTTGCAGGAGCCCACAACAAAATTGTCAAAAGTAAAATTATCTTCAAAATTATCGCTGGGTTTAGAAGAATGCAGCTGATTTGCGGATTTTAATTCGCCTTCTTCGTCCTTAATTAAAACTACAAGCGTTAAAGGTATCCCCATTATCTCTTTAATGCAGTCTTCGATAATCGAGCGGTAATTCATTTCGATAATTTCTTTTTTATATTCCGATGCTATTGATAAAAAGAAAAATTCGGGCGTTAAATTAACGGGCTCTAAATCACTAAGCCATACGTTAAAGCTAACTTCTGTCATCCTGCTTTTAAGCTCGTCGCAAACAGCCGCCCAAACGTCGTTAATAGATTCCATCGACATTTTTTATTCCCCTTTAAATATAATTATAATAATACAACCTAATTATATCATATATAATATAAAAAAACAAGAAAAAAACCCGAATGAAAATTATTTTTCACTCGGGGGTTTTTTTATTACTTTTAAACGGGAAAATTCTTCTCGTTCTCGCTCTTCCAATATTTCGGTGATGTTTTTTACCGTTTCTTCGTATTGCGGAATTACAACCGTTTTTAAAGCGTTTGCACGCCCTGCCGTTTTTTTAATAGCAACCGAAAGCCTGTAAGCACGGCTTTCAATTTCGGCAAGCTTTAAAGTGAGTTCTTTTACCTTTATAAAGCTTTGTACGCTTTTATCAAAGTTTATGTCGGTACGGCGCAAGGGATATTCCGGAAAAAATTCTTCGGAATTTAAAGAAATCTCCGGTAAAATTACACCCATAAAGGAGCGGCTTTTTAAATTTATTGAATCATCGGGCGGTATAGAGCCTGCCACCGTATCGCTGATACCAAGCGAAATATTCGCTTTTTGAAGATAATCGTAGGCTTCAATATATGCGCTTGCTACCTGCTTTTGGAGCATACCTGCTTCATCTAATAAAGACAACGCTTCTTTAATTAAAATATTTCGCTTTTTGTCTAAAAGGTCATACCCCGACCGGCTGAGCCGCAGGGAATTTTTTGTTTTTATAAGATTTGCCTTTGTGGGAAAAACCTTTTGCACAAAAAAGCTCCTTATTTTTCGTATTTAAACTCTTTTATTAAAGAGGAATCAATCCTGTCAAGCTCGCTTTCGGGCAAAATATCAAGCATTTTCCATGAAAGACTGAGCGTTTTTTCCATATCGCGGTTTTCGTCTTTGTTTTGAGCAATAAATTCGTTTTCAAACGCCTTGCCGAACTCGAGATATTTTTTGTCAAGCTCGGATAATTCGTCCTCACCTATTACCGCCGCAAGGCTTTTTACGTCCTGCACTTTTGCGTACGAGGAAAAAAGTTGGTTTGAAAGCGCGGGGTGGTCTTTTCTTGTAAAGCCTTCGCCTATGCCGTCCTTCATAAGCCTTGACAGGCTTTCAAGTACCGACACAGGAGGATATATCCCTGCACTGTCAAGCTGGCGGGAAAGCACAATCTGTCCCTCGGTAATGTAGCCTGTAAGGTCAGGCACGGGATGTGTTATATCGTCGTTCGGCATGGTTAAAATGGGAATTTGCGTAATGCTGCCGTCAATTCCCTTAATTATTCCCGCGCGCTCGTAAAGCGACGCTAAATCGGAATATAAATACCCCGGATACCCTTTTCTTCCGGGAATTTCGCCTTTACTTGAAGAAAATTCTCTTAATGCTTCGCAGTAGCCGGTCATGTCGGTTAAAACTACAAGTACGTGCATATTTTTAGTAAACGCCAAATATTCGGCGGCAGTAAGAGCAAGCCTTGGGGTTATAATTCTTTCTATTATCGGGTCGCTCGAAAGATTCAGATACATTACAACCCTGTCCATAACGCCCGATTCAGAAAACGAGTTTTTAAAAAAATCCGCAACGTCGTTTTTTACGCCTAAGGCCGCAAAAACAACTGCAAAATTATCCTTAGAAGCTCCCGGAACAGACGCTTGTTTAACTATTTGCGCCGCAAGCTGGTTGTGCTTCATGCCATACCCCGAAAAAATAGGAAGCTTTTGGCCTCTTATAAGAGTTGTTAATGCGTCTATTGAAGAAATGCCGGTTTTAATGTAGTTTTTAGGATATTCTCGCATAACGGGGTTTATGGCGCTTCCGTTAATATCGCGCTTTTCTTCGCAAAAAATCGGAGGAAGACCGTCAACCTCTTTGCCTTGACCTGAAAAAACCCTGCCTAAAATCTCTTTAGATAAAGCGAGCTTCATAGGTCCGCCGGACAAAACCGTCCTTGTGTTTTTTAAAGAAATCCCGCGCGTTCCTTCAAAAACCTGAACCACCGCGCGGTCGCCGTCTACTTGCACAATTCTTCCGTGACGAACTGAGCCGTCGTTTTGGCGCAGCATTACCTCTTCTTCGTTGTGCGGATTATCAGCGCCCGAAAGCACAACCAACGAACCGGACACTTCGGAAAATCCAACATATTCCTTTATCATGTGCTTTCCTCCTATGACGCTAAAATCTCGTCGGTTTTTGCGGTGATTTCTTTAATATAATTATCAATTAACGAATAATCGTCGTTTGGAACGACGTACTTCATTTTTATAAGCTTTGAAGAAAGATCTTCGTTAAATAAAAGAGATATTGGCCTTGCGGAGGCGGCTATTTTTAGGCCCTCTTCGTAAGCGTGACAGATCACCTGCATCATTTTAAATTGCTTGTTTAGCGGCACGTAGGTGTCTGTTTCGTGGTAGGCGTTTTGCTGTAAAAAGCCGGAGCGTATAATTTTTGCCACTTCTATTACAAGCTTTTGATCCTCGGGTAAAACGTCTGAGCCTATAAGTTTTACAACCTCTAAAAGCTCGCTTTCTTTTAGCAAAAGCTTAATTATTATTCTGTGGTACTGCATAAACATCGGGTCTACAGTCTGGTCATAATAATTTGCAAGATCCTCTTCGTATTCGGAATAAGAAGAAGTCCAGCTAATAGCCGGATAATGGCGCGCGTAAGCAAGAGCCTTGTCAAGCGCCCAAAAAACGCGGGTAAAACGCTTTGTGTTTTGTGTAACCGGCTCCGAAAAGTCCGAGCCCTGCGGACTTACCGCGCCTATAACCGTAACCGAACCCTCGTCGCCGTTTAAAGTAACAACCCTGCCGGCGCGCTCGTAAAATTCTGCAAGGCGGCTTGGAAGATAGGCCGGAAAACCCTCTTCCGCAGGCATTTCTTCAAGCCTTCCCGAAATTTCCCTTAAAGCTTCGGCAAAGCGTGAAGTAGAATCCGCCATAAGGCAGGCGTCATACCCCATATCCCTGTAATATTCGGCAAGGGTAATGCCGGTATAAATCGAGGCTTCGCGAGCCGCCACCGGCATGTTGCTCGTGTTTGCAATAAGCACTGTGCGGTCCCTTAATTTTCTGCCGAATTTTGGGTCTGCAAGCGCTGAAAACTCGTCTAAAACCTGAGTCATCTCGTTGCCGCGCTCGCCGCAGCCGACGTAAATAATAACGTCCGCGTCGCACCACTTGGCAAGCTGGTGCTGTGTCATGGTTTTGCCCGTGCCAAAGCCGCCGGGAATAGCCGCCGTACCGCCTTTAGAGATGGGAAAAAGACTGTCGATAACCCTTTGTCCGGTAATAAGCGGAATGTTTAAAGGCAGCCGCTTGTTTATTGCACGCGGCGTTCTAATCGGGTGCTTATGGCAAAGGTAAAGCGGCGTGATTTTGCCGTTTTCGCCGGTAATTTCGGCTATTTTATCATTTATTGTATATTCGCCGTCTTCTGCGGCAAAGGTAACAACGCCCGATACTCCGTTTGGTACTAAGCACTTATGCACAATTGCCGGCGTTTCGTCGGTTGTGGCAAATACAGTACCGGGCAAAAGCTTATCACCTTTTGAGCATAATACCTTTACCTGCCACTTTTTATTTGGGTCTAACGGCGAAAAAACCCCGCCTTTTTTAATAAATGCGCCGTCTTTTTGCGCCATATCGCGCAACGGACGCTCGATACCGTCAAAAATATTGCCTAAAAGCCCTGGCCCTAACGTTACGGACATTGGGCTTTTCGTGCTAAAAACCTCTTCGCCCGCAGCCAGCCCCGAAGTGTCTTCGTAAACCTGAATAAGGGTTCGGTCGTCGGTAATATCTATAACCTCACCGATAAGTCTTTCGCTTCCTACATATACCATTTCCCTTAAAAAGAAATCGGCGGTGTTTTTTACGGTTATTACAGGTCCGTTTATTCCGTAAATAGTATTTTTCATATTATAAGCTCGCTTTTTTCTCTAAATTCCTTTAATGCTGAAGCTTCGCGCGTGTCAAGACTGTCGTCTATAAACACGCTGCCGTCAGTGCTTTTTGCGCGTATGCCGCCAAGGGTTTTTCCGGAATATTCCTCAAAACCTGCCGCATACTCTTTTAGTGCGTCCTTATATTTCATATCGGCTTTATCCAAAACAAAGACAAACTCGCCGTTTTCTTTGATTTTTTCTGCACTTCTAATTAAAAAAGGCAAATAATCTTTGGAATTTTTAAAGTCGGAAAGCCGCTTTTCAACCGACAATAAAAGATCTTTAATAAGCTCTTCGCGCTTTTTTAATACGGCGGCCTTATTGCCGACCGAAAATTCGGCAAACTGTTTCGAAAATTCAACTGCGATTTTTTCGCTTTCGCGCTTAAAATACTGCTCGGCAAAAAGTTTAGCCTCTTTTTCGGCTCTAAAGGTAAGTTTTGCTTTAAAAGCTTCGGTTTCGGTTACAACGGCACGCCTTTCGCGGTCGGCGGTTGCCTTCATTTCCGAGCAGAATTTTTCTATATTTTCACGCATTTTATCACTTCCGAACTATATATTTATACCGAGTGCGTCTTTTACGTATTCGGAAAGCCGGGAAAATTCTTCTCCCGGTTTTAAGTGGCGGTCCGGTATTTCAACAATAAGCGGACGCCCGGATGACAGTTTTTCTTTGTCGAACTCATTTTTGCAAAGAGAGTAAAGCTTCCTCGTAATAAAAACCGTCGCGATGTTTTCGTCCTTTTTTACTTCTTCGTAAATTTTAAGAACTTCTTCTTTATCGTGTGCGATTTTGCCATCAACCCCTGCAAGCCTAAGACCTAAAGCGGTATCGTGATTTTCGCTGATTAAAAATGCTTTCATATTATAACGCCGGAAGGTCCGGGACCTTAATAACCATTAATATCGCAATAATAAATCCGTAAATTGCAACGGCCTCGCCTAAGGCTACGAATATAATGGATTTACCGAAGGCCTTTTCGTTTTCTGCTACAGCGCCGATAGCGGCAGGAGCTCCTGCAGAAAGCGCAATTCCGGCGCCTATTGCCGCAAGTCCTATTGAAAGCCCTGCGCCCACAAGAGCAAGACCGGTGGCTATTCCTTTGCCGGAATCAGAAGCCGCTTCTTCTGATTCGGAGGAAGAAGCAGTGGTGTCGGTCGTGCTGTCGGTGCTTTCTGTACCGGCTGCGGCCGCGGTAAGGGTAATTGCAAGCGCTAAACAGAGCATAAGCGCAAGAGACACAAAGTGCCTTGTAAAAGCGACCTTGCCGTTATGAGTTTTTTTCATGGTTTTTTTGCCGATAATTACAGCTGCAAAAAGCGCCAACAAGGGCAAAGAGATAGATAATACAGTTGCTAACATTTATACCAAAACCTTTCCGTTTTTATTTTTTATTGGGTTAAACGGGCGACCGTCGCCCGAGTAAAAGCGGCTAAACATCTCGTAAAATTCAAGCCTTAGCACCTGAATGCCCACTAAAAGGCCCTCAAGAGCTATAACAAAGGCGTTTCCGAAAATCATCATTACTGCTCCGGCAATTCCTCCGCCAACCATATCCGAAAGCGCTAAAAACGCCATCATCATGCCCGCGTGTATCAGCACAAAGGCGCCGACACGCAAAAAAGAAATAGTGTTTGTAAAATAAGAAAGCAGTACTTCAAACAGCTCGAAAAAGTTTTCTAAAACAAAATCGCCAACGTTTTCAATTTTAAAGCCGTCGCCGGACAAGGCTTTATTTAACGGCTTTGAAAAGAAAATAAGCACAACCGGAAGGAGTACTCCGAAAATTAAAATTACGCTAACCGGAAGCTTTATATTAAACAGCATACCGCCAACAAGCATAAGAATGCTTAAATACATTATAAGGCCCGCAAGGCCGTTTGCTCCAAAAAGAGCTTCGCCGTATGCTTTTTTCTTTATATTCGAAAAAACCCCTAAAATAAGCGCAACAATCATTAAAAATATGCCTAAAAACACCGAAAACGCCAAAAGATTTACCGCGTTTTCCATTACGGGAAAGGGCTTTTTTGAAAACCCAAGAGCCGCATACATCGGGTTTAAAAGATCTTCGTACCCAAATACGCTTCCAAACAAAAGCCCAAATGCGGTTCCGGCAATGCCGCAGGGTATAAGAGCTTTTCCAAGCGCCATTCCCTTTAATTTGTACATTAAAAGACCTATTAAAGTAAGCAAAATGCCCTGACCTACGTCTGCAAACATAACGCCATATAAAAGGGTGTAAGAGATGGCAAAAAAGGCGGTTGGGTCTATTTCGTTGTATCCCGGAACCCCGTATATTTCTACAAAAAACTGAAAGGGCGCAAACAGCCGCCAGTTTTTAAGTTTAGTAGGCGGGGTGATTTTTCCGCCGGCGTCGTCGGCCGCGTCTATAAGCTTAACGCCCTTTATTTTGCAAAGGCTTTCTTCCACTTTTTTGTAGTCTTTATCCGGAATCCAGCCTGCGAGCATTCGCTTTTTGTCGTTATATTCTGCGGCAAGCTTTTTGTATTCAAAAATATCGTAATTTCGCTTAAGCAGATTATAAAGCCTTGAAAATTCATCGCCGTGGTGCAAAAACTCCTCGTCAATTTCCTTTTCGGCTTCTAAAATAAGCTCTTTTTGTTTTTCGCTTTCTTTAGTTAATTCGGCTATAAGCGCTTCGGGCTCGCCGGTACTGTCCGGCAGCATTAGCCGCTCGAAAAACACGCTGGCAAAAAGGCGGTCAGCCTCTTCTACGCGGCTTACGGGTGCCGCGTACAGTCCCCAGCAAAAGCTTTTGTCAAACGAGCACGGCACAAACAGCAAAAACTTAAAACTTTCTAATAGCGCTTCGATTTTTTTGTAGCTTTCGCGGGTTATCTTGCCAAAGCGCACCTTAAAATATTTTGAATGTATAGCTTTTTCAATGTCAAAATCAAGATCGGTAAAATGCGAGAGCGCCGTAATTTTGTTTGATATTTCCGAGAGGCTTTCTATGGCATCGTCACGCTGTTTGCGAAGAAGATTTAAGCGCTCTTCCAAAAAGGAGAGCCGCGACAGTGCTTCGCTTTCGTTTTCGTTTTCAAATGATATGCCGGTAGGTGTAATTTTGCAGTAATCCAAAATTTCACGCATGCTTTTTAAGGATTCCGCATAGGGGTTTTGACCGTATGCAGAGTTTTTTGCGGTTTTAGGTATCGCCTTTTCTTCGGGCTCAAAACAGCCGAGATCTAAAAGCACGGATATAACCTTATCAAGATTGCTTTCGTTTGCGAGTATGTTAATAAGGTTCATTTTTTCAATCAAATCACTCTCTCCTTTCTGCGTTAATTATGTTAAGATTTTTAATTATTTCGTCCGGCAAAACCTTGTACCGAACCGATTCAATAATGGTTTTTAAATCGTTATATTCTTCTTCCAGATAAAAAATATAGCTTAAAAGCACCAAAAACGGATCGCTCGAAAAATGTATGTTTTTTATAAGTGCTTTAATAAACAGCCGTACGGACAATTCGCCGTTGCTTTGAATTTCACCGGAATATTTCGAACCTAAAAGGATTTGGTTAAAAGAATCAATGTCGGTGCAGGAAAAAAGTTTTACAGATTCGCTCTTTTTTAAAAGTGCCGGCCGGTTTATTAAATAGGGTCTTATTTTTTTAAGACTGTTAGGGAAAAAGTTTAACGCGCGAAAATAAAGGTTAATATCCTCTATTTCTGCTTTTAAAAATAAAATCTTTAATGCGCCTTCTGCGGCGCCCGATGCTCGTATTCTTCGCTCTGCCGAGCGGTAAAAGGCTTTTTTTAGGGCTAAATCAATCTCTCGTACCGAAAAATCATCGGTTAATAAAGACGAAATATATTTATAGTATCGCGTTCCCTTTAAAAATGTTTTTAATTCACCGATTGAAGAAACCCTTGAAAGAGCCGATAAATCAAGCTCTGCGAGTTTGTTTTTTGCAAGCGACAAATTTAGTATATAATTCGAGGGCTCGCCCGCTTTTAGACAGCACAAAAAACTTATCAGCTCGTCAATTTCTTCTTTTTGCAAAATTAAAAACGAAAGGCTGTCTCCGATGGCTTTGTCGTACATGCAGGCGGAATAACCGTCAAAAAGCGAGTGGGTATAAAGTACGTTTTCAAGTTTTCCCCTATGAAGCTCTACGTAGGTGTAGTCCTTAAGACTGTCCGAAAACTTGGTGTTTTTCAGGTGCTCGGCAATTTCCCGTACTAAGCTAAGGTTTGCAAGCTTTATATAGTCGTCAAAAGATAAACGCTTGCCAAAGCGTGTGCGGATTTTTGTATAAACCGCCGCCTCTGTTTTAGCCATAAACGCACCCCTTTATTCGGTTATTTTATTAAAAAGCTCGGATTCGTACTCGTCCCTTTTTTTATTAAAGGTTTCTTCAAGGCGGGATATGCTAAGCCGTGCCTTTTCTTCCTCTGCGCTTTTTAATAAAGCCGCTTTTTCTTCCTTTGATTTTTTTAAGGCGTTTAGCTTGTTTTCGGCAATTTCCTGCTGCCTTTTGCGCGCGTTTTCGGCAATCTCTCCCGAAGACGACAGGGCTTTTTTAAGGTTTTCTTTTGCGGCGGCAACTGCACTTGCCGCTTTTTCGTCGAGTTCAATAATTTCCTCAAGGTCTTTAATTGAAAAAACGTCTGAAGTTTTAAAAGCCGCGCTCATATCTAATCTCCTAAACAATAAATATATTATTAATTGTACCACTTTTAATGTAAATTTCAAGAGGATTGTATGTAAATTTTCATTAGCTTGACAAAATATATTTTCAGGGTTATTATATTATAGCAAAGGAGATGTAAAAATGAAAAAAGCAATTGCGCTTATACTTTGTTTTGTTATGGCGCTTTTAGTTTGCGGATGTAATGATTTCCCGAAAAGCGAGGCCGACTTAAACGAAAGTCAGGTTCCGTCCGAGTATAAAACCTCGCATACGGCAAATAAGCAAATCGGCGAAACCAAACTTAGTTTATATTACGACATGAACCTTATAATTGCGGTAAACTATCCGCAGTTTGAGTATAACGAGCTTAACAATCTTGTAATCGATGCCGTTAATGGCATGCGCGGCAGTTTTGCGGAGCTTGCAAAGGGCTTTACGGCTAAAAGGTTTAGAAACAGAGGCACGCTTTATGTTGATTACGAAACCTTTTTAAAGGATGACATTATAAGCGTTGTATTTTATACCACGACAAAAAATATTGACGACGAAAGCCAAAATGAGCTTGTAAAAACAATTGTGTACGACCGTGCGTCAAACAGACAAATTACCTTTCAAAACTACTTCCGCTCGTCTTCGCTTTCCTATTTAAACGGCATAGCAAGCGAAGAGGTCGCAAAAGTGGCTAAAAGCCAAGGGATTGGCGACTATACTTTTTCTAATATAGAAGAGTTTTCAAAATTTGCCGTAAAAACAGACGGAGTTGAATTTTATTTTTCTAAAAACGACCTGTTTTCGGGCAAAAAATCGTTTAGCTTTAAAGTGATGAACGAGAATATTGAGGACTATGTGGTTTACGGCAAAATAGATCCCAACAAGCCCATGGTAGCGGTTACTTTTGATGACGGCCCCGGTGCTTATACCGACAAGGTGCTTGATATCATGGAAAAATACGGAGCTCGCTGCACATTCTTTATGGTTGGCGAAAATCTTGCTGAAAGCAAGGCTTCGCTTTTAAAACGCGCGGTAAGTCTTGATTGCGAAATAGGCGCGCACTCGCGGCACCATTCGGATTTAAGCAAAAAAAGCGCGACCGACGCGGCTGACGATATGGAGTACGTAATTAAAGAAATCGAGACCCTTTCCGGCGGATACAAGCCTGCCGTTTATCGCCCGCCTTACGGAGCTTACACAAAAGCCATGATAAAAGAGCTTAAGTCCCGCGGATATTCCGGTATAAACTGGTCGATAGACACGCTCGACTGGAAGTACCGCGATTCCAGCTGGGTTGTAAGCCAGGCTACGGGTTCGTCCATACACGATGGTGACATTATTCTAATGCACGATATTCACAAAACCACGGTCGACGCGGTTGAAGATATTGTAAAAGGGCTTCAAAGCCGGGGCTTCCAGCTTATAACCGTAAGCGAGCTTATGGAGCAGCGCGGCGTTGAGGTTGAAGACAAACCGGTGCTTGCCTGCTATAAAAATTAAATTAAAAGGTGCGCAGAGAAAAACCTCTGCGCATTTTCTTTACATTTTCAAGCCAAAACCTAATTTTATTAAGCCAAAAGCCGCCAAAATGTAACAAACCCATAAAATAACTTGATTTTGTTGACTTTGGCACCTTTAAAACATATAATAATTAGGTATTTTATTAAAGGAGCGTATTATGGGAGTACCAGAGATGTTCGGCTTTATGGTGTTCGGCGATCGTGCCATGAAAGAATACCTGCCGGAAGATATTTATAATAAATTAAAAGAGACGATAGAGGGCAAAAGCGCACTGCCCGACGATATTGCCGACGAGGTTGCCGCCGGCATGAAAAACTGGGCTATAGATAAGGGCGCTACTCATTTTTGCCACTGGTTCCAGCCGATGACCGGCGTTACCGCCGAAAAGCACGACAGTTTTATTTCACCTAAAGACGGCGGCGGAATAATTATGGATTTTCGCGGCAAAGAGCTTATTCGCGGCGAAAGCGACGCTTCGAGTTTTCCATCCGGAGGACTAAGGGCCACCTTTGAAGCACGCGGATACACTGCGTGGGATCCAACATCTTACGCGTTTGTAAAGGAAAACACCCTTTGCATTCCCACTGTTTTTTGCTCGCCAAGCGGTGCCACACTCGATAAAAAGACTCCGCTTTTGCGCTCTGATAATCTTATAGCGGATGCGGCTCTAAAAATATTAAGACTGTTTAAAAACACAGAAGCTAAAAAGGTTATTCCCACCGTTGGCGCCGAGCAGGAGTATTTTTTGGTTGATAAAAAGTATTTTGACAAACGCGTGGATCTTATTTATTGCGGACGCACTCTTTTTGGTGCAAAGCCCCCAAAAACACAGGAGCTTGACGACCATTACTACGGAAGCATAAAGCCACGGGTAAAGGAGTTTATGTCCGAGCTTAATAAAGAGCTTTGGAAGCTTGGCATTCTTTCTAAAACCGAGCACAACGAGGTGGCTCCCTCCCAGCACGAGCTGGCTCCGATTTACACAAACACAAATGCCGCATGCGACCAAAACCAGCTTACCATGGAGTGCATGAAAAAGGTTGCCGAAAAAATGGGTCTTGTCTGCCTTTTGCACGAAAAGCCCTTTATGTATGTTAACGGAAGCGGCAAGCACAACAACTGGTCGCTTGCTACAGATACCGGCGTAAATCTTTTCGATCCCGGAAAAAACCCCATGGAAAACGCACAGTTTCTGCTGTTTTTGTGCGCGGTAATAAAGGCTGTGGACGAGCATCAGGATTTGCTTAGAATTTCGGTTGCAGGTGCCGGAAATGATCACCGCCTTGGCGGAAACGAAGCGCCGCCGGCTATAATTTCAATGTTTATCGGCGACGAGCTTTTAGGCGTATTAAACGCCATAGCCGGCGATGATGTTTATAACGGCCCAAAATCAGATAATATTGAAATAGGCGTGGACGAATTGCCGAAAATCAAGACGGACAATTCCGACCGCAACAGGACTTCGCCTTTTGCGTTTACCGGCAACAAGTTTGAATTTAGAATGGTTGGGGCAAGCCAGTCAATAGCAAGTGCAAATATAGTTTTAAACACGATTACTGCCGACGCCCTTTTTAAATTTGCCGAGCGCTTAAATAAAGCGGACGACTTTAAAAAAGAGCTTAATATCTTAATTAAAGAGACTGTTAAAAAGCATAAAAGAATTCTGTTTAACGGCAACGGATACGGCGAAGATTGGGTGAAAGAAGCCGAAAGCAGGGGACTTTTAAACCTAAAAACCACGGCAGACTGTGTGCCTTTGCTTAACAGCGAAAAAAATGTTGCGCTTTTTTCTAAATACAAGATATTCACCAAAGAAGAGCTTGATGCCCGCTGTGAAATTCTTTTAGAAAATTATTGCAAAATTATAGGAATAGAAGCGGCTACAACCGTCAGCATGTCAAGGAGATATATTTACGGCGGAGTTGCAAAATACATCGCAAGCCTAAAAGAGGCCGCTAAAATTTCTACCTCCGCTAAAAAGCTTTCGGAAAAGCTCGGAATTTTACTTGACGAGCTTGAAGAGCGCACAGAGAGCCTGTGCATAGCAATTGAGCGCTCAGAAAAAATAGAAGAAAAAAAAGTCCTTGCGGCTTTTTGCAAAGATGAGATTATCCCTAAAATGGAAAGAGTCCGAAATACAGCGGATACACTTGACAAAATTACCGAAAAAGACTTTTGGCCATTTCCAACCTACGGAGATTTATTACTAAGAGTATAAAATAATTACAGACGGTAAAATTTACCGTCTGTTTTTATTTCATAGAACGCTTATCCGGCTTTGTAATAAACGCCGCGATAAGTCCCATAATAATTGCCGCGGCTATTCCTGCGGCTGTAGCCGCAATACCGCCGGAAAGGGCCCCTATAAAACCAAATTCTTCTATGGCTTTTTTAGTGCCCATAACAACCGAGTACCCAAAACCCGAAATCGGAACGGTGGCGCCGGCACCGGCAAATTTAACTAAAGGATCGTATAGACCTACGGCGGTAAGAACTGCACCCGCAATTACGAAACCAACCATTATTCGCGCAGGCGTTAGCTTAGTGCGGTCGATTAGCACCTGGCCTATAAGGCAAATTGCCCCGCCAACAGCAAAAGCCTTTAAGCAATTTAAAAACAATTCCATGCAATAACCCCTTTTGTTCCACGTGGAACATTTTTATTAGTATGGGCGTTTTGCATGGAAATATACATCAATATTTTTCTCTGATTTTGTTAAAATATTCTTCAAAGCCTTTTTCGGTTTTATTATCGCCAAAGTTGTAGTATTTAGTGTTTTTAAGATCGTCCGGTAAATATTGCTGAGGCACATAGTGGTTTTTAAAGTTGTGCGGATATTTGTAGTGCTGACCTTTTATTTCGGCATCCTCGCCGTCAAAATGCTTGTTTTGCAGCGTTCTTGGTATGGCACCGCCTTTGCCGCGCTCTATATCTGCCATTGCGGAGTTTATTCCGTTATATGCTGAATTTGACTTAGGCGCAAGAGCCACTAACACTACGGCGTCCGCCAGGGGAATTCTGGCTTCGGGAAGTCCTAACATCAGCGCCATATCGACGCAGGATTTTACAATCGGCAGTATTTGCGGGTAAGCAAGTCCCACGTCTTCCGAAGCGCAGACCATAAGCCTTCTTACGGCACTTGGCAAATCGCCTGCCTCTAAAAGCCGCGCGAGATAGTGCAGCGCCGCGTCCGGATCGCTTCCGCGCATGGACTTTTGGTAGGCAGATATAATATCATAGTGCGCGTCGCCGTCGCGGTCGTACCTAAGCCCTGCGTTTGCAGTAAGCTCTTTAGCTGTTTCTTCGGTAACGTTAAATGCTTCGGCAGTTGACTCTGCGCTAACTGCAAGATCCAGTGTGTTAAGAGCTTTTCGCAAATCTCCGTCCGAATGTGAGGCTATTCGTTTTAACGCGGCTTCTTCAATAGTGCCGGTTTTCCCGAGCTCTTCTGCCAAAAACTTGGTTGCACGCCGCAAAAATTTAATTATATCATCTTCGCTTAAAGGCTTAAACTCGAACACGTTCGAGCGCGAAAGAATGGCGCTGTAAACGTAAAAATACGGGTTTTCGGTAGTAGAAGCTATAAGGGTAATGTCGCCCGTTTCTATGTATTCAAGCAATATCTGCTGCTGTTTTTTGTTAAAATACTGAATTTCGTCCAAATAAAGAATAACGCCGTTTTGCTCTTCAATGCCGCCAAGGTTTGAAATAACCTCTTTAATATCGGCAGTTGAAGCGGTTGTGGCGTTTAACCTGTAAAGCTTTTTGTTTGCGCGCTTTGCAATAATTTTAGCAACAGTAGTTTTGCCAACCCCCGACGGCCCGTAAAATATAAGATTGGGGATTTCACCGCTGTCTATAACACGGCGAAGAACCTTACCCTCTTTTAAAAGGTGGTCCTGGCCTACAACATCTTCTATTGTTTCAGGACGAAGCCTGTCCGCTAAAGGAGTTTTCATATAATCCGCCTTTTGTTCCACGTGGAACATTTAGTGATTTTATTTTAAGATATAAAACGGTATAAGTCAAGAGAAAATACGCAGAGTATAGTTTTATACTCTGCGTATTTTTATTGCTCGTTATTAGAAGCAACCTTAATAGTTGTTGAGTAAAATCTTCCCGAACGGTAAAGCTTTACCGTAACGCTGCTTCCGGGGCTTGTATCTTTAATGGCGTCCTCAAGCTCTGTATAAGAAGTTATGGTTTTGCCGTTAAACTCGGTAATAATGTCACCGCGTTTAATTCCGCTTTCGGCGGCAGGTCCGCCCGACGATACGCTGTTTACAACCGCGCCTTCGGGGTAACCTAAAGAAGCTAAGGTGTTGGCGCTGTAACGGTGGCTTATTTCAATTCCTATATACGGTGTCGGGCTGTTTTGACGAGCGATAATTTTATCGCAAATCTCTTTAACCGTGTTTACAGGGATTGCAAAACCCATGTTTTCAAAGCTTGTGTCCACAAGTTTTGCGCTGTTAACGCCAATAAGCTTTCCTTCGGTATTTAATAGAGCGCCGCCGGAGTTTCCGGGATTAATTGCGGCGTCTGTTTGAATAAGCTTTACTGTGCCGTTTGAGGTGGAAATTTCGCGATTTAGACCGCTTATAATGCCGTAGCTTACGCTGTTGATAAATTCAAGACCGCCCGGAGAACCGATTGCCACAGCGTACTGTCCAACCTTTAAAGCAGAAGAATCGACAAGTTCAATTGCGGTAAGCCCTGTTTTAGCTATTTTAATAACCGCAAGGTCGCTCGAAATATTGTACCCGACAACCGTAGCTTCTATGCCGTTTTTATTGTCGCTTTCTAAAAAAACCTCGATTTTACTCTTGCTTGATTCCACAGCCGAGCTTATAACGTGGTAATTTGTAATAATATAACCGTCGGTCGAATAGATTATGCCGCTGCCTTCGTCGGTACTGTCCTGACTGCCGCCAAAAAAGCTGGTTACCGCGGCGGTGGTTCTAATGCCCACAACCGAAGGCCCTGCTTTTGCCGCAACCGCTTCTGCAATAGACGTTGCCGTAGCGTCGCTTACGTTGATTTTTGTAACCACGGTGTTTTCGCCTGAGCCGCTTATATTGCCGGAAGCCGCTTCGTTTTTATTAAGCGAATACATAACTCCTACGCTGCAGCCTACTGCAATAAGGGCGGATAAAACCGAGCACAAAATAACGGTAAAAACAGTGCCGCGCCTGCCTTTAGAAGCGCTTTTTTTGTTATGGCCGTAATTGTTGCTCGGAATAAATTGCGGCTCGGAATTAAATGAAGAATCAATATCGGAATCGGTTGTTTCCGAAAAAGACGATTCTGAAACCACCTGGTCGTCAAAAACCTTGTCTACAAAGCTGTCGTCGTTTATTTCAACAGCAGATACGGGCGGATCTTTTTCAAACATATCGCCGCCGGGCGTTACGGAATAGCCATTTATGTCGTTGTTTCTTTTTTCGTTGTTGTCCATAACAAAATCTCCTTAAATCTATTACAATTCAATGTTAGGCCGAAAAAATGATATTAAAAAGTTTATTTTATTAACAAACTTTGAACAATCGTTTCTAAAATTTGCGGCGCTTAACCTTTATTACACCGCCGCCGGCGCGCTCCTTGCGCTTTTTAATTATGTCAACAATAAAAAACCATATAATAGTTATTATTACGGCAATAAGCAAGAACAAAAGAATCATCGCGCCGATAAATAGAAGAATGTCTGTAAAGCTCCAGTTGCCGGAAGGCGAGTCTGCCTTTATTAAAAGCGCATTTATGGCATTAAAGGAGTTATCAAGGCTTTCTTTAGAAAGGCTGCTTTCCGAATAGTTAAACAATAACGAATAAAAGGTGCCGTTTTTAACTGTAAGGTAGTTTACGCTGCAAAACGCGCCGCCGCTGTCGGTGTTTTTTGAAATTATCTGCATATATTTTGTGCCGTTTACACTTACTTTATAATATAAGGAATTTTTTGGCACCAGGCTTTTTGCCAAAATATCAATATCGCTGTCCGAATAATCATTTAAGTCGGATATTTCAAAGGACAAACCGTCCCCGTACTCCCTTAAAGTTATTTGGCTTGTGTTGTCGTCGTTTATTGCAATAAATAAAATGTTGTTTTTTTCGAGATACTTTTTAAAAGAATCTTCGCTGTAGCCTAAAAGATTTAGCTCTTCCTCGTGATTTTTAATGTTGGCGGCAGTAAGTTCGGTGTAACCGTCGGGCACAGCAAAGCTAACCTGCTTATCTGAATACGAAAAAACAGGCATTGTTAATAATACCGCACAAATTAAAACGCACAAGAGTTTTTTCAAGCTTTAGCGCCCCTTTTTTTAGCCGCAGTTACGGTGTTTTTCATAAGCATGGCAATAGTCATTGGCCCCACGCCTTTTGGTACGGGCGTAATATACGAGGCCTTTTTACTAACGGCGTCAAAATCAACGTCGCCGCAAAGCTTGCCGTTTTCATCGCGGTTCATACCAACGTCAATTACAACCGCGCCGTCTTTTACCATGTCAGCAGTTACAAAACGCGCTTTTCCCACTGCCGATACAAGAATATCCGCACCTTTTGTAATGCTTTTAAGGTCTTTTGTTTTGCTGTGACAAACGGTTACCGTGCCGTTTGCATGCAAAAGAAGCATCGCCATTGGCTTGCCTACAATGTTGCTGCGGCCAATTACTACGCAGTTTTTGCCCGAAACGCTAATTTTTTCGTACTTTAGCATTTCCATAACTCCGGCAGGCGTACAGGGTAAAAAGTCATAATTGCCGGTCATTATAAGCCCAACGTTATAAGGCGAAAAAGCGTCAACGTCTTTAGATTTATCTATAGCCTCTATAACATCATTTTCATCTATGGCACTTGGAAGCGGCAACTGGCACAAAATGCCGGAAATTTCATCTCTTTTATTTAAAACATCTATTAAATTTAATAGCTCTTCTTTTTTGGTTTCTTTTGGAAGTTCGTACACTTCCGAGTATATTCCAAGTTCTTCACAGCAGCGCTTTTTGTTGGCAACATAAATTTTAGACGCAGGGTCTTCACCTACAAGTATTACCGCAAGGCTAACCTTAATACCCTCTTTTTTTAGGGTATCCACCTCTTTTTTTAGCTCGTCTTTTACGCTTTTTGATATAACTGTACCGTCAATTATCATTTGTTGTTACCGCCCGGGATTTTTTGATTTTTTTAAATTTTACTATAAGCACTGCCGCCGCCGCAAGACATATAATTATGGATAAAACTTGCGAAACTCTTATGTTAAAAAGCATTAAACTGTCGGTTCTAAGTCCCTCGACAATTGCACGCTCTGCTCCGTAAAAAACGCAGTAAAAAAGTGCTATTTCACCGCGAAAAGCCCGCTTTTTGCTTATAAAGTGAAGGGCTAAAAATGCGAGTATGCAAAATACCGATTCATACAAAAAACAGGGGTGAACCAATGCGTCAGATCCCATTTCTCTTGATATAATATCGCCCGTCATACCAAAAAAGGAGCTTCCGGTAAATGTGCCGTAGGCTTCTTGATTAAAAAAGTTTCCCCAGCGGCCAACGCCCTGGCCGATTAAAAAGCCAATTGCCGTAATGTCCGCCGCAGATAGAATGTCAAGCTTAAAAATTTTGCAGGCAACAACAGCCGAGGCACCCGCCCCGATAATGCCGCCGTATATGGCAAGGCCGGCAAAACCGTGTCCCGAAGAAAAGCTGAAAAATTCGTTTATAGGCACGCCGGCAAAAATCATGTAGTAAGCCCTTGCGCAAAGAATAGATACGGGTAAAACAATAAAAATGCAGTTTAAAATCTTGTCAAAATCAAGGGAAAACCGCTTTGCGTTAAACATGGCATAAATAACCGCCAGCAAAAACCCGAGAGCAATTAATATGCCGTACCAATAAATGTCCCAGTTAATTCCCGGAATGGGAAAGGCAACCTGCTTGTAATTAAATGTTATACCAAAAATAGTAACGGTGTGCATTTTAACTCCTTTCTTTTATTACGGATAAAGACGACCTGCTTTTATTAAGCTTATCAAGCGCTTTTATTGCATCTTCTTTTGTAACGTTTATTATCGCGTCGATTTGCTCGAACAGTTCCTCGTCGCGCATGGCGCAGGAAATAAACATGTTTACCATGCTTTCGGCACTGTTAAAAGAACGTGCAATTGCGCCCAACATACCGTTTTTAAGCGCCTCAAAAGTATCGTCCGGAATGCCTTCGCGTTTTACGCGGCAAATTTCACAGTCGATTTTTTCAATAACCTTTGGAATGTTAAAGCTTGCGCCATCGAAAATTATCGAGTTAAAGCCCCTGCCGCAAAGGTATTCGGCGGAAAAATTTTCGTCAATAAGCCCTTCTTCCAAAAGCTCGTTATAAAAAGGAGAAACGGTCGAAAACATAGCTTTAAGCATTAGCTCTACGGCCGTTGCTTCCGCGGTTGAACGCATTTTATCGTCATCCTTAAAGCCGTATGAAAACAACGGCTTTGAAACGTCCATTTTTTCTTCTTCGTAGGAAGAAAAGGCGTTTTCGTCCTCTTTTAAAAATATCGCTTGCGCCGCATCTTTGTACTCGGCTTTAACATTGGAATTAATAATTTCTATGGTTTTTTCAATGTCAATGGGACCTGCTAAGCATAAAAACATATTAGAGGGCCTGTAAAAAGTGTCGTGGCAAGCATACAAAAGCTGTGGCGTTATTTTTGCGATTGTATCGCGGGTGCCGGGAATGTCGATTTTTATGGGATGATCTTTGTAAAGCCCGCCTAACAGGTTGTGAAATACGCGCCAGGTGGGCATGTCGTCGTACATGGTTATTTCTTCGCCGATTATGCCCTGTTCTTTTTCAACTGTTTTATCGGTAAAGTAGGGAGACTGCACAAAATTAAGCAGTATTTCTAAATTTTTATCAAAGTTTTTGGTGCAGGAAAACAGATAACAGGTTTTGTCAAACGAGGTATAAGCATTGCTGTAAGCGCCGGTTTTTGCAAATTTTTCGAAGGCGTCACCGTCCTCGTTTTCAAACATTTTATGCTCTAAAAAATGCGCAATTCCCGCGGGAACAACCGTCTTTTCACCGTCGACAAAAAAAGTATTGTCAACGCTGCCGTATTTTGTGCCGAACACCGCATAGTGCGAGCTGAAGTTCGGCATGGAATAAAGATAGCATGAAAGTCCCGACGGATGAATATATTTAGTGTAGCTTGCGCCAAAGCGCTCGCTTTTATAGGTTTTAATCATGCTGCGCCTCCGGTCTGATTGAATATACTACGCATAAAGACGGGTTGTTTGCCGCAAGCACGATATCCTCTTTTTTTACCTGCTTTATACGTTCTGCTGCAACAACAGGGCTAATTGCGGCGCCTTCAGGACGTAGCCCGTACCAATTATCAAGCGATGAAGCCGAATCCGGAATGGATAAAAGCGAATCGCAAAGAGAGGTCTTTGAAGCAACTATAACATCATCCGAAAAATCGCCTTTTTTCATAAGCTCCAGCTGGTTTAGTATTTCGTTTTTGGTTTTTTCAAGGTTTTTGTCTAATACTCCGCTGTCAACCGTTAAAAATCCTTTACTGCGGTTGTTGCGCGCCGAGCAATAGTAGCAAAGCCCCATTTTTTCTCTTACAACACTAAAAAGCTTAGAATACGTGCCTCCGCCGAAAATATCGGAAAATACGGCGCGCGCAAAGGAGTTTTCGTCTTTTTCAATAAAGCCATATTTAAATCCAAGCACAAGCTTCGACTGTGCAACGTCAGCGTATTCGGTCTTATTAAGAACCTCTTTTACGGGCACAACCTTTGTTTCACTAAGGGCATTATCGCTTCTGTTAAGCATAGAAAAAGCCGATCCGAAAAGATTTACGATTTGCCTGTTCTCGCCTTTTCCAATAACCAAAATTCTAACATAAGCCTTTTTAAGCATGGCTTTGTAGGCCGCATAAACCGATTCGGGAGAAAGGTCTAAAACCTCCGAAAGCTCGCCGAGCTTGTACTTGCCGTAGGCTTCGCCTTTAAACATAAGTGCTGTGGCGTTTTTAATTGCAAGACTGCGCTTGTCGTTTTTAATTGCGCGGATTTTTTCGGCGGTAAGCATACGTTCGCGCAAAAAATCGCTCTTTGAAAAACCAAACGCGTCCACCTTTGGATTAAAAATAAGATCTTTTAAGCATTTTGCAGCATCAAGAAGGCTTGTGGGTGAAAAAACGCCGTCGTTTAACGTGTTCATGTAAATGCGCACCCACAAATTGTCCCCCACCTTATCGCACGAGCCGGAAATTTCGGTTCCGTACAGCGATAAAAGGGTTTTGCTAAGCGAAGGAACATCCGGGTAGTTTTTTCCGCAGGATGTTAATAAAAAGGGCAATAAAGCGGTTGCGGCTATATCGGTGCCGCTAAGCGGCATGTAAAAATTTATTGATATTTCGGTGGTGTTAAATCGGTCACCGTTTATAAATAAGGCGTCAACGCCGTTGCAAATTTTGTAAAGTTCTGCCATTTTTTCCTCCGAGGGCTTTGATTTTTTATATTATACCACATCATATGCCAAAAAAAAAGCATATAATAATAAAATAAATGGTTGACTTTTGTTTTTGGTGGTTTTATAATATAAAAAGAAATCTATTACTTGGAAGTGAACGATATGAAGCCGAAGACGATTGTTACAATAGTTCTGTCCGTAATTGCTGCAATGGCTGCCGCGGCGGCTTTTACTGTTTACCTTACAAAAAAGCTCCAGGGAAAAGGCGTTGCATATATCGAATGCAATTGCAATGATGAAGAGGAAGCCCCTGAAACCGAAAAAGAATCGGCTGAATAGCTTTCGGAAATTTTTAAGGAGAGTATTATGAAAAAGATTATAGTTTCATTGTTAAGTGTAGTTTTACTTTTAACGCTCACGGTGTTGTCGGTAAGTGCCGCCGGCGATATTAACGCAAACGAGCAAAGGGTACTTAACAAGCTTACAACCGTAGTTCAAGTTGGTCAAAGTAAAATTATAATTCCTACTTCCTATATAAATCAGGCTCGTAATTATTTTATGACAATTGATATGTCTGAAGCTGAGGCTGATGAAATTGTTAAGATTCTCGATCAAGGCATTGCCGTCGGCAGAGCCGAATTAGAAGCGGCCGGCAAAAACGGCAGGATTTTAAATAACGTAAATCAAATGCCGTATGCGTCAAAAGCAAAAATCTTATCGCTCGGCCAGCAGGCTTGTGCGGTAATTAATTTAACACTTACCTACGTTCCCGAAAACAATACTGTTGTAATTACCGAAAATGCAACAGGCAAGGTTGTATTTGATGCAACTCCTGCACTTAAAACCACAGGCGGCAACGGAAGTTTAGTACCTCTTTATGTTGCGGCGGGCGTATTGGTTTTGGCAGTTGCAGGTGCGATTGTTTATAAAAAGCGTGTAACTGCGTAATGAAACAAAGACTATCAATCTTTTTTAACAGCAGGCCGGCGGCATATTTTATATTGCCGTTGGCCTTAAGTTTTGTTGTTTTTCTGTCGCTGGCACTTTTGCTCGAGCCGATAATTTCTCCTGTTTCGGCGGCGCTTAGCTTTATTGGGAACGATTATATTAAAAGCGACAGTTACGAAGACCTTTACGAAGACAGCAACAAACAGACCGTTGGCACGGTAAAGGCTTCCGCTGTAACCTTTCCTCGATTTGGGGACAGGTACGGTAAGCTTTACATTGAAAATACAAGAGTAGAAGCCGACCTGTTTTTTGGTGATGATAAGGCCATTTTAAAACGCGGAGCCGGCCAGTATATCGGAAGTATGTTTCCCGGAATGGGCGGAACCGTGCTTGTCTGCGCGCACTGCACAAGGCATTTTAAGTATTTAAGGGACGCAGAGGTTGGCGGAACGGTTGTAGTTAACACCAATTACGGCGAATACAGATATAAAATCACATGGGTTGGCATTAAAGAAATTACTGACGGTTCTTTTTATGACTTAGACCGAACGGACGAAAACATTGTGCTTTATACTTGTTATCCTTTCGAAACGGTGGGTTATAAGCGCAACCGCTTTGTTGTATATGCTGATCTTATAAGCGGCCCTAAAATTCTTATAAACGAGTGAATGCAATGAGAAAAGTATTTGAAATTATTCTTTCGTTTTTTACTACTGCGCTTATTTTTTGCGCGGCATTGCTTCTTGTTTTCGGAATAATGACTAACGGGCTGTTTATAAAGGGCGTCCTAAGTATCTCGGGTTATTATAATAAGGCTGCCGTCGAAATAGCAGACGAGCTTACCGCCGTTGCAGTTCCTGCAGGACTTCCCGAAGATTATTTTAATGAAAGAATAGATGAAGCTTTTATAAAAAGCACGGTTTTGGCTACTGTTGATAATCGCCTTAAAGGAAACGAAGACTATGAACCTTCGGTTGGCGAGCTTAAGCAAATTGTTTCCAATATGATGAAAGAATACGCCGCAAGCATAGGCATGCAAGAGATTGACGAAGAAAGCATCTCCATTACTGCTGACAGCGTAGTGGAAAAATATTTAAATCTTAGCTATAAACCCTTTAATACCGCATGTAAATACGCGGCAAGGCTTTCCTATAAGCTTTTGCTTGGGGCTTTGGCTTTTGCAGCCGTAGCTGTCGGCCTGTTCTTTTTAAACGGCAAAAGCGCGGGCGCTGTGTCGTTAACCGCGGCAGGGTTTATGCTTTTGGCGCCGCTTATGCTGCTGGTTACGGGCAAAGCAGTGCGATTTTCCATTTCAAGCGCCGCTGTTTTAAGCTTTGTCAGAAGCTATTTAATAGTACCGATTTTGCTTTTGACGGTTATAGGAACCGTTCTTGTCATTGTGGGCATTAACCGCTCGAAAAAACTGCTTCGAAGACGCAGAAGATCACAAATAGCGCCGCGAATTTAAGTTTCGCGGCGATTTTTAAAAATATATATACAAATTGTATATACCAACAAATGTTGATAACTCGGTGGAAAACCATAAAAAGTGGCATAAAAAGAAGAGTTTTCAACCAAAATAATGCTGTTCTTAATTAATTGTTCAAAATTTTTTCATACAAATTGTATATTATCGTTTATAGGTGTGCTATGGAACTTAGAGTAAAATGTCCAAAACCGTTTTCGCTTGCCGTTACTGTTGACTGTGGCCAGTCCTTTCGTTTTAAGGTAGACGGCAACGAAGTAAGCGGCATTGTAAACAAAAAATTAATTAGAGTTCGCCAAACAGAGGATGAGCTTGTCTTTTACAACATTACAAAAGAGGAGTACGACGATTTTTTTTGCGACTATTTCGATCTTTGCCGCGATTATGAAAAAATAAACGAAACTATCGGCAAAGAGGAGCCTTTAAAAACAATAGTCGAAAGCGAAAAGGGCATACGGATTTTAAACCAGGACCCGTTCGAGACGCTTATTTCGTTTATTATTTCGCAAAATAACAATATACCAAGAATAAAAGGCATAATAGAGCGCCTTTGTGAAAATTTCGGCGAAGAGATAGAGGGCGGATTTGCTTTTCCGGCGGTCGAAAAATTAGCTTCGCTTAGCGCCGAAGATCTTGCTGTTTTACGGGCAGGCTTTAGGGCGCGGTACATTGTAGACGCGGCGCATAAGGTGGCGTCGGGAAAGGTAGACCTTTACTCGCTTAAAGATAAAAGCCTTGAGGATGCAGAAGCGGAGCTTCAAAAAATTGTGGGCGTCGGGAAAAAGGTGGCGGACTGCACCCTTCTTTTTTCCTGCCGGCATTTAGACGCTTTTCCGGAGGATGTTTGGATAAAGCGCGCCGTAAAAGAATTGTTTAATAACGGTATGCCGAAATATGTAGAGCCCTACCGCGGCATTGCCCAGCAGTACATATTTAATTATTATCGAAAATTACATAATTGAAACAAGAACAAGCGCCTCGCGAAGCCGCGCGTAATCGTCGTTTATATTAAGCATAAACGCGTTGCCGTTGATTTTTGATCTGTACCAGTACAAAAATCCGCTTGTGTCACATAACTTGTATCTTGGCATAAGACTCGCCGCAGATAGTATTTGCGATATTTTTTCGCTGTCTTTTGCGTCCGGGAAATATCCTATGGCATTTTCGCCGCTTTCTATTAAAACAAGTTTTTCAACCGTGTTTTTGCGGCAGAATTCGGCAATTGTAACGGACTCCGGCTCGCTTAACGGGCTGTACCCGGAAAAGCCTCTTTTAAAAGGCACCGTGGGATTTCTTTTTAAAAAATTGTAGTATAAATCTACGCCGCCGATATTTGTAACAAGATCTTCTTTGTTAATCTTGCTAAGCTCCGCGGCAGGCTTTGCGCCTTTAGGCAGGCTTTTATCGCCGGATATCACAAAGTCGTATCCGTCCGGATTAAAAAAAGGAATTACGGTTACCCCCTTGTCCTTTAACGCGCGGCGAATGTTAAGCCCAGCCATATCGGAGCCTTTATATATTGAAAAACACAGCTCATCTAAAAAGTTAACCAGCAAATTCGGTGAGCTTTTACTGTTGGCTTTTGGAGACGATAGTATAAGAGTGCGGTTTTCGTTGCAGCCGATACTCAGCGAAAAGATATCTCGCCCCAGGTGTGATCTTCCTAAAATTTGATAATTTAAAAAAGGATATTTTGCATAAAGATCGGTGCACCTTCGTTTTATTTCATAATATGAATCTGCCATTTCTTTTAACTCCTTTTAAGTGAATTTCCTTTTTTATAATATATATGCGGCAGATTTTATTTTAGAAAGGAAAAAGCATGGAACTTACAGAAAAAATTCAAAAAAGAGAAACAATTTACGCCGGAAAAATAATGACAGTCCAAAAAGATTTTGTAGTTTTACCGAACGGCGAGGACTCCACCCGTGAAATCGTAATATTAAACGGTGCATCGGCAGTGCTTCCTATAGATGACGAAGGTAACGTTTTGTTGGTGCGGCAGTACCGCTGCCCTTTTTCGGAAATTCTTTTGGAAATACCTGCGGGCAAACTCGATTCGCCCGATGAAGACCCGTATTTGTGCGCCAAGCGTGAACTAAAAGAGGAAACCGGCGCCGAAGCGGAAAATATTGAGTTTTTAATGAAAACCTACCCCTCTCCCGGCGTTCTTAAAGAGGTGCTGTATTTGTATATGGCAAAGGGACTTCATTTTGGCGAAAGGCACCTGGATGACGACGAGTTTTTAGATGTGGTTAAGGTGCCGCTAAAAACTGCGTACGAATATATAAATACCGGCAAAATAGTCGACGCTAAAACCATAATAGCGCTTCTGTTATATAAAAATTTAAAGGGAGAAAATTTTTAAATGCTTAAAGACAAAGTAAATTTGCGAAAAGAAAATCCCGATATATTTTTTGAAAGCTTTGTCCACGAGGACGAAGTGCGAAACGCCCTTGTTATTTTCCCGGGCGGCGCTTATCACGTGTGCGCTCCGCATGAAGCAACGCCCATAGCCGAAGAGTTTTATAATAAGGGCTTTAATTGCTTTGTTGTGTACTATTCATTAAACGAAAACGCTGCCTATCCAAATCCCGTTATAGATGCGGCAAAAGCAATTAAAATTATCCGCGCAAACGCCGAAAAATATAAAATTAAAAAGGACGCTATTGCGGTTCTCGGCTTTTCTGCCGGAGGACATCTTGCGGCAAGTATATCAACCCTTTTTAATGAAGACGACGTTTTAAAGCCGATTTCTGCTACACCTTATGAAGTAAAACCGAACGCCGCCGTTCTTTGCTACCCGGTAACATCTTCCGCATTTTGGATGTTTCACAAAAGTATTGGCGATAATATTTGCGGCAATAAGGACAAACAGTATGTAATAAGCAAAATAAATACCTTTGATAATGTAACGAAAAACACTCCGCCAACCTATATTTGGTCAACCTTTTCGGATGACTGCGTTCCAATAGAAGATTCGCTGTGTTATATGGAAGCGCTCGCTAAAGCGGATGTGCCGTTTGAAAGCCATATATTCTCGCACGGGCGTCACGGGCTGGGGCTTGCAAAAGAGTTTCCTGATATTTCCCGTTGGACAGACGAAGCCGCAGATTTTTTACAAAGAATTTTCAGCGGCGAAACAAATGAGCCTCGCGCAAAACATAAATAAAAAAAGACCGCAATGCGGTCTTTTTTTAAAGGTCTATTGGGTCTACCGGCTGGTCGGCAGGCTCAATAGGGCTTGGGGTTACACCCGTAACGTCGCCGATGTTTTGGTATTCTTCGCCTGTAAGATTTCGGCCTCTTGGGACAGAGCCCGTGCAGTCCATACCTGAAACCGCATTTGTGGTTGAATAATCATCAATAATTCCGGGGAAAAGCTCCCTTTTTTTATCTGTCTCTTTTTTTCTCGAAAACATAATGTGCTCCTTTGCTTTTTTTATATTTTTTCCGAAAAACCATAAAATATACATAAAAAACGTTAAAACTTTAACAAATTTTTGCGTTTTTATTATTGAATTATATAATTATATTTGTTAGAATATATTTGTAAAATCATAACTAAAGGAGAATTAATATGGTACTAAACAAAAAAACCGTAGAGGATATTGATGTAAAGGGTAAGCGCGTATTGGTTCGCTGCGACTTTAATGTTCCGCTTGACGGCGGCGTTATCACTAACGACAAGCGTATTGTTGCAAGCCTTCCTACAATAAAATATCTTATAAAAAACGGCGCGAAGGTAATTCTTTGCTCGCATTTAGGAAGACCTAAGGGTGAAGTTGTTCCCGAGTTTTCTCTAAAGCCCGTTGCGACTCGTCTTTCCGAGCTTTTAGGACAAGACGTTAAAATGGCGAAAGACGTTGTTGGCGAATCGGCACAGAAATTAGCGTCCGAGCTTAAAGAAGGCGAAGTTTTACTTTTAGAAAACGTTCGCTACGAAAAGGGCGAGACTAAAAACGACCCCGAGCTTTCCAAAAAATTCGCTTCTTTAGCTGATGTTTTTGTAAACGACGCCTTTGGTTCCGCACACAGAGCCCACTCTTCCACAACCGGCGTAGCAGAGTTTATTCCTGCGGTTGGCGGATATCTTATTAATAAAGAAATCGAGTTTATAGGCGGCGCTTTAGAAGCCCCTAAAAGACCGCTGGTTGCTATTTTAGGCGGCGCAAAAGTTGCTGACAAAATAGGCGTTATCGTAAATCTCTTAGACAAGGTCGATACTTTAATTATCGGCGGCGGCATGGCATATACCTTTATGAAAGCACTTGGCCACAATATCGGAAATTCACTTCTTGACGCCGAAAATATTGATTTTGCCTTAGATATGATGAAAAAAGCCGAAGAAAAGGGCGTTAAATTCTTAATTCCCGTAGATAACAGAGTCGGCAAAGAATACAACAAAGATACCGAACACATGATAGTACCGTCCGACGATATCCCCGATGGCTGGATGGGACTTGATATTGGACCCGAAACCGAAAAACTTTTTGCAGACGCCATTAAAGGTGCCGGCACGGTTATTTGGAACGGACCAATGGGCGTTAGCGAGTGGGAAAACTTTGCAAGCGGCACTATTGCTGTTGCAACCGCAGTTGCAAACTCCGGCGCTATCTCAATTATCGGCGGCGGTGATAGTGTTGCGGCTGTTACAAAACTCGGTTTTGCGGATAAAATGAGCCACATTTCTACCGGCGGCGGTGCTTCTCTCGAATTTTTAGAGGGTAAAGAGCTCCCCGGAATTGCCGCACTTAACGATAAATAAAAGGAAGTAATAATATGAACAGTGATTTAAGAAAAACGGTTATTGCCGGAAACTGGAAAATGAATAAAACCCCAAGGGAAGCAAAGGCTTTAATTGAAGAGATGAAACCGCTTGTTAAGACCGACGCCGCGGACGTTGTTTTATGCGTCCCGTTCGTTGATTTAGCGGTAGCAATCGAGGCGGCAAAGGGCTCCAATATTAAAATCGGCGCAGAAAACTGCCATTTTGAAGAGTCCGGCGCGTATACAGGCGAAATCTCGGCTAATATGCTTAAAGAAATGGGCGTTGAGTACGTAATTGTCGGCCACAGCGAGCGCCGCCAGTATTTCGGCGAAACCAACGAAACCGTAAATTTAAGGGCAAAAGCCGCAATAGCAAAAGGTCTTATTGCTATAATCTGCGTAGGTGAAACGCTCTCTGAACGCGAGCAGGGCATAACAAAAGAGCTTGTAGCTTTGCAGGTAAAAACCGCGCTTAAAGATTTTACCGAAGACATGCTTAAAAGCACAATAATAGCCTACGAGCCCGTTTGGGCAATCGGCACCGGCAAAACCGCCACAAGCGAGCAAGCCGAAGAGGTTTGCGCAATTATCAGAAATACTGTAGCCGAGCTTTATTCTAAATCGGCGGCAGACGGCCTTACAATTCAGTACGGCGGCTCGATGAATCCGAAAAACGCCGAAGAGCTTTTATCGAAAGAAGATGTCGACGGCGGGCTTATCGGCGGCGCCTCTTTAAAAGCAGAGGACTTTTCTTTAATAGTAAAGGCAGCGAAATAACATGAAAAAACCGTTAATACTTACAATTCTTGACGGGTTTGGCTATAACCCCGAAACGAAAGGAAATGCAATAGCACAGGCCAACACCCCTAATTTAGACAGAATTTTTTCTGAAAATCCGCGTACGCTCATAGGAGCTTCCGGCATGGACGTGGGCCTTCCTGAAGGGCAAATGGGCAACAGCGAAGTAGGGCATACTAATATTGGAGCCGGAAGAGTAGTATACCAAGAGCTTACAAGAATTACAAAATCTATAAAAGACGGCGACTTTTTTAAAAACGCTGCCTTTTTAAAGGCGATAGAAAACTGCAAACAAAACGGTTCGGCGCTTCATTTAATGGGACTTTTGTCCGACGGCGGCGTGCACAGCCACATAGAGCACCTTTATGCTCTTATAAAGCTTGCCAAAAATGAAGGCTTAAGCGAAGTATACGTTCACGCGCTGCTAGACGGCCGTGACGTGCCGCCTGCTTCCGCGGCGGATTTTGTAAAGGCGCTCGAGCTTAAGTTAAAAGAGATCGGCGTTGGAAAAATTGCAACTGTTATGGGCCGTTTTTACGGTATGGACAGGGACAATCGCTTCGAGCGTGTTAAAAAAGCCTACGACGCCATTGTTTTAGGCGAAGGTGAAATTTCTGACGATGCCGAAAGTGCAATAAGAAAGTCCTACACTGTAAAAGATGAGGACGGAAAATTTTTAACCGACGAGTTTGTTCTTCCGGTAGTAATTAAAGGCACCAAACGCATAGCCGATAAGGACAGCGTTATATTCTTTAATTTCCGTCCCGACCGTGCAAGAGAAATCACAAGAACCTTGGTTGACGATGACTTTTCAGGTTTTGAGCGCAAAGGCGGAAGACCCGACGTATTTTATGTTTGCATGACAAAGTACGACGCTACCATGCCGAACGTTCAAATAGCCTTTAAACCCGAAAGCTTAGAGAATACCTTTGGCGAAGTTTTGGCGAAAAACGGCAAAACTCAGCTTCGAATTGCCGAAACCGAAAAATACGCTCATGTAACCTTCTTTTTCAACGGCGGCAGAGAGGTTTTGTTTAATAACGAAGACAGAATTTTAGTAAATTCTCCTAAGGTTGCAACCTACGATCTCATGCCCGAAATGAGCGCTTACGAAGTTTGCGACAAGGTAGTACAAGCGATTAAAAGCGGCAAATTCGACTGCATAATTTTAAATTTTGCAAACTGTGATATGGTAGGACACACCGGCGTGTTTAGCGCGGCCGTAAAAGCGGTTGAAACGGTGGACGAGTGTGTTGGTAAAATTGAAAAAGCGATAAAAGATATGTGCGGCACAATGTTAATTACCGCTGACCACGGAAATGCCGACCGCATGGTAGATACCGACGGATCTCCCTTTACCGCGCACACAACAAACCCGGTTCCGTTTTGCGTTGTCGGAAAGTCGTGCGAATTAAGAGAGGGCGGCAGGCTTTCTGATATAGCACCTACAATGCTAAAAATTATGGGCATAGAAAAACCTAAAGAAATGACGGGCGAAAGCCTTATAAAATAGGAGGATATTATGGAAGTTACAAAAGATACAATTATTGGCGATGTACTTGATTACGATCAGTCTACAGCAGAATACTTTTTTGAAATCGGCATGCACTGTCTCGGTTGTCCGTCTTCACGCGGAGAAACAATAGGTGAAGCCTGCGCGGTTCACGGTACCGACGCTGACGAGCTTGTAAAAAAACTCAACGCGCACATTAATGGATAAGAGGCTTTGCGCCATCGCCGAACAACTAAAAAACGAGGACTCGGTTGCCGATATTGGTACAGACCATGCCTTTTTGCCCGTTTTTTTAATTAAAAACGGTTATGCAAAAAGGGTTATCGCATCTGATAAGCGCGAAAAGCCGCTTGCGCGCGGCAAATTAAATCTTATAAAACAGGGCGTAGCAGATAAAATCGAGCTGCGCCTTTGTTCGGGTTTAGACGGGTTTTCTTTTGACGAATTTAACGCCGCCGTAATTGCCGGTATGGGCGCTGAAACGATTATTGAAATTTTAGAAGCCGGCAAGGGTGTTTTGCAAAATAAAAAACTTGTGTTAAATCCCGTGTCTAAAAGCAATCTTTTGCTAAACTATTTAAATAACGGCGAATACCGGGTTTTAAACCACAATGCGGTAATGTCCGGCGGCAGAATTTACGAAATTATAACCGTAAAAAAAGAGAACGCTAAAAAGAACGACGATCCTCTTTTTAACGTTTTGGGGAAACTCGATCTTTTGGACAGCGCGGCCAAAAAGCTTGCGGTTAAAAAACGCGCCGTTATTAAAAAAATGGCGGATGAAATTAAAAACGTCGCCATAAAAAGCGACGAATATAAAAAAGCCGAAGAGCTTTTAAAACTTTTGGACGAGAGAATAAAAAATGGCGATTGACGGTATTTTTTTAAAACTTTTATGCGACGAACTTAAAATAATAGAGGGCAATCACATAGAAAAAATCCACTGCCAAAAAGGCGGTGTGTTCGTTTTTAGTTTAAAAAAGCAAAAGCTTTATATAAACCTTGCCGGAACGCCGTATATAACATTAGTGTCAGAACGCTTTGTAAATCCCGAAAACCCGCCTATGTTTTGTATGCTTCTTCGTAAGCACCTGCAGGGTGGAAAAATTACTAAGCTTTCAAAACTTGAGGGCGACAGAATTTTACGGCTTTCTGTACAAAAGCCAAACGAAATGGGCTTTTTATCTAATAAAGAGCTTTATATTGAGCTTACCGGCACAAAAAGCAATATAGTGCTTGTAGAAAACGGCAAAATAATTGACGCTTTTAGGCGGTCCGACCTTGAAAAAGCAAGCAGAATAATCGCCCCCGGCGCCGTGTATACACTGCCCATAAAAAGTAACCGCGAATATTCTATGCTGATAGAGCGCGAATCTAATGAGCGGCAAATTCCGGTTGATACGCTGATACGCAACAAAAAACCCGTAATGATATTAGACCCAAACGGCGGATTTTTTGATTTTACCTATATTGAAATTACCCAGTACGGAAAAACTTATAAAAACATAGAGTACAAAAATTACAACAGCCTTGTAAACGATTTTTACTTTTCAAAAAGAAAAGAAAGCGAAATAAACGAAAAACTTTCCGGCCTTAAAAAAACAATTGACAATAAAATTAAAAACGAGCAAAAAAAGATAGGAATTAGAAAGCAAGAACTTGAAAATGCCAAAAGCCGCGAGAAATTCAGAATTTACGGCGAGCTTTTAAAGGCAAACCTATATAAAATAGAACCCGGCACACAAAGCGTTACCGTAGAAAACTATTACGACGAATTAAAGCCGGTGACCATTCCGCTTAAAAGCAGTCTTTCACCGCAAAAAAACGCGGCGCAGTATTTTAACCAATACAAAAAAATGTGCTCGGCGGCAAACGTGGTTGAAGAACTTTTAAAGCAGAGTGAAAACGAGCTGTTATATTTGCAGTCGGTTAAAGATGAAATTTTAAGGGCGGACAGTGTAGAAACGGCCGAAAATATTAGCGCAGAGCTTATAAACGCAAAAATAATACGCCCGAAAAAAGCGGCGGCAAAAAAAACAAAGCCAAAGGTTTCTTTTTTAGAGGACGAGTATAAAGGCTTTAAAATTTATATCGGCAAAAACAACATAGAAAACGACGAGTTAACCTTAAATTTTGCCGACAAAACCGATGTTTGGTTTCACACAAAAAATATTCCCGGAAGCCACGTTATAGTAAAAACCGGTGACAGTGCCTTGCCGGACGAGGTTATAGTTTATGCGGCTACTCTTGCGGCACGCCATTCGGCGGCGGCACCGGGAGCTAAAGTGGCGGTAGATTACACGCCGGTAAAATTTATTAAAAAACCAAACGGTGCAAAACCAGGAATGGTTATATTTAAAACGAACAGCACGGTTTTAGTTACACCGTAAAAAGACTGCAAGAAAAATCCCTTGCAGTCTTTTATCTTAATAAAACAAGATCGTTTAAATAGCTTTTTAGCTCTTCTTTGTTAAAATCCTTAAATTCACTCATCCCAAAAGAAGTGTATTTTAGGGTGATTGTTAAATCTTCGCGCGAAATGTCCGAATAAATAGGCTTTGTGGTTTTTTCGTTGATTTTTTCATAGTTTTCATATTGGGCGTCGGCGTCCTCTGCGGTTATACACACCATTTTAATCGTAGCCGATTCTAAAACCTCGCCGTTAAAATGATAGGTTACAGTGGTTTCCCTGCCGTTATACGAGGAATAATGAATAATATCGTCGCCCTTTTCGGTTATATTCGTGTTTAGCACAGGGTCGGATACAACTGCCGCTCTTGAAGAGGTGTATTTCCTTGAGGCTGAGGGTTTTTTATTGCTGCAGCCTGCAAAATGGCAGGCTGCAAAAAATATGCATATTAAAATTATTGCTGTTTTTTTCATTTGTTAATTCTCTGCTTTGGCCTCTGCTATAACCTTTTGGGATACGGGTGCCGGAGCCTCTTCGTAACGCAAAAATTCAAGGGTAAAGGTAGCGCGGCCTTGCGTTATTGAGCGCATAGAGGTAGAAAAGTCTGCCATTTCGGCAATGGGCACTTCGGCTACAACCTCTTGACGCTGGTTTTCCTTAGGGTTCATACCAATAACCCTGCCACGGCGCTTATTTATGTCGCCTATTACGTCGCCGAGATTGTCATCCGGAATAGTTGCAACAAGACTGCCAATAGGCTCTAATAATACCGGAGCGGCGTTTTTAATGCCTTCCTTAAAGGCTTCCGCGGCGGCAAGCTTAAATGACATTTCGGATGAATCAACCGGGTGATACGATCCGTCAACAAGAACGGCCTTTACGCCCACAACGGGATATCCCGCAAGAACACCTTTTTGCATGCACTCGCGAAGACCTTTTTCAACTGCCGGGAAAAAGTTTTTGGGTACGCTTCCGCCGAAGATTTTTTCTTCGAAAACAAAATCTTCACTGCATGGTGAAAATTCAATCCAAACGTCACCAAACTGGCCGTGACCGCCGGACTGTTTTTTGTGCCGTCCTTGAACCTTAACAAACTTTTTAATTGTTTCTCTGTACGCAACTTTTGGTTTTTTAAGCACTACATCAACGCCGAATTTTGATTTTAAACGCGATACAATAACGTCTATATGCTGTTCGCCAAGACCGGAGAGTATAGTCTCTTTTGTTTCTAAATTCGATGATACTTTAATTGTAGGATCTTCTTCCGAAAGGCGCTTTAACCCTTGCGAAATTTTTTCTTCCTCGCCTTTATTCTTAGGATATATTGCCATAGAAAGCGTGGGAAGAGGGAACGGTACGGGTATAAATTTGTACTTGCCGGAATTTGACAAAGTGTCACCCGTGGAAATACCGGAAACCTTAGCAACCGCGCCGATATCTCCTGCCGGTATTTCTGCAGCGTCCTCTTGCTTGCCGGCTTTTACAAACATAACCTTCGAAAGTTTAACCTCTTCTTTGGTGCGCTCGTTAATAAGTTTTTGGTCGCTCTTTGCGGCGCCGGAAAGCACCTTAAAATACGAAAGCTTTCCTACAAACGGGTCGGCAACCGTTTTAAAGCACAAAAGGGTAGTTTCGGAAGTTTTTGCGTTAACTTCTGCAAGGTCGCCGTCCTTTTCGGCAACAATCGAAATATCGCCGCTTGAGGGCAAAATATCGCAAAATACGTCCATCATCGTCGCAATGCCGGCTCCGGTAAGGCCTACTCCGCAAAATACGGGATAAATCTCACCCTTTATAAAGCCCTGTTTTAATGCGCCTATAATTTCCTCTTTTGTAAATGCTTCGCCGGAAAAATATTTGTCCATAAGGTCTTCGCTTTGGCTCGCTACCGCTTCAAGCATAAGCGAGCGCATAAGTTCGATGTTGCTGTCCGAAGCGGGCTCGGTGACCTTTGCGGCAACGCCGTCAAAAGTAAGGCCGGTATTGTCTATTAAATTAACATAACTATCAACCGCGTCGCCATTCATATGGGGCACAACAATCGGGCAAATTTTGCTCCCGTATTTTCCCGTTGCTATTGAAAGCACCCTGTAAAACATTGCCCTTGTAGCGTCGAGTTTAGATACAAATATACTTACCGGCTTTTGGTTTTTGGCACATAACTCAATTGCCTGTTCCGCACCTACTGTAAGGCCGGATTTGCCCGATAAAACTACAAGCGCACTGTCTGCCGCAGAAAGGGCTTCACGCGCTCCGCCTATAAAATCAAAAAGGCCGGGAGAGTCGATAAGATTGATTTTTTTATCCTTATATTCAACCGGATATATCGCCGACGATAAAGACACGTGGCGCTTTTTCTCTTCCGGATCGAAATCCATTGTAAGGGTACCGTCTTCGCCCTTCCCGATACGGTCAATGCCGTTGGTAAAATAAATGATTGCATCCGCGACGGTAGATTTTCCGCTGTTTGCATGACCTAAAATTGCCAAATTTTTAATATTGGACGAAGAAAACTGTTTCAACTAAAACACCCTTTCCAAACTACTTGATAAATACAGTATATCATAAAATATGGGCAAGTTCAACAATAATAATTTAAACATTTATTAAATTTTGTTAATATTATAAAAATTGTCGAAAAAAGATTTTTAACAATTGTTAATATAACGTTAATAAAAAGAATATTTTTACGTACAGACTTTTGGGTATATTATATTTAGCAAGTTAAAAAAAGCTTTTTCATATATCTTCCTCTCCTTAAAAAAACAGAACGGTTACCCGTTCTGTTTTTTTATTCCGCTTCCATTTTGCCGGGCCAAGCATTAATGTCGCCCATGTCGTAAACGCTTGTGTAGTTAAGCGATATTAAAAACTGCGCCATTTCTTCGCTTCGGCCGTCGGTGCTTTTCGAATAGCATATTATTGGCGTATTATAATCTTTCGGCAAAAGATTAATTTTGCTTTTTAAATTTTCGGTTGTAATGTTTATAGAACCTTTTATATGCCCGTATTTGTATTCGGCAGCATTTCTTGCGTCTATTATTACGGCGTTAGTACCGTCCGCCAACATATTTAGCGCTTCGTCCGCAGTGATTTTAGTAAAATAGGAGTCAATTTTTTCAACGGCTTTCGGCACTACAATATAAGAAGGATCGCCTGCGGTTATTTTTTTGGATGTAACCTTTATAGAGCGACCGGCTTTTGGCGTAAATGGCAAAGTTGCAACGTTAATTTTAATGTCTGCATAGATAAAGTCAACTGCAGGATCTACCGTCACAACAGAAATATAATCGGTGTAACTGCCAACAACAACGGCCGAAAACTCGGTTGTGTTTTCTTTACACGCGCAAAGCGACAACATACATATTGCAGAGATTAAAAAGATAAGATATTTTTTCATAATTTTCACAATAATCGCGGACAAATTAAGTTGGTCTGTAAGCCGAGTTCTGTAGGATTTCTCCTTAACGACTATCTATCTAGGCGCAAAGTCGCCCTTGCGCTCAAGCCGCTTTTCTTGGCACGCCGGGCAAGCGTATTGCCAAACTTAGCGTTGCTTCGAATAGAGTTTACATCGGCGATAAGTTACCTTACCGTCGGGTGGGCTCTTACCCCGCCTTTCCACCCTTACCTAAAAATTAGGCGGTATATCTCTGTTGCACTTGTCCTGAGGTCACCCTCGGCAGCCGTTAGCTGCTATTCTGCCCTGCGAAGCTCGGACTTTCCTCAGAATATAAAATTCCGCAGCCGTTCGACCAACTTAATTTATCCGCGATAAAACAATTATTTTTTAAATTTTTCTCTTATAAACTTAACAGCCTCGCATATTGCTAAAGGAATTATTGAAAGCCCGACTGCTATCATAAAACCGCCAAAGCTAATTGCTTCTAACGAGAATATGGTTCTAAGCGGCGTTGCTGCAACAATAATCGCAAGGATAGCCGAAAGCGCGGCCGCGCCGAGCATGTATTTGTTTGATAAAAAGCCTGCCTTTATAAGCGAATGCTCGCTTCTTGTGTTAAATGCGTGTACAAGCTGTGAAAGCGAAAGTGTCAAAAACGCAAGCGTTGCGCCGCCAATAAAGTATGCCGTAATTGAAAGCGCCGCAAACAGCACGCCTTGCCAAATTACGTCGGCAATTAAAACACGGTTAAAAATATTTTCGTTCTTTTTGCGTGGACTTCGCTCCATAATGTCGTACTCTGCGTTTTCAAGCCCTAAAGCAAGAGCCGGAGTCGTGTCGGATATAAGATTTATCCATAAAAGCTGTAAGGCGGAAAACGGGCTTTTACCAAAAATAATAAGTCCTATAAACACGGTTAGCACTTCGCCCAAATTGCAGCTTATTAGATAGTGCACCGATTTTCTAATATTGTCAAATATTCCGCGGCCCTCTTTTACTGCAGAAACAATAGTTGCAAAATTATCATCTGTAAGGGTCATATCTGCGGCACCTTTTGCAACGTCTGTTCCGGTAATTCCCATGGCACAGCCTATGTCTGCGCATTTTAATGCAGGAGCGTCGTTAACGCCGTCGCCCGTCATGGCAACTATATGGCCTTTAGACTGCCATGTTTTTACAATCCTTATTTTATCTTCGGGCGTTACCCTTGCATAAACCGAAATTTTTTCAATTTTTTCGCTAAGCTCTTGGTCGCTCATATTGGAAAGATCCTGGCCTGTAACCGCAAGCTCGCCTTGTTTTAACAGTCCAAGCTTTTTAGCAATTGCCGCGGCGGTGGAAACGTGATCTCCGGTTATCATTACGGTACGAATGCCCGCCTTATGACAAAGAGCAATTGCCTCTTTGGCTTCCGGACGCGGTGGATCAATTAGCCCAATAAGCCCTACAAGAGTAAGACCGTGCTCGATACCGTCGGGTGTGGGGTTAGAAGGAATGCTGTCAAGCGGTTTTATTGCAACAGCTATAACGCGAAGCCCCTCTTCGCCCATTAAAACTGCAGCTTTTTCGGCCTTTTCAAGATTGCCGGCAGAGCATTTTTCAATTAAAATGTCAAACGCGCCTTTAGTAACCGCAAAGGGCTTGCCGTTTATCATATTTACGGTGGTCATAAGCTTTCTTTCACTGTCAAACGGAATTTCCGCAAGACGCGGGTAAATAGCTTCAATATCGTCTTTTGTTTGCAAACAGTGCTTCATTGCGGCCGAAACAATACCCGTTTCGGTGGGGTCGCCTATATGCACCTCTTTGCCGAATTCTTCGGTTACCTTGCCGTTGCCGCACATTGCGCCAAGTCGAAGCAGCATAAGCCCTGCATCGTCGAAATTGTCTTCAAGAATATTTTTACCGTCAAAAATTTTTGTAACGGTCATTTTGTTTTGTGTTAAAGTACCGGTTTTGTCCGAGCAGATAACCGAAGCGGAGCCCAAGGTTTCAACTGCCGGCAAACTTCTTATTATTGCGCCTTTTTTAACCATGCGCTTAACGCCTAAAGCAAGCACTATTGTAACAATTGCCGGAAGCCCTTCGGGTATTGCCGCAACGGCTAAAGCAACGCTCGTCATAAACATGTTAATGGCTTTGTTTAATAGCGTAACGCCATCTGCCGCCGGTAAAAATATGCCTACAATAAAAATTATCGCGCAAATAATCAGCACGCCAATTCCTATAAGCTTCCCTAAAGTTGCAAGCTTTGCTTTTAGCGGAGTCATGGTGGACTTTTCTTCGTCTAAAAGTTTTGCTATTTTGCCAACCTCGGTGTTCATACCAATGTCGGTTACAATAGCGGTTGCTCTGCCGTACGTTACGCTGCAGCCGGAATGCAAAATATTTACCCTGTCAGCTAAAGGGGTAATGTCTTCTAAAACGGCGTCCATCTTTTCAACAGGTGAACTTTCGCCGGTAAGCGCAGATTCGTCCGATTGCAATGATGCAGATTCTATAATTCTGCAGTCGGCAGGGATGTAATCGCCGGCTTCAAGCGTAATAATGTCACCCGGTACTAAATCCTCTGCCGAAATTATCCTTAAAACACCGTCACGAATTACCTTTGCAGAGGGGGCAATCATACTTTTAAGGCTCGATAACGCATTTTCGGCCTTAGATTCTTGCAAAGCGCCTACAAAGGCATCCGCAATAACTATACCTATAATTATAATGGGCTCTGCCCAATTGTTGTCGCCTTCAATTAATGTGGTAATAAAGGAGACCGCCGCGGCAACGAGCAAAATAATGACCAAAAAATCACCCAGCTGCTTTATCATGCGTTCTAAAAAAGTTACCTTTTTAGACCCTTTGATTTTATTGTCTCCGTATATCGCTTTGCGGTCTAAAGCTTCGCCGTTTGAAATGCCTTTTAAACGGTTTGTGCCAAGCTCTTTTTCAACCGTAGCTACTTCGGAACTGTGCCAAATCATACGCGTCCTCCTAAAATGTACTTTTAATAATATATCATAACTCGTAAAAAAAATCAACAGTCCGCCTATAGGCGGACTGTTATTACCTTTTATCTATTTCAACATATTCGCCCGGAGGGTGTACGTTTATATACGCGGGCCGTATAATTTTACCGTTATTTATAATTTCTTCCATGCGGTGCGCGCTCCAGCCGGTAATTCTGGATATAGCAAAAATCGGGGTGTAAAGCTCTAAAGGAAGTCCCAGCATGTCATATACAAAACCGCTGTAAAAGTCAATATTTGCGCTAACGCCTTTGTATATTTTGCGTTCGGAGGCAATAACCTTAGGCGCCAACTCTTCCACACATTTATATAGTGCGTATTCCTTTTCTCTGCCTTTTTCCTTTGACAGGCGTCCGACGAACTTTTTAAACATTTCGGCACGCGGGTCGCTTAAGGTGTAAACCGCGTGGCCCATGCCGTAAATAAGGCCGGATTTATCAAACGCCTGCTTGTTTAAAAGCTTTTTTAAATAGGCTTCGATTTTTGCTTCGTCCTCCCAGTCGTCAACGTTCTCTTTTAAATCCTTTATCATCTCAACAACCTTTATGTTGGCGCCGCCGTGACGAGGCCCCTTAAGCGAGCAAAGCGCCGCCGCCATTGCTGAATAAGTGTCGGTTCCGGAAGAGGTTACAACCCTTGTTGTAAAGGTTGAGTTGTTGCCGCCGCCATGCTCTGCGTGAAGAACCAAAGCCAGGTCTAAAAGACGGGCTTCCTCTTCGGTAAACTTACCGTCAGACCGAAGTATATGCAGAATATTCTCCGCAGTTGAAAAAGCCGGATCGGGGTTATGAATAATAAGGCTTTCGTTTAACATATAGTGGTTGTACGCATGGTATGCGTACACCGAAAACAGCGGGAACAAAGCTATAAGCTGTAAGCACTGACGAAGAACGTTTGAAATCTCGTTGTCGTTCGCGTGGGTATCGTAAGAATACATGGTGAGAACGCTGCGCGTAAGCGAATTCATAATGTCGGCGTTCGGGGCTTCCAAAATAACGTTTTTAACGAAGTTTTCGGGCATGGTGCGATAGCTTGCAAGAAGATCGCAAAACTGCTCAAGATCATCCTTAGTCGGCAGCTGGCCAAACAGCAATAAATAGACCGTTTCTTCGTAACCGTACCTCCGTCCGTTCATAAAACCGGCGGTTAAATCTTCGACATTTATACCTCTGTAGCAAAGCTGACCTTTGCAGGGGATTTTTTTGCCGTCAATAACATCAAAGGCGCGTACGTCGCTAACTTCGGTAAGACCGGTAATTACGCCGTTACCGTTAATATCCCTTAGTCCCCTGTTAACTTCGTACTTCAAAAACAACTTATTGTCTATAGTGTTCTTGCCTTTTACGATTTTGCCCAGCTTTTTAATCTCTGGGGTAACATCGAAAATCTTTAATCCTCTTTTTGACATCATTCTCATCTGCCTTTCCTTAAAATTTGAATTTAAATTTTAACACATAAAGCCAAAAATGTCAAATCAATAAAGCACTATGCTTAATAAAAAATAATAAAATTAAGCAAAAACTTAATTTTATTAAGTTAAACCGCCTAAATTGCGCTTAATAAGGTAGGTGTTGAATTTTGGTAAAATATAATGTATAATAATAATATATAATAATTTTAATAAAATTATTAATAGAAAGGAAACTTATTATGAAGAAAAAATGGGCCATCATCGGCATAATTGCCGTAATTGTTGCACTTATAATAGGCGCAATCATTGGCACGTATAACAATTTAAATACATTGCGCGGCGAAGTTGAAGAAAAAAGCGCGGTTATAGATACACAGCTTCAAAGAAGAAGCGATCTTATACCAAACCTTGTAAATACAGTTAAAGGTTATGCCGCGCATGAGACCGAGGTTTATACCGCCGTAGCGGACGCTCGTGCAAAACTTGCGGGAGCAACCACTACAGCCGAAAAGGTTGAGGCAAACGGTGAACTTTCCGGCGCGATTTCAAGACTTTTAGCAATTGCCGAAAGCTATCCCGAGCTTAAAGCCAGCGAAAACTTTATTAACCTTCAGGATGAGCTTGCCGGTACAGAAAACAGAATAACAACAGCTCGAAACGATTATAATGCCGTGGCAAAAAAATATAATGTAAAAATCAGATCCTTCCCGACTGTGATTGTCGCAGGCCTTTTGGGATTTGACAAGGTTGATTATTTTGAAGCGGCAAGCGGTGCAGAAAACGCTCCTACAGTAAGCTTCTAATATGAAACAACTAAAAAAATTTCTTGCGCCGCTTTTTGCGGCGCTAATGATAATAATTGTTTTTTGCGGCTGTGAAGAAACTGCCGAAAAATATGAGCCCACCGAAAAATTTTTCGTAAACGATTTCGCAAATTGCATAGACGATTCCGACGAGCAGACAATCTACTCTGAAGGCGCTAATTTAAGCAAAAAAACCGGAGCGCAGGTGGTTGTTGTAACCGTAAATACCACAGGCGATACGGATATTGACGAGTACGCAATTGCGCTTGCGCGAGAATGGGGAATCGGCGATAAAGATAAGGATAACGGCGTACTGCTTCTGTTAGCCGCCGAAGACCGCAACGTAAAAATCGAGGTTGGCAGCGGAATAGAAGCCACTTTAACCGACGGCAAATGCGGCCGTATACTCGATAAATACGGCGTTCCGTATTTTAAGAACGACGAGTTTTCCGAAGGGCTTACAAAGGTTTACCACGCCCTTGTAAGTGAAACTTATATACACGAAGGTATCGAGCCCGACAATTACAACGCGTCCGCCATTTACGAAGACTCGGACGAATCGGACGAGGGTGTTTTTGACAATGTAATAGCGGTAATAATTATTATTGTAATTATTGTACTATTAATTGTATTTAAGAGAGTGCCCTTTTTCTTCTTTGGCGGTCCCGGCGGATTTTTCGGCGGCGGCGGTGGCTTTTCCGGCGGTGGTGGCGGCTTTTCCGGCGGCGGCGGAGGTTTTTCCGGCGGCGGTGCCGGCAGAAGTTTTTAAAGGTGAAATTATGATTGATTTTTTAAAAAATATATTGTTGCCTATACTAACCGTTGTTGCGGTTATTCTAACGGTTATTGCATGGATTTTTTTAAAGGGTGCAGCAAAAACAATTCTAATGATAATTGCCGCCGTGTTTATTGTGGCAGCCTATATAATAGCAGTAATACTCGGAAAGAAAAATTAAAGAGCACCAA
>ERZ827168.702-NODE-702-length-52034-cov-10.611074_pt1 | contig 52034 bp, 45 predicted proteins | sample MGYA00519868_ERZ827168 | MGnify/ENA primary metagenome ERZ827168 (study PRJEB31778, sample SAMEA3449271) | human gut metagenome | biome: human gut; feature: human-associated habitat; material: faeces | place: United Kingdom | collected 2010/2012 ...
GCGTCGGTAAAACAACCACTATGTTGCAACTTTCTCATAACATTTGTGAACAAGGTAAAAATGTAGTATATATAGATACTGAGTCATCTTTAACAAAAGAATTATTACAAAGTACATGTGTAACTGAATATCTTGATACCAATTTCTTTTATATTAAAGAATCATCATATGATAAGGTAGAGAAATATTTAGATATGTATTTAGACATTGGGGAGATTTCGGTTGTTATTGTAGGCTCTTTGGCAGGTTTAATAAATTCAGGTTTTACTAATCTTAAAGGTGGTATTTCTATAACCACCAATAACACCATGTATGGCTCCCGTCCATTAACTATGTTTATGAATAAATATAAAGCATTAGCTAGTGAAAAGAGTTTTTGTTTTATATTAGTTAATCAATATAGAAACAGAGTTGATATGAGACAAGGTAGTATTTTGAAAGAATATGGTGCTAAAATAGTTAAATATAATAGTGATACTATTATAAAACTAAGTACTTCTATTTCGAGTAAGAATAGGCAATTTAAGAATTTAGTAAAACCGGATGATAAAGGAATTGATTTAGAACTTGAAATAATTAAAAGTAATAAAACATGTCCTAAACAAGTATTTCCTGCATATTTGATATATGGAAAGGGAATAAGTAATCTAGCAAATTATATTTATGCTTTACTTAATATGAATGTTATTGAGAGAAATGGATCATATTACTCGATAAATGAACTTAATATTAAATCACAAGGAATTCAAAAGTTTTATCAAGATATTATTAATTCAGAAGTTGATATTGGATTATATTTCAAAGATAAAATTGTCGAATACTACGAAAAAATCAATGAAAATAATTAAATGCTGGAGTCATTTAGACTTGAGTTGAACTAGCAACTACTAGCAGCTGTTAATCTAGAAATAATATAAGGACTACCGATATGAAAAAGAAAAGAAAAAAGAAGTGTACCTTTACACTAAAAAATGGATGATTAATTAACTATTTAGTTGATTAATTAATGAGGAGGGTAGAATATATAATTTCTATCCTCTTTAAACATAAGTTAAAGGATAATCTTTCTTTAAATGTGGCACACTTTGTTGACATTTTGTGATATTCATATTTTTGGTCAGTTATATTTAATCGTTCTAAAATGTGCTTAAATATGTTAAAAAAATTAGTAGTTGCATTTTAAAAGGAATTGTGTTCTTATATTTAGTTATAGTAGGTTAATGAATAGCATATAATTGCTTGAGGAGGTTTAGATGAAAACTGATAAAATTATTCTATCAAAAACTATACAGGAGAGGATGATTAATTTCTTTCTTAAAACATCAATTCCAAGAATGCTTGAAAATTAGAGGTTTCAATTATAATGATAAATACTGAACTAGTAAATGCTGGAATATATGTAAGAGTTAGTACTGAAAGACAAGCACAAGAAGGTTATTCAATTTCGGCTCAAAAATCTAATCTTACAAAGTTTGCTAATCAGCAAGGTTGGAATATTTATGATATATATGCCGATGAAGGTATAAGTGGTAAAAATATTGAAGATAGACCTGATGTCAAAAGACTTATTTTAGATATCAAAGCAAAGAAAATTGATGTTGTAATATTATATAAGTTTGATAGATTAACTAGGGATATGTCTGATACTGAAGATATTATCAAACTTATTCAACAATATAATATTCAAGTTTATACAATTTCTGGTGGTACAGTAGATGTAAGTACTGCAACTGGTCGATTTATGATAAGGCTAAATGGTGCAGTAGCTCAATTAGAAAGAGAACAGACTATTGAGAGAGTAAAAACAGCATTTATTCAAAAAGTAAAAGAAGGTAAATCTTTATGTTGTTATACACCTTCTTATGGTTATGATAGGCCTAAACATCAAGAAATACAAACAATAAATGAAGAAGAAGCAAAAGTGGTTAGACGAGTATTTAAAATGTATAATGATGGAAAAACATTTACTGAAATTGCTAATATTTTAAATGCTGAAGAAGTGCCTACTAAATTAAAAGGTCGAGTAAGAAAACATCCAAATACTAATGAAGAATATACTATCAAGAGTGTATGGCAAGCAAAGACTATTCGTTTAATGCTTTCTAATGTCAATTATATTGGTGGTGTTAGGTATGGAACTCGTTATGAAAATGGGTTTACTGAATTTAATGGATTACATGAACCTATTATAGATATGGAAACATGGAATGAAACACAAAGTAGGTTAGGTAAAATAAAAAAAATATTTCGTACTAATCACCCAAAAGATAATGTTTATTATTGTGAAACTTTAGTATGTGGTATATGTGGTAATAAGCTGACAACTCAACGGACTATTAGAACTAAAAGTGATGGATCTACCGTAGTTCATTATGGTTATAGATGTGTCTATCGTGAGCGTGGACAATGTACTGCACTTGGTATGAGTCATCCTAAAGTTGAAGAAGTATTTTTAAATTATATTGATAATATTCAAGAATTAGATATTTCTGATACATTAAAATTACCTGATGATGATGCTGATTTAATAAATATTGAAAACTTGCGAAATCAACTTAATAAGGTAGATAATAAACGTAAAGAAGTTATGCACTTGTTTATGCAAAACGAAATAGACCATTATCAAATGAAATATATGATGGATGAACTTAATAAAAAATATTCAGTTATTGAGTGTGAGTTAAAAGAATTAGAGGTTCAGTATCAGCCTAAAACAAGTAATATTAGTTCTGTTGCTAAAACAATTAAGGAACATTGGAATTATTTATCTAATAAAGAGAGATTAGAGTTTCTTAATCGTTTTGTTGAAAGAATAGTTATTGTTAATAGAGATACTGATAAAGTTAATGGGCGACCAGAGATAATAGAGGTTAAATTCTATGATGAATAGGAAGAAAAGACTTCCTATTTTTTCATTATGTGATATCATTAAATAGTAGATATCCCATAGAATAATCAATAGTCATACTGATTAGGAATATAGGCGAAGCAATATCTATGGCAGATAGGGTAATAGTACTTACTGGTAGGCCATCAATGATTAAGAAGATTTATAAGATAGAGATGGACGGTAAGAGTACTCCGATTAATAATAGGAAATGTAAAGAATTTTCAGAATACTATGATATGATATGGAAAGAGATTGATTATCATGAGAAGTAGAGAGTATAAACAATATTTAAGAAAGATAAGAATAGAAAAAATTCTTGTATATATTGTGCAGATAATTATATTAGTAGGATTTAATATTTTATGGGAATATATGGCTAATAAGGGAATTATTAATACTTTTATATATTCTTCTCCAAGTAGAATTATTAAGACAATAGTAGCTTTATATAAACAGAATAATCTATTTAATCATATATGGGTAACAGTGTATGAGACAGTTATTAGTTTTAGTTTGGCTACGCTATTAGGAACTTTTATAGCAATAATACTTTGGTATAGTAAATTTTTATATAAAGTGTTTGATCCATATTTAACTGTACTTAATAGTTTGCCTAAAGTAGCTCTTGGTCCAATTATTATAATTATATTTGGTGCTAATATTAGGTCAATTGTTATTATGGCGTTACTTATATCGATAGTAATTACAATTAGTAATGTATATTCTGGATTTATTAATACAGATAAGAATAAAATAAAACTCTTGAAGAGTTTTGGTGCTAATAAGTGGCAAATGTTAAGATATTTAATTATTCCTAGTAATTATCATGTAATTATTAATAGTTTAAAAATTAATGTTGGAATGAGTATGGTTGGAGTAATAATGGGAGAGTTTTTAGTATCTAAAGAGGGTATTGGATATTTAATTAATTATGGATCAGAAGTATTTAATTTAAATTTAGTGTTTGCGGGAATTATTATTCTTCTTTTGGTATCTTATTTAATGTATTTAATAGTATTATATATAGAAAAGGTGTTAATTAGAAATAATTAATGCTTTTTATTTAATAATAAGTTTTATTGTATGTTATAATAAATGTATAATAAGGTGATTATATGAAAAGAAAAAAGTTGTATATGTAGCCTCAGCTGGTGGCGGAGGAGTTACAAATGAAAAACTTGAACTTGGAATAGATTTAATAAAACCAGTTTCATCATACCAAAAGATAAGCTCAAGATTTGGATGGAGAGCAAGTGGAACCCATAAAGGACTTGATGTTGCAGCCCAAAGAGGTACAACAATAGTTGCTGCTGCTTCAGGAACAGTTGAATCAGCTGGATGGTCAAATTCAGGATATGGATATTTTGTATTAATTTCACATGGTAATGGAATAGAAACATTATATGGACATTGTAGTGAATTATATGTTAGTGCAGGTCAATATGTAGCACAAGGTGAATCAATAGCAGCTGTAGGCTCAACAGGAAACTCAACCGGCCCACACTTACACTTAGAAATAAGAGTAAATGGAGTAAGAGTAAATCCACAATATTATTTATATAATTAAAAAAATAAAATCTTAGATAATTAATTATCTAAGATTTTTAATTTATATCTAAAAATATTTTAAACAGGTTGATATTGCATTCTTCTGTATAATATTTTTTCCATATTCTTTTAATTTTCTTTCAAATAAATCCTCGTTTACTACTCTTGAAGCAAACTCTGAAACAGTATAAGAAAAACTTTTTAACTCAGAAATGTTTAATTTTAAATTGTTTAAAATTAAATAATATTTTCCTTTAAACAGAACTAGTGATGAATTTTTTAACTTTTCCAAGTATTCACTTAAGTTGCTATTTGCTATGTATGTACAAAAATCGCAGAATTCATCAAAACTATTAAAAGAATAAATTGATAGTACTTTATTAGGCTTAGCTGTACGCCTTTTAATCTTTGGCAGAGCAGGACGAGAGCTATTAATATCTTCAGGTTTTGTTCTGGTAATAGTAAAAATAAAATTACCATCAGAAGAGGCTAATGCCTCAATAACTAATTTATAATTATTAGTTATGAAACCTAGTTCAGTTTCAGCCTTATTTAACATATCTAAAAATAAATCTTGTGATTCTAAAGAGTTAGACATAAAATCATGTGGATTTATATTTTTCTCCCTCAAATCATCTAAATTTAAAAATATTCTAATTTTATTATCATTAAGCTTCTCTATACGCATTAAACGAATACCTCCAAATATTTTAATAATATAATTATACCACTATGTTATATAAAAATAAATGATAAAATTATGGAAAATTTACCTTATAATATATTATTAAAATACACAAAAATTGTGATTTTAAAATTATAGCATAAATTTAATAAAAAATAAACATACATCTTGAAAAAATTGGGAATTGCATATATAATAAATAAGGTGAAAAACAAAAGAAGGAGGAAAACATGGCTGTAAGAGATAGTAAAGTATGGATTCTAATAATTTTTTTACTTGCAGGATTAGTAATTGGTGGGTTATTAGGCGAACTTGCTTCTAAGATAGATTTCTTATGGTGGTTATCTTATGGAGAAAGCTTTGGGCTTACAACACCTATAGAACTAGATTTACACGTAATTACAATAACTTTTGGATTATGGTTTAAAATGAATGTTGCAAGTATAATAGGTATGGCGATTGCAATATTTGTTTATAGAAAAGTATAGATAAAACGGTAAGAGGGGAAAGGAAAGGACATTTTTTAATGAAAATTAAGGATTTACCCCTATCAGAAAGACCGTATGAAAAATTAGAAATTTATGGAGCAGAAAATTTATCAAATGCAGAATTATTGGCAATAATAATAAAGTCAGGAACAAAAGAACAGTCATCGGTTTCAATAGCACAAGAAATATTGAAACTAAATGAAAATACAAAACAAGACAACTTAAGATTTTTGCAGGAAATATCATTAGAAGAATTTATGCAAATTAAAGGTATTGGCAAGGTAAAAGCAATCCAACTAAAAGCGATTTGTGAGATAACCAAAAGAATAGCAAGACCAATAAACAACCAGAAAAAAATAATCAAAACCCCAAAAGATGTAGCAGATTTACTAATACCAGAACTAAAATATGAAAAACGTGAAATAGCAAAAGTATTGATATTGAATAGTAAAAATGTAGTTTTAAAATCTATCAACATATCACTTGGAGGTGCAAATTTTAGCTGTATAGAGCCAAAAGATGTTTTAACAGAAGCAATAAAAATGCAAGCACCTAAAATAATATTGGTACACAATCATCCAAGCGGGGATTGTACTCCAAGTAAAAGTGATTATAAGGTTACAGATAGGTTATATGAAGCAGCAGACGTAATGGGAATACAATTACTAGATCATATTATTATTGGAGATAACACATATAAAAGTTTATTGTTAAAATAACTATGCTTTTAGAAAGGAATGTTAATAATGAAATTATTAGATTTTAAAGGTAAAGATATAGGCATTGATTTGGGAACAGCAAATATATTAGTTACAATAAAAGGAAAAGGAATAGTTTTAAAAGAACCTTCTGTTGTGGCTATTGATAAAAAAACAGGAGAAATTATAGCAACAGGATATGAAGCAAAAGAAATGCTTGGAAGAACTCCAGAGGATATTGCAGCTATAAGACCTTTGAAAGATGGTGTAATTGCTGATTTTAGTGCAACACAGCTTTTGCTTAAAAACTTAGTTTCAAAGGTATGCCAAAGATATAATGCGGGAAGACCAAGAGTAGTAGTAGGTGTTCCATCAGGAATAACTGAAGTTGAGGAAAGAGCTGTTGAGGAATCAGTATTAAGAGCAGGAGCAAAAGAAGTATTTTTAATTGAAGAACCTATGGCTGCTGCGATTGGAGCAGGCTTAGATGTAGCAGAACCAACTGGCAATATAATTGTTGATATTGGCGGAGGAACTACGGAAGTTGCAGTTATATCTTTACGGAGGCATTGTTGTGAGCAACTCTTTGAGAATTGCTGGAGATGAACTAGATGAAGATATAGTAAATTATGTTAAAAGAGAATTGGGCTTAGCCATTGGCCTTACACAAGCGGAAGAAATAAAAATAGGTATAGGCTGTGCTATGCCACTTATGACAGAATTAAGCATGGAAATAAAAGGAAGAGACCTACAAACAGGGTATCCTAGAAGTGCGATTGTAAAGTCATCTCAAATACAAGAAGCAATGCAAAACTCAATAGCAGAAATCATAGATGTAGTTAAAGTAACACTTGAGAAAACGCCACCAGAATTAGCAGCAGATATTGTTGAAAAAGGAGTTGTAATTGCTGGAGGGGGAGCATTAATAAGAAATTTAGACACCCTAATTAGCCAAAGAATAGAAATGCCAGTATATGTAGCAGAAGACCCATTAGAATGTGTAGTAAAAGGAACAGGAAAAACTTTAGCAGATTTAGAAAAGCTAAAATGTATATTAACAAATGCAAGAAAGAGAAGATAATGATTAATATTTTGCACATTATGGGAGGCAAGTATGAATAAAAAAACAGGAGTAATTGGTATTATTATAACATTTTTAATATTAACAACTTTAGTAGTTATTACAAATATTGATACTTCAAAATTCTCTTATGTAGAGGGAATAATAAATAAATTAGTAATGCCCGTGCAAAATGGACTTACTTATTTAAAAAATAAAATAGCTAAAAACAATCAATTTTTTGAAGACATTAATAATTTAAAAAAAGAAAATGAAGATTTAAAGAAGCAAAACGAAGAACTTAGCAAAAACTTGAGTGAACTTGGAATAATAAAAGCTGAAAATAAAACATTACGAGAATATGCAAATTTAACAGATCAATATACAAAATATACAACAGTTCCAGCATATATAATAGACAGAGATTTGAGCAATTTAACAAGTACAATAGTAATAAATGTTGGAAAAAGTGAGGGCGTAAGCAAAAACATGCCTGTTGTTTCAGAAAAAGGAGTAGTAGGACATGTTATATCAAGCACAGAGACCACCTCAAAAGTTCAACCAATAATAGATTCTTCAAGTAGTGTAAGTGCAATAATGAATATATCAAGAGATAACATAATAGTAAAGGGCAATTTAGGTGATAGCAATTTATTAAAGGCAACATATATAAGTGCAGATGCTGACTTAGTTTTAAACGATGATGTTGAAACATCAGGACTTGGAGGAATATATCCTAAGGGATTAAGAATTGGAAGATTAATAGAAATTAAAGAAGCTCCAAACATAACAGAAAAATATGCACTAATAGAACCAGCAGTTGATTTTTCAAAATTAGAAACAGTATTGGTAATTATTAAATGAAGGGATTGATATAAATGGAAAATAATATCTATGTAACACCATTGAGTGGAAGATATGCAAGTTTAGAAATGAGTAGATTATTCTCTAATAACACAAAATATTCAACTTGGAGAAAACTATGGGTTGCTCTTGCAGAAACTGAAAAAGAACTAGGATTAGATATTACAGATGAACAAATAAATGAAATGAAGGCAAATGTTGATAACATTGATTATGAGGTTGTAGAAAAAAGAGAAAAAGAATGTAGACATGATGTAATGGCACATGTGTACGAATTTGGAACAAAATGCCCAAAAGCAAAGCCAATAATTCATCTAGGAGCAACTTCATGCTATGTTACAGATAATACAGATATAATAATTATGAAACAGGCATTAGGATTAATTAAACAAAAATTAATTCTTGTAATAAGTAACCTAAAAAAGTTTGCTGATACATATAAAGATGTTCCATGTCTAGGATATACACATTTCCAACCAGCGCAATTAACAACTGTTGGAAAACGTGCAACACTTTGGATGCAAGATTTATTAGAAGACTTGCAAGAGCTAGAATTTGTAGAGGAACACTTAAAACTATTAGGATGTAAAGGTACAACAGGAACAAGCGAAAGCTTTATGAAGTTATTTAAAGATGAAGAAAAAGTTAAACAAATAGATAAAAAAATTGCAGAAAAAATGGGATTTGAAAAAACATTTTCTGTATCTGGCCAAACATATACAAGAAAAGTTGATTCAAGAGTTTTAAATTGCTTAGCAGGAATTGCTGAAAGTGCATCAAAATTTGCTAATGATATGAGACTACTACAACATGAAAAAGAGCTAGAAGAGCCATTTGAAAGTAAGCAAATAGGTTCATCAGCAATGGCATATAAAAGAAATCCAATGAGAAGTGAAAGAATAAACTCACTTTCAAGACATGTAATTGCTTTGGCAAATGACACAAAAATAACAACAAGCACACAATGGTTAGAAAGAACATTAGATGATTCTGCTAATAAAAGAATATGCGTTCCAGAAAGCTTTTTAGCTGTTGATGGAATATTAAAAATATATGCAAATATAACACAGGGAATAGTCGTATACGAAAACAGAATAAGAGCAAATATAATGGAAGAATTGCCATTTATGGGAACAGAAGAAATACTTATGAATTCAGTTTTAAAGGGTGGAGATAGACAAGAACTACATGAGAAAATAAGAGTTCACTCAATGGAAGCAGCAAAACAAGTTAAAGAATTTGGAAGACCAAACGACTTAGTTACAAGAATTGCAGAAGATTCAAGCTTTGGATTAACTAAGGACGAAATACTAGCAATTTTAAAACCTGAACATTTATGTGGTAGGGCAGCACACCAAGTAACAGATTTTATTTGTAATGATGTAAATCCAGTCTTGGAAAAATATGACAGTTTAATTCAGGATGTTGATGTTAAACTAGAAGTTTAAGAAATAAAAAGCGACCGTGTGGTCGTTTTTTTTATCTTTCATCATCATCTCTGTCAAATCCATTATTTTGGCGTTTATTTGAAATGTCTCTATTTAAAAAATTCCAAATTTTTCCAAAAGTACTGCCTTTTTTATATACATTTGTTTTGGATTCTGATTTATTTAATTCCGTTTCTAATTCAACTTTAATTTCTACATCATTTGAAGAAGGCTCTTGAGATACAGGTTGATTTAATTCTTTTTCTGGCTCATTTTTAACCTTAATTTCTGGCTCAGGTTCTTTCTCAAATGTAGGAACAGAAACTTGTTTAATTTTTTTTGTCTGTTCAGGCTGAGACTCTTGGGTTTGCTCTTGCTCTAGTTCCTGCACTTGCTCATTCTCTGGTTCTTGTATAGGTTGAACTTCAGGTTTTGTTTCTTCTTTTTGCTCAAGGCTAATTGCTTGTTGAATTTCTTGTGCAGGTTTCTGCTCTTGTTCTAGCTCAGGTTGCACATCTAATTCTGTATTTTCTTCTTGGTTAGGTTCTTCCTTAGAATCACTTTCCATTGTTGGAGATTGTTCAATAACTGGCTCTGGCTCTTTATCTAAGCTATTTTGTAATTCTATTTCTTCCCCAGAAATTTCTGGAACATTATTATCAAGAGTAGCAATAGGTGAAGAACCACCAGCACCGGAAGAACTTGAAGTTGGATTTAGGTATAAAGAAGTATTTTGGTCAAAAGTAAGTTCTTCTTCTTCCTTATTTTCCATAAAATTAAACAATTCATAATCAATAGATTTAATAGCTATTTCTTTTATTTGCTTATTATTTGAGTTTAATCTTATACAATCATCCTTTGAAAGTTCATTACCAGTAGATAAAATTCCTAGAAGTTGAATAACAGTATCTTTTTTCATTTTATTAATATCATTAATACTATCTTCAATCGATAAATCATCATCAAAGTCAGTTAATTCTGGAATTCTGTAATCAGGCAATGTTGGTAATTCATGATAATATCTTTTCATTAAACTAGATACAATAGTATTTTTAGTGTTAATATCAAAAGAGTTTATGTATCTTGCATATTTGCAAGTCCAGTCATATAAAGCTGGTATATTATCAATATTGTTATCAACAATTTTGAAAAATTCAGTACGAGCATTTCGTTCTAATAAGCTAAAGTTTTGAGTTAAATTTAGGTCAACCACTTCGCCATTACTTAAATCAAAATAAGATATAGAAAATAACTCAGTTGCCTTTTTTTCGTCTAAATTTTCATTAAGAATGGTTTGAACTTGTGATTTATATTTATCGCTAAAATCATCAACTGGAAAGTTTTTTTGGTATTCCTCAAGAACATTCTTATATTCATCAAAATTTTTAAATTCTTCAGGATGCTCTGTTATCTTAATTAATTCGTCATAAGCAAGATCTGAATCAAATTTTTGAAGAACTTTATCAATATTTGCTTGGCTAGTAAGAAGTTTAACAATATGAGGATATTTTTCCTTCAAAAAATCTAATGGATATTCTTTATAAAGTTTATCTAAATCTTTATCTAATTGTTTTTTATCTTTATGTTTTTCTGCCTTATCTAAAACCTTACGTAACTTTTCTAAGCCAACGGCTGGATCTTTTTTAGATAACTCATCAAATGCTGTAAAATCCTTAAGTATGGTATCTAAAAATTCTTTACTTAACATATATTTTATTTTTCTTTTTAAATTTTCACTAAACAAATCTATTGGATAGTGCTTTTTCCACTCTGCAAGGTCAGTTTGAAATTTTGCATAATCTTTTGAAGCTTGTGCATTTGCAAAAATCTCACAAAGAAGGAAATATGCTTCTTGCTCATCAAAATCTCTTAATTTTTGTTTTGTTTCATCTGTTAGATTATTTATATCTACAACGTTATTATCCATATAAACCTCCGTTTTTAGATGACAATATTACATCATAACTATTATATCATGTAATTTTATTGGAAACAATTGCTTTTAGTAAAATTTAATGATAAAATTAAATAGGTGATTTAAAAATGGTAAAGAGAAATGAAACAAGAAAAATATTTGTAGGCGGAGTTCAAATTGGAGGACAAAACAAAGTTGTAATTCAATCAATGACAAATACAAAAACGAAAGATGTAAAAGCAACAGTAGAACAAATTTTGAAACTAGAAGAAGCAGGATGTGAAATAATTCGAGTTGCATGTTTAGATGAAGAAGATGCAAGAGCAATAAAAGAAATAAAAAAACAAATACATATACCAGTTGTTGCAGATATACACTTTAATTATAGAATTGCTTTGGAGGCAGCAAAAGCTGGCGTAGATAAAATTAGAATTAATCCAGGAAACATTGGCTCAATAGATAGGGTAAATCAAGTAGTTGATATTTGCAAGGAAAGAAAAATTCCTATAAGAATAGGTGTAAATAGTGGCTCAATGCCAAAGGATATTTTACAAAAATATAATGATAAACCAACTGCAAAAGGTATGGTAGAGAGTGGTTTAAGACATATAAGAATCTTAGAAGACTTAAACTTTTTTGATATTGCAATATCTTTAAAAGCTTCAGACTTAGATTTATGTATTGAAAGCTATGAAGAGGCTGCAAAAACTATACAATATCCATTACACCTAGGAGTAACACATGCTGGCACAGAATTTAGTGGAACAGTATCTTCAAGTATAGGTTTAGGAATTTTACTAAAGGAAGGCATTGGAGATACAATAAGAGTATCCTTATCTGCTGATCCAGTTAAAGAAATTAAAGTTGCAAAAGAAATTTTAAAAGACTGCAAATTATATAAATCTCCAACGCTTATTGCTTGCCCAACATGTGGAAGAATACAATATGATTTAATCCCTATTGCAAATGAGATGGAAGATTTTTTACAAACAATAAATAAAGATATAACAGTAGCAGTTATGGGGTGTGCTGTAAACGGACCAGAGGAAGCAAAACACGCTGATATAGGAATTGCAGGAGGAGTAAAAGAAGGCTTGCTATTTAAAAAAGGTGAAATAGTTAGAAAAGTTAAACAGGAAGAAATTGTAAAAGTGTTAAAAGAGGAAATTATGAAATTATAATAGGAGACCAGCTATGGAAATTATTATTGGCGAAACAGCAGGCTTTTGTTTTGGAGTGAAAAATGCTGTAACAAAGGCTCGGAGAAGAATTAGAAAAGGATAAAAATATAAGCTGTTTAGGAGAATTAGTACATAATAAACAGGTAACAGAAAAATTAACTAGTAAGGGCATGAAATTTATAGAAAATATAGAAGAGGCCCAAAATAAAGTTATTATTAGGTCACATGGAGTTACAAAAGATACATATAAAAAAGCTAAAGAATTAAATATTGAAGTAATTGATTTAACTTGCCCCAAAGTATTGAAAATACATAATATAGCACAAGACTATTCTAAAGAGGACTATTATATATTTATTATAGGAAAAGCAACACATCCAGAAATGATTGGAACAATAAGCTTTTGTGGAGATTACTATTCAGTAATAGAAAATGAAGATGAAATTGAAAATGCTATAGACCAATTTAAAAAATCAAATAAAGATAAAATACTAATAATTTCACAAACTACATACAGTTTAGAAACCTTTGAAAATATTGTAAAAAAAATTAAGCAGATAATACCTGAAAATAAAATAGAAATAAAAAATACAATATGTACTGCAACAAAGCAAAGACAAGAGGAAACAGAAAAAATTGCAAAACAAGTAGAAGCAATGATAGTAATTGGAGGCAAACATAGTTCAAATTCAAATAAACTATATGAATTAGCAAAGCAATATTGCAATACCGTTTTATTTATTGAAACAGAAAAAGAGTTAGACTTAAAAACATTAAATGGTGTAAGTAAAGTAGGCGTAATGGCAGGAGCATCAACACCAAACGAAAGTATAACAAAAGTAGTTGAAAAACTAGAAAAAATGTGTTAAAATAAAATAGGAAATTATTAAAAAAAAGAAAGGCAGGTAAAAATGAATCAAATTTTAGTAACTCAAAAAGTATATGTTACACCAGCAATGAAGAAAAAAAAGAAGCTATTTAAAATGGAATTCTTTTTATCTGTTTTTGCGCTTATTGGACTATCAACTTATGGTATTTGCTCAGCTTATGATAGAAACAAAAGCGAGGCAGTATCTAGAGAAATTCTAGGAGCTATGCAAATACAACCAGAAAGTCAAGTAATAGAAGAACAAGCTGTTGTAATGATTTTAAATGGAAAAAGTGATAATGGTCAAGCTATAAATGTTGAAGAAATTGAAAAGGTAATAGTAGAAAGAGAAATAGAAATACCAGAAGAGCAAAAAGTAGAGGCAAAAGATGGCACAATTTATTATACAATAGGCCAAATATACATACCATCAATTAACTGTCAGTATCCAATATTATCAAGTGATACAGAGAGTTATGATACATTGCTAAAAATTGCACCTGTTAAATTCCATGGAGCAAATCCAAACGAAATAGGTAATCTTTGCATAGTAGGTCACAATTATAGAAATTCACAATTCTTTAGTAAAGTACCAAGATTAACAAATGGTGATATTATTGAAATAACAGATACATTTGGAAAAACTTTGCAATATGCTGTATATGATAAATATACAACAGTAGATACAGATACAAGTTGCACCTCTCAATTAACAGATGGAAAAAGAGAAGTTACTTTAATAACATGTACCAATGCAAGTGATGAGCATAGAATTATAGTAAAAGCAAGAGAAATAAAATAAAAAATAGGTTACAGCTTAAAACACTGTAACCTTAATTTTTACAAACAATAAAGCTAATGTGTTATTGTTGAAAATTTGTAAATTGTTTTAGAAACATAAGGAGTATTTGCTTTTAATACTGGTGATGCAAATTTTGGTTCATTAATAGAATTTGGCAAAAATCCAGTTTCTAAACATAGCCCACTACGATTTCCGTAAGTAAAACCACCTTTTCCAACTTGAGGAACATCATCAATATAATTTCCAGCATAAAATTGAACAGCCAAACAATCAGTATATACATCCATATTAATGCCAGACTCATTAGACTTTAAGGTAGCTACCTTTTCTAAACCCTTGTTTTTCTTGTCTATTAGAAAGCTATGGTCATAACCTTTTACGAGTTTTATTTGCTCAAAATCACTATCTATATCATCAGCAATTCTCCTAAAATTTGTAAAATCCAAAGGGGTATTTGTTACATCTGCTAATACACCTGTTGGAATAGATTCATTATCAACAACCGCATATTTTGTACTATTTATTTTTAAATCATGATTAATTATAGAACCACTATTATGACCATTCAAATTAAAGTAAGAATGATTTGTCATGTTTGCTACAGTATCTTTATTGCAAATTCCATTATATTGAATTTCTATACCATTATCATTAGTTAAAGTATATGTCACGGAAATGTTGAAATCTCCAGGAAAACCTTGGTCCATATCTGGACTTAAAAGTTTGAAAGTTACAGAATTATTTTCTTCATCTGCTGTAAAATCCCACACTCTTTTTTGATAACCATTAAATCCACTATGTAAATCATTTTTATCTCTTTCGTTTTTATCTAGATAATAAGATTTTCCATTAATTTGAAACTGTGCATTTTTTACACGATTACCATTTCTACCAACAGTTGCACCAAAATAACAGTGATTAACTAAATAATCTTTTAAATTGTCAAAACCAAGTAAAACATCTAACATTTTACCATTTTTATCAGGCATAAAAATAGATACGGCTGTAGCTCCCCAGTTGGTAAATACGGCTGAAGCTCCATTATTGTTTTTTACTGTAAATAATTTTACAGGTTCATTTTTATCGGTTACACCGAAATTTGAAATAGAAATACTCAAAACTAAACCCTCCTTAAACAATTTTATGAAGCTATTATATCAAAAAATATAACCCGAGGTAAAGCTTACATAAAATGGCATAAAAAATAACCAAAAAATAGCAGAATATCCGCTAAAACACTTGAAAAAGTTTACATAAGCGTGTATAATATAAATGTAGACAAATGTCATAATAATGTAAAAAAATTTTCAAAAATCTATATATAATATATATCCGTAAGATAGGCCATTTTCTACAATAAAACAAAGATATTGACAAGATATGATATATAATATTATATTATATTGTATTTAGTTTTAGGAGGTTTGTATGTTAAATTCAAGAAGATTTAAAAAATTAATAACAATAGTGTTGATGGTAAACCTAATATATGCCAATTTTAGCATGGCAATATCAGGTATGATTTCGTATGCCGTTGATGAAGAAAAAATGTTACAAGATATTTCAAAACAAGATGAGGCTAATGAAGAGCAGAAAGCTTTAGAAATTCAGCTATCTGAATTTTGCAAAGATAACATGGCAAATCAAGAGACCAAATACCAAGAAAAAATAAAATTGAATTTAGATTTTGACCAAAGCTTTGATGAACTTGAAGTTAATGATGTAAATACAGTAATTGGCAACAGTGAACCAAGTGAAGATGAAACACAAGAAAGCAAAGAAGTAAAAACTTTTTACAAAACAACTAAAATTGTCAAAGATGAATTGATTAAGGCAATTAGTGAAAATGGAAGTTTAGAAATTAAATATAGCGTAGAAGAAGATGAAAACAAAGAAGAAGATGAAAACAAAGAAGAAACTAAAACAGCTCAAGAAGATAAAAACTTAGAACAAGAAGATTTACCTGAAACTGATGAAAACTTAATTACTCTTCCAGAAGAAGAAAATATAGATGAAAGCAATATAGGTAAAGTTTTTGCAAAAGATGGAAAAGTTGTTATAAATGCTGAAACCATAGCAGACGAGGAAGGATATATAACAGTTGTTTATCCTGAAAAAACTTATAAAGTAGATTTTAAAATATTAAAAAATCCAAATAAAACAAGTGAGCTTTTAATAATAAATGATAAAGTAATTGAAAAAGTTGAAAATGTTAAAGAAATAAACTTAGTGCAAGTAACTAAACAAATAATTGTAAAAGGTGAAACTGAATTACTAAACACAATAGAAATGACAGAAATGCCTATTGAGCATTCAAAAACTTTTGCAGAACTAGGTATTGATAAAACTCAAATTTCTACAAGCATAGAAAATAAAGTTAATTTTACAATAACATTACACACAAATAGAGCAATTTATGATTTATTTAAAAATCCACAATTTATGATTGCACTACCTAAAGAAGTAAATAATATTTCTATTGACAATATAACAATGCTAAACAACAATTCTTTTGTTATTGGTTCATTAGAAAAAGAAATGTTAGAAGATGGAACACCAGTAATAGTTGTAAAACTTGAAGGAGAACAACTAGAACGTACTAAATCAATAGAAGAAAATACACAAATAATATTAGAAACAACTCTAATTACTGAAAAAATGATACCAACAATTCAAAGTCAAGTAAGCTTATATTATGAGAATATTAAAACTTATGAAGGAATAGACAATATAAGTAATGGAACTGATACAAAACAATTAGACATTATTTCAAACAAAGAAATGATGGTAGAAACAGAAACTATAGTTGGAAATAATACAATTAAATCAAACAAAAGAGAAACAGGAAAAACGATTATTGAACCAAATACATATAATTCTGTAACAGTAAACGAAAGAATAATTAACAACCTTGGAGAAAATATAAAACAAGCTATGATTTTAGGAACATCAACCAAGGTTGGAAAAATTTCAGGAATAGATTATACAGTTTACTATACAGAAAATCCAAACCCAACAACAGATATAATAGATTTGGAGAATGGTTGGAACACAGAATATACAGAAAATGCAAAATCTTTCTTAGTAATAGTAAATGACTTTGCTCAAGGGCAAGAAGTATACTTTACATTTGGTATGGAACTACCAACTAATATTGAAGAAGATATAGAACACCAAATAAAAATAAGTGTATATAATGGACAAGAAAGCTTAGCTACAACAGATACAATAGTATATCAAGAAGCTGAAAGACTAGACTTATTTGAAGATGACAAAATTAAAGCAGTTATAGCTATTGACAATAAAGATGGAATTGAAATTGGAGATTATTCAAAATATGAATTAACTATTTTGAATAAAACAAACCAAGATTTAAGTAATGTAAGCTTAAATATAAATATTCCAGGAGTATTAGATAATCCATCTTTTTCAGCTACTATTAATAATGAAGAAATAAATGCTCTTATAATGAAAGACGAAGAAAGTATAGACATTAGAGGATTAAACATACCAGCAGGACAAACTATAGTTGCTACAGTAAGTGGTCAAGTCGTAGAATACATAAATAGTAGAGAAACAATAAGAGCAAACATAAAATATGGAAATCAACAAGTAGAAGTATCAACAAAGATGAATTTAATTCAAGCCTCAACAATAACAACAAGTATAATAACAGATAAACCAGGACAAACACTTGAAGCAAACGAAGAAATTAGATATTTAATTACATTAGTAAATGAAGGCGAATCACATGGAATAGTTGATATTGAACTACCAGAAATAACAGGAATAAGCATACAAAAAATTGAAGCATTAAATTTAAACACTCAACAATTAACTGAAAGAACAGCTGGAGAATTAATAGGAAAATTATCAAGAGTTTCAATAGGCCCTAGTGAAACTGTACAGGTTCGTGTTACTGCTGCAGCAAAGGAATTGAAAAAAGAAGGAACACAGGTTGCCTATGCAAAAATAACTGGAACAAACATTTATGAGTGTGCTACTGAAAAAATTATAAATAAAATAAATAAAAAACCAGAAGAAATTGTTGAAACAATCGAAGATAATCCAGAATTACAACCTCAATACAGCAGTGTTAGTGGTATTGCGTGGTTAGACAAGAATGGCAATGGAAGAAAAGACGATAATGAAACATTACTAAAAGGAATACAAGCAACATTAGTAAACACAGAAACACTTGAAAGAGTAAGCACACAAATAACTGATAATAATGGAAAATATGAATTTAGTAATATACCTCAAGGTAACTATACAGTAGAATTTAATTATAATACAACAACATTATCAGTAACAGAATATAAAAATGAAGAAGTAGAAGATAAACTGGACTCAGACATTATTAATGCCACACAAAATAATAAAACAATAGCAAAAACAGAAGTAATTGCATTACAAAATGGAAAAACAGAAAATGTAAACGCAGGATTTACAATTAATAAAAACTTTGATATGAGTATAAACAAAGGAATAACAAAAGTTACAGTAAATAATGAAAACGGAACGGATAAGTACGAATTTAATGCAGTAAATACAGCAAAAGTTGAGATAGATGGCAAATATATCAAAGGTTCATTAATTCTTGTAGAATATGAAATCGCAGTTACAAATAATGGAGAAGTTGCAGGCTATGCAAAAGCAATATCAGATAAAATACCAGAAGGAATGAAATTCTCATCAGAACTAAATAAAGACTGGTATGAAAAAGACGGAAAAATTTATAGTATAGCATTAGCAAATAAATACTTACAACCAGGAGAAACTGCAATAGTAAAATTAGTACTTACAAAAGAAATGAATGATGATAAAGTAATATCATTAGTAAATAATGCAACACTAGAAGAAACATTTAATGATTATTTAATACCAGACAAAAAAGAAGATAACAATAAAACAGAAGCAACATTAATTATTTCATTAACAACTGGAATTCAACAAAATTATATATGGTTAATAGTTATAGTGATTGCAATAATAGGTTGTGGAATGTTTGGAGCAAGAAAAATCCTAAAACATAACAATTATAATAAGGAAAGGAGCAAATAAAATGTCAAAGAGAACAAACAAGTTATTAAGCATTATATCAGTTGTAATATTATTAACATTTGCATTAGTTAGCTTAATAGGTTATCATAATGAATCAACAGCATTTTATGCAGTTTCTGATAAACAGAACTTTGGAAGTGCAGGTTCATTCTTAAGTAACAAAAACTTATACTGCTTAAACCATGGAAAAGAATATGTTCCATATGCTACATACTATTGTTATGATGTAGGAACAGCAAGCAAAGAGCTTTCATATATAATTGCACAGCAAAAAGATGGAACAAGAAATTCAGAAACAGACTTAGTTGCAAATGCAGTTTGGGTATTGGCAGGGGAAGAACATTCATCAACACCACCATTACAAGGAACAGCGGAATTGAACGATTTATTGGCTAGAGCAGAGCTTGCAGCTAGCATAAAAGATAGTGGTAACATTTCTATAACAGGACCAAATAGTCCTGTTATAGAAACGACCGATGGAAAATACGGACCATTTAAGATTACATATCCATCATATAATGGAAAAGTATTTGCTGTAACAACAGGAGGTGCTGAAATACCAGCAGATGCTTTAGTAATAAAAGTAAATGGACAAGAGTTAACTAATATACCAGCTAGTGGACAAGAGTTTTACTTAACAGAAAATGATGGTATAAAACACGGACAAAAAAATGTAATAGAAGTATTCTATAATGGTTATAAAGTAGCTTCAAGCAACTATGCAAAATTTTCACCAGAACGTGAAATAACAAGAAGAGGAACATGTAGTAAATGTGGAGGAGAATTTATATTTGTAGCAAGAGGATTCTGTGTAGGAAATAAAGCGTATGATGTACCTCCAATGAGTGAATGGGATGTTGATCCAAGAAGTGAAGGACATCTAGAAGAAGACTGTACAGGTCCAATTAATGTTGAAAGAACAGTATATTATAGAGATAACTACCAAAATTTAATATATATAACTCCAATGTATGACAGAATAAGCGAAAATGAAAAATTTGAGTTTTGGGCAGGAAAACCAAATATTGAAATTGATATAGACAAAGTTGATACAAGCAATAAAGCAGTTGGAGGAGTTACTTTTAATGTAAGTGTTGAAAATGGTAAAATAAAAGACGGTTCAAATAGCATAACAACTGGTAATGATGGAAAAGCAAATATTACTATTGAACCAAATCCAGGAGCAACAAGGGTAATTGTAACATTAGAAGAAACAAATGCACCAGCAAACTATATAAAATACAAATCTCCAATAAAATTAATTTACGATTGGAATAGTTCAAGTAAACAATGGAGCCTTACTTCAATAGAAAAACCTGAAAATGAAAAAATAGAAGGAAAACTTACTAGTGTTAGAACAGGTTTAGATGATTGCACAAATGTATTTTTAATTACAGCTGTAAACAGACCAATAATAAGAGTAATTGTAAAGAAAACAGATGTAAATTTAGATAATATTACAGCTAATGGCAATCCTTTAAAAGATATTAAATTTAATATTAGTATTACAGGTGGAAAAATTAACACAGAACATGAGGAATCTAAAGGAGTAACAGGAAATACACTTATTACAGACGCATCAGGAGAGGGAGTAATAATTATTGAACCAAATCCAGGAGCAACAACAGTAAACCTTACACTAACTGAGGAAACAAGTATTTACTATGAACCAAATAATCCAATAAATATTACATTTACCTATAATGAAATGATAGGACAATGGACAACTCAAAACGTAGCTTTAAACAATAATAATTTGTACCAAGTAACAATGCAAAATGAATCTAAATGTGAAGTAGTTATTAAAAATAAAGCTATAATACAAAAATTAAAACTTTTAAAAATTAATGCATCTGTAACAGACGAAGTTATACCTGACATAACATTTAGAATTCAATTAGAAAATGCAAGAACAAAATCAGGCTCAAGTTCTATAGTAAGAAGCACAGATGCTAATGGAGAAATTGATTTAGGAGAACTAGAAGTAATTGATCCAAATAAAAATATTATAGTAACATTAGAAGAAATTGGAGTACCTCAACTAAATGTAAATTTCAGAGGATTATATCCAAATGGTAGAGCAGAAATTATATTCAAACATAAGGAAGGCAACTGCAGAGTAACAGTAACTGGAGCAAATAACAATTCTGTAGATGCAGAATATAATACAAACGATAATACTGTTAAAGTTACAGTTGAAAATATGGTTACATTAGACTTATCAGGTAAAGTTTGGGAAGATAAACAACATGGAATAAAACCAGTAACAGCCCCAAATGGTAGCATAGATTCAGACGAAGCAGGAATTCCTAATATTGAAGTTTCAGCAATTAATTCAGCAGGAGTAGTTGTAGCTACTACAGTTACTGATGCAAATGGATATTATGAGTTTAAAGACCTTCCAGCAAGTATAAGAGGAACAATTAAGTATTATATAGAGTTTACATTTGATGGAATTCATTACATTGTAACTCCATATTCACAACAATCAGGTGATTCAGTAGTACAAGAAATAAATAGAAATCAATTCAATAGTAGATTTGAAACTATAACAAAAGGAAAATCAAATGATGGAACTACACTTGAATATGATTACACAACAGATCCTGAAAAAGCATTATTAATTGTTAGAGATTCAAGTGGAAAACTATTAGAAAAATTTGCAATGAAATCTACAACACTAGCAAATATATATTCAGAAAACACTGCAAATATTAATATGGGATTAGTAAGAAAAGAAGTAGACTTAGCCACTGTAACAGATATATATCAAGCAAAAGTTAGTATAAATGGAAAAGAAAAAATTTATAACTATAATGATATACAAAACTTACAAAAGGACGAGAACAACAATCCAATATTAGAACCACTACAAATTGAAAATGTAAGATATAATTTATATTTATATGATTCAGACTATAATTATAGAATAGGCGACTATAAATTACCAGCAGCAAGAAATAATGAACTAGCAGTAAATACAATGGCAGCATCAAGTAATTTATTACAACAAAGACAAAATGATGGTGATTTAAACATTGAAGTAACATACCAAATATTATTAAATAATCAAAGTTCAACAGACGCAAAAATTAATAATATAGCATATTATTATGATCCACATTATATACTTTCAGGAGCAACACCAGAGCTTGTAACAATAAATGGAAAAGCATACAACAAAGTAATATTAAATACTAATGCAGTATTTAATGATACAGTTAACCAAGGAGTTGCAGAACTAGTATTTACAGTAGCCAAAGATGAACAAGGAAGAGTTTATACAGGCGATTTCCAAAACTGGGTTGAAATAATTTCATACTCTACAAATGAAGGATGTATTGATATAGATTCAGCACCAGACAATATAGAAATACATAGTAAAGAGGACGATACAGATGATGCAGCAGGATTAGCAATACAATTAAATAACCTTCAAAGAGAAATCAAAGGTTTTGTATTTGAAGATACAAAAACAACAACTCCAGGTTCTTACAATACTGGAAATGGACAATATGATAATGGAGAAAACAAAGTTGACGACGTAATAGTACAATTAATCGAAGTAAAAAATGTTTCAGTTGGAAACAAAGCATTAAAACTAGAATATATTTGGCAAGAAACAGAATCAGGTTCAAATGTTGTACGTTATGTAACAAGTGATGGTCAATCACAAGGCGAATATACTGTTTCTAACGAATCAGGAAGCTATACATTTAAAGGATTTATACCAGGTAACTATATTGTAAGATTTATATATGGTGATGGAACATATTATGACGCAGATTCAGCAGGAAACTTAATAAAATATAATGGCCAAGATTATAAATCAACAATAGATGCTTATTATAATAAAGTATGGTATGAACCAAGCTCATATCAACAAAACAATTCAATGGCAAGAGACAATGAAGCAAGAAGACTAGAAGAAATTGGATTTGCAAAGAGTGTAGCATTTAGCAACGCAGACCAACTAAAAATAGATAGCAAAGATAAACTAGATAATACTTGGATGTGTGCTGAAACATCAACAATATGGATGGATGTATCAGAAAACCCTACTGATGGAGATAGTTCACAAACAATGCAAAGAAATGTTAACTTTGGTTTAGTTCAAAGATCACTTGCAAATTTAGTATTAGAAAAACACATAACATCTTTAAAAATAGATGATGTTACAGAAGCAATAACAAGCATAGAAAATTATGATGATCATAATAAACTAACAGTAAAACTAGATTCTAATACAGGAAAGAGCGTTTTTGCAACAGCAACTGATAAAGAGGAAAACTCTAGAGGTATATGGAAGGTAGAAGAGCAAACAGAAAAACTAGGCGGAAAAGGAATATATATTACATATACATTTAGAATAACAAACGTTGGAGACATTGAATATATTGGTAGAGAATTATCAAATCAGTTAGCAAGTGGAAAAACTTATGCACAAATTGCAGAAGAATTAAAGAGATTAAGCTATGATGCAAACTATAATACTCAAGGCTTATACTTAGGCACAGCATACTACAATGGAACAAAATCAGATAGTGACGTTGACTCAGAAATACCATTCCAAATTGAGGACTATGTAAGTACAAGCAATGGATTAAAACTTAACACAATAAACAATAATTTTGTTACTGTAGATACAAACAAACCAAAATATATTTGGGATTACAAAACATTATCAACAAACGAAAAAGTTGCAACAGATGAAAAAACAGAAAATGTTGATATAGTACAATCAAAAGATGTAATAAAATTAGGTGCAAACAAGCAAACTAAACAAGAACTAGAAGTTTACAATGAAAGCCTAGACTCAGTTAACGGAAGAAAGGACTTTACATATAGAAGCTATGCAGCACAATTAATATATCCAACATCAGGTTCAATAACAAGTGATGCAGGTACGTTAAGTAGAGGAATAGGACTTGGAAATTTAAAAACAGTTCAATCTTATGTAGATGATTTAAATAGTGTATCAATTAAAGATATTACTCCAGAGCCAGATGAGTTCATTGCAGAAACAGTAATTGTAACAATGCCAACAGGTGGAGAAGACAAAGCAGAAAGTTCTACAATGCTTATAGTATCAATAGCAATAGGAGTTGCAACTTTAGCAATAGGAATTGTACTAATTAAAAAATTTGCAATAAAATAATAAAAAAATAGAAGCAGCGATTAAGCTGTTTCTATTTTTTTATGTCTAACTTACGAATTCTTTCTATTTCTTCTGGTTGAGTTTCTAGAATCCTTAAGAATACTTGTGCAATATTTGGATCAAATTGTGTTCCACTATTTTCTGCAATTTCTCTTTTAACTTCATCTAGTGATAAAGAATCTCTATACGAACGCCTTGAAGTCATTGCATCAAAAGCATCAGCTATAGCAGTAACTCGAGCTAAATAAGGAATATCTTCACCTGATAATCTTCCTGGATAGCCTTTACCATCATAACGTTCATGATGGTGCTTAACAATAGGAAGAATATCCTGAAAAATAGTTGCATTAGATAAAATATGAGTTCCAATAGCAGGATGATTTTTAATTTCAGAATACTCATCATTACTTAGCTTTGTATTTTTTAGTAATATACTATCAGGAATACCTATTTTTCCTATATCGTGGAATAAACCACCAATTTTTAATGTTTTTAAATCATCTTCTGGTAATCCTAAGGCTTTTCCAAGCAATACTGCATACGCAGAAACTCTATCAGAATGGCCTCGAGTATAAGTATCCTTTGCTTCAACAGTGAAACGCAATAACTCTATTGTTTCCATATAAGCAGATTCAAGTTTATCATATGTAGTTTGTAATTCTGCATTTATATTCTTGATTAATTGCATTTGAGAAACTGCCTTAATTCCAGATTCAATTAATAAAATTAGTTGGTCAAATTTATCACTTTTTTCACAATAACCTTGAATATCTAATCTTTTTATTGTTTCCAATGGTGGTGCTAAGTCTTTATGACCAGTAAGTAATAAAATATATAAATCTTTATTAAATTTTCTAATTTCTTCTACAACTTGATCTCCATGTATAGGAGTCATTAAAAAGTCTAAAAGCATTAAATCAAAATGTTCATTTCGTATTCTTTCAATAGCCTCCATAGGGTTAGTTACACCCACAAAAGAATATCCAGCTTTAGACAAAAAAACTTTTAAAGAATCTAAAATACCTTCTTCATCATCAACAGCAATAATTTTGTACTGTGAGCTTACATTTGAGTAAAAGTTCTTACGCATAAACATACCTCCAAAATAGTTATGAATACATTATATAATAAAAAATCAAAAAAAAAAAGAAAAAATGGTAAAAAAGTTAAAAAAGGTAGAAAATACCTATAAAATATGGTATAATTTAGTAGGTGAACATAATTTTTATTAAGGAGAAAACAATATGATTTTTAAGGATTATTATAAGATATTGAATTTAGATACGAATAAAGTAACTGAAAGCCAAATAAAAATTGCATTTAGAGAACAAGCTAAAAAATATCACCCAGATATAAATAATCAAAGTCATCAATCTGAAGAACGCTTTAAAGATATAAATGAGGCATATAAAGTTTTATCAAACAGTTCTAGTAAAAGAAAATATGATAGAATGTGGAATTCTAAAGTTGGAAGAAAGAAACAAAAAGAAAAATATGAAGAGAGCAGAAGAGAGAAAGGCTCAGCATTTAGTGAATTCTTTAATATGTTCTTTGGTGAAAGTGAAAAAACCATTATAAAAGAGGACACAAAGGCTCCTACAAAAGGAGAAAACATTGAAACAGAAATAAATGTTAAACTTGAAGATGCTTATTATGGATTAGAAAAGAAAATATCATTAAGAACAGTAAAAGGTCAAATGAGGACATTTTCAGTAAAGGTTCCATCAGGAATTAGAAATGGAGAAAAAATAAGATTACTAGGTCAAGGCAAAGCACGGACTAAATGGAGGCAAAAACGGAGATTTATTTATTAAAATAAATATAGAAGACAATAAAAAGTTTAAATTACAAGGTTGTGACATATTAACTAATGTATATGTAAGTCCATGGGAAGCAGCATTAGGAAAGAAAATAAGTATTGATTCAATAGAAGAAAATATTACTTTAGATATACCAGCTGGAGTACAAAGTGGAGAGCAAATAATAATTCCAGATAAAGGGTATAAAGATGGCCAAGGTGGAAGAGGAAATTTAATTGCACAAATTAATACCGTTGTTCCAAAACAATTAACAGATAAGGAAAAAGAGCTATTCCTAGAATTACAGAATGTATCAAATTTCAATCCAAGAGGATAAAAATTGGAGGTTTAATATGAATAAGGATAATATTGAAAAAATGAAAAAAATAATTTTACATTTACATTTAGATGGTTCTTTAAGACCAGAAACTGTAAGAGAATGGTTGGCTGAAGATGGAGAAAAATTAAGCTCAGAAGAAGTAAAAGCAAGATTAATGGTAGATAAAGATTGCAAAAACCTTAATGAATATCTAGAAAAATTTGATATTCCTTCTAAAGTATTACAAAATGCTGAAAGAATAGAAAGAGCAACAGCAGAATTATATGAAGATTTAAGCAAACAAAATGTAATATATGCAGAAGTAAGATTTGCACCAAGTAAACATTTAGAAAAAGGACTATCTTATGATGAAGTAGTAAAAGCAGCTATAAAAGGTTTAGAAAATGCAAAACAAAATTATAATATTGATGGAAATTTAATTTTGTGTTGTATGAGAGGAGATAACAATAGCCAAGAAAACTTAAAAACAGTTGAGGTTGCCAAAAAGTATTTAGGTAAGGGAGTATGTGCAATAGATTTGGCAGGAGCAGAAGCTCTATTTAATACTAAAAATTTTGAAGATATTTTTGAAATGGCTAGAAAAAACAATATTCCATTTACAATACATGCAGGTGAGGCAGATGGACCAGAAAGTATAAAAACAGCAATAAAATTTGGAGCAAAAAGAATTGGACATGGAATAAGATGTATTGAGGATAAAAAACTTATGCAAGAATTAAGAACAAAAGAAATACCACTAGAAGTGTGCCCAATTAGCAATATTCAAACACAAGCTGTAGCAGGTAAACATCCATTAGAAGAGCTATACAAAAATGGAATTATTACAACTATTAATACAGATAATAACACAGTATCAAATACAGATATAAATCAAGAATATAAATGGGTATTAGAAAATACTACATTAACATATAATGATTTAATTAAAATGAATGTAAATGCTGCAAGAGCAATTTTTGACGCTCCTCAAAAGAAAGCAGAACTAGTTAGCAAAATTATGGAACAAAAAGAAATTGGAGAAAATAATATAATTAAATAAAAAAATAGCCCAGTATTTTTACTGGGTTATTTTATATTATATTTTTCACAAATTGAGGCAAGAGCATTAATTTGTTCTAATGGATTTTCAAATGATAAAGCATTTTGTAGGTTTAGAGCAATAATACTATCATTTAAGTAAAAAACAGAAGCAGTAACCAAATCTGGAACAGTTGTATAATCGAAAGTATCATCTATTTTTTTTATTTTATTTATTACAAATGATACTATTTTTTCTTTTAAAATTGATATACACTCATCATAATTCCTATCTTTTAAATAATTTTTTAAAACTTGATTATCGTACATTACCATCCTCCAATTCTGTAAATTTATTACCTGTTTTTTGGTATCTTTTTCCTGTTTGAATGTTTGTATAACAAACAGGTAAACGTGATTTTAAAATTTGATTTTTATTATTTCTAGTTACTTTGATAAAATGCTCTGGCAATTTTCCGTTTATCAAAGAGCTAAAATGAGCCCATAGGTGAGGATTTGAATTATCCTTAGATGTTTCTTCTGTAATAATTTTTTTATGCCTTTTAGGAATTGGCATAATGATATTGGCTGGTATAACCTCATTATTTACAACAAAATCTTCTGAACCTTGGTATTCTGGAAGCAATCCCTTAGAAGGACTTTGTATAGCTAAATCCTTTAAAGTGTCCTTGCTAATATGAAAGCGAAAAGGCATATTAAAACCAGGAACATCAAAAGCAACTAAAACATTATTTTTATTTAAAGCAAAAGAATCAAGCGTTTCTCCTGTAAGAATTTCATTTCGTATAATTCCCCAATTCTTCAAGGAAGGTTTGTTAAGCAAGTTTTTTATTATAGGAAAAATTGTAGTTTCCTTTTTTTGATATGCAAACATTTTTAAATTTGAAAAATAATTTGCAAAAGATACATTAGCTAAAAGATTATTTTCACCTTCCAAAGTATCTGAAAAAAATTCTGCATAATCTTTTCCTATATAATTATTTAATTGATAATAATAGTTAAAATAATCTTTGGAAAGAGAATCTGATTGATTTTCTCCTTTAATTTCTTGTGATGATATGCTTTTTTGATGAATATTGAATGATTTGGACAACAACTTAGAAATAAACATATTTTTTTGCAAAGCTGCACACAATACTTTGTCAGGTAAATTAAAGTTTGTGTTGTTATCTATAATATCTTGCCATAAACCAATGGAATCAATAGCTGAAAAAGCAAATTGAAAGGAATTACATGCCTTGGCAAATCTGTTACACCAAAAAGTATTTAAATAGCATAAATCATCCAATGATAAATTCTGTAAATATTCTTTTGAAAATGATTCCAAAAGGCCTAATGAGTCCTTATTAAATGAATTTGTTGTAAACTCATAATCTAAGTCTTGAAAACCGAATTTTTTACTTGTAGTTTCATAAGAAGAGATATAATTCCCAAGTGTTCCAGTTCCATATAAAAAGTCTCGTATAGCAATTAAGGAATTTATTAATTGCTCTTTTGTAAAGTTTGTACTTTCATTTAGTTGCTCTTCCAAAAAGGTAGACACTTTTTGAGGCATAGTATTTTGTTTTTCAACCTTAATGGCAAGTTTTATCAGCTTCTTTAATTTAGATGGATCTTGACCACAAATTACAACATTACTTGGGTTAGTAGTAGCAGTAATACCGTAATTTTTTGCAAATTTTTCTAATATAGATAATTCATCTAAGGCATTTATTAACACTAATTTTTGAGAACGTAAAGAGTTTGAGTTATATACTAGATGATTATTTGGTGAATTTTTAATATTAGGATAATGCTTTGTTATAATACCAGGGTTTTTAAGTATGTTTTCAATAGCTTGTATCTCATATAATCTAGAATCTATGTATCCAGTTGAAGAAAAATCATCAAACACAGCATCAGCAAGCCCCTTAATACATGCTTTTAATTCTTCTGGATCTGTTATATTATTTTTATCTATAAAATATCTTGTAATAGGCAATACAGAGTAAATATCTTCTCTTAAATTAATTAAATCTTTAGCGGTTGGTATATATTTAGTATAATTTCTGAAGTTTTGAATATCTTCTTTGTCTAACATTTAAATCACCAATATAATTATACAATGTAAATAAATAAAAATCAATCATTTATTTAACAGATAAATGACTGATTCTTATTTTACTTATACATTTTTTTTATTCTATCAATAGCACTTTTTTCTAATCTTGACACCTGTGCTTGCGAAATTCCAATTTCATTTGCTACTTCCATTTGGGTTCTTCCATCAAAAAATCGTTTTGAAACAATAAGCTTTTCACGACTATTTAGCTTTTTCATAGCTTCAGCTAAACTTAAACTATCAGCCCAAAACTCATCTGTATTTTTTACATCTTTTACTTGATCCATTACATATATACTTTCAGCTCCTTCGTTATATACAGGCTCTTGCAAAGATATAGGGTCTTGTATAGAATCTAGACTGATTACAACTTCCTCTTTATCAATGTTTAGTTCCTTTGCAATTTCTTCAACAGTAGGCTCTTTTTGACTTTCCGCAAGTAACTTTTCCTTAACTTGAAGAGCTTTATATGCTAAGTCTCTCATTGACCTACTTACTCTAATTGGATTATTATCCCTTAAATGACGCCTAACTTCACCTATAATCATTGGAACAGCATAAGTTGAAAATTGAACATTTAAAGATATATCAAAATTATCAATAGCTTTTATTAAACCAACACAACCTACTTGAAAAAGGTCATCAACATTCTCACCACGACCATTAAAACGCTGAATAACACTTAGAACAAGCCTTAAATTTCCATTTATAAATTCTTCTCTTGCAGCCTTATCTCCATTTTTTATTTTAGCTAATAATTCATTTTTTTCTTTATTTGTTAGAACAGGTAATTTTGAAGTATTAACTGAAGCGATTTCTACCTTGTTTATCAAATAAAAAACCTCCTTAGAAATAATTATATAATCATTATTTCCAAAAGAGGTAAATTTATACTCCACAAAAGCATAAGATTAAATGCAAATGTAATTTTTTAGCATATTGAATTTAGACTCACCAATTCCATTAACATTTTTAATATCTTCTATTGTTTTAAAACTGCCATTTTTATTCCTGTAATCAACTATTTTTAAGGCTGTAGATTCGCCGATACCAGGCAATGCTTCTAAATCTTTAGCACTTGCGTTATTAATGTTAATAAGTGAAGACTTGCCAGCGTTATCAGGAACGATAACATTGCTGCCTGCGTCATCTGTAATATAGCTTACTTCCTCATCATAAATACTTGGAATATGTACTTTTTGACCATCTTTTAAGGTATATGCTAAATTTACTTTTGAGGAATCAGCAACATCTGTCAAACCGCCACTTGCATTAATGGCATCTAATATACGGGAATTCTCAGTAAGATAAACTATACCAGGATTTAAAACTTCACCATCTATGTGAACGATTATTGTTTTAGGTATAGTTGCCTCAGGAGTTATATCATTTTGCTCGTAAAAATCATTTTGCAAAATTATATCACCAGAGCTTTCCTTTGTTAAAAAATAAATAGAAATACCAATTATTATTAATAAAAAAATAAACGAAATTAGTATTTTTTTGTCAAAAATTTTCATAAAAACCTCCTAAAATATTGTTTTTTTTTAAATTATATATTATGATTATGCTGAAAGGAATGATGTAATTATATGAAATTAGGAAAAGTATTAATAATATCCGCAATTCTTGTTTTAACATTAATTACAAGTGTATATGCAGCAGAACCAGAAATAACAGCAACTTCATCAGTTGTAATTGATTGTATTGATGGAAAAATATTATACAGTAAAAACATGAAAGAAAAGTTGTATCCAGCAAGTTTAACAAATGTTTTAACAGCAATACTTGTTGTTGAAAACTGCAATATGCAAGATAATGTAACAATAAGTCAAAATGCAGTAAGCAGTGTTCAAACAGGCTATTTAACAGCAAATATAGCACCAGGGGAAGTACTAACAGTAGAACAATTATTAAATCTAATATTAATATCATCATATAATGATGTTGCAAATGCATTAGCTGAGCATGTTGCCGGAAGCAAGGAACAATTTGTAGAAATGATGAATCAAAAGGCAAAAGAAATAGGGTGCGAAAACAGTAATTTTGTAAATAATACTGGAGAGCATGATAGTGAACATTATTCAACAGCTTATGATATGGCATTAATAGGCAAATATGCCATGAAGTATGATGTAATAAAAGAAATAATTAAAAAAACAAAATATACTTTACCTGTAAATGTTGCTTTTAATAAACCAGAAAGAACATATTACACAACAAATGAAATGCTTTTGACAGGAAGTGGCAATTACTATAAATATGGAAAAGGCCTAAAAACAGCATTTACAACGCCAGCAGGATATTGCTTAATGGCTTATGCAGAAAAAAAGGATATTCCACTTGTTGCTGTAACAATGAAGTCTACAACATCAGATAGCAGATATGAAGATGCGAAAAAAGTTCTAGAATACGCCTATGATAATAATGTGCTAAGAACAATTGCTACAGAAGGCACAACTATGCAAACATTAAATATTAAAAAAGGAACACAGGATACTAAAAAATTAAATGCTGTAGTTGAAAAAAACATAGTTGGAGTTGTTAAGGCAGAAAATGAGAATAGCAACATAGAAGCAAAAGTAACAATAAATGAAGGCTTAAAAGCACCAGTAGAGAAGGGAACAGTAATAGGTGAGGCAGTTTATGAGATTGAAGGCAAAGAGTACAAAACAAACCTAGTTGCTGAGACTAATGTTGAAAAAAGTCATACAGGATTAATCTTTTTATTAATATTTATTGGTTTAATTATTTTATTAGGTGGGTTAAAAGCAAGAGCGATATATAATAGAAAAAAAGTACTAAAAAAAATTAGAGGAAAATAATTTATAATGTAAGGCGGAATATATCCGCCTTATTTTTTTATTCGTTAGTAGAGTTTGTTTGGTTTTCGCTTTCATTTTGAGAATCAGCATTTTGCTTAGTGTGTAGGAAAAGTTCATCAACAAGTTCCTTTGTGCCTTCTTCATCATGGAAGAAGAACCAAATTCCGTTTACTCTATCATCAGCACCAGGTATCATACCAACTTGGATATTATCCATATTCATTTCTATTGCGTAAGGTAAATAGTCTTTTACAGAGTTTAAGTCCATATTTGTTTTTACATATTCTTTTAAAATATCAATAACATTTGAAATTTCTGCAATGTTTTTAAATTTTAAAGATTGTTTTGCAAGTGCGATAACTACTGCACGTTGAGTTTTTGAACGTCCATGATCTTCTATACCATAAGAGTATGGATATGTACTACCATTATTATTATGTCTAAATCTTACTAATTGTTCAACTTGTTCACCATTTAATTTTTGTTGACCAGCTTTTAAGTGTATATATAAATCTTGAGAACTATCATCATAATCCATATCAATAGGGACATCAAAGTCCAAGCCACCGATAGTTTCAACTAATTTTTTTAATGCTTTTGTATCAACAAGGATGTAGTATTTAATGTCAAGCCCTGTTATTTTGTTTACAGCTGCTAAAGTCTTTTCAGGAGTTTCACCATAACCATAAAGTGCATTTATTTTATGATAATATTTTGCAGAAGATTTGTTGTCTCCAGTAAATGTATCTCTTGGGATAGACATAAGTGCAGCTTCTTGAGTTTGTGGATTATATGATGCAACTATAATTGTATCAGACATTCCTGTGCTTTCACCTAAGATTAATACTTGCAAAGGTTCAAGGTTTTTCAAAGTTTCTTTATTATGTCCCATTATTGCACCTAACCAATTTCCTCCAGCATCATGGTATCTTTTAGCAATAAAAATTCCAAGTACAATAATTAGTAATAAAAATATTTTCAAACCTATATGTTTTTTCTTTTTGCCTTTCTTTTTAACATCTTTTTTAATATTCTTTTGTGGATCTAAATTATTAAATGTATCAACATCATTTGTTTTATCATGCTTTCCCATAAATTTTTTATCATTCCCTTCATAATAATATTTTTTATTTACTTTCATAAAGATTGGCCTTAAGTATATCAAAAAATGTATAAAAATTCAACTAATTTTATAAAAAATATTGACATATTTTTAAAAATATGTTATCATCTTAATTGTTGAAAAAATGGACCAGTAGCTCAGCTGGATAGAGCAACGGCCTTCTAAGCCGTGGGTCGGACGTTCGAGTCGTCTCTGGTTCACCAACCTTAATAAAAACGAATTGCTGGTTTTAAGGCAATTTTTTTTTTGTAGAATCTGAGTCAAATATTACAATTATGTTACAAATTGTGAAGATGGTTGCAATTTGTAATTTTTTATAATACAATAATAAAAAAACAATTTGTCTAAATTTGGAGTAATTTCAAAATAGGCAGAACAAAGGAGAGAGTTCATGAAACAAACAATGGTTAAACCCCTTGATACTGTAGAGAGAGAGAGAGAGAGAGAGAGCTGTAATTTAGAAAATGAAAGAGGCATAAATTTTTATGCTTTATTAAAGTTGTATATAAGAGATGGGTAGGAGTCCGTCTCTTTTTTGTTGTAATTTTATGAATTAGTTTTGTACTGTAAAGTCCGCCAAATCTCGTCGGGGTTATATATTTAGAATAAATTGAGCCCACGTTTGATACGCCTACGAAGAATGGCTCGGGTCCTCAATTTATTCTAAATATATAACCCCTGCGTTTGGCTGGTGGAGTGCAGGCAATGAGTAAAAAAGGAGAGGAGAAATTTTAAGATGAGAAAAGAAAAAGGTATAACTTTAGTAGCGTTAATAATTACAATAGTAGTAATGCTAATACTAGTGGCTGTAAGTGTGAATGTAATAGTAAATAGTGACTTAATAGGTCACGCAGAAAAAACAGGGGATGCATATCGTAATGCAATAGCAAAGGAAGAAGCGTATAATCCAAGCATAGGAAATGGGAAAACATTAGAAGATTATATGAAAGACGCAAAAATAGTAGAAGAGGTTCATAACTGGAAAGTAAATGGAGATAAATTTACATGTACATGTGATTTATGTAAAGCACATGCAAATGGAGATTCAAGCAATGGATTAACAGTAGAAATAGGGCAAGAAATAAAGTATAAAGCAGAAAGAGACACAGAAGGTGCAATAACAACAACAATAACAGCAGCAATGAGTGGACATACAGAAGACCAAACCATCAGTCTAACAGCAGAACCAACTTATGTAGTAATGGGAGTAGCAGATATAAATGAAAATGGAACAAATGAGACATTATTGTTAACAATAGCAAAACCAGAAGTAAAAGTAATACTAGCTGGTGCAGCAGCATATAACAATGGACCAACAGAAATAAATAGAATGTGTAGAGAGTTATATGGAAAAGACGCAAGAGGCATGACAATAGAGGATGTAAATAATTGCTTAGGCTACACAAAGCCAAAAGGAATGTATTATGATAAAAGCGGAAACAAACAAACAGTAAATAATTTAACAACAAAATTAAGCAGTTTACCAATATGGAACGACATAAAAAATAACCATCAAACACCAGATGGAAGAAATACAGAGGCAGCACTAGGAGAATACCCATTAGATGGATATTATTATGATATTTCCTCAACAGAAGCAACAGATGCAAGGAAAAATTTAATTCTAGCATCAGATACAGACTATTGGCTGGCTTCTCGTGGTGTCAATGCGTATGCTAATTACGGTTGTGCTGTCTTTGGGCCAGGGATTGTGTATGGAGGCCGTGCGCACTCTTTCAACGAATTCTTCAGCTCTGATGGCCGTGAGGGCGACATTGGGTGTGGGCTTCGTCCTGTAGTTTCTCTAACATCTCAAATCCCAGAAGTTGTAAAAATTGATGAAATAATATAAGCAAAGGCCATACTTAGAAACAGTGCAAAAGTTCTCAATTTTATTTGAAAACTTTTTGCTACTGTTTTTTATTATTGGAGCAAAATAAAAATGGCATTTTACTTTTTTCTATTTACAAACCATGAAAAATATGATAAAACTACAAGTGAAAAAAATCTATTAAAAAGGAGAGAAAGTATTTTGAAAATTAAAGATTTAAATGAATTACAGACTTATGCAAATAAGATTAGGAGAGGGGTTATTGAGGCTGTGTATGCGGCTAAATCAGGACATCCGGGTGGTTCATTATCAATAGCGGAAATACTTGCAGTTCTTTATTTTAACCAGATGAATATTGATGAGAATAATCCAAAGGCTAGGGAAAGAGATAGGTTAGTGCTTTCTAAAGGGCATACATCACCTGCTTTATATAGTGCTTTGGCTTTAAGGGGGTTTTTTAGTACAAAGGAGTTAACGGAGTTTAGAAATATAAATAGTAATTTACAAGGGCATCCTGATATGAATAAAATTCCAGGGGTTGATGCTTCTACTGGTTCACTAGGACAAGGGCTTTCAATAGCAAATGGAATGGCTTTGGGTTCAAAAATGGATAGTGAGGGAGTAAGAGTTTATTGCATTTGTGGAGATGGAGAAATTCAAGAGGGGCAAATTTGGGAAGCTGCAATGGCATCAAGCCATTATAAGCTAGATAATTTATGTGTTATTATAGATAATAATAATTTACAAATTGATGGTAAAGTAAGTGATGTTATGAACATTTATCCAATAGATGAAAAGTTCAAGAGTTTTGGATTTGAAACTATAAATGTTGATGGTCATAATATAAAAGAACTAATAGAGGCATTTGAACTTGCAAAGAAGATAAAAGGCAAACCAACAGCAATTATAGCAAATACAATAAAAGGCAAGGGTGTTTCTTTTATGGAAAATGAAGCTGGCTGGCATGGAAAGGCACCAAATGAAGAACAATATAAGCAAGCAATTAAAGAATTAGGAGGTGTTTTGTAATGGATGAAAATAAAAAAATAGCAACAAGGCAAAGTTATGGTGAAAAATTAGCTGAGCTAGGAGAAAAAAATGAGAACATAGTAGTGTTTGATTGTGATTTATCAGGTGCTACTAAAACAAATATATTTGCCAAAAAGTTTCCAGAAAGATTTTTTGATATGGGAATTGCTGAGCAGAATATGATGAGCACAGCAGCAGGAATATCAACTTTTGGAAAGATTCCTTATGTAAGCACATTTGCAATGTTTGCAACGGGAAGAGCTTATGATCAAGTTAGAAATAGCATTTGTTATCCAAAATTAAATGTTAAAATATGTGCAACACATAGCGGAATTACAGTAGGTGAAGATGGTGCAACACATCAAATGCTAGAAGATTTAGGTATGATGAGAGGTTTACCTAATATGACAGTATTATGTACTTCTGATGATATAGAAACTCGCTGGGCAGTGGAGGAAATATCAAAAATTAATGGACCAGTTTATTTAAGACTTTGCAGATTAGATACACCAGTTATATATAATGAAAATCAAAAATTTGAAATTGGAAAAGCTGTTCAAATAGGAACAGGAGAAGACGCTACAGTATTTGCAACAGGTGTGGTGGTTGCAGAAGCAATTAAGGCAAAAGAAAGTTTAGAAAAGCAAGGTATACATATTAGAGTTGTAGATGTTCACACAATTAAACCAATAGATGAGGAAACAATTATTAAATGTGCAAAGGAAACAAAAAAATTAATTTCAATAGAAGATCATAATGTAATAAATGGACTTGGAACAGCAATTTCAGATGTTCTAACAGAAAAGTACCCATCTAAATTAATAAAAATGGGAATAAAAGATGAGTTCCGGAAAATCTGGAAAAGCAACAGAATTATTGGAATATTATGGTTTAACAGAAAAATACATAATAAAACAAGTTCTAGGTGAATAATCTAAATATTACAATTATATGACATTTTTCAAAAAAAGCACTTTTTTTATTGCAATTTTAATGATTTATTATTATAATAAAAGAGTAAAATAACATTTAAAATGAGGGAAAAAAATGATTGAATTTAAGAATGTATCAAAAACATACAGTACCGGTACAGAAGCTGTACACGAGGCTAGTTTTAACATAGATAAAGGAGATTTTGCGTTCCTTGTTGGACAATCAGGTTCAGGTAAATCAACACTTATAAAGCTAATATTAAAAGAAGAAGAACCAACAAGTGGAACAATAATAATTAATGGAAAGGACACTACTTTCTTAAAACCAAAAAGAATACCATACTTAAGAAGAAGCATGGGAGTTGTGTTCCAAGACTTTAGACTTTTACCAGATAAAACTGTTTATGATAATGTTGCATTTGCAATGAATATAGTAAAAGCAACACCAAAGCATATAAGAAGACAAGTTCCAATGGTATTATCATTAGTAGGATTAAGCGGAAAAGCTAAGGCATATCCAGATGAACTATCAGGAGGAGAACAACAGAGAGTAGCTTTAGCAAGAGCACTTGTTAATAATCCATCTATGATAATTGCTGACGAGCCTACTGGAAACCTAGATCCAGAAACGGCATGGGATATTATGACTCTTTTAAATGAAATTAACTTAAGAGGAACAACTGTAGTAATTGCAACACATGCAAAAGATATTGTAGACAAAATGAAAAAGAGAGTTATTGAAATAGAAAAAGGCATTATTGTAAGAGATGATAGAAAAGGTGGTTATAGTAAGTGAAGTATAATGTAATAGGATATTTTTTAAGTGAAGGATTTAAAAATGTATTTAAAAATAAAAAATCAACTATTTCATGTTTAGGTGTAATGTGCGTTACAATGCTTATGTTTGGACTATTCTTTGCAATAGGTAGAAACATAACAAATATGGTAGAAAATGTTGAAGATTCACAGGCGATAAGAGTTTTCTTCTATAATGACGCAACAGAAGAAGAAATAGTTGCACTAAAAGACCAAATAACAAAAATAGATGGAGTTGCGAAAGCTGAACGTAAAACAAAGGAAGACGCATTTAATGAAGCAAAGCAAATATTAGATGATGATTATACATCATACATGGAAGGAATGGAACCAGATTATTTTGATGATTCTTATGTAATTACTTTAAAGAGTTTAGACTTAAACGAAAGTGTTCAAAAAGAACTTACAAAACTTCCACACTTTAAGAAAATAGCAAGTAGCAATCAAACAATAAGCACATTATCAGTGCTTGGAAAGTGGATTAGAATTGTTACAGGAATATTGCTTATTATATTAATTTTAATATCAATATTTATTATTGCAAATACAATAAAGCTAACAGTACACGCAAGAAGAAAAGAAATTTCAATAATGAAATATGTTGGTGCAACAAATAGCTTTATAAGAGCTCCTTTTATGATAGAAGGTATAATAATAGGAATCATATCAAGTGCAATTTCACTTGGACTTGTTGGAGCAATATACAACTGGTGTGCAATAAAGGTTGCACAATCAGAAACAATACAGCTAATAGGTGTAAATATGTTGCAATTTAATCAATTATTTTCAAGCATATTAATAGTATATATTATTTTAGGCGTAGGAATAGGAATTATAGGTAGTAGAATATCAATGAGAAAATATTTAGACGTTTAATAATAAGAAAGGAGTAATAGTGAAAAAGAAAATATGCCTTGCTGTGATTACAGCTTTGCTTATAATAAGTGGATGTTATAAAACAGTTCAAGCTATTACTTCGAGCGAACTGGAACAAAGAAGAATTGAGCTTAGAGAAGAAATAAATAAAGCAGGTAAAAATTTAGAAAATATAAATGTTCAATTAACAGAAAATTTAGAGGCAATTAACAATTTGGACGAACAAATTGGTGAATATGAATCACAAATAGAAAGTGTATCAAACAATATAAACCAAGTAGAAAAGCAGATAAGAGAAACAGAAACCTCTTTGAAAACAATACAAAAAAGATATAATCACCAAAATGAATTATTGAAAAAAAGAATAGTATACATGTATGAAGCTGGAGAAACAAAGTATTTAGATGTACTATTAAATTCAAAAAGTATAGTTGATTTTATTACTAGATATTACTTGATACAAGAAATTGCTCAATATGACAGAGATTTTCTAAATGATATAAAAAAAGAAAAAGATGAAATAGAAAAAATAGAGGAAAGCCTAAAAACAAGCAAGGAAACACTAAAAGAAATAAAGGCAGAACAGAAAAAACTTGCAATTTCATTAGAAAATGCTAAGGTTGTAAAAAGTGGCTATGTAAACAACTTAAATGAAGAAGAAATAAAAATTCAAGAAGAAATTAGTATTTATCAAAAAGAATTAGACTTAATAGAACTAGATGTATTAATGGCAGCACTTGAAAGTAATGGTTCACAATATGTTGGAGGAACATTTGCATGGCCTGCACCAGGATATTACACAATTACATCTCCTTATGGAATGAGACTACATCCAGTAATAAAAAGCTATAGAAATCATAGTGGAATGGATATAGGAGCACCAATGGGAAGCTATGCAATAGCTGCAAATGATGGAGTTGTTACAAAATCTATGTACTCAAACTCTTATGGAAACATGATTATGATTGACCATGGAGGAGGAGTAACAACATTATATGCTCATGGTTCAGAACTTATTGCAAGAGTAGGAGATAAGGTTAAAAGAGGAGACGCCATCATGAAAGTAGGTTCAACTGGTTGGTCAACTGGTCCACACTTGCATTTTGAAATAAGAATTAATGGACAAACAATAGACCCATATCCGTATGTAACATCAAATGGAAACACATAAAAACTAATTAAATGTTAAAGGAAGGTTATATTTATGTTAAAAAAATTAGTTAAAAGTATTGTGATAATTATGATAATTTTTGTGCTGATAATATCAGGAAATGTTATGATAGCACTAGCTACAACTCAATCAGACTTAGATGCAATTAAAAGTAAAATTGATGATACTAAAAACAGAATTGAAGATGTGGATGCTAAATTATCATCTACTATGGAACAAATAAGAAAGTTAAATGCAGACATAGCTGAATATGAAAATTCAATAGCAGATTTAGATACAAAAATAGATGATGTAAATGCTCAAATTGCTGAAACAGAAGAAAACTTAAAAAAGGCTGAGGAAGAATACCAAAACCAAGATGCTTTGTTAAAGAAAAGATTAGTAGCAATGTATGAAGCTGGAGAAACTACATATTTAGATGTTTTATTGTCATCAACAAGTGTTTCAGACTTTATAAGTAGATATTACATAGTAACAGAAATTGCGGAAGGCGATAGAAACTTATTAGATAAAATGGAAAAAAATAAGGCAAGCATAGAAGAAGCAAAATCATTACTAGAAACTAGTAAGGAACAAATAGAAATTTTAAGAAAAAACAAGGTAGATACAGCAAATTCACTAAAAAATTCAAAATCAGCAAAACAAAGCTATATTGACCAATTAACAGAAGAAGAAAAATCCTTAAATGATGATTTAGAGCAATTTGAACAAGACAAGAAAAAAATTCAAGCAGAACTTGAAAGAATTGCAAGAGAAAACAATGGTGGCAAGGATGTTGTTGCAGGAGATCCAAGCAGTGCAGGATACATATTCCCAGTTGAGGGATTAAATATATACAATATTAACAGGAGATATTATCCTTCATACCCAGGCCATACAGGAGTTGACATAAATATTAATGTTAGAAATAAAAGAGTAATAGCTGCAAAAGCTGGAACTGTAGTTATTTCAGCTGCACAAAGAAGAGCAGATGGTTCATACAGAAGCTATGGTGAATATGTTGTAATAAACCATCATGATGGAACAATGACACTTTATGGACACATGTCTCCAGATTCAAGAGCTGTTTCTAAAGGAGATGAGGTTGTACAAGGACAAGTTCTTGGAATAGTTGGTACAACTGGAAATTCAACAGGATTACACTTACACTTTGAGGTAAGAGTAAATGGTAGATGTGTAAACCCATTACCATACCTACAATAATAATGTTAAAAGTTTTGAATATAATATTAACAAATGAAAATAAAGGCGAGCCCTTAGCTCGCCTGATTTGGGATTAAAAGGAAGGATAGATTTTAATTATGGAAAACAATCAAAAGAATAGAATTTATAAGGTTACAATGTTAGTAATTCTAACAGCAATAATTACTTTTATGGTAACTTCAATTGGAATGTATAATTACTTTTCAAATTTAACATTATCACAAGATACTGATGCAATAAGCAATAAAATAGAAAAAGTAAAAAGAAAACTAGAAGAATATTATATAGGCGACTTTGATACAAATAAAATGATTGAAACAGCAGTAAAGGGATATGTAGAAGGTGTAGGAGATGAATATACTGAGTACTTAACACTAGATGAATATGATGATTTACTAATTAGTGTTACAGGAGACTATGTAGGAATTGGAATATACATGTATCAAAATAATGATGGAAATATTGTAGTTTTATCACCAATGGAAAATTCACCAGCAGAAGAAGCTGGACTAGAAGCAGGAGACATAATTGTATCAATAAATGGTGAAAAATGCACTGAAATGGACTTAAATATTGCCGCATCAAAAATTAAAGGAGAAAAAGGTTCAACAGTAGAACTAGAAATTATAAGAAATAATGAAACTATTAAAAAAACAGTAGAAAGAAGAAATGTTGAAATAAAAGACAGCACCTCAAGAGTAATAGATGGAAACATTGGCTACATTGGTCTTTCAACTTTTGATGAAGGATGTGCTAAAAATATTGAAAGCTATTTAGAAGAATTTAAAGGACAAAACATTAATTCTGTAATTATAGACTTAAGAAACAATACAGGAGGTATTGTAACAGAAGCAATAGACTTTGCAGAACTATTTGTAAAAAAAGGCGATGTAATAATGCGTTCATATAATAAAACAGATAAAGAGACTGTATATAAATCATCTAGCAAAAAAACAGTTGATATGAAAGTAGTTTTATTAGTTAATGAATATTCTGCTAGTGCAACAGAAATTGTAACAGCGGCTTTAAAGGATAATAACATTGCAACAGTTGTAGGAACAAGGACCTATGGAAAAGGTGTAATGCAAGAAGTTTTACCAATGTTTAATGGAGCATCTGCATTAAAAGTAACAGTTGAAGAATTCAAAACACCAAATGGAGACAAAATTAATAAAGTTGGAATAACTCCAGATATAGAAGTTGAAGACAATTTAGAAACAGATGAAGATGAACAATTACAAAAAGCAGTAGAAATATTAAAATAAATTTTGATATGCAGAGGGTAGAAAAATGGATTTAGAAAAAAAGAAAAAGATAAGATTTCATACAATGGCAGTAATATTAATAATTATATTTTGTGCAGCAATAACACCAGTAACATTACAAAATGATACATTCTACACAATAAAAATAGGTGAATATATATTAGAAAATGGTATAACAATGCAAGAACCTTTTGCGTGGCATGAAAACTTGGAATATACTTTTCCACATTGGGCTTATGATGTTTTAACATACCTAGTATATAGCATTGGAGGAATGACAGGTGTATATGTAGCAACCATTGTTTTAGCTTCAATTTTGGGAATTTCAATATATTTTGTAAGTAATAAATTAGTAAAAAACAAATTAATAGCATTTATACTTACAATTTCAACATTGTATTTATTAAAGCCATACATCTGTGCAAGAGCACAACTTGTAACATTTATACTATTTATATTTACAATATACTTTATAGAGAAATTCTTAGAAACTAAGAAAATAAGATATGCAATAGGATTAATTATAATACCATTTTTAATAGCAAATTTACATTTAGCAACATTTTACTTCTACTTTATATTATATTTACCATATATAGCAGAATATGTTTGCTTTGTACTTGCATATAGTGCAGTAATAATAAGTGGCTCAGTAGTTGAAAATATTAAAAAGAAAATAGCAAAACAAGGAGAAACAGAGGAACTACGTGCAAAGCTAGAAAAGGCAGAAGCTAAGTATAACAGATTAAAGAAAAAACAAGATAATAGAATTGAAAATCCATATAAGATAAGAATGAAATACAGTGCAAATATAAAATGGTTACTTGTAATATTTGTAATAACATTATTGACTGGCTTTTTAACACCACTTGGAACTACACCATATACCTATTTAATTAAAACAATGCAAGGTATAAGCACAAAAAATATTAGTGAACATTTACCAACTGTATTAGCCCAAAGCAAAGAATTGTTAGTGGTTTTAGTAATATATTTATGTGCATTAACTTTTACAAAGGTTAAAATTAGGCTTTCAGATTTATTTATGCTAGCAGGATTAACTTTACTTGCACTTTTTACAAGGAGACAAGCTTCTATGCTATTCTTAATAGGAGCAGTAATTTTAGGAAGAGTAGTAAAGGATATAGCTTGCATTTACTGTGAGAATTTCTTACAAAAGTTTGAGGATAAAGCTTCTAGCATTTTAGGAATAACAGTAATTTCAGCTTTAGTGATTATCTTTTCAATATTCCAATATAAACCAAAAATTAATAGTAAATATGTAGATGAAAATTCATATCCTGTACAAGCAGCAGACTGGATAAATGAAAACTTAGATGTATCTAAAATGAAATTATATAATGAATATAATTTTGGTAGTTATTTAATATACAAGAATATACCAGTATTTGTAGATTCAAGATGCGATTTATATATGCCAGAGTTTAATGAAAATGTTTTTGTATTTTCAGACTTCCTAAATATATCTAGCATGAACTTTAAAAATGTAGAAGAAAAAATTGAAAAATACGGATTTACCCATTTTATCACCTCATCAGGTTCAAGATTTAAGTTATATTTAGATGATCATCCAGAAAAATACAAGGCAATATATCCAACAGGTGATATAGTAGACAAAAACTTTACAATATATGAAAGGATAAAATAATATGAAAAAGTACATTCCAAATATTATATTAATTATATTATTAGTAGCAGTAGACCAATTAATTAAGGTATTAATACTAGGCTCAATAGGAGCGTCTGGAGAAAGTATAACAATAATCCCTAGAGTGCTACAGCTAAGCTATGTTGAAAACGCAGGTGGAGCATGGGGAATATTTAGCGAAAGAATATATTTGATAGGTATTGATTTAATGATAATAATTGCTATATTGAAATTATTATTAGACAAAAAATATGAGTTTGATAAAAAAGCAATATTAGGAATGACCTTAATACTAGCAGGAGGAATAGGAAATCTAATGGATAGAATTATAAGAGGGTTTGTAATAGATTATTTTGATATTACACCAATATTTGATTATCCTGTATTTAACTTTGCTGATATTTGTATAGTTGTGGGAGTTATATTATTATTTATTATTATAATAGTAAACACCGTAAAAAGTCAGGAGAAGAGTATAGATGAAAAAGTATAATGTAACTTATGCAGATAGATTAGATAAATATGTTAGCAATTTAGAAAGCGATCTATCACGAGAAGCAATACAAAGAATGATTAAAGCGGGAAATATTCTTGTAAATGGCAAAAAAGAAAAACCATCCTTCAAAGTATCAAATGGTGATACTCTAACCATAGAGCCTGAAGAAGTAAAAGAAATAGACTTAAAGCCACAAGAAATGCCATTAGATATAATATATGAAGATGATGATATACTTATAATAAACAAAGAAAAAGGTGTAGTAGTTCATCCAGGTAATGGAAATCCAGATGGAACACTAGCCAATGCAGTAATGGCAAAATGTAAAGATAGCTTATCTGGAATTGGTGGTAAAATAAGACCAGGTATAGTTCATAGAATAGATAAAGATACATCGGGCTTGATAATAATAGCTAAAAATGATTTAGCACACATAAATTTGAGTCGGACAAATACAAAACAGAAAAGTTAAAAAAACATATATAGCGTTAGTAAGAGGAACTGTTAAAGAAAATGAGGCTACAATTAATATGCCAATAGGCAGAAGTTTAAAAGATAGAAAAAAAATGGCAGTTAGCAAAACAGGAAAGGAAGCTATAACACATTTTAAAGTATTAAAAAGATTTAAACGGATTTACTCTACTAGAAGTAAACATTGAAACAGGAAGAACTCACCAAATTAGGGTACATCTAGCAGAAATTGGGTATCCAATAGTTGGAGATACTGTATATTCTAATGGTAAAAATCCATTTAATGTTACAGGGCAAATGCTTCATGCAGCAAAGCTTACATTTAAACATCCAAAAACAGAGCAAGAAGTAACATTTGAAGCTCCATTACCACAATACTTTAAGGAAATATTAGATAAATTGGAAAGTGAAATATAATTTGAAAGGACAATAAAATGGAAGAACGCTTACAAAAATATTTAGCTCAAGCAGGAGTTGCCTCAAGGCGTAAATGTGAAGAATATATTGAGCAAGGAAGAGTAAAGGTTAATGGTAAAACTATTACAGAATTAGGCACTAAAGTAAACCCAGAAACAGATAAGGTTGAATTTGATAATAAATTAATTTCAAAGCAAAATGAAGAATATACATATATATTACTAAATAAGCCAATAGACTATGTAACAACAGTAAAAGACCAGTTTAATAGAAATACAGTATTAGACTTAGTAAAAGTAAATAAAAGATTAGTTCCAGTTGGAAGGCTAGATATGTTTACTTCAGGAGCTTTGATATTAACAGATGATGGAGACTTTGTATACAAAATTACACATCCAAAACATGAAATAACTAAAACATATACAGTAACATTAAAAGGAATTGTAACAAAAGAAGATGTTAAAAAGCTAGAAAATGGTGTAAACATTGGAGACTTTACAACAAGTAAGGCAAGAGTTAAAATACTAAAAACTGATGAAGAAACAAACAAATCAAGGCTAGAAATAACAATACATGAGGGAAAAAATAGACAAATAAGAAGAATGTGTGAAGCAATAGATAAAAAAGTATTAGCTTTGCACAGAAGCAAAATTGGAAACATTGGAGTTAAAGATTTAAAAATTGGAACTTGGCGTTACCTAAAGAAAAGTGAAGTTGACGAATTGCTTGGAAGTTGATATAATAGGAATATAGTATAAATCTAGGAGGCTTTTTATGGTATCAGATGAAGAAATAAAAACAAACATATCTCCATTTGCAATGAGAGAGGGAGAAATTAAAACATTTGATGGAAAAGATGGGTATGTTTCTATAAACCAAATAATAAATAAGATAAATATTGGCCATATAACTGATATACATTTTAAAATATTAGAATTAGTAAACGAATTTGAATTTATAACATCAAGACAAATATATCAAATACTAGAGGTAAGAGGAATTGATGTAAAATCTCAAGATAAATTAAATAATAAATTAGAGCAATTAATTAAAATGAAAATACTTACAAGATACTATTTTACAGCAGAAGATGGAAAAGGAATTTATAGAATATATAGCTTAGAAAAAATGGGTAAGTATTTATTAAATTCAAGAGGTGTAGAGTGTAAATGGCAACCAACAGATAATACAAAACCAGTAAGTATGATAAAAAAGAGATTAGCAGGAAATCAAGTAATTATCTCATATTTAAGAAAAGTAAAATCATTTGAAAGCTATACGGTTAAACCAGCTTTAAACGGGAAACAAACAGGAAAAACATTCAAATTGCATGCAGCAGTAAAATTAAGCAAAGCAGGAAAGTCAGCAGACTTACTATTTGAAGCAGTAAGAAGAGAAGAGGACTGGGAGAAAAAATTAATTGATAGAATGAAATTACTAAAGGACTTTTATGAAAACTTTGTACAATTTGATTCAGGATATGAAACAAAACCAGTATTAGTTCTTTTATGTGAAGATGATAAGCATACAATAGAAGCATTTAAGGTAATTGTTCAAAATAAACTAGAAATATCAAATACAAAAATATACTTCACAACTGATTTAAAACAAAATAATACAAGCCTAGAAAAATCATTAACAGAATTTGTTTTAGATAAAGAAACAGGAAAGTACAAAATACAAGAATTAGATTTAAAAGTTCTAGAGTAAAAAAGAAAGAGACGAATCATAAAATTCGTCTCTATATTTTATTGTTTTTTATTATTGTTATTTAAGTTAAAGCTTACAGCATCCTCATTATTGAATAGGTAGCTTGAATCGCTTATATCTGTTTGAACTGGGTCAGTCTCTGCATCATCAAAATCTATATTATCAGGATTAAACTTTGGCTTTCTAGGTTTCTTTGTTTCTTCATGCCTTGCACCACCATTATTAAACTTATCAAAATTATATTTTTTAACCTTATGAGGTTCTTTGTATTTTGATTCTACAAAGTCAACAGTTGCAAAGTTTACCACATTTTTACCTTTCTTATCCTTTGTTTTGTAAATACAAGACTTAAACTTCAAACCTTGTATTTTGGCAACTTTCATGTGGTCAACCCATTCCCAATTAATACCATCAATTTTGCTTGCATCATAACTGTTAGGTGCCTTCCATTCACGTCTTTTTCCAAATTCTTGCTCCCACCATTGATATTCTGCTGGAGTACAGTTACCAAAAGAAACTTTTGTTGAGCAGTTTGAAAGTAGTGAGTTCATAAGAGGACTACCAACTCCGCCTAGGCTTCCTAAATTAGGAATTGCAAATATAGTACCAACTTTGAATTTTCTAAATACTGTAAATATATCTGTAAATAAAGGAACAGAATATTTATCAAATTCATCTACATATAAGAAATATGGTGTTCTTGATTTTTCATTTCCAGGACGTCCTTCTGTTGCACACATAAGTAATGTTAGGAAGAAACGACCAAATCCAGCATGAGGTACGCCACCAATATCAGCAGGTCTTGTACACATTAAAATTACTTCACCGTTTTCAAGTGCCTTATTAAGGTTTAGGTTATTACGTCTTCTACAAATAATATCTCTTACACATCCAGCTCTTAGCAATTCCTCAAGTTGAGCTGTTGCAAAGTGTACATATCTTTGCATATCTTTACGACCAGTAGCATTTTTGTAAAAATGTTGTTCAAAATATGCAATTTGGAATTCATATTGTTTTGCTAATTCTGGATCAGTTTTTAAATCTTCACATAATTCTTCAACTAAATCAAAGTCTGTTAGGCAATGTAAAACGTCCTCTAATGTTGGTAAATCACCATTATGGCGTTTAGGATACATTACACCTAAAAATACACATATATTTTGAATAGCTTGGTAAGCTAAATCTTTCATATATACTAGTTCTGCTGTTGCGCTTGAAGCTTCATATAAGCTTTGAATAACAAGCGAAATCATTAAACCAGCAAGTGAAGGAGTAGGTAGTGTAAATGGATTTAAACCAGGAGAATTTGAATCTAATGGATCAATAAGATGTACTGGTATTCCAAAATTCTTAGCTATATCTACCATTCTATAAGTTTGTTCTTGGTCAGGTGTAAGTGAAGCTAAACCTAGGTTTTTGTAAGTAATTGTTCCATCAGGCATTACACCATATATTAATTTTTTCATATATTCTTTGTATGCTTTTTCTTTACCCTCAACAGGTGTAAGCATATTTAATACGAAATGTTCATTTAGGTAATCTTTATCATAAGGACAATTTAAAGTAGCTAAACCATTCTTTAATGCATCATATCCAAGTTCTTTAGAAGTCTCACGTAAAAAGTATTTTTTCTCTATATCTCTTGCCATCATTGGTTCCATAACCAATGCGGATTTTCCAGTACCAGAAGGTCCAACAATTAAAGTTGTTTCAAATCTTCTCTTTTCTAATATTTTAACTGGTTTACCTGTTCCCCTATCATTACATATAGCAATTTCAAAACTATATGGTCCAGTACTTTCAGGAGCACTTGTTATATCTATACCTGGAAAATCAAGAATAGATTCTTTGTAAGAGCTAGGGAAAATTGGATCATTAATTATTTTATATAACCAGAAAAATAATTTGTAAAATGTAACTATAATAATGTAAATTGGCACCACTGAAAAAGCTCTTTTAGTTGCTTTTCCAAATGTTGATAGAAAATCGTTTGCATTTGGTACTGTAAATACTCCAATCCAAGATAATCTATTAATCCATTGGATAAACATTGAAACTACAACAATGTAAAATGCAACCCAAAATGCGTAAAAAAATGATAATTTTACCTTATCTGATTTTGCAAATTTTGAAGGATACGAAAATGCAAATGCAAAAACAGGACAAGCTATAGCTAATGTGTAGGTAATTGGTCCCCAATAATTAACAGAAACTCCAGTAAAACATATCATTATAATTTCAACAATTCTATCTACTAATATGTAGGCTGTTAATAAAGTAAAAATATATGTAAAAAATGTGTTTCTATCAGTTTTTAAAACACCTAAAAATTTATCGAATAATTTCACAATAATTCCTCCAATAAAACTCAAGTTTATACATATATATTATCCTATAAAATAAAAAAAAAAACAAGTCTTTTTAGTAATTTTATTACAAAAATTCCCATAAACTTTAATAACTTAAATGAAAGTGGAGGGAAAGACTTGAAAAAAAATAAGCAAAATTTTATGCAAGGTGTAATTGTTTTAATGGTGTCACAATTTATTATAAAAATAGTTGGATTAATATATAAAATATACCTTACAAATAAATCAGGATTTGGTGATGCAGGAAATGCTATATATTCGGCAGGATTTCAGGTTTACACATTGTTTTTAGCAATAACCTCTATTGGAGTTCCAAGTGCAATATCACGGTTTAATATCAAGCAGAGTTGCAATAGGAGACAATAAAGGAGCATATAAAATATTCAAAATTGCGATATCTATATTTGGAATAATAGGATTTATGGGAACATCAATATTATTTTGCTATGCAAAAAGAATTGCTGATACATATTTAGGCATACCAGAGGCTGAAATGACAATAATTGCACTATCACCTTCAATATTTATAGTTTCAATTACTTCAGTACTTAGAGGATACTTTAATGGAAGAGAAAAAATTTCTGTAACAGCAAATTCTCAAACTATAGAGCAAATACTAAAAACAGCGTTAACTATATTAATGGTAGAATTTATTTCAAGAATTTCTAATCAAAATACTGTTGTAATGGTTGCTGGAGCTGCAATAACTGCGACTATTGCAAGCAGTTTTAGTTTAATATATTTATATATTTTTTACATTAATAATAAGAAAGAAATATGGAAAGATGTTATAACATCAACTACACAACCAAAAGAAAGTGCAGGTAAAATAATAAGAAACATATTATACATAACTATTCCAATAGCTATAACTTCGCTAATATCTGCTGCAAATAAAACAATAGATGCTTTCACAGTAGTTAATATAATGAGTGAGTTTATGGAAGCAGAAGACGCAAAGCTACAGTATGGTATTTTAACAGGAAAAGTTGAAGGATTAGTTGTATTACCATATTCTTTTAATATAGCATTTGCAATAACATTAATACCAGCTATAGCAGCATCACAAGCTACTGGTGAGATGGAGAAAGCAAAAAAGAGAATAAAATTTTCAATACTTGCAACAATACTAATATCTCTTCCATGTACAGCTGTATTGTTTGTTTTTGCAGAGCCAATATTAAAATTATTATTTCCTAATGCATATTTAGGCAAAACAATGCTAAAATTGTGTTCATTAAGTATAGTTTTTGTAGCAATAACACAAACTATAGGTGGAATATTGCAAGGGTTAAAAAGGGTAAAGGAGCCTGCTATTGCAGCCGGGATAGGTGCATTGGTAAAATTAGTTTTGAACCTTATATTAGTACCAATAAAAGAACTAAATATAAATGGTGCAATAATATCTACAATAATTAGCCATATAGTTATATTCATAATAAGTTTTTATTATTTGCAGAAAAACTTAAAAATACATTTTAATATAGTAAAATTTGTAATAAAACCATTACTTGGAACGGCTTTTATGATAATATCTGCTTATGTTTTTTACAATTATTTTAAAAATTCTATGTTTCAAAATTCAAATTTAATCTTTGCTTTAATAATTGGAACTTTTGTTTATGGAATGTCTATAATATGCTTGAAAATACTGTCACCAGAGGAATTCAATATGTTGCCTTATGGAAATAAAATACTTAAAAAAAGAAGCGAAAGTCTTAAGAAAACATGAGAAAATAAAGAAAAATAAAAAATCATGAGAAAAAAAAGAAGGATTTTAGCCAAATATGGCGAAATAACTAAATAGTAGATATAGTTATATATCAAATACAAACTTTATAGGAGGTAGTTTTAAATGAACAAAGCTGAATTAATCGCAGCAATAGCTGCAAAAACAGGAGACAC
>ERZ827168.716-NODE-716-length-51563-cov-8.673954_pt1 | contig 51563 bp, 43 predicted proteins | sample MGYA00519868_ERZ827168 | MGnify/ENA primary metagenome ERZ827168 (study PRJEB31778, sample SAMEA3449271) | human gut metagenome | biome: human gut; feature: human-associated habitat; material: faeces | place: United Kingdom | collected 2010/2012 ...
GTTCACCCGATCATTCACCTTTTCGTTCACCCCTGCTATTTTCAACTTCCAATCGGTCACCCTCCCTGTCAGATACAGCTGCGATTTTCGGCTGAAAAGCTCGAGGTCGTTCTCGGGGTCGTTTTCGGGGTTCATCTCGGAGTCGTCTGCTGATTCGCCCCCTGCAAATTCTTCATATAATAAAAAAGACCTGATTCCTTCATAGAACCAAGTCCTGTAAAAAATATTTTTTTCAAATGAAAACGCGCTTGTCCGTTTTTTAGCTGCTTATCTTTGCAACAAACTCCTGCTCAAATTCTTCTTTGGTGTATGTAGCCACTTCTTTGAAACAGTAGCCTTTGAACTTGTCCAAGCCAAATCCAATTTTTCTATCTTTGGCAAGTTTGAAAATGCTTTTACTGATTTCCTCTCTTGCCGGTGAGTCCTGCATCGTTGTTTTCGGGTTTATGTTTTCATTATCCGAATTTTTCACTCCATTATACACAAGAATGTAGTTCAAATGTTCCCTCGTGTAGCTTATGTTTTCATCAATGATATCCATCAGAATCAGCAGGCTGTCATAAATTTTCTCTTTCAGCTCCGGTCCTTTTCCTTTTTCCATATATCCGTTCTTGAACTCAATAAAAGTATCGATGTTTCCTTGCTGGATATATAGAGCATCATTTGATTTTGGGTGTTTTGTTAATCCTTTTTCTCTTGCATAGGCTTCTTTTACTTTATCGAAATTGATAACACCGATTTGAGATTCTGTCATATATTCGACGCGGCCTCCATTTTCATCTTTGGACGCACGCTTTAATGTTACGACATGTTTTAGAATCGGATGCTCCCCTATATTAATCATTTTCATACCTCACATTTTCTAAATCCTGAAACGGTTTTGCAAGTAATTTATAGATGGTTTCGGTAGAATCGCTTACATCGTCGATGACTGCCATATCCCCTTCTAACTGTGCAAGATAATATTTGCATTTGTCTGCAATTTCGTATTTTGCGGCATAAACTTCAATGGCCTGCAGGAAATATGGGCTGTGCGTATTCAAAAGGATATGCATATTGAACTCTTTCTGAATGAGCACAATCAGCTCCGCAAAGAGCAGCTGCCATTGTGGGTGCAAGTGGATTTCCGGTTCATCCAAGATAATCGTACCATTTTCTTCAAGAGTACCATTCATCAACAAGGTTTTCAAAATGACAAAAGTTTTCAGACCTGTTGAGATATTCTTAACATCTAAGACTTTGTCTGTTCCTTTCTTTTGATATCCTAAGCCGTTCCTTTTCATCGGAATCATCTGTCCATCACAAACAGAATCTATTTTTTCATAGATCTTCTCCAGTTTCCGATTGATCAATATTTCATCAATCGCTGTGTTCTCTTTTTTGCTATCAAAAAGCTTCTCTCGAGCATCGCTTCTATGGCTTATATTTATACTGCTTTTAAGCAATGCAGAAAATCCTATAGATTGTGCAAGCAACCCTGCCTCGTCTAATATAAATGGATCGTCCAAATATACAGCTTCTGTTTGCAAACTGATTGGTGTCTGAACCTCCTTTACAGAGTTCTCTGAAATCACAATTCTTATTTGTTTTTTTCGAATATCCAAAGAAATGTTCCCGGCTTCATCATTATAAACATTGTTGATTTGTCGATTAAATTCTGAGTTCAGCTTGTTTTTTAAAACGGTTTTCAAGATTACATCATCCGACACCTCAAGAATTTCTTTTACCTTACAAATAAAGTCTTTGACTTCTTTTCCTTCAATAATGCTTTCTTCCGGTTTATCGTTTTTCCATAAAAAGCGAGAGAGGGTTTCCTTTATGCACACTTCCTGCCCTTTTTGTTCGTAATAGTCAGCAACAATTCGTTCTGCTACACTCTGTAATGCGGAGCCCTCTAAATCAATAAATCTCCGGTTAATCTGTATGGTCAGTCTCTCGATGTGGTTTGTTATCGTCTTAACTCTTTCCTCTCTGATTTGATTTTCCACATGATAGAGGCTGTTAAAAACACTGTACAAGGCTTTGCCGACAGTACTCTTTCCGGTGTTGTTTTCTCCGGCGATTACTGTGATACCGTTGATTTCCACATCGGCCTTTCTCACTTTCGCTATATTTTCTAATGTCAGTCTCATGGCTTTCCCTCTCCTTATATAAAATCTCAGATCTTTTCAGAGTTCTCCGTTATTCTGCTTCTATCATCGTACTTTTCCCATGGAAATATACGACTGGTCAATAATAAATTATATCAAAAGTTTCCTGTCGTTGCAAGACATCCGGCGGCGTTTCTCTGCATTCCCGTCCTGCTATTTCCAATCTCCCCGATGCGGCAAACACCGGGGAGTCGGTCTTGAGGGAATTTCTCCCCTCAAAATATAATAAATATTAGGAGTGGGCTGTTTGGTTTGCCGATTTCCTTCATATAAATTCCGTTATATGTACTTCCTGCTGTATTTCTTCCGCATAGCTGCCGGTGGTATCAGTCCGATGCTGAGTCTCAGTGCGCGGTCGATGTCACGCATTTCCGTTTCGCTCACGCTGCCAAGATAGCCTTTGAGCCTGCACTTATCGATGGTGCGGATTTGCTCCAGCAGCAGTGTGGAATCCGTATGCAGCATATAGGCAGATATCGGCATATGTACCGGCAAAGCTTTTTTCGTCTGCTTCGCTGTAACGGCTGCTACGATCGTCGTGGGACTGTAGAGATTGCCGATATCGTTCTGAAGTACCAGAACAGGCCGGATGCCGCCCTGTTCACAGCCAATCGCCGGATTCAGATCCGCAAGGTACACATCACCGCGTCTGACGGTTCGAACAGCTTGATTCATCACTTTCACCCCCTGATTTTGTCACTCTGATTTTCTTCTCGATATGTACGTCTATTCTTTGTATCAGCCGCCCTGAAAACACCTCGGCTGCATAGCGCGAAGCATCGTCAAGGCGGCTCTTTCATTCTAAAGTATCTATTTCCAATTTCGGCTGTATTTTCACTCAATCCCCCAATCCGCAGGGCACTTAGCAAGCGAGGCTCGGCCGCGCCTCTCATAGGAATCGCACCTCCCGAGGGTTCTCCACGGGCTGCCCCCATTGCGTGATCCTGCGTCTTACAGGGCTGTGGCTGGACAGAAGTATCATGATCATCCGCTGCTTGTCATCGCCATACCGATGGATGCCAGACCATCGGCAGGATTTTTACTCTTTTCGTTTTTCTTTCTTTGGAAAATTCATACGGAAAATCCTTACGGCTTGCTCCGGGTTAGGAAGCGGCAGCGGCAAAGTACTTGCTAAAGGTTTATGCAGTTTTCAAAGTGCAATGAGAGGCCTTTTTTATCCCCTCATTACTGAAAGCCAAAAATTTTCGAAATTATAAGCAAAAAAATTAAATTTTTTCAAAAAATTTTTTTTGAAGCCCAATTTTATGGACTTTACCGCCGAAAGCAGAAAAAAAGAACCCTGCTCGCTTTGAGTAGGATTCTCGTTGAAATCATTTCTATATTTGTTTTTCTTAAAAATTGCTTGCGGTATAACGAACCGTGACAACATGTACTTCTTTTCGTTCATGCAGCACGCGGTAAACAATCACATAGTTTTTCACAAACAGTTGTCTGTAATCACCGTTCGCATAAATTCCGGTGCGCCGAACAGCCCCGCGATCCGGCAGTTGTTCCAGACTTAATATGGCAGCTTCCAGTTCGTCTGCAAGATTGGCTGCGGCAGTTGGCTCAAGCAGGTTATATGCAATATATGCGTAAATTTCGTCTAAGTCCCGATACGCACGCGCATACAATTTCACAACATAATTATCCAAAATACTTCCTCCGTAAACCGGACAGCGTTTCTCTTGCATCAAGTAAGGTTCCTTCTTCTGCAAATTCTTTTTCTGCCTCACTGATCGCTGCATCGATTCTTGCCGTCTCAATCATTTCCTCGTAAGTTTCAACGCTCATAACCACTAAATCACCATACCCGTTTTTTGTGATAAAGATAGGTTCTCGTTTCGCATGGCATATTTCAGATATTTCCGTGGTTTTTCTCAAATCTGTAATCGGTCTAATTTGTGGCATATCCTTAGCCTCCCTTCATGCATAAAATTATAGCAGAATTATGCACAAAACACAAGCTAAATATACCTATCTCTTTGCACACGCTTCACTGCACCGAGCTGTTTCTCCGGTAAATGCAGGTCGCATCATTCAGAAATGGCTTCATCTGCGGGTTTCGGTCGATCAGTTCAAAGGACTGTCCCGGCCGCATAAATGGTTTGAGGACTTCCGCAAGTTTCGGGAAGAGGTCGAATTTGCTGCCAAAATAGTCAATGACAAAGGTCAGGTGCGGGATCTTTTCGTTATCATTCTGCGCAAGGAGTGCCCACACCGCATTGACGCCAATCTGTCCTTGCAGGAAGCCCCCAACTGCCGAAGTAAGTCCGCTCGGAAGAATATCGACCCTGCGGTAGGTTGTATTTTGCAAATGGTCGTGTTTTTCAACGGTCATGCTCTGCGTCGCCGAGTCATATTCTGCGAGTGCCTTGCGATTCAAGATGATATTCTCGGTAAACGGCTCGATGACAATGCCGCTGATCTCTTCCGGAAGCTCAATTAGGATATTACGCAGCATTGGGAACGGAATTTCTGCAAGCGTCTGCGGGTCAAAATTTCCAATCTGTGATTCTTTAGAAAAGAACGCCGGAATCATCTTCTCTCCCTGACTGCTGATTAAAAGTTCCAAGGTAATATTGCCGCCTCCTTGTTTTTTGCAAGGGATGCATACGAGCCGCCCTGCGAGGCTGCGAAAAAAATTCATTTTCTCTTGTATTTTATTATCCATAGTTTCTCACTTTCTTTTTCGGCTGATCCGGTATCTGCCTTTTATCTGAAATTTTGTTCATCGTTATTTCGGGGCTGCAATTTCTTACTTCTTTTTTATGATCTTTGATTTTGATTTTTCACTTATTACTTTATTTACTTAGCTTATATCTTATTGTTTTTTATAGGAGTCTTTCACTGAAAACAAAGGACTGCAGCCCCATAGTGCGGAAAAAACACCAAAAGACCACAGTCCGTTTTCACTGTGCATACTTGCTTCCGTCTTTGCCTGCGTTTCTCCGACGCAGCATACGGCTGGTATGTTTATGCATGTTTCCTGACTCAGACCTCATCGCCTCGCTTTCCTTCCCAAACCCTGCGGTTCAGTGGATTTAAGAGCAAGGCTCCGTCAATACAGTGGCGGGACCGTGCAGGATTTGCACCTGCTTCCATCTTAGCTTTCTACCCGGCTGCCCGCAAAACACCTGCCGTTAAACCTGTAGGTTTCCCTTTGCAAAGCGCTGAGAAGAAAGAACATAAATCATCTTCTGTATTCTCTTTTTCCAAGAGATATTTTATCATAAAGGCGCTTCGTTCACAAGCCCCAAGCCGCTATTTTTCTGCGTTCATGCGCGTTCCAGCTCTCTGCGTAGCTTCTGCAAAATCCGCTGCAGGCGCTGGCTGACGGCGGCCTGCGTGATGCCATGCCGCCGCGCGAGTTCCGCCTGCGTCGCATGAAAGAAGAAAAGCGCGAGAATGAGATCGCGTTCTTCGTTTGTCAGGCGGTCGATGGCGCGGCGCAGTCTTTGGATCGTGTCCTTTCCCTCGGCAATCGCATCCGGCATCTTCTCGGTTTCTGCAGACAGGATACTGCCCTCAAGGCCTGCTTCAATGCAGTCCTCAAAAGAGAGAATCTGCACCTTTTGTTCCATTTCCATCAGATAGCGCATCCTGCGGCAGATGCGGTAATGCTCCCGGTATGCAGGCTCGTTCACTTCCAAAAGCATTCCTTGAATCAGAATGTATTTGCGATTTTTCGCATCGAAGCCCTCGGTTTCCTCTTTCTTTTCGCAAAATTCCTCATAGCTGAGCTCAATGTACTTTCCGCAGTCCAGCAGAAACACCCTTTTCGGTATGTAATTCATAGCGTTCTCCTTTCCGTTCCAAAACAACAAAGCTGCTTTAGAATGAAAGGAGGCGCGCGAGCGCAGCCGGCGCTGCAAGGGAAAACAGAAAAAAGGCCAAACGAAACCTTAAAACACATCTGCTGCGCTTCCCGGTTCTGCTTGGCCTTCTTTTTGATTCTGCGAATGTCAGCTTATTCAGTTGTCATTTCTTTACGCCAAAAAGCTCACGCTTTTCAGCATTCTCAAAGCTTTCTTCTCTCTCATTGCATTTTTCCACACACTTTTCCTTTTAGGATACAAGCAAAGTTGTCTTATCTCATTCGTGATTGCGTACCTGCTCTACTTCACCGTAATATCCACGCTCGTAAACAGGGTATCGCACTGCTCCATGTCGTTATACAGCTGATACTGATAGTAGACCGTGATGTCCCGCGTGCCTTTTTTGAGTGGGAAAGTTGAGACCGTCACATACTGCGAGATGTCTTTTTTCTTGCCGTTTGCAAGGTAAGCGGTTACTTTCATGCCGGTTTTGCTGAACTTTTCGCCTGCTTGGTAGACTGTCTTTTTCGGCTGCTTCGTCACTTTGATGGAAGTAATCTTGCTGCCGAGCGCCATCATGTGCGCGGAGTCGTTCTTAAAGTAGATCGTTCCGTATTCATCGCAGATCGGGCTGCAGATCGCATACTGCGCCTGTTCCTGCTGCGGCGTGAAAAGCACCGGAGCGCAGGTATAGGTTTTGCCGTCTGCTGCGGTTTCGGTCACGGCATCCACCACTTCGGTCTGTCCCGGTTTGTCCTTCAGGTAGCGGAGCTTGCCCGGCGTCATATTTTCAAAGAAATACACATAGACGTAGCCCTCGCTCTTTTCGTAGGCGGTGGAAATCAGTCCGCTGGTCTGCGGGTAGCCCATGCAGCTTGCCGTATAGGCAATCGTAAAGCTTGCAAGGTCGATGACCGCGATGCGGTGTCCGTTGTATTTATCAAACTGCCCTTTTCCTGATACACCGACATAGGCTCTGCCATTGTAGATGGCAGGAGTTGAGGTACTCATGCCGCCAAGGTCGAGTTCTTTCAGGTCGCTGAGTTTGCCTGTTTTGGAGACTTTGACAGAGTAGAAGCTGCCGCCTTTGCTTGTAAAGTAATAGCGGTCCGTCACCTTATCATAGGAAACATTCGAGCGGATGTCTGCGTTCAGTCCTTCGATGCTGTCAATTTTCTTTCCGGTCTTTGGGGAGAGGGAAAGCAGTCTTGAGGTCTGCGAAGTATAGCCGCCGTCGCCGTCGTCGGTTCCCACTAAGACAAAGTTATCGCTGACATATGCGCCCGCCCAGTAGTAGCCGCCTGCATTCGGGTAGACCCATCTCGCGCTCTTCTTTTCGGTAGTCTTTTTGGTATTGCCGTCCTTTGCGGAGACGCAGGCAAAATTTGCGATACGGGTCTCCGAGTTCCAAAAGCCCGTATACACATAACCCTTGTAATAGGTAATCGGGGAGTTTGGCTGGCCTTTGAGCTTATCCTGATAGACCCAAAGAGACTTGAGCGTTTTCGCGTCGAACGCCTGTATGCGTCCGTTTGCCAGTCCGACAAAGATCTTGCCGTCGCCGTAGGTTGGCGGGATGATGCTGAAATTGGAGCGTTCGACCATCTTGCCGGTAGCCACGACCTTGCCGCTCATGGCATCCATTTTCTTGATCTTTTTGCCCTGATTAAAATACAGGTAGCCATCCACAAGAATCGGCGAGCCGATGGCGCCGTCTCCGTAGCCCTCGCCTGCTTTGGTCGCCCAGTAGAGGGCTGCGTTTTCCGCGCTTGTCGGAAGCTTGTCGGAAACCACGGCGTTATGGCTTTGGTTTCCGCGGAAATTCGTCCAGTTTCGGGTAATGATCTTTGCGGGGTTTGCCGCCGCAAAAGCCGACAGCGTCGCGCTTAAGGTAAAGATAAGGGCAACGCCGAGCGTCAAAAGTTTTCTTTTCATCCGTTTCTTCTCCTTTTGTTTTTTGGTATTCTTTTGAGTCTCCCTGCCTCTTTTCGGTAGGCAAGAAGTGTTTGTTTATCGTCTTCGGTTCCGTCCTGCTCGCCGTAGCGAAGCCTTGCGTAGATTGCATAGCAGGCGGCAAAGGAAGCGGCAGCCGTTTCGCCCCAAAGGGCTTGCATTTCCGAGGTATATGCAGAGAGCGGCTTGTTTTCGCAGGAAAGGCCTTTCCTCTTTAGGACTTTGAGGGATTCCTGCATGAGCGAAAGTACGGCTTTCCGTGGCTCCATACGGCGGTATCTTGCCTTTCGGAACAGATAGAATCCGATCAGTCCTGCGAGCAGGAGCAGCAGAAGTATGCACAGAGCAAGAATCAATATCTTGTCAAACAGGCTTTCGTCCTCGCCCTGCGGGGTTACCGTCTGTTCCGCATCCTGTTTTGGTGAATCGTCCTGCGGATTTGGCTCTTCGTCCTTTGGTTTCTCCTTTTGGGCGTTTACGAGAAGGTCGTCCGCGGGCATTTCTGCTCGCATATCGCTGTCGCTTTCAAACGGAAGCCAGCCGATGCCGTCCTCATAATATTCGCACCATGCGTGGTAGTTCTCCGAAGTCAGGTTAAAGGCGGCTTTTCCGTCTTTTGCGGCATCTTCCGCCATGCTCTTGGTGATAACATAGCCTTCGGCATACCGCGCGGGAATTCCCTGCGCGCGGAAAAGAAGTGCGGCTGCCCCTGCGGCGCTAACGCTTTCGTCCGTCCGCCCATGGTAAGCGGTGTACTCGTCTGGAAGTCCGAGGCTGTTTCGGGTTTCCTTGTTGTCATCCGAAAGCAGAGTGAAAATGACGGATTTTGCGGCGTCGGTTTTGGTCAGCCCTGCGGCTTTGGCCTCACGGTTTACCTGTGCAAGGTCTGCGCTGTCCTGCATCCATGCAGAAAGTATTTCTTTCTGCATATCCGTTAAATCCAGATACTGCTCATAGGCAAAGAGTCGGTAATTGTATTCTTCCTGCGAACTTCCCTTTTCGGAAAGGGCGGTAAGGATCTTTCTGCGGTCTGATGTCTGAATTGCGGCGGTTTCGAGGGTATAGCTTTTTTCGCCGAGAAAACCACTCGCAAGAAATGTGCGGTCGCCCGTTTCTTCTTTCAGCTCTGCGCTGATGGCAGTCGTTTCATAGGGTGTATAGAGATACTGCCTGCTTGCGCCCGTATTGGTAATGCGGAGGGTATTGACCTGCGTACTGCTGATCGCGGCGAGACCGTCCGCCTCACCTTGCGCCGCCTGCTCGCCCGCGTCCGCAAGGGCGGTCTGTGCATAAAAGCCTTTTTCATGGAGCGCGGAAAAAAGTCCGAGCGCTTTGCTTCGTTCTTTACCCGAAAGCGTTTTCCAGCTTCCGCATTCTTCCCTCTCGCCGATATAGCCGCGAAGATAGCTGCTCTGCGGCGTGTCCATCTGCACGGTCAGCTGCGTCTTGTTTTCCGAAAAGCTGCCGTAGCGAAGCAGATATGCGGCATCGGCTGCCTTTTCCTGCAGGGTCTGCATTCCGTCCGCGGAGAAAGCTGCAAAGCCTCCGCTTCCGACTGCCATACAGAGGAAAAGCGCGAGGAAGGCTTTTCCTGCCCTGCGTTTTGCAAAGCAGAGCCAAAAAAGCAGCAGCGCGCCAAGGGCAAGAAAAAGCGGAAATAGGGTAAAGAAAAGACTTTCCTCTTCTACAGGGTATAGTCCTGCAGAGTACAGCTCGTTCAGCCGCCCGGCAGCTCCGTTATACAGCCCCGCTGCGCTGATGGCAGAAAAATATGAAGTTTTACATCTCTTGTATTTCTTCATCGTTGATGATAAGCACATGGGAAAACTCCCACTGCTCTTTCTCCTGTAGATATAGCTCTGCGGCGGAAATGCCAAGGTAAAGCGGCGAGGAAAGAATCGCTCCCGCATGCTCTGTGAGGCTTTCGCGCCCGCTGATTTCGGTAATGGTTAAGTTTTTCGCATCGGAGGCAAGATAGCCGATGTGGTGCTGCACGCCTTTTTCCGCAAGGCTTTCCGAAAGAGAAAAGAGCCTTGCCGCCGCGCGCTGCGCGCGCTCGGAAAGGTCGGCGGCACTTTCCGAGTTTTCCTTTCCCTGCGGTGCTTCGAGAATGAGAAGCAAAGCGTTTTTCACAGGCAGACTTCCCTGCCGCAGCATCAGGGTATCGGTCTTTTGCGACAGTTTCCAGTGGATCTGCGCCGTCTTATCGCCCGGGCGGTAAGGGCGGATTTCAAAGACTTCGCTCTGATCAAAGCCTGCGCGGTATTCATCATAAACGCTGCCGTCTAAGTCCAGCATCCCTGTTCCAAAGCCTTCGTATTCGGTCTTTGCCGTTTTCGGAAGCCTGACTGCTGCTGCCCGAAAGCCATCGATTCGGATTGTAAACGCGCCGAGCCCGAGAAGGTCTGCGGAGCGAAAGTAACTTCCTTCCATCACATATTTACCGCAGGAATCTCCGAGGGAAAGCTCTGCCTGCTTTCCATCTGTCAGGGAAAGGTTTTCGCAGTGCTCTTCGCCTGTCAGAAGATTTCGGAGACGGGCAGTAAAAAGAATCTCGCTCGAAAAAATCTTCTTCGTGGAACGAGGCGGATTTTTTAATGTAAGGATAAAGCTGTCCTTGCTGCTTTCTGCCTGAATGCCTGAAAACTTCTGTGCCTCTTTCTTTGCTGCCCATAGGTCAAGCACGGCGAAAAGAAGCATTCCCAGCGCCGCGCCAAAGAGAAGCTTTGATGCGAAGAACAGGGATAGGCTCACGACTGCGAGAAACAGCAGGAGATACCAGATCCCGCGCAGGGCGATACCGGGGCGGTTTGGTAGTTTCGCATGGTTTCGGTTCTTCATTTAGATAGCCCCCGGGATTTTGACCTGCGAAAAAAGCATCTGAAGTACGGCTTCTTCGTCCTTTTCTTCGGTACGTGCCTTTGCGGAGAGGCGGATACGATGCGCACAGGTTCTGGTAAAGACCTTTGCCACATCTTCTGGCATCGCGTAGTCCCGTCCGGAAAGGAACGCAGAGGCTTTCGTCATGCGGAGAAGCGCCAGCGTTCCGCGCGGGCTGATGCCAAGAGCGATGTCAGCGCTTTCGCGGCTTGCGCGGCAAAGAGCTGTGATATATCCGAGAAGCTCCTCGCTTGCGTGAATGTTTCGTACCGCTTCCTGCATGGAGAGGATTTCCTCTTTCCTGCGGATGGCATGAATTGAGGCTAACGGGTTTTCCTGCTGACGCTCCGAGAGCATTGCAATCTCGCTTTCTGCATCGGGATAACCCATGGAAAGCTTCACTAAGAAACGGTCAAGCTGTGCATGGGGAAGTCTCTGCGTGCCTGCACCGCCTTCGGGGTTTTGCGTTGCGATGACAAAGAATGGGTGCGGCAGGCTGTGAGTTTTTCCGTCCACCGTGACCTGCTTTTCCTCCATGACTTCCAGAAGCGCCGACTGGGTTTTGCTCGAAGTACGGTTGATTTCGTCTGCTAAAAGGAGATTACAGAATGCCGCGCCTTTCTCATAGCGGAAGCTTCCGCTTTCCTTGTCGTACATCGTAAAGCCGGTAATGTCTGATGGTACGGTATCCGGCGTAAACTGGATGCGCCGGTAGCCCAGTCCCAATACGCGGCTTAGGGTCAGGGCAAGGGTGGTCTTGCCGACCCCCGGGACATCTTCCAGCAGGATATGCCCCTCTGCCAGCATCGCCGCAAGCACGGTATCGATGACTTCTTCCTTTCCCTTGATGACCTTTCCGATTTCGTTTTTGATGTTTTGTATTTTTTCGTTCATGTTTACCATTCCTTTCCGTAGTCCTTTGCCTGTCCGTAGGTCTCGCCCATCGCCTTGTAGCCGCCGATGTCTTTGCCGTAGGCGAGCGTAAAGCGGATTCGCACGATGTCGCCGTCCTGCGCATGGGCTTTGCTGAGGCCGTATGAGGAGTAGATGCCGTTGATGGAGTACATCCAGCCCGAGCCCTGCGAGAAGTCAAATTCCCCAAGTTCGTCCTCGCCTGCATAGCCCTCCGCATCAAAGATAAAGTTATCTTCTTCGATTTTTTGGATGAGATCTTTTGGGATGGAAAAGCCCGCAAGCATTCCCTTCTTTTTTACTGCCGATAGGTAAAAGCCTTCCTTGATGGTTCCTGCGTGGCGGTAGGAATAGCCGTTTTGCGTAAGGAAACGCTCGACAACCTGCGCGAGGTTTTCGCCATCGCTTACTTCCATCTTCTGCGGGCGGATAAAGTACGGAATGCCGACCGTGCCGCCCTCAAGGCTGATGGTAATTTCGCCCTTTCCTGCCTTATAGTAGACCGTCCATGTTTTGACAATCGCGTACTGGTAGACATCACGCGCAAGGACGCGGATCTCGTTTGCGCCCTCTTTTAATTTCACGCTGTAGGTCTGGCGATCCATTTCGCCGATGTAGTCGGCAGCGTCACCGTTTGCGGTAACCTCCATATTGCTGTAGGAAAGCCTCCTGCCTCGGTAGTCCGTGAGCCACACATCAAAGTTCAGCTCCTGCTGGTTATATGTCCCGCCGTCTTTGAGATTAGTTTCAATCTTCGGCATTTTCTCGGCAGGGGTGCTGCCTTCTGGGCGTTCGTACTTGACCCGCTTCGTATAGACCTTGCGGTTACCGTTTCCGTCGAGGTAGGAAACCTGCAGAATCGTCGCATTTTTCGTGCTGAGGTTAATATCAAAAGCGCCGTTTTTGTTTTTTACTGTTTCTTCCTGCCCGGCTCCGGTGATGACCTTGATCTCGGTAATCCTGCCATCCGTTCCAATCTCTTCTAAAAGCGCATCTTCCGAAAAAGTCTCCGACGCAAAGGCATCCTCCTTAAGGTCGCCTGTTTCGGTATTTTCATTCTCTTTCGGTTCTTCTTCCGAAGCTGCGTTCTTGTTATCTTCCGCCTGCTTATCCCCTTGCGCATTCTGCGGGGTTTCCGCGTTCGCTTCGTCCTGCGTCTTGGTTTCTTCTGCGAGGGTCTCGTCTGCGTTCGTTTCTCCCTGCAAGCTCTCCTGCATGGAAATGGCAGGAACATCGCTTACCCATGCGTAAGGCGGCGCGCTTGTCACGCCGTTTTCCGCACCCCAAAAAGCGCCTGTGAGCATCACAGCCGCCAGTAGAAAGGTTAGGATTTGGTTTCGGAAATTCTTATCGCTTGGTTTCATTTTGTCTGTATTTACTGTCTGTTTTCTCGTTTTTCAAAAGGTTTCTTAAATGCGGAAAATGGTCGAAAGGGGCAAAGCACCCCCAACGACCGTTAATCTTTCCTTATTTTAACTTTGCATTCTACTTTTTGTTCCAAACTCTTGAAGCGTATTTGCACTGCTTGAGTGCCGTCTTCGCAACGAGTTTGCCGTTTTCGTCGTAAACTCGTACCTGAACTTTGTAGAAGTACTTGGTGTTCTTCTTACCGCTTGTATTTGTGTAGTTTGCAGTCTTTTTCGTCACTGCGGACTTGTAACCCGCGGACTTCTTCGTGCTGCGGTAGAAGCGATATTTTACCGTGTAGCCAAGGTCTTTGATTTCCTTGATAGCTGCGGCAGTCTTGCTGCTCTTTTTGATCGTTACCTTGACGTTCTTCTTCGCGGTTTTTGCAGAGCGTGCTGTAAGCGCAAGGTCAGATACGAGGCTCTTTACCTGAGCAAGCGTATCTTCGTCTGCAACCTCAATTCCGAGTGCTTCTGCGTCAACGAGTGCAAAATCGCTGAAGTGCGTGGTTGTGAATACATAGTATGCCTTGCCGCTTATGGTCTTTTTATTTCCCGGCATATGCGTGAACTTATCCGCGCTGTCGATGTATACGGCTGCCACCTTCTTATCTGTGAGACTGTCAGGGATTTCAAGGGTAACCGTCACATTGCCGCCGAAGTGGCTGATACTCTTGCCGCCGGAGCTTACCGTTACGGTATAGCCTGCCGCCTTGTCACCGAGCAGCTTCTGTTCTGCCGCGCCGAGCGTTTTCTTTGCGATGGTGATCGTCAGCTCGCTGCCGCCTGCCTGTGTGAGGATCTCGCGTAATGCCGCGCTGTCAAAGCGGAGCGTTCCGATCTCGGTGGAAACGGTCAGAGCCAAATCCTGCTTGGAAGCCAGATTGTTTAAGGTCTTGACATCCACCTTGACGTTCACTTTGTCAACGGCTTCGCCCTTAGCGTCCTTGGAAACGGACAGGGTCAGCTCGTTCGACTTGGCTTCGGTCGCTTGTTTCTTGATCGCCGCCAGCGTATCTGTATCCACGGTCGCATTTGCCGTACCGTCGCTGACCGTCGGTTCGAGGATCGCGGTAGTCTGCTTACCGCTGGTGGTCACATTGCTTTCCGGCATTTCTGCTGCACCTGCGATGGAAGAAAGGTTGTACTTTTTCGCCAGTTCATTGAACTTTTCGACATCCAAAGTAGTGATGTACTTCTTCTGCGCATCGGAGAGCTTGTTGTAAGCTGCCAGAGCTTCTCTTGCCTGTGCGCTGCTCGAAGCTGCGGTCAGGGCATGCAGTTTCGCTTTGGCGTCGTCGATCTCGGTATAGAACTTGATCTTTTCTTCTACCTTGGTGAGCTTGTCATAATTTGTGACATTCTTCTGTGCTTCCGCTTTCAGGTTCTTGTACGCGTTGCGGGCATTGGCTGCCGCCGCGGTGTATGACTTGTAGCTATAGATCGTGATCTTATCCGCTGCCGGAAGCTCGTCGATCATCTTCACAACTGCGCTTGCGTCTGCGCTGTTGATGACCTTGATCGTGTATTTCGTACCGCTGTAGGCTCTGGCTTCGGCACCCTGCTTGTTCATCGACGGCCATGCGCGTTCGCCGCAGCCGATATACAGGGTATCACCCGCCTTGACCGGAATGAGCGAGGTCCGGCGGTATTCTGCACTGTCTTTCAGGTAATCGTTGAGGTAGATCCTCGTCTGATAGTTCTTATTGGCTGCCGTCGGTGTCACCTTGAGGTTCGCGGACTTGTCCGGGATCGTCAGTGTGTATTCACCGGTCTTGCCGTTAAAGGCCGGAGAAAGCATGCCGCCGCTGATCGTAAGGTTCTTCAAAGTCGTATCGGAATTATCCCATGTACCGCCGAGGTCTACGCCGAGATTCTGGGTGAACATGATGTGGATCTCATCGCCGTCCTTGAGCTCGCCGTTCTGATAGCCGAATTCCTGGAAACCGAAGTTGGTGAACCAGTCGTTTAAGGTTCCCATCCAGCCGGAACCCGATTCGCCGGAAAATTCTCCGAGGCGCTGGCTTGCATCGTTGAGGACGAAATTGCTGCCGTCCGCATTTACATTTTTCGGTACCTTGATGGAGGCCAGATAGCTGATGCCGTAGTCATCCCAGCTGGAGGCTACGCCCTGCGCGCCGGTCGACCAGTTGCAGCCTTTGAGCTGCAGAGCTTTTAAGACGGCCGTCATCATGGTGTCGTTTTCGCAGAGGTCATAGTAACCGTCGATCAACGTCCCGGACCATGCCGGAGCGCCGTTGCTGCCTGCTTTGGTAAAGGTGGTATTCTCCAAGATGATATGGACCTTACCGACCACCTTGCCGTAGTTCGGAAGCGGCCGATCGGAATCTCCGGTACTCGGCTTCGAAGCACTTTCTTGCTGCTTCTTGGTCAGGATCTTGGCCATTTCTGCGATGGCTTGATTCTTGGCATTGTTGATCTCGTCAAGGGTCTCTGCTTGATCGATCTTTGCTTCGCCGTCCTTCTTTGCCTGTTCGATCGCCTCCCAGTTTGCGGAAGTATAGGAAGCTTCTTCATATTTTGCAAATGCTGCGCCGAGTGCGACTTTCGCTTCTGCACGCGCCTTGTCGAGTGCTTCCTGATTTTCCTCGGCATACCATGCGGCATACTCTGCTTGTGTAAGCGGCGCGATCTGCACCGTCAGTCTGTCTTCTTCGATGTCCGGCATATAGAAGTTCGCATAAACAAAGTAGGTCTTGACCCCGTTGTATTCCCCGGCAAGCGTTCTTCTCATCAGCTTCCAGGTCTTGCCACCGTCGATGGAATACTTCGCGCCGCCCTGCTCCTCTGTCGGTACGAACATTCTGCGGATCTCAATGCGGTCCCCGCTCTTGGCCCGCATGTATTTATGTTTCGGCTCAAAGCGGTCATTGTTTCCGCAGTTTTCGTTATATTCATCGCTGTTTGCATATTTGGTCCCCGGCGGATAATATGCCACATCATATCTATAATACGCAACCGGGTAGATCTTTGTTTCCTGATAGCCGTCGCTGCTGTAAACGTGATTGTAGTTTCCGTAATCCATACTTTGGTTGTTCGTCCCGCCCATTATGAATCCGTTGTTTACGATCGAGATCTGCTTTGCCTTCGGCTCAACAAAAGAATCCAGATCAATGGCAAGGTAGCTTTCGATCTGCTCACGTTCCGTTTCGGAGAGCAGCTTCTTTTCATAGTCATTCAGACGTTCGTATGCCTTCTTAAGCTCCTTGAGCAGATCTTTCTGCCGCCAGGTCAGTTCTTCCTTGGTCTGCGGAAGCTTATGCAAAGCAGTCCGCACATTTTCTGCGATCTTTTCATGATCCCGAACTTTGGAAGCCTTTTCCTTGAGATTTGCAAAGTCCGTATCAAAAGTATCCATCAAGGTTTTGAAGTCCTCGGTCGCGTTCTGGTTGGCCACCAAGGTGTCATAGGCCTCCTGGAAATCACTTTCGTAATATCCCGCGTCAAAATCGTAATCATGGTACTGCTGGAAGAACGCTTCTGCCCGCGCCAGATTCTCTTTGCGGCTGGATTCGACCAGGCTGGCCGGTGCTTCCGCAGCTTCCACATGGACCCGTGCGTAAATGCCTGCACGCATGCCGTGATAGTCGCCGGTGTTGACCAGTTGATTATAGGACTCATGGTACAGCGTATCTTCGTTGGTATCAAAGAGCGCGATGATGTAGTCGCCCGCTTCCCGGAAGATGTAGCTGGTTTCTCCGTTTTGGTCAGTACGTGCCGTCGTCAGCTTGAGGCTGTCCGTACTCGGCTGCTCGCTTTCAGACGTCGCGCTGACGTACAGGGCCAGACCCTCGCTCGGCATGGCTTTGCCCTGATTCTCCCCATAAAGTCCCGTCACACTCGCTTTGAGAGTGACCTTTTCCCCGACTTTGGCGTTCTCGGAGATCGTATCAATCCGGATCTGTCCGAGGCTGGAGCCGAGAACTCTTATGTTTTGTGTCGCATAGTATGCGACTTCCGTTCCCAAGGTTTCCCCAGATCCGGTAGAGCGTTCATCAATCCCAATCCCGGAAGCGCAGCGAATAACTTTCACCTTATCACCGTTGTGGATCTGAATATTTTTTGCAGTTACCACATTGCTGCTTCCTGTGAGAGGAAACATTCCGCGGAATTCGTCGTTGATGAGGACCATCAGCCACGTTCCGTTGACAACCGTTACCGACTTTCCGCTAACCGGGGAAAGCGAGATGCTTCCGTTATAATATGTGATGCCGGCTGCTGTGAGCAGATCGGATAAGGTCGTTTTGCCGTTTGAAAGTGTAAACTCCTGTTCCGCAAAAATATCGGTGCCGGATTTTTTACTTGCTTGTGCACTTGGCAGTTTATCAAAAATCGGCGCGATATTATTGATATATTCCAAGGTCGCGGTAATATCTTCATTGCTCTGCAGCCCATTGACTGCTTCTTTGAAATACCGCAGCTGATAATCAAAATTAAAAACAGTATTAAAATCCTCACGCGTTCCGCCGTGCTTGTTGTTCAAGCTTACGCTGAATTCGTGTTCGCATTTTGCTTTCAGCTGATTGTATCTCTCCAGATATTTATTCCAAGTTGCATCCGTATACACCGGCGACTGGTTGTTTCCGAGCTTTTCTGGGCTGAAGTTCTTGAGCAGTCCCTTTGCTTCATCGAGATTCGGCAGATACTTTTCGCTGTAATGTTTTTCATAATATTCCGTATTTACAAGGTTGTCGCGTGCTTTGATCAGCGCGGCCAGCTTCGCATCATAAAGGGCCTGCAGCTCCGTCGTTTCCATCTTATCGTAGCTGCTGCCGTCACGGTACAGTTCTTCGATGAAAGCTTCTGTCTCCGCAAGCGCTTTGCGATACGGCTCATAGGTAATTGCGGTAGTCGTGGTGCTGCTGATTTGGTCTTTAACATTTGTTGTCTCGCCGATTTTCGCATCTTGATAAACCCAATAGTGCTTCAGATTGTTCAGCATGAGGTTTGTATTGATTGCTTTTTTCGGTAACAGATTATCAGCCGCCACTTCTAAAGCGTTCAGCGCCTTTGTCATTGCTTCTTTTGACACTTGACCGGTCTTGTAGCGCTCACCGCTATATTGCACATCCCTTAAATTTGCGTACACATCCCAAAAGCCACTGCCGTTATCCAACTGCCACCAGTTTCCTAATCCTGTTATGTCTCGAATTTCCGTGATCACAGAACTAATTGATCTCTTGCCGTTATACCACAGCGTATTTTCATCTGCAGCCCACCCAGTTGTTGATGTCTTTGCTGTTACATAATCTTCTTCCGACAGCGAAGTGAGTTCTTGGAATCTTGCGATATCCGCATCGGATGGTTTTTCGGCGAAAGAGACATCGTAAGTGTTCTTTGTTGCACTCCCTTTGTCATCGATCGCCTTAAATGATAGCTTTGTGCTCTCTGTGATGTCAATAGAGTATTTATTATCGGAAAAAACAATCTTCTCAAACTCACCGTCTGCAGCAGAAACTTGATATTCCGTAATACTTCCATCTATATCCCAGAATTTAGTTTCTAACCACTCCTTTGTGATTACGAACGGTTGGTTCAAATCAACATAAACAGTGTCGCCATATTCATATCGAAGAACCGGTGGTACATTATCCCCGTCATAAAATACGATATTCAGATTTTTGAATATTTCTTTGTCAAAATCTTGCCAAAGATAAATCCCATATCGGAAGAAAGAACCACCCCAATCGGCTCCTCCCATCGTATACCAATCTTCAATGATTGCTTTTGTCATTGAAAAGGAAGCGGTGCTCGCATCATAGCTCAGACCGTCATTGTAATCTCCCCAGTCTACTGCATTTGCATCTGCTGCAATTGCGGAATCCGGCCAGTCCTTATCATCATAATTACTAATGCCTACCGGAAAACCGTTTCCTTGCTTGATGATCACTTTTTGTGCGTTTGTTGGTACGACTGCGTACCACGCTCCGTCTTTCTCTTTTAACAGCGCGGTTCCCTCGGTCACAGTTCCCTCGGTTTCACCCGATACTTCATACGAAACCGTGAAATCCACAGCTTCTCCGGCTGTTTCCGTTGCGTCTGCTGCATAAGCCGTATCCATGCCCCAGCTGCCGATGCCCATGCCGGTAAATACCATGATAAAGGCCAGCATCAAGGTCAGGATCTGGCGAACAGACTGTTTTGTTTTGGTTCGTTTCATGCTTTTCTTTTTCTCCTCCTATTTCTGTATTTCGCTTTGGGTCGGCTCTGCACTTTCGTTCTGTGCGCCGTTTATCCCTTGCGATGTATCTATGTCAACACTATGTGATTATGTAGTGGACGGGGTTACTTGGCGGCATCTGCCGCCGCTGTTTCTCCTTGCGCCGCTTCCGCTGCCTGCTGCGCTCGAATCTGCCTGCGGTATTCCTTATGCCGCGCGCGCTTTTCCTTTCTCCTGCGCCGCCTGTCAAGATAGGACTGTGCAACTTCTTTCACACCCGCTTTTTCGAGCATTCTGCCCCACGGTCCGAAGCGTTCTTTAAGCACCGTATCGTAGACCAGATCACAGCGCTCGGGCATACGGTTATTCTCCGCCACGAAATCCCGCACCAGCTGCAGAAGCTGTTCATCGCTGAGCTTTCGGTAGGGTGCTGCGAGTTCCCGCAGACGCTTTGCTTTCTCGCCGCTCGTCAGGTTCGGGTCTTCTTTTATTCGCGTTTTGAGTTCTCGTTGCGTCATCTTGCCATCCCTGCTTTCGTATATATTGATTCTGTCCCGAGGGCGATGTCACCGCTTGACACCGCCCATAAAGGATGAAAAGAATGTTTTTGCAAGTAAAAAAACGATGATCATCTAACCATCGCCTTTGTGTGCCGGATATGCCGAAATGACCCGCGCTTTTTCGCGCAGGTTTCTTTCGTTTCGGTGGTTTGTAGGTCTTCTGACTTATCCATTCATGTGCAGAGGATTTCCCCTCGCACAAACGCATTGCTTCAGCCTTCTCTCCGGGCCATGACAGCCCTTCCAATGACCGGTTTTCACCGCGCGCAAATTTTCTTTGCACGGAAACAATGCTTTAGAAATACAGCTATTTTCAGAATTCTGCCTGCATCCGTCCAATCCCAGATTCACAGATTGCGGGGCGCGGCAGATTCTTTCCATGTCCGGGACTCTCACCCGATTCCCTTGTTCAGCGAACAAGCATGCGTGTCCGATTGTTCGGGTCGCGCATTTGCCACAAAAGCCATGCTATGTAATTTTAGGTACAATTGCAGTCGTTTCCTACGAATCAAGCTTCGCAAAGCTCGCTTTCTTCGGGAAACGTTGCATAAGGAGTTTCCACTGTTTTCTCCGAAAACAGGGACAACTCCATTAAAAAAACTTCTCTTTTTCAGCTAAATGCCAAACAAAAGAAGTCCTAGTTTGTTATCGTATTCGGTTTGCTTGCACGCAAAAATGACAGACTTATAAGTCTGCTTGCTTGCTTGCTTGCTTGCTTGCTTGCGCAAGAATTATGCCATTTTTGTAATTTTCAAATCGTTTTGCGTACATGTTTGATTTCCTCGTATTTCCAAAATCCACTCTCATTCTACACCAAGTCTTCACACTTGTAAAGAAAAATCTTGCTGCAATCATTTTTTTTATGGGATTTTGATTTTTTCAGCGTATCGATGTTTCCTACGTACAAAAAACGCTGTATCTCTACAACGCTTTTGTCTTACTCGGATAATCCTTTCGAATATCAGCAAATGTCGCTTGTACGGATTTTGTTCTTCCGTTTTGCATGTCATCGTAGCCCTTTTGAAGCTCTGCGTCCATTTGTTCGGCAGAAAGCGTACTTGCATCGAGCAGTATATTGACTGGCATTTTTACGTCAAAAGGTAATCCTCGTCTAAGAATAATCTGCTTATAGAACATCGTAATTGCATTGGAAGCGGGTATGCCTAAAGCAGAAAGAATAGTCTCAGCCTGTTCTTTTACATCGGGTTCTATCCTTACATATAAATTAGCTGTTTTCGCCATAAGCTATCATCTCCTAACATTAAATCATATTTCAAGCAAAAGTACCCGTTATCAAGGTTTCTCAAAAGAACACTCGAGTCTTTTTTCTTACGATGTCAATGGAGCGGAGTCTTATGTCTGCGCGTCTTGCGGAAATCTACTTTTCTTGACTGGTACAGATTTTTTAAATTCCAGTTGTAAAAATGTCAAAATCGGCATATAATATGGTTGGAAAAATGTCAAAAATACCATGAATTATGGTTAGAAAACGTACTGAACGGAGGTAGCGAATGCTGAAACGGAAAATTGAAAAGAAAATATACGACTGGATTAGGAATGATGAGCGAGCACTTCTTTTATACGGAGTCAGACAAGCGGGAAAAACCTATATCATCCGCCACTGCTTGGAGTCTAAGGGCTGCAGCTATGTGGAATTCAATCTTATCCGCGAGCCCGACATTGTTGCGATTCTGAAAAACGCGACGGATGTTGATGACTTGATTCTCAAGCTTTCTTTGTACAGTGACAAAAAAATTATTCCGGGAGAAACCTTTCTGTTTTTCGATGAAATCCAAAAATACAAAGAAATTGTAACAAAAATAAAATTTCTCGTCGAGGACAGAAGGTATCGCTACATCCTCAGCGGTTCCCTGCTCGGCGTTGAGATCGTAAATCTGAAATCCGCCCCGGTCGGTTATTTGAAATCGCTTCAAATGTATCCGCTTGACTTTGAGGAGTTCCTTCAGCTTTTCGAGATAAGCAGTGCTGCGTTTGAAGCCCTAAAAAAAGCGTATCGGAAGAAAGAAGCCGTTGACGAAATAATTCATAAAAAGATGCTTCAGCTTTTTCATCTGTATCTGATTATCGGAGGAATGCCTGCTGCTGTTGAAAAATATCGCCAAACAGAAAATATCGACGCTGTTATGGACGAGCATGAAGCAATTCTGCAGCAGTATAAACTGGATTTTACACAGTATGAAGCCGAAAATAAGAAGCTTCTTTTAACCAATATTTATGAATTGATTCCCGCGGAATTAAACGAGCAAAATAAACGCTTCAAAATCACAGACATTGAAAAGAATTTACGCTTTGGGAAAATGAACGACAGTTTCACATGGCTGTGGAAAGCGGGCGTCGCCCTTCCTGTTTTTAATGTAACCGAGCCGAAGATTCCGCTTTTGCTTAATCAGAAAAGTACGCTGTTCAAGCTCTTTCTGTCCGATGTCGGAATGCTTACCACGCTTTACGGCAAAGCGCTTAAACTGAAAATCGTAAATCAGGAAAAGGACATCAATAAGGGTGCCGTGTACGAAAATATTGCGGCGCAGGAATTGACTGCCCACGGATATAACTGCTATTATTACAATAATAAAAAATTCGGCGAGCTTGATTTTGTCATTGAGCATGACGGTGAGGTTTTGCCGATTGAAGTAAAAAGCGGCAAGGATTACAAGAAGCATTCCGCGTTGGCGCAGGTAATGCAAAACGAAAATTACCATCTTAACGAGGCCGTCGTCTTTTCCAATTCCAATGTTGAGCGCAACGGCAAAATTACTTATTTGCCGATCTATATGCTGATGTTCCTCGAAGAAACCGAAATCGAATTCGCCGATATTTCTATTGACAGGTTTAAAATATAACATAACAAAATAACAGAGGCGTGCCGACGGCACATCTCTGTTATATTTGTTTCTGACATGTTTCACATGATGCACACATAAATCAAATGTGCACTTATACCGGCTGCTAAACCACCGATTGTATGGCTTAAGATAGCATGTCCTGTCAGCTGACGGCATCCCAATTCATCCATCATCGCAATATGAGTGCTCAAGTATCCGCTCCAACACATACACATTGCTGTGAATACCGCAATTTCGTTTCCGCCAATCAATCCTTGCTCAACCATTTCCGGAATCAGTCCTAATGCCGCGCCTGCGGAACCAAGTGCCGTAATCGGAACCGCAATTGCTCCATCATACGCGAAGCCAAACAGTGGCTCCAAAATAAATCCTAATTTATCCGCAAACCACGGTAAAAAAGAAATTCCCTCATACGCGGCACCGGTGTAAACGCCATTTTCTCCCGGACCATTTGTAAGAATCATCACAATCGTGCAGATAATCAGCACTCCGGGGATAATACCCAGTCCCATTCTAACACCGCTTTTCCCTCCGGATAAAAGTGCCTCTAAGAATCTTTTGCCGACTCCACCTTCTCTAATGCTGCGAAGTTCGAGAGTCTCATTTCCAAAATCCGCTCCGTTGTCTGCCATTTCATCCTTTCCGAAGAGTTTTGCTGTCTTTAAAAGCATAAGTCTCGTGCTTATAACGCTTCCGACTACCGCACCCAAAAATCCAATTACAACAGCCGAAACGAAATTTGTGCCGGATAAACTACTGAGCCCAATCATAAAGGTTATGACTATCATACCCATGCCAAAGGCTGTCCCTACATTCGCAAGTGCCGGAATCTGATATTTTTTAAAAAACCGGCGGAAATTTTTATCGTCCGCAAGCGTTAGGATTGCGGGATTGTCCGACAAAAATGCCGTAAGAATTCCTATCATGCTTGCCCCCGGCATTCCGTACAAAGGTTTGATAAGCGGCGAAAGAATTTTGTTCAGAAGCGCAACCACTCCGAATTCTGTAAGCAGTGCGCCTAAGGCTCCTGCCAAAACCGCAATTGCCATGATATACCACACCGTATCCGTCAGCAATGCTGATGCTGTATTCATCATGGTATTTACCAGATTAATCGCACCCATTTTCTGTCCGATGAGTCCGAAAAATACGCTGAAACCGGCTAAAAATAGAATAGGCTCCGGACTTATTATTTTTTTATATCTTGAAATATCTTCTGTTTTAACTTCCATTTGTTTTACTGCTCCAATAATCTTAATAATCCTTCGATGTAGATTTCAGTAATAACTTCCACATCCGAAATACTTATATTTTCATTAGCCTCATGCGTAAGATCTTCCTGACCAGGAAAAATCGGACCGAAAGCAACCGCATGTTCCAATGCCCTTGCATAGGTCGCTCCTCCAATCGCAAGTGGCGGTGTATTAAAATCGTTAGTTACCTCCTGATATGCTCGCATCAATTCTTTTACAATTGTATCATTTTGCTCTAAAAAAATAGGAAGGAGATGGTCCACTTCTTCATACTCAAAATTCAAAATATTCAGTTCTTGCTTCATTTGTTCGCATATATTCTGATATGCACATGTTGCGGGATATCTGATATTACATTCCAGCATTATTTCTTTCGATTTCATAGACACACGACCAACATTAAAAGTTAGTTTTCCGCTTTCCTTATCTTCCATCTCTAATCCTAACAGTTCACCATGACAAGAACTTCCGATAGCCCTATTGTAATCTTCAATAAATGCATTTGCAGTAAATCCTATATACTCTGAGAGATTTTTTAAAATCTGAAGCAATTCCGATAGTGCGTTTTTCCCTTTTTCCGGGTTCACTGCGTGAGTTGCAATTCCTTTTACCTTTAAATATAATTTGTCTTTGCTTCTTCGCTCTGTAAATATATCTTCTCCGCATAAGAATTCTAAGATTTTATTTACATCACTTTCGTTCAAATCGTCCCAGCTTAATTCGCACTCTGCTTCCGCCGGTACAACATTGCGTCCGGTTCCACCTTTTAAATAGTTTATAAAAATTTTCTCTTTATCTGTTTTTTTCCTTTTGTAATGTAAATTAAAATCAATCAGACCTTTTTCACAATATATAATCGGAAAATTCCCATCAACAACAATTGACGATTTCGGAATATCATTACTTCTTTCTTTATAGTAATTTATTCCTTGCCATGTTCTTTCTTCATCGGTTCCAATAATCATTTTTATTTTTTTGTTTGAAGGTATCATTCCTTGCTCTTTTAAATATTTCATAGCATAAAGAGAACATATGAGCGGTCCTTTATCATCGACTGTTCCACGACCATAAATGGTTTCGCTTATGACAGTCGCCTGAAATGGATCAGTTTTCCATCCATCACCGCCTTCTACTACATCCACATGACCCAATATTCCAATTGTTTCGTTCCCGCTTCCTATAGATATTTCACCCACATATCCGTCAAAATTATTCGTATCAAAGCCTAGTTCTTTTCCTATTTTCAAAAGAAATTTGAGACCTTTATCAATGCCGTCTCCAAATGGCTTTCCGGGTCTTGCCGTGTCATTTACGGTATTTATACTTACTAACTTGCAAATATCTTCTGTTATCGAAGTCAAATTTTCTTGTACGAAATGTTTTGCTTTCATGTATATTCACTCCTATGCCTTATACATTCTCATTAATATATTGCTGCCTCACTTTTTTTATAACAACATGCCGTTGGAGTTATCTCAAGCCGCGCTGCCTCTTGTAGATTTTCTCTTGTTGCTGTAGGTATGATTCTTTCAATCTTCTTAAATAAAGTTTCCGCAGATCCGTCATATAAATATTCTTCTGCCATGCAGATTACGCCAGCCGTATTATGCCACCACTCAGCTTGGTAAAGTATATCTCTATCCATCAGTTTTTGTGCAAGCAGAAGCTCTTCATCAGGAGAGGCTGCTCTTAATTGATTATTTGCAGATCCCCATATGTATCTACAGTTGAGTCGCGGTATATTATTTTCATTGATAATACTCCCAGCCGCACAAAGTGATAAAATGTCTGCTTTCATTTCAATTAATTCTTCATTTTTTGTAAGAAATATTCTCTTTTGCGAGTGATTTTGAATAAATTTTCTCACTTTTTCTTCGTCAATATCTGCAATATACAGAGTTACATCCTCTTCAAGTAAATATTCTGCCAGATTTTTGCCGACCGCGCCAAGACCCATTAATGCAATAGTCTTACCTTGTAAACTTTTCGTTCCTTCTTTATGGTAAACCGCTTCTTTCATTGAAAGATATACTCCATATGCCGTTGGCTTTCCTGTAGACCCTATTTTCGCATTTTCCCCTCCAACACACTGCATTGTAATTCGTTCCTCTTTCAACAAATCTGCCAGCATTGCTGGCAGATTCATGTCTGGTGCCACTAAACATCTGCTTCGATCAATCACAAAACCCAAGAACCCCAGCGTTTCTCTATCATAAAGCTCATTCCCCTCCATTTGGACTGTTGCCTTGCATCCGCCGAACGGTATGCCTGCTGCATAGTTTTTAAAACTCATAGCGCGCGAAAGATTTAATCCGTCTTCTAAGACTTCTTTTTCAATTAAATTTTGAGGATGGCGCCTTATTCCGCCGCATACAGTTGCTTGACTCTTGTTCATCATCCCGCGTTTTGTACTGTGTTCATACAAAACAAACTTAATCTTCTTTTTTTTGTTATAGTACATTTCCATTCCTGAATGTTTACCTTTGCGGATTAATTGCATGATTTCTTGCAAATATTCCATCATCTCAGCTTCACTAATGATTTTAACGCACTCCTCTGTATTGTAGCTGACCGTATTTTGTATTAAAATGTCTCGTTCTGAAAAAGCACTTGGATATAAAGAAAAATCTGTTTCTTTCTCCCATTCCTTTGCCAGTTCAAAGCGAAATATATCTGTTTTATAATTATATCTAATCTTAAAAGATGTTAAATCCTTTTGGTCAAGTAACTCAAAAAAACATTTCATTTGCAGAATCCTTTCTTCTACTATTTAAAACGGACCGGAAGACCGATCCATTTTAAAAATTTCTATCTTGGTGATAACTTCTTCAATTCCGGATCAACAATTTTACCTTCATCCATGATCTGCCTGTCGTCCAACCACACGGAGGAATTAACGCATAATCCATCACAATGTGAAATCGCATCCTGTCCATATGGCGGCAAATCGGTTGGGCTTACATATCCGATTCCCCATTCAGTGCATCCCCACACCCTCTCATCTTCAACAATATAGCCTGTCATCTGAGCTCCAGTATTAAAACCATATGCAACATGTGCCATTTTTAGCATATTCGGATCTCCAAAAGCTTCCAAATATTTTTTAAACTCTACCGCTTCGCTACCGCCATCAATTGCTACAATTTTACTGTTTTCAACTGTAAGTCTAACCGGCGTGTTCGGAATTCTGCTGAACGGTGGATCAATGCATCCATCGTAAACGATTGTGCCGTTCACTGTGTTGAGTTTCGGGACAACATTCAACTGTCCAGTGAGCATATGCATCCCTGGCACATTCGCTTCTCCGCAGTCACATGCAAAATAGTTATTATGATCCAGTTCAAAATGTACATCTGTGCCCGCAGGTGTTGTGATCCTCATTTTTTTTGCTTTCAGATGCAAATCTCTTGTTGCTTTCATAAACACAGCCAATTTTTCCCGCTCTACTTTGCTGATTGTACGTACCATACGCTCTGCATCATATCCTACTAAACACATATAACGAAGCTTCTTATTGTGTTCCTCACAATACTCATACACAGAAGAGTACTGAATCCACTGTTTATTTAATTCTAACCATACATCTGCTTCCATAATTGCACCGGTCAAAACTTTTACAGGAATCTGTGGGTCGGTTGCTTTACCAACACAATCCGGGGCTGCGATTTTCATAACCGTAGGGAAAGCACCCACCTTATATACACTCGCCGCACATGCTTCGACTACATCCATATTGGATAAAGTATCGCATGTAATAACTACATTTTCATTTTTTTTCACACCAAACATCCCTAACATTAAATCATCTGCCGCTTTACTTAATTCGAAATTATACATTTTTGTTCTCCTTTCAATTTGCTTATGTGATCCTACTATATTTCCATTTCCGGGCGTATCTCTTCTGGTATTTTTTCCTTTAGAACTTTCTTCTCAATATACTTTAAAATCAAGTACGCAAGTCCTGCAGAGAGGTAACCTTGAATTACCGGGGCACCATAAGGAATTATAATCGCTATTGCGGTTCCGATAATTACGCTTGCAAATCCAATAAAATCCCAGCCTGTTCTATATGACCAGTTATCGGCATTAGCTTTTCTTCTAATCCAAAAATCCGCTGTTATAACGCCTGTGAGTGGAAGCAGTGCATTGCCGGAAAAATTAAGGAATCCCTCGAAATTATCAGTAACCCCTGTTAATGCAACGATTGTTGCAATAATACCGGCAATGAGTGTTGCTGTACTTCTTTTTTCATCTTTAAGTCCAAGAAACATCACAATATTAATTCCCCCACTGTATGCATTTGCGGTATTGGTTGTCCATGTAGCAAGCACGAGCACAATAAGACCCAGCATCGGTATTCCGACCGCCATAAACACAAGACTGATATCATATTCTCCCGTCATTTTTGTAAGGATTAATCCTAAAAGCATCATACAGAATCCAACTCCACCGATCCCCAGTGAATTTGCGAGTATAGTGTCTTTTCGATTTTTTTGATATCTTGTAAAATCAGGCGCAGCTCCAATTGCAAAAGAGGAAAAGCTGATTGTTAGACAAACACCTTCCATAAAGGTCATCGTTGTTTCTTCTGCTTCGTTGTTCAGCCCTGAAATTCCATAGTGATTAAACAAAATAACACATCCAATCACTGACACAATGAGCAAAGCAGGTGTTGCAATCACATTTAGCTTCTCAATAGCATTAAAGCCCCAAACAGCTGTTAAAAGCATTATAATTCCCCAAAATGCGATAGATACACTAGGTGGAAAATTAATATCAAATTTACTGTTCACGAACTCGACAAATGCGAAACCACATACTCGGTTTGATACAGCAAACCATCCAATTGCAATAACTGTCCAAAGTGCGCCTATTACAAATCTTGCTCCTTTTTCGCCAAAGCAAGCTTTTGCGACTACAGAAGAGGGCACCCCCACCTCACATCCTACAATGCCACATAATGAAATCAGTACATTTACAATAATGAATCCAACAACTGAAGATAAAATTGCCTGATAGGTTGGCATTGCGGAAGAAAGCAGTCCACCAAGCATTAAGCTAGGCACGCATACCATACAGCCTAACTGCACAAGCATGACAGAAACCCAGCCCTTCTTTTCATTTGCTTGAACACGTTTTAAAGTTGTTGTTTCAATGCCTGCAGCTTTTTCTTTTCCCATTTTTTCTCCTTTCGCTTAAAACTAATAATAATAAATACTTTTTTGAAACGCCGTTTCATAAATTGAATATAGCATATTGTTTTTCCTTTGTCAATGCAAAAAATCAAAAAAGCAGGAAAGAATTTTCTCTCTGCTTTTCGATAGATTTTAAAACGGTATTTTTTCCGATACGGCTTTGCAGCTTTCTTTCACAAGATCGGTTAATTTTTTTTCGCCTTTATGCCGAATCCGGCTCGTCGGCCCTGAAATGCTCATGGAAGCAATTGTCTTTCCCTGCGAGTTTTTTATCATTCCGGCAATACACATCATTCCGTATTCATATTCTTCCACTTCGATTCCTATTTCATTCTTTCTGATTGCATTCAATTCACTGTTCAGTTCCTGCTCTGTTCCGATTGTGCTTATGGTTCTTTTTGGCATTCCCTTTTCCCGTACATACTTGCTTATTTGTTCTTTTGAGAAATCTACCATTAAGCACCGTCCCAATGCAGAACAATATAGCGGTATGGATGGTGTTACCATCGAATAAAGTGCCGAAGCTTCGCCGCTCACGGTTTCTAAGATAAGTGCCTCGTCATTGTACTGCTTGCACAAGTATACGGTTTCCCCGCTTTCTTCTGCCAATTTTTCCATAAAAGGCAGTGCAATTGTACGTGCGTCCACCGTACTTTTTACTGCCTCGCCTACCTTGATAAAGTTAAATCCCAAGTTGTATTTTTCTGTTTGAAAATCCTGAAAAATATATCCCCACTTTTCCATGGTTGCAAGAATTCGATATACTGTAGCCTTGGGCAGCTGCAGCTGTGCAGCAATCTCAGAAACTCCCATACCCTCCCCACTGTCGTACAGCAGTTCAATAATATTAAAAGCTCTCTCCACCATCGGAATATAGTCGACTTTGTTTTCTTTCAATTCTTCCATTTGTGCTTCCTTCCCTGTTTTGTAAAATGGCATTTTTTTTTAACATTTACCGCCTCGCACATACTGCGAAATCATAAAAATATCTCTCAATAAACGCTCTGTCGGTTTTATACTCATTCTCTCCGACAAAATAATCGCACATGACCTCTCTCAGCCGAAGCAGCTCCCTAAACACACCCGGATGCTCGGCTTTCTTAGTAGGAGCGTCCTGAATTGACAAGTCAAGGAGTTCAAGACCTCTCTCGAATGCCTTCATTTCCTTTTCCCTATCGCCTTTCTCTTTTCGTTTTGCTGCTCTGCCGAACTCACTTCCTATGTTGGCAAGCTGCTCGGAAAGTGTCATCGTCCGCCATCTTCCGGCCGCAAGATCTCTATGCTGGTAATTTTCTACAGTTCTATCCATTTTTCAACAACCTCTAAAATTTTATTTCTTACACTTTTATCCTCGACATAGCGCGACCGGTTATTCTGCTTCGGTCTTATGTTAATGAGCGAGTCAAACTCCACGAACTCTTCCATTTCATCTTCATCGGTGAGAAAGTTTATCCCCCATAAATCTGCTTGTCGTGAACCCTCATCAAGCAAAAGTCCTTCAAGGTCTGCATGAAGTTCAGCATCAATGGCAATTATCTCTTTCTCAATATCCACTACAGCCTTAATCATGTCGTCAAAATAACCGCTATCCAAACTGCGTAACTCGTCTCGGTTAATTTTTCCGGTAAGTATCTCCATTTTTTTCCTCCTTGCAAAATTTATCCTTATTGTTCTTTTCTTTTCATCCCAAGTTCCAGCGCCTTGGTCGGACAGTTCTGCACACACGCAAGGCAAAGGATGCACTCTGTGCGGTTTCGTCTAATCTTAAAAGGAATATCCGGCTCCACATTCATCGGGCATACCCTGCGGCACTTTCCGCACGAAACACATTTTTTCACATCCGCCTCGATACGCATCAGCGAAAGACTGCTCGCCGGTTTCAAAAAAACGGTAATCGGACAAAGGTATTTGCAAAACGCCCTGTTATCCTTAAATGCAAAGGCGAGCGCAATTCCCGCAGCGTAATAGACAGCATTTCCTATCAAAAAAGCATACCACATAATCCGCTCTTTATTCTCCGCGCCAAACAAGAAAAGTGATGCTGCAAAGACAAGCGATAACGCGAAAAGTAAATAACGAAAGAGTCCGAGTCTTTGCTTTCGCTCTCCTTCCGGCTGCTTAAACGGCAGCAGGTCAAGCACCATTGCCGTCCAGCAAGCGTATCCGCACCAGCCGCGTCCGAACATAAGCGGTCCGAAAATCTTGGCAACCGCATAATGAATTGTCGCTGCTTCGAACACACCGAGGAAAAGATAGTACCAAAACCCTTCAATCTGCATATTTTCACCGCAGATAATCCCCAAATACACGAGCATGTAACTTCCCACAAGGAACTGCACGACATGACGCGCATAGGTCTTTTTTTCTGAAATGAGCGCAGTACCCAGCGCAATCGACGCCCCTATGTAGCTGAAGTTAAACAGATAAAAGATATTATCTTTAGTCAGCCAAAGACTGATCGCAATCACCTCAAAAATCGCGAGCATCAAAAGTGACGGCATGTATTTCTTCATAAATGCAACACCCTCCAAAAGCTATATTATGCCTATATTATATTGTCTTTTTACATAATTTGCAAGTTTTTATCGGCTGTCGCGACCGTGCGTGCTCTCAAAAATACAGGAATGCCGACGGCAGCGGAATTTCCTTTTCCATCTTGCTTTCATCCGCCCAGAGGAAGTCGCCGTCCGCGCCTTTTCCCTGCCTGCCGCATGGGATATAGTATCCGGTCATGTGCCACTCCACATGCGAAAAGATGTGCTTGTACTCACTGCTTCGGTTCAGTCCCTCCGGGCTGCACCCCCAGTCCGCGGCCAGTGCCAGTGCCTCGTCAGCCGTAAGCTTCTCTGCCACATTCGGATACTGGTAAAGCCCGTGCAGAACGCCTTTCTCTTTTCGCTTCTGCACCGCTCTTCCGCCCTCACATTCCAAAACGAAAACGGTCATTTCTATGATTTTTCTTTCTTTTTTCTTTGCTTTGACTGGATAACTACGCATCGTACCGTGCTCGCAGGCACCGCAGTAAGCCCGCACCGGGCAGACATCGCATTTCGGTACTCCGTTCGGCACACAGACAATTGCGCCGATTTCCATCAGGCCCTGCGTGAAGTCGCCGCAGTTTTGGTCAGGGTAAATCCCGCGCAGCATTTCTGCGTATTTTTTCTTGGTGCTTTGCTTCGTAATGTCAGACTCATCTTCTGTCAGGCGGCTCAAAACGCGCAGCACATTTCCGTCCACCGCGGGAATTGGCTCATCGAAGCAGTTTGAGGCAATCGCGCCCGCCGTGTATTCCCCGATTCCGGGCAAGGTTAAAATATCCGCATAGGTTCTCGGGAACTCTCCGTCATGTGCCTTTAGGATTTGTTTCGCCGCTTTCTGCATATTCCGCACGCGGTTATAGTAGCCAAGGCCCTGCCAGAGCTTTAAAAGACTTTCCTCGTCCGTTTCTGCCAAATCCCGGACCGTCGGCAGCACTTCCATCCATCTGCGGTAATATTCCCGCACGGCGCACACGCGCGTCTGCTGGAGCATAATTTCCGAAACCCAGATATGATAAGGCTGTCTGTCCTCCCTCCAAGGGAGCTGGCGTTTATTTTCACGAAACCAGCTTGTAACTGCTTCCGTAAATGTCTTGTCGATTTTCTTCATTTTATTTCTCTTTCTGTGTTTTGCCGCCGCAGACCTTCAGAATTTTATCGGCCGCAGCAGAAGCACCTCCGCATCTATGAAAATCTTCTGAAATCTTCTCTGCATTTTTCTTGTATGACGGCTCAGCCATCAGCTTTTCGGCGGCATGCCTTATCGTCCGCGCCTCAGTGTTTTCGAGCAAAATTCCTGCACCCAGCTCGGCCGTTCTTCTCGCCACGCCAAGCTGCTCCGAAGTCTGCGGAAGCATGGCAATCGGCACGCCGAAGTACAGACTTTCGCTTACGCTGTTCATTCCGCAATGGGAGAAGAAGACATCGGCTTTGCTGAGAACTGCAATCTGGTCGACCCTGCGGTAGACGGAGATGTTCGCCGGAAGCTGTCCGAAGTCCGAAAGCCTCACCACATCGCCTGCAGAGAGAATCATCTGATACGGTGTGTCTGCAAATGCCTCGATAAATCTCCCATACAGCGGCATCATGTCATTGTTGACCGTCCCCATTGAAATATACATGAGATTTTCTTTCGTTTTTTCAATTTCCTGTGTGCATGGCCTGATTGACGGACCCACGAAGCTGTATTTATCTGAAAAGGTTTCCGCGCAAGGCTGAAATTCGGGGGATGTATAAACAATTGTCTCGGTATTCTCATTATTCGCTATGATGTCAAGAAAGCTCTTGATTGGGTACCCTTTTTCCTGCAGACGCTTCACATCACGCCTCATCTTCGGAAGCGCGCGAAGGAGCTCAAAAAATCCCGTGCCGCCATGCTTCATAATTTCGCAGATTCTTTGTTAAAGGCAAATGTCGTCGTGGAAGAAACGAACGGAATTCCGTATTTAAGTGCTGCAGCCTTGCCCCATACTGCCATGGAATCCGCAACAATGCAGTCCGGCTTCAGCAGTTCCATATCTTCTTTAATTTTCTCATCCAAGGCGAGAGTTGTGTCTACCAAAACTTTAATGTAAAAAGCCATATCCTTTCCGATTCTTTCTCCATCTGCGGGGCTGAGCTTCTGCTCCATGTCATATTCGTCGCAGGAGACGAACTTTGCACCTGCCTCTTCAATTCTCTCGCGGAGCATATTATAGGAATAGTAATAGACCTCGTGCCCTCTGGATACCAGCTCTCTGACCACGCCAAGCGTCGGGTTCGTGTGTCCCTGCGCCGGAATGCAGAAAAATACAATTTTACTCATTTTCTTTTCCTTCTTCCTTTTCGTTCATTTCGGAAAAAATACGGGAAATCAATTCGCCCTGCATCCGCTTCGGGAGAATTGCAATTCCCCTTTCCGGATCGCCGAGTACGATGATTTCGTCTCCCGGCGCGAGTTCAAAGAGCTCCCTGGCTTCTTTCGGAATCACAAACTGTCCCTTTTCTCCGATTTTTACCATCCATGCGTATTTATTGTCATGTGTTTTCATAATAAATTTGTTTCCTCTGTCCTTTAATATTCGTTTAATATCCGTTTGAGTATGATTCATATGAATAATCATACCGCATTTTGTTTTAAAAGTCAAGCTCCCTTGCCTCCTTCTCTTGTCTTTTTGCGTCGAAAACGATATAATAACCTATTGACGAAGTATAAGAAGGATAAGGAGGAAAATGCTGTCATGCTGAAGGGTTTTGCCAAGCTTTTGTTTGCTGTCGTGCTGATTTTGGTCAGTGCCAGTCTTATCATTCAAATGAAGTACAGCATTTCTTTTAACGAATATCTGGCTTACTCGCAGCCGCTCACCCGTGAAGAGCAGCAGTTTCTCAAGGAAAAGAAATCACTGACTTACGGCATTGTTGCTGAAAACGCGCCTTTTACTTCTAAGAACGAACAAACAGGTGACGACGAAGGACTTACCATCGACTACATTGATATTATATCGCAAGAGCTCAATATACCGATTTATGAAAAAGTGGTCGAGGCAGGCGATGAGCCGCAGGCTCTGCGCGAAGAGCAAATCGATATTACGGAGCTTTTTTCCGCTGCAAAAGGCAGCAGCAGTTATGTCTCGACACAGCCGGTTTATAAGCTCGATAACATTCTCGTGACATTGTATGAAAACAAAAAAATTAATTATATCAGGGACTTAAATACGAAAAAAATTGCCGTGCTCAAGGATGAGTTTTTGGAAAAAGCGCTGACAGGCTCGATGCCGAAGGGACAGACGACGGATTTCGTCTATGTGCCAAGTATGAAAACCGGGCTTACCATGCTTGCGGAAGGCAAAGTTGACGCAGTTGCCGGGACAGAGCTTACAATTAATTATTATGCACAGCAGCTCGGCATGGAAAATTCCCTGCGTCACATTGGCGATAAGATTTGCAGCGAAGATGTTGCCCTTGCGGTAAGCGTATACAATACGAAGCTTTACAATATTCTGAACAAAACTTTGCTCCAGCTCAAAAAAGACGGTGCCTTTGACAGTTCGCAAAAACTTTGGCTCGGCTCTTCTGCCAGCATGGTTACAAACTCCGCCAGCGTAAGGTGGGCCGAGTGGATTATCATCGTCTGCGTTGCGATTGTCGAGCTTCTGATGTTCTGGGAATCGGTTCTCAACCGCAGAATCGAGAAAAAAACGTTGGAACTCCGTATCGAAAAGAAGAATCTGCAGACGATCATCGACAACATAGACGCTTTAATCGCGGTAATCAGCGGCGATGACATTATTACGCAGTGCAACGCCTTCGGAAAACGGCTCCTCGGCGACGAACGGGCTTCCTTCTTAGGCTGCGGCATCGGCTCTGTCGAGATTTTGGGTGATTTATACCGGCTCTATTCTGCCGACCCGAATGCGCCTTACTACGCCTACAGTCATCGGGAGTATGCGATTTCCGTCCGTGTGCTGAACCCTGAAAAAGGAACACGTCTGATTCGGATTGTGGACTGTACCGAAAGCAATCTTGCCGAGAGGAAGCTCCGTCAGGAAAACAAAATGGCTGCGGTCGGTCAGCTTTCTGCCGGACTGGCGCACGAAATCCGAAATCCGCTCGGTCTGATAAAAAATTATTCCTATATTTTGCAGGATTACGCTACAGACGACATGGCGCAGCATTCGCTGGATGTTATCAAGGATTCCGTCGGACGAATCGATTCGCTCATTGAGAATCTTCTCCGCTTCTCGCGGCTGAGTAACGATACCTCCGCCTCCTTCAATCTTGAAAAGCTCCTGCAGAGCATTTTAAGCCTTGAACGAAAAAAGCTCGATGCAGAAAAGATTGAAATTGCACTGTCCTGCCCACAGGATTTTTCCATCCGCACCAGAGAAGAGACCGTTAAAATCCTCGCCTTTAATCTCATCAACAATGCAGTAGAGGCGATAGCGGAAAGCGGACAAACGAGCGGAAAAATTGAAATCAGCGTAACCCGCCTTGAGGAGAATAATTTGATACAAATGATATTTTCGGATAACGGTCCGGGTATGGATGAAAACCAGCTGGAAAGGGTTTTCGATCCATTCTTCACAACAAAAGATACCGGCACGGGACTTGGACTTTACATCGTCAGCACGGAAGTAGAAAAGGTCGGCGGACAAATTTCGGTAAAAAGCACGCCTGCAGAAGGCACGACATTCACAGTCCTGCTTCCGGATGAAAAAAATGAGGAGAAATGAAATGGAAAAGAAGAATTACAAAATTTTGGTTGTTGATGACGAAATTGAATATCAGAGAGTCTTTTCATATTTGCTGAAGCGAAACGGTTATGATGTGATTACGGCTTCGGGCGCGCGTGAGGCTCTCAATCTCCTCGAAAGCAACGAAATCAATCTGATTATGACGGATTTGAAAATGCCCGATATGGACGGGCTTGAGCTTGTAAAAGCGGTGAAGTCCGAGTACGAGGACATTGACATTATGATAATCACCGCCTTTGGCTCCATCGAGAGTGCCGTTGAAGCGATGAAATACGGGGCTTGCGGCTACTCCATCAAAAACAGTGAGCCGGAGGCTCTTTTGGCGGATGTGGACAGGCTCGCAAAAATAAAAATGCTTGAAAAAGAGAACAAAATCCTGACCGAGCAAAACAGCCCGGACAGCGATATTTTCTTAAAGAGCAAAAGTCCTGCTTATCGGGATCTTCTCGAAACCTGCCGCCAGATTGCGGACTCCGACATCAACGTTCTGCTTCTGGGCGAATCCGGCGTCGGCAAAGAAGTTGCCGCAAAGTATATCCATGATCTGAGTTCCCGAAAGGCCCGGCATTTTATCCCGGTAAACTGTCAGGTTTTCGGTGAAGGTACTTTGGAATCCGAGCTTTTCGGGCACGAAAAAGGTGCTTTTACAGGCGCAAACGAAAAGCGGATTGGCAGGTTTGAAGCTGCCGACCACGGCACGCTTTTCCTCGATGAAATCGGAGACATTCCGCTGAGCTTGCAGGGAAAACTTCTTCGCGTCCTTGAAAATCGAACGATTGAAAGGGTCGGCAGCAACAAGCCGATTGCTCTTGACATTCGACTGATTTCCGCGACCAACAAAGACCTTGAGGAGGAAATCACGCGTGGACTGTTCCGCGAAGACCTTTTATACCGCATCAACACCATGACGGTCACCGTTCCGCCTCTTCGCAGGCGTAAGGAAGACCTGCCGGACATGATTGAATTTTTTATCCGCAAAATTGAAAAAGAGCAGAAAAAGAAAATTCTCGATATTGAGCCTCTGACTTTGGACTTTCTGTATCAATACGATTATCCCGGAAATATCCGTGAGCTGAAAAACCTGCTTGAACGCATGGTTGCCTTGAGCGACGACGGCATCCTTCGCAGCCGCGGCTTTGCAAAAAGCCCGTCCGTGCCGGCATCCGCCGGCACGGCGCAGGGACAGCGCGAAGTGCTGCCCCTGCGTACCGCCAGAGGCATTTTTGAGAAGGAACACATCGAAAATGCACTGGCGGTAACGGGCGGCAATGTTGCCGCCGCCGCGAAACTTCTGGATATCACGAAACGGCAGCTTTGGAATAAGATTGCAGAGTATAAGATTCAGCGCTGATAGTTTGTGAAGTTTTTTTCATTTTCGATAGTGAATTTTTTTTCACTGACCTATGAAAAAAACTTCACCCGGCACCCTGCCTGGTGTTCTCATCATTATCGCACCCTTTGAAATTTCAACAAGAATCCAACATAGAATCATCACAATAGTCGGTGGCACGCTTTTTGCTTTATAAATGAGTAGTCACTGACTAGGGAAGGAGATTACCTTGCATTCAAAAGTAAAGCGGAAGCCCCCGTTGTGGCTTTCCCTTGTTCCCTTTGTAAGCTTAATATTGATTATGCTCCCAAGCGTAATTATCTTGGGTGCCGACCCTCAGATTCCGCTGATTATCTGCATCGGAATTACTGCTTTCATCGGAATTTTCGTTCTCGGCTATTCGTGGAGCGACATTGAAAATGCAATGATTGAAAGCAATGCGGCGGCAATGCAGGCGAATTTTATCATCATGCTTGTAGGCTGTCTCATGGGGGTTTGGATGTCGGGAGGCGTTGTTCCCGGACTTATTTACTACGGTTTGAAATTATTCACGCCCGGCATCTTTTTGGCGGCTTTGCCGATTCTATGCGCAATTATTTCAATTTCAACAGGCTCAGCGTGGACTACCGCCGGTACAATCGGCGTGTCGGCGATGGGTGTTGCAGCAGGACTTGGAATACCTTTTCCGATTGCCGCGGGTGCAATCATTACAGGCGCACAGTTCGGCGATAAACTATCACCGCTTTCGGACAGCACGAATCTGGCTGCCGGAATTACAGGCACAAATCTTTTTACGCATGTGAGACACATGTTGTGGAGCACAATCCCGAGTTTTGTTCTCGCAGTCGGCTGTTTTGCCGTTATCGGCGCAGGCTACAGCGGCAGCAATGTTGATGACAGCCAAATTCAGATGATCTGCGATGTACTGCAGGCAAACTTCCATATTACACCTTGGATTCTGCTTGCGCCGCTTTCCATTATCTTGATTATGATTCTGCATGTCCCGGCAATTCCGGGCATGGCAGTCGGAACAGCGATTGGCGTTATCTTCGCCTTGGTACAGGGAAACAGTCTCGGAGATATTATGCAGCAAATGCTTTATGGTTTTGAGCTCACGTCGGGCAGTGATTCGGTGGACAAGCTTCTGAACAGAGGCGGAATGCAGTCCATGATGTATACAATTTCTTTGGTTATCTGCGCACTGGCATTTGGCGGTGCGATTAAGTGCATCGGCTGTCTGGATGTTTTCATCGAGACGATCCTTCTGAGCTGCAGAACCAGAGCTTCCATCATGATCGCAAACATATTTTTCTGCATCGGCATGAATTTTTTAGCTGCCGACCAGTATATGTCCATCGTAATCCCCGGACAAATGTTCAAAGAAACCTACAAAAAGCTGAACCTTGCACCGGAAAACCTGTCTCGGCTTCTGGAAGACGCCGGAACTTTGACATCCGGCATTGTTCCTTGGTCGACCTGCGGTGCTTTGTATTACTCCGTCTTAGGCGTCAGTGCATTCGTTTATTTCCCGTTTTGCTTCATGGCCTACTTAAACCCCCTCATCTCGGCACTTTATGCCGTGACAGGATTTAAGCTCACACCTTTGGATCCTTCAAAACCGATTCGGGACAGGCTGGAAGACATCGAGGAAATCTAAGTCAAGGAGGATATTTTTACAATGAACGAACAAACAGTAAAAACCGCGCGCATGCCGAATAAAATCGAAGCTCTGATTCCGATTGTATTCCTGCTCGCTATCATGATTTCAAACTATGTTTTCGGTTGGGGACAGGATCCTCACATTCCGGTACTTCTTGCTTGCTGCGTAGCAATGCTTGTCGGCAAACTCTGCGGTTATTCCTATGCAGATATGCTGGCAGGCGGCCTCAACGCTGTCAGCCAGTCACTGGAAGCAATCATCATCATTCTCTGCGTAGGATGTCTGATCGGTTCTTTTGAATGGACAGGTACAATTCCTGCCGTTGTATACTATGGTCTGCAATTAATCAGCCCGAAGCTTTTCCTTCCGCTTGCATGTATCTTATGCGCTGCTGTAGGTATTGCAATCGGTTCTGCTTGGACGGTAACTGCAACACTCGGTATTGCGTTCATGGCAATCGGTACGACAATGGGGCTCAACCCTGCGCTCGTTGCCGGCATGATTCTTTCCGGTGCTTGCTGCGGAGACAAATTCTCCCCGCTTTCCGACTCCACGAACCTCGCCGCAGGTTCCGCTCAGACCGGTCTTTTCGACCATGTACGAGCAATGATAACAACTACATTCCCAAGCCTTGTAATTGCAATCATTATTTATTCTATTATTTCGCTTCAGGGCAGTGCTCAGTATGATCCTGAACTTGCAAACGGCTTATCTCAAGCAATCATCGACCATTATGACTATATGAGCCCTGTACTCCTGCTTCCTCTGGTTGCAATCGTAGTTGTTGCTCTTATCAAAATGCCGGCACTGGCAGGCGTAATTCTGGTTTCGATTATCGGATGTATCTTTGCAGTAATTTTCCAAGGTGCAAACTTCTCCGACTGCATCACCATGATGCATTACGGCTACAGTGCGGAAACCGGAAATGAGCTTTGCGATACACTCCTTAACAAAGGTGGTATGGACAGCATGCTTTGGACAAACAACCTCGTAATCGTAGCCGTTGCTTTCGGCGGAATTCTCCAGACAATTGGTGCTGTAGAATCCCTGCTCGGCGGTTTAATCAAGAAGGTTCGTACACCGTTCCAGCTCATCGTCGTTACAATCCTTACATCCGTATTCTGTATTACGACAATGTGCGACCAGTACCTCGGACTGATTATTCCTGCAAGTATGTATAAAGACAAATTTGACGAAATGGGTCTTGCAAGAAACATGCTTTCCAGAACACTGGAAGACGGCGGTACACTCTGGTCACCACTGGTTCCGTGGTCATCCTGCGGTGCTTACCACTCAAACATTTTAGGTGTTCCGACATTATCCTACCTGCCGTTCACCTTCATGAACTTAATCAACCCGATTTTCGCAATCGTTACCGTCTCCTTCGGCTCCAACATTCTCTATGCTGACGGATCGAGAACCAATATCTTCGGCAAGCTTGTCAAGGGCTCCGTTGCAGGTGCCCCGAAGGAAGCTCACGAAAAGGCACTCGCCGCTCTTGCAGAACTCAGAAGTGCCGGCAAAGCGAAAGACATTAAATAATATTCGATAGAATTTAAAGGAAGATTTTGCTATGAAATACCACGGAATCATTAAACAGCGTGAGCTTTGGCTGACGATTACAATCTTTATCATTGCCGCATACCTGCTTTACAGAGAATATGCCGCAGGTCAGTACATTTATATTCCGCTTGCGTTAATGGTAATGCTCGCCTGCTTCTTTGAAAGGGAACACATTATCTCGGAAGAAGGGGTAGATATTAAATACAATCTGTTCAAAGTCTGCATCAAGCACAACTATTGGGCATGGGATGAAATAACGACCCTGCACCCGGATTACAAGCGTGCAAGACCGAATGTCATGCTTCATATCGGCAAGGACGTGGTAACACGGACTTTCACGATGAAGCCTTCCGATTGTAAGGGCGCAATGGAGCTTGCGCGGCGCATGAATCCGCACATCTATATTGATGATATTACCGAAACGGAGCAGGAGCTCCGCGAGCAGCAGATTCTTCACAGGCAAGAAGTTGCAAAGGCGCAGAAAGCCGCTGCAAAGCGACGCAAAAAATAAAAATTATATAGCGAAAGCGTAAGTCCAAACGGATTTACGCTTTTTCTTTTTGCAAAATCGAGACGGGGGTGCGGACAAAAGTGCGCATAACGAAATCAGAGATTTCTATGCGCACATGGCGCTCACCCATGAGCGCCGGTTCGCAAGGTGCTTTTGTCGTTATTCCGGAAATATCGGAACGATATTTCCTACATAAAAAAAGGCTGACAGCCCGTTGATACACCATCAGCGGCTCTCAGCCTTTTTTAATATTGGATACGTCATAGCCTTCGGCTGTGTCCTTCCCACTACCGGGCAGCTTCGGGACTTTCACCCGTTAGAATGTGCGCTCGCCGAGCGCACCATAAAAGACATACCCGACGTGATCGGGTATGTCAATGAAAAAAGTATGGGGCAAAAGAGGAAACTATTTAAACTCGTCGTAGAAGATTTCGGATTTAGTAACCGTAGCTGCAGGCGCAGGATCCAGCTTTCTGCCTGCGAGACCCAGAATCACCTCCGGTTTTACCCAAGGTCTGTTTTGAATGCCGCTGGTTTCCTCATGCGTAAGGTATCCCTTATATGCAGTCAGACTTCTTCTCAGAAAGCCGTCTCTTGCGCAGGCTTCCTCAATCCCATTGTTCATGATGGAACGAAAATGATTTACAATTCCCGCAGCATATGCCACAGATGTTGAGCCAGCAATCGCTCCCGGGATGTTGCTTACACAATAGTGAACAACGCCTTCTTCCGTGTAGATAGGGTCGTCATGCGTTGTTTCATGGAAAGTTTCGATACAGCCCTCGTCGTTGCTGACATCTACAATGACGGAGCCCCTTCTCATGGAAGCAACCATCCCTCTTGTGATCATAGCTTCCTTGGCATCCTTTGGCCATCTTACGCAATTGATTACCAGATCTGTCATCGGTAGTTCCTTTGTAAGGTTATATTTATTGGAAATGATGGTATTCACTTTACCGTCATACTTCGTTGCGATATCTCTCAGAGCGCCGATATTGATATCCGCAACCGTGACCCATGCACCCATCGTCTGAAGCACCTCGACAGCGCCCTTTCCAACTGTGCCGCACCCGCATACGAGAGCTTTGATTCCGGGAGCCGCACCCAAACCGCTTACGAATTTACCACTGCCTCCGTTTATGCTCATCATTGCCCACAGACCCATAAATGCGCCTGCCTTTCCTGCTGCCTCACAGTTCGGGGAACCATATCTGTGAGAATCCTCTGCAGTGATGGCAATAACCTTCTTTTCCAGAAGCGCATCGACCTCTTCCCTGTGTGCTGCTGGATGGATGCAGCAAAAAATCATCTGCCCTTCTCTCATTAGGTCATATTCGCTTGGCTCGATCTCCTTGACCTTAGCTACAAAATCACAGATTGCCCAGATTTCTTCGTTAGTTGCCAAGATTGTCGCACCTGCCGCTGCATATTCTTTGTCATCGAAGCCTGCTGCATAGCCTGCTTTGCTTGCCACATAAACTTCGTGACCGTCGCCTGCGATCAGGCTGACCTCAGCAGGAGTTGCAACGACTCTGTATTCGCCATTTTTAATGTCCTTCAAAACTCCAAATTTCATTTCAATACTTCCTTTCATGTTGTGATTCTTAAAAAACTATCCGTTCTATCCGGATCAATGCGATTATCTTGAAATGCCTGCGCACAAATTGGCGCTTTCTGTCATCCGGTGGATTGCGAAAATGTTATTCTGCTTTTTTCATCAGCATCTTGCCGCGCAAACTCTTTCCTTCCGTATCGAATACACCGATTCCGGTAATTGCGCATATAACCGAACAGATCGGACATATAATCGGCAGAAAGGCATAAGGTAAGTAAGAAAGCGTCGGTACGCCTAAGACACCTGCCGTATAGATTGCCGCTGCAGACCACGGTACAAGGAAGGAGAAGATGGTCCCGCCATCTTCAAGTGTTCTTGAGAGGACATACGGAGCAATTCCGGCTTTTTTATAGGCATTCTGAAAGACCTCGCCCGGAAGCAGGATCGCCATATATTGTGAAGTTGTCAGCATGACGGTAGCCAGACACGAAATCAAAGTAGCGATAATCAGATTGCAAGGCTTTGCGATTTTTTCCTTGAACGTTTCCAATATTGCAGACAGCACACCCATCTCATACATCAGTTCTCCAAGCTCCAGTGTAAAAATGCAATAGACAATGGTTGACATCATGCCACTGATACCACCTCTGTTGAGAAGTTTTGCTGCTGCCTCATTTTCAAATTCACCGTTGAAACCCGTCGACATTGACGTTACCACTTCGTTAAAAGTGAACTGCGGCTGCGTGATCAGTGCCGCAATTACTCCGGCAAATGCTCCTATCATAAGAGAAATCATAGCCGGTACCTTCTTAGCAACCAAAACGATCGTAAAAACCGGAACGATCAGTAAAAATATAGAGATATGAAAGGTCTCGTCAAGAGCCCCCATAATATCAGTGATGCTCTGCAGTGACTCTGCAGAAGCAGCATCGTGCTTGAGCCCCATAATGAAATAGAGGATCGTTGAAAGAATGAATGGCAGCGTAATGGTCCAGAGCATAGATTTTATGTGCTCGAATACACCTGTTCCCGCTGCAGCCGGAGCCATGTTGGTCGTATCAGAGAACGGAGACATTTTATCGCCGAAAATTGCGCCTGATACCGCCATGCCGGCTACCAGACCGGGCTTGATATCCATGCCGTAGCCGATTGCCATAAACGCAACACCAATTGTACCCAGCGCCGCATAAGACGATCCTGTAAAAAAGGATACGATGCAGCAAACGATAAAGCCTATCGCAAGAAAAGATGCCGGTGTGAAAACCTTCAATCCGTAATAGATTATAGAAGGCACGATTCCGGAAATCATCCAGCTTCCCACCACCATACCTACAGAGATTAGAATCATGCCGATCAAGGCAAACTTTTTAAATCCTGTCAGTATGATATCCTGAAGTTTTTCCAGGCTCATGCCTGTACATACCGCAATGACGCACACTGCAAACAGTGCCAGGATAAAGGTTACCATGGTATTGATTTTCAGGATCGCCAGCCCTACTGACATAATGACCGCTACTACTACAAAGGTAAAAAGTGCCATAGGAAGTCCTACTGTTTTCTTTTCATTATTACTACTCATTAGTCCACCTCCCGGTAAAATTATCTGTATTACAACGTAATATCAATACCTGCGTTCTCAATCCATTGGCGATCGATGATGCCTTCTTTATATTCCCTTTTGATTATTTCCGGATCTCTTTCCGAAACAGGTCCATAGCCGCCTGCTCCGGCAGTGATCATCTCAACAATATCATCTTTTTCAAGTTTTACATTTCTAGGCTTGGGATTATCTGAAATCACCTTACCGTCTCTGTATATTTTAATGCTCGCGTTTCCGCCCGGCTGTCCGCCTTCCAGTCCCCATGGGCGAATCACTGCTCTTTCCGTTGCAGCCCCCACGAGCATGGTGTCTCTGCTTTCTTCAAGAATTCGAATAGTTCTGATAATTCCCATGCCGCCGCGATATTTACCTGCCCCGCAGCTGTTCTCCGAAAGCGCGTACTTTTCAACCATCAAAGGATATTCCATTTCTAGTGCCTCAACAGGCAGATTGGAGGTGTTGGTCATATGTACATGCACAGCATCAAGTCCGTCTTTGTTATATCTGGCCCCGGAACCTCCACCTATGGTTTCAACATAGATGTACGGCTGACCGCTGCGTGCATCCGTTCCAGAGAAAGAAAAGAAACTCATTGCTCCGTTGCCCGCTGCCACTACCCTTGTCGGGTCCATTTTGGCAAAGGCGCCGAAAATCACATCCGCGATACGCTGTGCCGTGGTTTCTCTGTCTCCCGTAGGCGCCGGTTCGGTTGCCCACACAAGACTTCCCGGTTCTGCAATGATATTGATGCTTTCAAAAAACCCGGAATTGGCAGGAATAGTATTGTCCAGTATGGACATCATGGAGTAATACACAGTCGCCTTAAGCGCGCACGGTACGCAGTTATACGGACCACTTACCTGCCTGCAGGTTCCTGTAAAATCAAAGGTGATGCTATCGCCTTTGATCGTAATTCTTGTTTTGATGAGAAGGTTCTTATTTCCTGCGCCGTCATCATCAAGAAAATCCTCGAAGTGATATTCCCCGTCAGGAAGTTCTGTAATGGCAAGCCTCGCTTTTCTCTCTCCGTATTCCAGCCATTTTATACAGAACTCATCGTACGTGTCAAGTCCTATTTTATCTATCAGCTCAACGAGCTTGTCAGCACCGAACTGATTTGTAATGATCTGGGCATTCAAATCTCCATGGCGCTCGTACTTCATTTGGAAATTGAGCATAATCAAATCCATGACGTCCTTTACAAGGACACCTCTGTCGTATAGCTTTACCACGGGAATCCGGAGCCCTTCATCATAAATGGTGGTCCCTTTTCTGCTTTTATCTGCATGATGTCCTGTGTTTACCATGTAAGCTACAAGTTCACCTTCATAAAAGACAGGTTTCAAAAGCACGATATCGGGAAGATGGGAGCCGCCTCCGCTATATGGGTCGTTTGCAATGAAAATATCTCCCTCATGTATGTCGTCGATGTCATACTTTTGGGTCAGCACTTCCACTGCACCGGAAAGTGAGCTGAAATGCAGAGGAATATGCTGTGCAAGTGACAGGAGTTTGCCGTTACGATCAAATACTGCAACAGAAAGATCTTTTCTCTCTTTAATGTTGGTGCTGTATCCTGTTTTTGACAATATTACGCCCATCTGCTCTGCTATCGATGTAATGCTGTTGGCTACAATCTCAAGCGTTATAGAATTAATCTCTTTCAATTCTCCCACCTCCTATACTCGCTCTATCATCATATTCAGATACTGATCTACTGTGGCTTTCTGCCCCTTAAGAATAATCGTCGTACTATCCATCTGCTCTACGATTGCAGGACCATAAACAACATTTCCGTTTCTTAATTTCTCCCTATCGTAAAGGTCATAATCCGAATATGCACCATTTCCTTCATATACCTTGCGGGAGCCTGTCTTGGCTTTCCGTGAATCTTCTCCGTCGTACGCCTCCTCATGGATGACTGGATAGATGATGTCTCCAATCGCAGACAGACCAAAGTTAACAATCTGTACTGCATCATCTGAACTGAATGAATAAAGTCTCTCGTATGCGCTTGTGAATTCTTTTCTGATTTCTTCGGCAGATGAGATGATTGATTTTTCAATCGGAACTCTGATTTCATGATTCTGTCCCTTGTATCTCATATCGAGGAAATATTCTCTGCTTCGTTTCTCAGGATCTATCTTTTCCTCATCAAACCAGGCATCAGCTTCTTTTTCCAAAAGTGCAAACTGTTTTTCTAAAATGTCGCGGCACTGCGCACTTACTTCCATTACATTGGTCTGAACGAAATCTCTTCGCATGTTTTCTGTAAGAAGTCCGTAAGCCGCAAGCAGGCCGGGCGTTTTCGGTATCAGAGCCTTTTTTATCATCATTTCATCGATAAGCTCTGCTGCATGAAGCGGTCCGGAGCCGCCAAAGGCTACAAGACAGAATTCACTTGGGTTGTATCCCTTTGCAACCGTAACATTTTTGATTTCTTTGATGATATTGGAATTGCTTATGGAAATGATTCCTCTCGCGGTCTCCATCAAATCCATGTTGATTCTGTCGGCCAGCCTTTTTATTGCTGCCTCAGATAATGCAGCCTCGATCGGAAGTCTTCCCCCTAACAGCACCTGATTGTTCAGATGCCCCAAAACCACGCGGGCATCGGTTATCGTGGCCTCTTCGCCTCCCTGCTTATAGCATGCAGGACCCGGGCTCGCTCCTGCGCTCTGCGGACCTACTTTAAGAATTCCGCCGCTGTCAATCCACGCGATACTGCCTCCCCCGGCACCTATTGTAGATATATCTATAGAAGGGATTCTGACAGGATATCCGCTTATAGTCTTTTCATCAGAAGCCTCGAATCTTCCATCTACTACCAGACTGATGTCTGTACTTGTGCCGCCTATATCCACAGTGATCAGATCCTTCTCATTGATCAGCTCTGTGATATACTGCGCACCCACAACACCCGCGGCGGGACCTGACAATGCTGTCTTTACTGGATATCTCATGGATTCGTCAATTGACATCAAGCCTCCATTGGAATGATTGATATATGTGTTTTCCACTCCTATGGACTTCAATGTTCTCTTAAGATTATCCATATATTTTCTTACTTCCGGTCCGACGAATGAGTTTATGACAGTGCCGCAAAGGCGCTCATACTCTCTGAACTGCTTTGACAGATCGCTCGAGATAGTAAGAAAGACATCCGGACATTTCTCTTCCAGAATTTTTTTAATTCTCCGCTCATTTTCCGGATTAAGGTATGCGTTAAGTAGCATAACCGCAGCTGCCTTCACATCCTCAGCCTTCATAGCCTCTACAATCCGAATCAGCTCGTCCTCATCAAAATTCCTTACAATATTACCCTCATAGTTGATTCTTTCGCTGATTTCAAATCTACAATCCCTCGAAATCAATGTTTTTACTTTGTCAGCCTGCAGGTTGTAAAGATCCGGTCTCTTCTGCCGGCCGATTTCCAAAAGATCTCTGAACCCCCCTGTCGTTATCAGGGCTGTCTTTGCACCTCTTCCTTCCAGGATCGCATTGGTTGCAACTGTGGTTCCGTGCATGAATCTGCTGACTTCTTCTCCCGTAAAATTGTTTTCATCGGCAATAACTTTAACGCCTGATACGACTGCCTCGGATTGATCATAAAGAGATGAAGGCAGCTTATATACCATAAGTGCTCCACTTGTTTCATCTATGGCACAAATATCGGTATTGGTGCCGCCTACGTCCACACCGATACGAATTGTTTTACTTCCCATGAATCCTCCTTCCTAACCTTGCATCATTCTGGTTGCTTTTTTTAAATTTTATCATTGATTTAATATAAAATCTAATATATAATCATTTATATATCTATAAATAAATGTTTATATATCGGAGGAATTCATGGAACTTCTTCAATTAAAATATTTTCTAATTCTGTGTGAAAGTCAGCATGTATCCAAAACCGCAGAAAAGCTCAACATATCCCAACCCTCTCTCAGTTCCACAATCAAGAAACTTGAAAAAGAGCTAGGTGTCCCTCTTTTTGTACGCAAAGGCAGGAATTTGGAACTGTCTCCATATGGTCAAGTCTACCGGGAATATGCCCGGGAGGTCTTTCTTGCTTTGGAAAACGGCCGTAGGCGGATCAACCTCATACGGGATGAGGATGAGAAGAAAATCAATCTTGGAATTTTAAGCCCTTATGTATGGAATGATACCTTTCGTTCTTTCAGAGAACGTTATCCTGAGATCAAGATCAACCAGTTTTCATTCGAAGGCTTTAAGTTTCTAAGTGCCATTCTGGACGGAGAAATTGATATGTACGTTGGCGGCGTCAACAATATTTACAATGAAAAAATCGAATATGAGACACTCTACGATGACGAGATGGCTATCCTTATGCACAAATCGCATCCTTTTGCCGATAGGGGAAAAATCAGCCTAAGGGAATGCCGTGATGAAAAGTTCATCAATCTTGACAGCAGCACAAATCTTCAGAAATTTATTTCCATCATGTACGAGGATGCACGATTTGATCCTAATGTTGTCATGATATGCGATTATACCCTGCGCGACCAAATGGTAATCGAAAATTACGGAATATCCGTAACTACAAAACTTTCGGCAATGCAATGCAAGTCTGATAAGGTTACCTATGCTGTCATTACAGAGCCTTCACAGAGACGTAAACTGGGGATCGCATGGAAAAAAAACGCTGTTTTCACGAAATCCATGCAGTTGTTTTATGATTTTGCTAAAGAATACTATGAAGACTTAAAAGTATGATGATGTATTTTACGAGGAATTCTCTTTGCGCCTGCACAAAGAGCCGTTGAGCATGAATGAACGCTGCTCCGAAAGGTGCTTTTGTCGATATTTCGGAAACATCGCACAGTGATATTTCCTTCATAATAAAAAGGCTGATACCCGGTCGAGAGATTGCTCACCTGTGTATCAGCTTTTTTCATGTAGGTCTTGTTATCCCGTAGGATTCCGCTGCACCGCAGCTTATTCCGATGCTGCCCGGCGCAGCAGCGCTTCCTCCTCTTCGGTCAGCCGCATGGCAAGGCAAACGCGTTCGATCGTCTCGATATCCGGAACAAAGTCCGGTTCGGTGCAGAGCTTCGTGAAGTCGTTCTTGCTCATGCCGATTTGGGAGAACGTGATACTGCCCTCCGCGATCTTCCGGTCGTAGAGCCGAAAAAAGAATGTCTTAAAAGTGAGATTTTCCATGTGTATTCCTCGTCTTTCTGTGATATAAAAGCTGCAGCCCGGCGCAGAATAAGATCGTCAGCCCGATGATCAAAAGCCCGCAGTGCATAAAGAAGGTATCTGGTAATATGGTAATGATCGGATCGGTCTGCGGGTTAAACAGCCAGTCATCGTTGTCGAAAAAGATCTTATGCATCAAAGTAAAGGCATTCTCCCAGTCGATGATGACTGCCAACAGCACGATACCGCCGATGCCTGCCGCAAGCCATACTGCCCAAAGCATCCATCGATACCGCAGCCTCAGCGTGTGAGCGGCATGAAAAGCAGCGGCTTCTCGCATTTTCCCGGTGCGTACCGCGTCCCGCAAAAGATAGATTCCAAAGACCGCAAGCCCAAGCACCGCAACCCACTGCATAGCAAGGAAAATATCTTTGACCTCTTCAAAATGCTTTCTGCCGCTTTCCGACATCGGCATCGTCGGGGACATCAGCTTAGTGCTGCCGCCCGGCACATTGTAATCGATCAAGGCATCATAATTCAGCCTGCAAAGCTCTGCGGACACACCGGAGCTTTGCGGAATGTCCAAATAGTCAATATCAAAATAATACAGCGGCCGAAACCATACGGTCAAGCTGACCGCCAAACAGATCATCACTACAGTCCCTGCCAGCCCCAAAAGCATATTTTTGATTATCTCTCCGCACTTCGTCATCGTCGTCTCCTGTCCTATCTGATTTTGATTTTGCGCCCCGCACCGATCTTCCCCTTGTGTCCTGCCCACAAAAAGTGCTATACTATGAAAAAACAGGGAGGGAATTCTACATGTATATGAACATTAGCCCGGACGCTGAGCGGCTCTGCAATCGCCTTTGCTCGGGCATCTGACCTCGCATCTGCTTTGCTCGCGCGCTTGCGCGCGGCAATCGCAGTGCCGAGATCATTATATCATATAACTATCATACGCACACGAGTTTTTGTGACGGAAACAATACTTTGGAGGAAATGACTTTGGCGGCGATCGCGGCAGGGCTCAAAGTGATCGGCTTCTCCGGGCATGGCTGCACGGCTTACGATGATTGCTACTGCATGAGCCGGGCGAATACGGCAGCGTATTTCACGGAGATTGACCGCCTGCGCGAAGCGTACCGGGGCAAAATCACGATTCTGCGCGGGATCGAACAGGATTTTGGTTCCGATGAACCGACAGACGCTTATGATTATGTCATCGGCTCGGTGCATGCGACCTTCGCACCTGCTGCGGACGGCTCCGGTGATAACTTCCACGGCTTTGACCGCAGCCGCTTCTATTATATCGACTGGACCGTCGATCGCATTTTGGAAGCGGTCCGCGATGACTTCGCGGGCGATCCCTATGCGTTCATCGAACACTATTACAAGACCGTCGGTATGCTGCCGGAGGTCACCGGCTGCCACATCATCGGTCACTTCGATCTAATCACGAAATTCAACGAAAAAGATCCATGGTTTGACGAGACACACCCAAGATATCGGGCGGCAGTCTGCCGCGCGCTCGATCAAATCTTCGCATCATGGCAAGAGAGCCGCGCCCGCGGCGGTCAGATCATGATCAACAGTGACAGCCATGCGGCGGATACCATCACCTGCGCCTTTGCAGATGCGCTCAAGCTCGCGCTGGACTGCGGGTTTACCCGGGTCAAAATCATCACAGAGAGCTGCAGGCGGTGGGATTGCAGTATGTACCATGAACAGGAATGGAC
>ERZ827168.720-NODE-720-length-51367-cov-21.938650_pt1 | contig 51367 bp, 45 predicted proteins | sample MGYA00519868_ERZ827168 | MGnify/ENA primary metagenome ERZ827168 (study PRJEB31778, sample SAMEA3449271) | human gut metagenome | biome: human gut; feature: human-associated habitat; material: faeces | place: United Kingdom | collected 2010/2012 ...
ACAACATCAGAGAAAACAACATTAAAAGAAGTTTCTTCAGGATAAGTGTTTTTTTGGGGCGTACAAGACAATAAAGAAAAAGCCAAACAACAAACAATCACAGCGCTTAATGCTTTTAATTTCATAACGACGACCTCCCAAAACATTATTTTATAAAGCAATTATAACAAAAACGAGATAATTTTACTCTCCGCTTGCAAGCACGATTTCAACGCTCGTTATTTCTCCGAACGTTGACGGTTCGAATGCAATTCTGTGCGTTTCGTATTTGCCGCCTGTTCCGCCGTAATTTCCGTCATATTCCGTATTGTTTCCGCCGCGGCGGTAAATGGTTGCAAATTCTTTTGTTTCTTCGTCCACCGTTTGTATGCCGCGGAAAACAAATTCTTTCGTTCCGTTGACAATTACTTTTATATCGTTTACGGTGCTTGCAAAGCATAAACTAATCGAGAATCTGTTGTTTTTAAGTCTGTAACTGCCGTACCTTTCGGCGTTCAGAAGGTAATCGTTCTCGCCCCAGTCCATAATTTTCGACTTAAACTCGATGTTTTCGCGAGTTAAAGCGGAGTCGCCTCTCATATAATCTTCTACACCTTCGGCAAAATCAACGTCGTAACCGTCCGCTCGTCCGTTTTGGTAGGCTGAGGGTTTATCGAGTTCTATATACCAACGTTTATCCGTTTCGTTATAGAAAAATTTGCCGTCTGCGGTTTTGCCGTTTACCGTAACTTTTTTGTACTTTTCGGCAAGGTGACGCACTACCGCATTATCGTGAAGCGGCGCATAAATTTTGCCCTGTGTATCATAAAGCGCTTGCAGCGTTTCTATCCGGTTGAAATCGCCGTCGTATACGCCCCCATTCAAAATCGTTAAGTCGGTATATACGCTACGAGAATACGATTGTCCGGTAGGGCTGAGGCGCAGTTGTATTTCCACGTCCGACAAAACTGCAATCTCCCAAGTTTTTACCTGTTTATCGCCGACGATTTTTGTATTTTTTTCAACATAATTGACAAATCCCGAATATTGACAATGAAGCATATAGTCGTCGGGGAATGCGATTTCGCCCGTATGTGTAGCCGTTATGATGATTTTTGTGCCGTGTTTTACTTTTTTTACGTCCGAATTGATTTTGTCTTTCAGTTCCGCAAGCGAAGCAGCCTTAATCGGAGTCGATTCTTCCGTTCCTAATACGTACTTCAACTCATACGAAAACTCGTCCAAGTCTTGCTCGTACTCGTTGTCGTAGAACGTCGCCGTTACGTTGTAACTTTTTAATGTGGGTTTACCCGTAAAAGTAATGTGGACGTCGGAAGTCGGATGCACTTCGTAATCGACGACGGTTTCGTTGTCGTTTATAATTGACGCTTCCTTTCCGTTGGCAAATATCTTAAAGTCGCCTTTATCGTAGCCTTCTTTGAACGTGACTGTGACGAAAAACGAACCGCCTTTACCCGAAGTAAAATAGATGGTTGCGTCGTTTCCGCTTCCACTTAACATAGTTCCTTGTCCGTTTTGGATACGCTCTACGCCTTCGGGCAGCACGGACAAGTCCTGAAAGGTTATTTTGTATTTAGTATCCTTGTTGCAGGCAGTAAACAAGCATACAACGCAAACGAGCGACAATAAGCACAAAAGCAATTTTTTCATAGTTTAAAAACCTCCTGTTTTTCAATTTTTTAAAACGGTTTATAAGTAAAAATATTTCCGTTTATATCGTTATATTAGTTAAAAAGTAACAAAAAAGCGCAAGGAAAAAGTTATTTCTTTGCGCTTATAGTCTTAAGTGTTTCATAGGCGGTTACCTCCCGTCGAGAGTTTTTGGTTTTTATAATTTGTTGGTTTTTGTTCTGCCTCTTTATCTTATTTTTAATGTTTCAGTATCCCTATATGGATATTGTTGAATATATTATAGCACAAAATTTTTGTTTTTTCAAGTTTTAATGCGCTATGCTATGTGAAATATATAAAAATTATCTCTCTTTACCTTAACAATGAGCCAAACTCAATATAAATTTAATTTTAATACTTAAAGGTTTTCTGTATCAATTTTTTGCCGCTGATTTTCGCTTTTCACTGTGCTACAATGCGACGACGAAAGGCGATAAATCGGAGCGTTATATAGTGTCATATAAAGAGTGTCCGTAAAAATATGTCTTAGTGTAAAAATTCGATAGAATAAATGCTATGCTAAGACGTATGCGTTGTGAAATTCAATTTGCCTAAGCTTCTGCGGTTAAGTTTTGTAAAAGGATAACCAAAATATTTTTAGTTAAAGTAATTTTACGTGTTATGTTGAATTCGGCACTGTTAAAGGCATATTATATCGAACTTTTCAGGAGGCGCAGACGGGAATCGATGCGCAACAAATTATATTCAGCCTTTGTTATCAGTCTTTTTGTCTCTGTCTTTGTCCAAGTCGCAGTTTTTACAATTGCAGCAACCGCCGGAGCAGCAACCGCCGCCTTTGCGTTTCCGTCTGAAAGAAAAGACTACGGCAAGTATAACTGCAACCGCTACCGCTATGAGAACGATTATATCGCCCGCTGCTAATTTTCCGCAAATTTCGTTCAAGCTGCTATTCCTCCGATAAGATAAACTATTAACGCTGCGACAAATGCTATTGCGCACTGCATTATGACTATCAGTGAAGTTTTCCACCTCGATGCGAACTCTCGCCTGAGAGCAGCAACGGCGGCAACGCAAGGCGTATAAAGCAGGGTGAACGTCAAAAAGCTGCATACCGCAGGGAGCGAGTCGAATATGGACGGAAGTACCGACGCAAGAGCGCCGGTATCGCAGCCACAAAGGACCGCAAGAGTGGATACGACTTGTTCCTTGGCAATGAAACCGGAAATCAGAGCAGTAGATATGCGCCAATCGCCAAATCCGAGCGGCTTAAATATTACGGAAACCCATTTGCCCATTGTTGCAAGCAAACTCATGGAAGAATCTTCTACGGGATTTAGTCTATAATCGAAAGTCTGCAAAAACCATATCGCAACTGTCGCTACGAATATTACCGTAAAGGCTCGTTGCAAAAAGTCTTTTGCTTTTTCCCACAAAAGCAAACCTACGCTTTTGGGCGAGGGGAAGCGGTAATTGGGCAATTCCATAACGAAGGGGACAGGCTTGCCTTTAAATGCTGTGTGATTAAGTAAAAGCGACATCAACAAACCTAGCGTAACGGAGCCTAAATACAGCGCAAACATAACTAAAGCGCCTTTGCCCGGGAAAAACGCCGCCACGAAAACCGAATAGACGGGGATTTTTGCCGAGCAACTCATAAAAGGCACAAGCAACATCGTCATTTTGCGGTCTCGGTCGGAGGATACCGTTCGAGTTGCCATTATAGCAGGTACCGAACAGCCAAAGCCCATAAGCATAGGGACAAACGATCTTCCCGACAGCCCGATTTTTCGTAATGGTTTATCCATAACAAAAGCAACTCTCGCCATGTACCCGGTGTCCTCCAAAATGGACAGAAAGAAAAACAGGGTTACTATAACGGGCAGAAAAGAAAGTACACTGCCTACGCCGTTAAATATTCCGTCTATAATCAGGCTGTGTACGATGGGATTGAGTCCGAATTCGGTAAGAGCGGAGTCTGTTACTGAGGAAAGTGAATCTATACCTAATTTGCATAGCCACTGTAAGCCTGCTCCGATTACGTTAAACGTCAGCCAAAATATTAGCAACATTATTGCTAAAAATACGGGTATTGCCGTATACTTGCCTGTAAGTATTTTATCCATTGCTACGGAACGGCGATGCTCTTTGCTTTCCGTGCATTTTTTTACCGAGCCTTCCACGACGGATTCGATAAAAGAGTACCTCATATCCGCAAGAGCCGCATTTCGATCCAATCCGGTCTCCGATTCCATTTGTACCAGGCAATGCTCGATAAGCTCTTTTTCGTTTTCTACAAGTTTAAGAACGTCGGCTATGTCGCCTTCGCTTTCTATTATTTTGGACGCGCAGTAACGAAGAGGTAAATTTTCCTCTTCCGCATGATCCTGAATGAGGTGCATTACGGCATGTATGCAACGGTGGCAAGGTGAATCTGCGGGGCAAAAGTCCGCCCGAACCGGTTTAATTTTGTTTTTTGCCACGTTATATGCTTTGTCTACAAGTTCCGATATGCCTTCGCCCTTGATTGCGCTTATAGGCACACACGGAATCCCTAATTCTTTGCTTAGTTTATCTATGTCGATTGTTCCGCCGTTGGCTCGCACTTCATCCATCATATTCAGGGCAAGAACCATGGGGACGTCGAGCTCCAGTAACTGCATAGTCAGGTACAAATTTCGTTCGATATTAGTTGCGTCTACGATGTTAATGATACAATCCGGCCGTTCTTCTAATATGTACTTGGTCGTGACTATTTCTTCTTGCGTGTACGGGCGTAGCGAATATATACCGGGCAAATCCACGACAGAACCGTAGCCGCCTTTTATTTCGCCGATTTTTTGTTCGACTGTAACGCCGGGAAAGTTGCCTACGTGGCATCGCATGCCTGTAAGCGCATTAAATAAAGCGGTTTTCCCGCAATTTTGATTGCCTGCCAAAGCGAATTTCATTGTTTCACCTCGCTAGTCGCTTCTACGGTTATAACTGAGGCGTCTTCTTTGCGCAGAGTCAGCTCGTATCCGCGTAGCCTTATTTCAATGGGGTCGCCCATTGGTGCGACTTTTCGCAACATAACCGTTGTTTTGGGGATAAGCCCCATATCGATGAGCCTGTTGCGCAGACTGCCTTCGCCGCCGACTGCGATTATTTTTGCCGATTGTCCTATGGCTAATTTGTCGAGAGTCATAATAGCTCCTAAGCGTAGATTCGTGTATCATAATAGCACTTTTTTTGTTTGCGTGTCAATCGCAGAGCCATGCTATCGAATATTCGCAGCGGTAACCGTTGCATAAAATCGTTCATATATAATTTTATGACAGTTGCAAAATTCGGAGGCAGTTCGCTCGACGGCGCAGACAGAACGGCAAAAGCCGTTAATATAGTAAAAAAAAGAAAATTCGATTGTGTGGTGGTAAGCGCTCCCGGAGGTAAACCTAAGGTAACGGATTTGCTGATATCGGCGTATTTCGAATGGGTAAACAGCGGCGACTGCGGGAAATATTTTGATATAGTAGCGGACAGGTTTGAAAAAATCGCACGTCCGTTCGGATTGGATATAACCAATTTGCTTACTTTTCTGCGTGGCGAAATAAATGCGGGCAGAAGTTACGATTATGTCGTGTCACGAGGAGAATTCGTAATGGCTAAGATAATGGCGCAGCTAACCGGTTATGATTTTTGCGATGCGACAAACGTCATTAAAATAAGCGGAGTTGCGGATGCCGAGTCTACGGAAGCGCATGTGCGCACTGCAAAATTTCCGTGCGTCGTGCCCGGATTTTACGGTAAAGAGCCTAACGGAGCAGTGCGGCTTTTACCGCGCGGAGGCTCGGACGTTACGGGGGCGCTGATTGCTTCGTCGCTCGACGCTATGTACGAAAAATTTACAGACGTATGTGGAATTTTTGACGGATACGGCGGCGTTATAGATAGAATAAATTATAGCGACGCAAAAATTCTTACTTACTACGGCGCTAGTGTACTGCGGTACGAATCCGTGGATTTTTTGGCGGAAAAAAATTGTGTTATGCGTATAACGGACGGTTTGGCAAGGGGTACCGTTATATGCGGAGACGCCGAAACTCCGAATGCGAAGTCATCGAGAAAGATGTATTTTTCGAGAGGAGAAAGCTGTCGTCACGTAACGGAAATAATAGACAAGGGTTTGAAAATTCCGCTTGTCATAAACTCTTTTGACAAAAAGCTCATGCTTATCGACGATAACGATTTTTCCGAAAAAGCAGTCGAACGTATTCTTAAATACGGAGATACGAAGCGAGTTTCGGTTACCGCTTATTTGGGCAAGTGCAATGACAAGTACGATTTTGATATGGGCGATTATAAGTTGAGGATAGACGATGGGCGATAAAAAAACGTCCGACCATGAGATCGGACGCAAAAAATTAAAGTTTTACAGGCGGCGGATTGAACGGAGCAATATAAAAGCTTCCGTATTTTATCACTTCGAAAACGGCAACCGCCGTTAACAGCATTACAATTATAATGCAAAGGAATATCGATACTCTGGCAGCCAGATAACTTGCTCTTAGCCGTTCGGCTATGGCGAGATACATGGCAAACAGCCAGATTATGGTCGACGGCAGATAGATCGAAGCTATAACGTTAAGCCCGACGTCGGAATCTACTTGATAGGAGATAACGCCTATAATAATAAGCAAAAGCGCAATTGTTGCGCACAAAAGACTCAACCTGTTAAAAAGTGAGGTTGACGGAGGGCTTTTTTCCTCTAAGTTTATGGAATTGTCAAGTTCTTCTGATGTTGTCATGGCATTTGAATAAGAAAAAAGGAGAGCACAGATAAATCGCCCTCCTTAATCAAAGACTTAGATGTTACTTATCTTCCTTTTTTGCAGACTTTTTGGTTGCCTTTTTGGGAGCTTCTTTCTTATCTTCCTTTTTATCGGCTTTTTTGGTTGCCTTTTTGGGAGCTTCTTCGGCTACTGCTTTTTTAGCCGCTGCTTTTTCTTCGGCTTCCTTTCTTGCGGCTTCGAGAGCTGCTTCTTCTTTAGCTATCTTCTCGGCACGCTTTTCGGCTGCGATGGTCTTGTTGTCCTTCTTTACAACGATGACTTTTTTACCGCTCTTAACGTCCGAAAGGCTTTTGGAAAGTTTGGACTTATGGTTGTCCGCACAGCTCTTTGTGATGATGCCCTTGGTCGCAGCGCCGTCGATGATCGAAATTGTTTCGGGAAGTAACTTCTCGGCAAGTTCGATGTTGTTGGTTTCGATAGCGGTGCGGAATTTCTTTATAGCGGTACGATACTCGCTGGTAAGCTGAGTATTTCTTTCGTTTTTGGTAGCGTTAACTAATACGCGCTTTTTTGCAGATTTAATGTTTGGCATTTGTAATCTCCTAAAGATATCTTCTTTGATTTTCTAACCAAACCATTCTAACACATTTAAAATATAAAAGCAAGTAATAAGAACGGGTTTTTAGGCACAAAATAACAATAAATTTTTATTTTTTAACGGAGAAGCTATTTATGTATCCTATTACTGATATGGCAATGGAGCTAAAAACGGGTAGTATAAGGCGCAAAACGGAGCATACCGTGCGTACCGACATTACTTTAGACGAAAAAGACGCACGAAGGTTAGGCAAGGCGCAAGGCACTTATATTACTGTCGAAGCGGATGCCGACGCAGATAACGACGAACTTGTAAGTTCACTTGCAGACGGGCTTAAGGAGACGAGCGGAAGAGCGGATAAAGTTTTGGTGGTCGGACTCGGAAATCCGCATCTTACCGCCGACATGCTCGGAAATCTGGTTACAGACAAGATAGAAACGGGAGAAAGGATAAAGGCGTTGAGACCGTCTGTAACCGGTGTGACCGGAATCGAAAGTTTCGACGTAGTAAAGGGGGTATGCAACGTAATAAAACCGGACGTCGTGGTTGCGGTGGACAGTCTTGCTTCTGCTACGGTATCGAGAATAGGCAGAGCTTTTCAAATTTGTTCGAGCGGAATAACGCCGGGAAGCGGCGTGGGCAATCACCGAATACGGTTGTGCTACGAAACGCTTGGGGTAAAGGTCGTCAGCATAGGTGTGCCGTTGGTGGTGTATGCGTCTACGATAGCCGAGGAGTGCGGTGGAAAACCCGACGGTAAACTAAGCGAACTTATAGTAACGCCCAAAGACATCGATTACCTTGTGGACAGGTGTGCGGAGGTTATAAGCAAAGCGTTGAGCAAGGCGTTTGTAACTTAAAGTAACGACGGCGAATATATAACGTGTGTGGTTGGCGTGTTTGACAGCGGAATAGGAGGGATCACGACGCTTTGCAGTTTGCTTGAACGAGGCGGAGATTTCGTTTATCTGAGGGATAACGTCAGATATGGAGACAAAAGCGACAAATTTATAACGGCGAGGACGCTTTCTGCTTGCGCTGCGTTGAAAAAAGTCGGCGTCGATACTATAGTAATAGCTTGCAACACGGCAACCGCCGTGGCTATAGAAAGACTGCGTGAGCTTGACGGCGCCGTAAAATATATAGGTACGGAACCTGCCGTAAAGCCTGCTCTTAAAAGCTGCAAGTTCGTGACAGTTGCGCTTACGAAAGCAGCTGCAGAGCAAAGACGATTCCGTTCGCTGATAAGCGGTCACGAAAGTCGGATAAAAGTCGCAGCTTTCGACAGGCTTGCCGAGGATATCGAAAAAGCGAATTTCGAAAAAAGAACGATGATAAAAATCGCAGAGCAATTGCTTAATGAGGTCAGCGGAGACGGACTTGTTTTGGGTTGCACTCATTACGTTTTTTTAAAACGATATATCGCAATGCTATCGCCTTCTTTAAAACTTTTCGACGGAAACGAAGGCGTTGCAAAACAATTGCCGCAAAGAAATAACGCTACTGTGAAATTTCTTCGGATTCGTTTTTAAGCGGTCGCCGTATACACTGTTACAAAGTTTTATCCTTGCGATATTTTGAAGTTTTTTCTTTCTTGTTTTTGCCGAACAGAAGAACTTCGCCGTATCGTAAAAGGCGCATTTTCGTAGGTACGCCGTCGATATGTAACGCAGTTACGGTGTCGTCGCTTAACATAACGTCGGTTATTTTCCCCAAATATTTTCCGTTTCGGGCAAACGCAGACTTGCCGATCGGATTGTTTTCGAAGACCGGAGATAATAGCGGAGAATAATTGTTTACGGTGGCAACGTCGAAAAAAGTACCTTTAAGCGCACCGAACGGAATATAAACGCTTTCCTCGGACGGAGAGAAAATCTTGATAACGATTGCTTTTTTCAGAGCGGAATCGAAACAAACGTTTGCCGCCGTTCCATGAAAGAGGCGGTTAAAAGAGAAAGCACAGGCTTCCCCGTAAGTTCGCTTAATTTATACATTGAGTTCTCCCGAAAATTATTTTTATGTTTTATTTTACAAATGCTAAAAGTCGATTATTACATAAATTGATTTGACATTTTGCCGATATTTGGGTAAAATGTAGCTACATAGGAGGATAAAGATTATGGTAGACAAAAGTATGACTATTTACGAAGTTTTGCAGCTTAAGCCCGGATGCGAGAATATATTTTTTTCGTTCGGAATGCACTGTCTCGGCTGTCCCATATCGAGAGGCGAAAGCGTAGAAGAAGCGGCTGCGGCGCACGGCATCGACGTTGACGCCCTGATTGATGCGCTTAATCAGTTTAACGCCTGAGTCAAAGCAATGAAAATAGTAGTCGGACTAGGTAACTATCCGCCAAAGTATGCCCATACTCATCATAATATGGGCTTTTTGGCTGTAGAATGTCTTGCCGCAAGATATGGCGTTAAATTTAAGAATAAAGAATGCGAAAGTCTGACTGCCAAGGTTTACGAAAACGGCGACACTATCGTGCTTGCTCAACCGCAGACACTTATGAATTTATCGGGCGTGGCGGTTAAGCAGTTGCTCGCAAAATACAAATGTTCTCCGAGCGACCTTATAGTTATATACGACGATATAGATCTGCCGAGGTTGGGACTTAGAGTAAGGGCAAAAGGGAGCGCAGGCACGCATAACGGCATGCGCAACATTATAGAAAACATTCGCACCGAGGAGTTTCCTCGTGTGAGAATAGGTATAGGGAGACCTCCCGAAAGAATGCCGCTTGCGGATTTCGTTTTAAGCGAAGTTCCGAAATCGGAAAGAGCGGCTTTTTGCGAAGTAATAGAAAAGGCTGCGGACGAAACGCAAAAACTCATCAAAGGGCAATTGCCGGGCGGAGTTTCTGGAGCAAAGACTTGAATTTTAAAGATTTACTTAGCGGCGGTATAGCCGCCAAAATACTTAAAGAGCTTAAGGACGGAAAGGACGTTTCCGTCCTTAATGCGCATTTCGGACAGCGTACCGTAATATCGGCGATGCTTCCGTCTTTCGTATACGTTTGCAGCGACTATGTTATAGCAAAAAAGGCGTACGAGCAAATATCTTGTATTCGTGACGACGTAGTTTATCTGCCTGCGCTTGCGGATCCGCTTAATTATACCCGAATTTGCGCAGGTGACGAAGTTAACGAAAGATTAAAGGCTTTGTATATGATATCTTCGGGAAAGGCAAAGGCGGTGGTAACTTATGCGGCTGCGATAATGCAGCTGTTCCCTGCCAGAGAACTTTTTTCGGGGCTTGGACTGCGATTGGAAAAAGGGAAAGAAGAGGATTTCGCAGCCATTCCCGATCGACTCGTCAAAGCCGGATACAGGCGGGTATTGCAGGTGGACGGCAGCGGTCAATTTGCCGTGAGAGGAGATATACTCGACATATCGCCGCCTTCGCTTCCCGTCGGGACGGGAATAAGAGTAGAGTTTTTCGGCGACGAAGCGGATACAATTAAAAAGTTTGATTATTTTACTCAGTTGTCGACTGAGGAGATCGACGAAGCTGATATTTGTCCTAATACTTTCGTGACCGTAGGGGAAGCGGATTTGAGTAAGATAAAGGGCAATGCCGATGCGATAAGAGCGGATATAGAGCAAAAGCTGAGCAAAGCGGATAATTCGCTGTCGTTTATATATCCGCTATTGCCGCACAGCACTTTTTCGGAATTTGTTAAAATGCCGTATATCGTTTACGACGACGCAAAGCAAGTCGCAGACTCCGTAAAAATCACCATGACGGAATATAACTCTCGACTTAAGTCGATTATTTTGTCTGGCGCTCCGTATGTCGAAGGGCAGCTGAGCGACGACGTTTCATATAATGGCGGTAAACTTGCATTCCATTCGGTAAATTCGGCTAACAGACTTTTCACGCCTACCGCAGTAGAAACGGTACAGGACACACAAGTGCTTTCGTACAGGAGAAATCCTATTGCTCTTTGTGACGATATAAAAAATTGGGTGGCTAACGGCTACCGGGTTACACTGCTATGCGGGGATGAAAAACTCAAATATAATTTGGAAGAAACTTTGGACCGAAACAAGGCGTTCGGTGCAACGCTCAGCTCGCAAAAATTAGATACGGGATTTATTTTTCACGACATAAAGCAGGTTGTTATAGGTACGTACGACCTTGTCGGCCATAAAAGCGCAGCTAAGGTCAGACGTAGTAAAAAAGACGCCTTTACCATGGCGCAGGTTGGCGATTACGTCGTGCACGAAGTGCACGGTATAGGTATCTGCGAGTCGGTCGAAAAGATGACGATGGGCGGCAGTACGAGAGATTACATAGTAATCAGGTACCGAGACGGCGACAAACTTTTTGTACCCGTGGAGAATATGGATTCTCTCAGCAAATACGTCGCAGGAGAAGAACAACCTAAACTAAGTAAAATAGGCGGAGCGGATTTTGCCAAAGTAAAAGCCAAAGTAAAAGCGTCAGTAAAAGAAATGGCGTTTTCGCTGCTCGAACTGTACGCAAAACGTCAAAAATGCGAAGGACATATATATTCGTCGGACCTTACGTTGCTCAAAGATTTCGAAGCGACGTTTCCGTATGCCCCGACCGACGATCAGATTGCTGCGGTTAACGATTGTATAGCCGATTTGACAAGCGGCAAAGTAATGGACAGATTGCTTTGCGGAGACGTAGGGTACGGAAAAACCGAAGTTGCTTTGAGGGTGGCGTTTAAAGTAATAGAAGAAGGCAAACAAGTTGCTTTCATTTCGCCGACTACGATTTTGTCCGATCAGCATTACAGAACGGCGAGCAAGCGCATGCATGATTTCGGCATCAACATAAAGTGTTTCAACAGATTTCGCACTGCCTCCGAGATAAAAACAGATCTTGATTTGCTCAGTCAAGGAAAAATCGATATGGCGGTAGGTACGCATAGGCTGCTTTCCGGCGACGTGAAATTTAAAGACCTCGGACTGCTAATACTCGACGAAGAACAACGCTTCGGAGTGGAGGCGAAGGAAAAACTGAAGTTGTTAAAAAATAACGTGAACGTATTGACGTTATCCGCAACGCCTATACCTCGCACGCTTCACATGTCCATGACGGGGATAAGAGACATGAGCGTGTTGGACACTCCGCCGGCAGAGCGTATCCCCGTGCAGACATACGTCACCGAATATTCGGAATCGTTACTCAAAGACGCCGTAACGAGAGAACTCGGAAGAGGCGGGCAGGTATTTATTGTATATAACCGAGTGGAAACGATTGAAAAATTCGCAGCTAACGTAAGAGCTGTTTTGGGCGACGTAAAGCTTTCGGTTGCACACGGGCAAATGAAAGAAAGCGTCTTGGAGCGGACTATATCGTATTTCGCAGAAGGCGGAACGGACGTGCTTATAGCAAGCACGATAATCGAAAACGGAATAGACATGCCTAATGCAAATACAATGATAGTAATCGACTCCGACAGACTCGGGTTAAGTCAGCTTTATCAGCTCAGAGGCCGTATCGGTCGCAGTAACAAGCTTGCGTATGCGTTTTTTACCTACGACGACGGTAAATTGTTAAGTGAAGCCGCATACAAACGATTGGAGGCGGTGACGCAATACACCGAATTCGGTTCCGGGTTTAAAATAGCTATGCGGGATCTCGAAATAAGAGGTGCGGGAGATGTTTTGGGCAAGGCGCAACACGGTCATATGGAAAAAGTCGGATACGACATGTACTGCAAGATTCTCAAGGAGGCTGTTGCGGAACTTGGCGGGGAGGAGACGAAACAACAGAGGGAAATAAAAGTGGCAATAGATTTTCCTGCCTTTATCCCCGACGGATACGTTACGGACGAGGAGTGGCGTATGGAATTGTATTCTCGTATAGCGTCGATAAAATCGCAGCAGCAGGCTGCAAAGTTATTCGAAGAATTAAAAGACGTGTACGGAGAGCCTCCGCAATCGGTGCGTAATCTCACCGCAACCGCCATGGTAAAAAATCTGGCGAGAGAAATAGGCGCAAGCAAAGCGACTTTCAAAAGAAACGAATGTTCGGTATACTTCGATATGGCAAAGGAAATTACTAAAGAGACGGCTGCCGCAGCCAATGCTACGGGCGGTGCGGTTATGTTATCGCCGCCGAGACTGACTTTTTCGGGAGCGTCTTGTCAAAAAAACCTAATAAATTTTTTGTCAAAATGTGTCTTCGCCGCTAAAAACTCTTGATTTTTCGGCTCGATTATTGTATAATGCTAAGTACTTGTAGGCGCATGCCTGATATTATAACTTTTTTAGAGGATCAATAATGAAGAAATTCGCATGTTTACTATTAAGCTTGATAATTTCCGTGGGGTTGTTCTGCGCATGCAGTCCCACCTACGACGGTACGTTTATCAAGCACGACTACGAAAGGGACTATTCTCAAGTTATTGTTAAGATAGATCCTATAACTCAGAGCGGCGACGGATGGGAGTACACTTCCGAGCCCATCGAGATTTATAAATCGCAACTCGTAAGCTATTTCAACACATACGGACCGACGTATATTCAGTCCATGGGCTGGACGTACGAACGTACCTTAGAGACGCTTTTGGAGCAGATTATCACGCAGGAGCTTGTCGTATTGGAAAGCGACGTGAGATTTGAAGCAAAAGATATCTATTGGACTAAAGATGATATCGAGACCGTGCAAAAGGGCGTGTACGAGTCCATCGATTCTTCGATACTCAGTCTTTGTAACGAGATTTTGGAGGCTGCAGGCAAAGATAAGCTCGAGCTTACCGCAGAGAGTACGGATTCCGATACGGAAACCACATATCCCGTAAGAGAGGAAAAAAACGAAGCGGACGACGAGAGGGTTTTTTACACTTACGGCGAGGGCAACAAGCATGACGGTTGGTATTTGTCCGAGCCTTGGTATAACGAGGGCAAAGAGTTTTATTTCTCCTATAACGGCAACTACGGCGACGAAGAAACCAAGTCTCTTTTCAGAGAAGCAGTTAAACGTTATATTTCTTCTATGGCAGAAGCTTCAGCATCTCTTATCGGAGTAACTGACGAGGAAAAGAAAACCATCGAAAACGAGGTCAATATGCTTAGGCGTTTGGCGAAAGTAACGGGCGCAGGCGAAGCATATCGGGTTATAGGAAAGACTTTGCTTTGCAAAAAACTTGTCGGCGACAGTTTGATTGATAGTCAAAAGATGGCAATTCTGCAAGATTATATCGAAAGCAGCGTTACCGTTACCGAACAGGATATCCTGGCAAAGTACAATTCGATTGTCGAAACTCAGATGACCAAATATAAGGATTCTTCCGCTTACGACACGGCGATATCCGGTACTGATACGATATTGTACAGACCTAATACCGATTACGTTAACGTTAAGCACATTTTGCTTCCGTTCTCCGAAGAGCAAAAGCAAGATCTTACCAGACAAAAGGCGTTGCTTACCACTAAAGAGTACGAAGCGAAGAGAGCCCAGAAGGTGAACGAGATAGTCGTATACAGACATAAAGACGGCGAGGATGACAAGACAAAGACATATACTGTAGCTCAGGTGTTCGCAGAAATCAAAGCGGCTATGAGCAGAGTTCGAAGCAGTGCTTACGAATCGGAAAGATTGTTTGACGATTTCATTTACCTTTACAATACCGACCCCGGAATTTTCGATAAAGAAAACGGATATGCGGTTAAGTACAAGCTCGGAGACGGCGAATCGGAAACATATATGGTCGAATTCGCAAATGCAGCGAGAGAGTTTAGAGATAAAGGTTATAAAGTAGGCGAAATGCTCGACCATTACATTGTAACCGATTACGGCGTTCACATTATGTATTACGTTGCAGATTATGAGGCGAATGCTCTCGGACTCAACGATTACTTTACCGCAGGAAGATATACTACAGTACGTAGCTATATTGAAAATCTTGTAAAAGAAAAAGCGGTAGAAGATGCATATACGGAATGGAGAGACCAAAAAATCTATTACTATCGTAACGTGTACGGTTCCAGTAAGGAGAACGATACTCAAGGCGTTGTAACCGTTTATAAAGACAGATACGCAGACCTTATACAAGACTAAAGGCAAATAGACGCACAAAGTCGCAAACGAAGAAAATCGTTTGCGACTTTTTTTAAATGCGGCGGTTTGAGACGCTGCCAAACTATTTCTTCAGCGTCTTTGTTGCTGCTTAAAGGGGGCTGAATATAACGCCATTTTTGCGATTATAATTTTAATGCTGCAATACACTTGTCACGGGGCATCGGAGTTTATTGCCTATAAAAAACGTCTGCATAATTGCAGTTTTGTTTAGGGCGTCAAATTGCCGCTTTTTACATCGAATCGATATGTATGACTGAGGTCCAAAGAAAGACGATTTTTGAAAATCGACAAAGAGACTACAAAAACAACAAATATATTACTCCTATGTATGTATAAACGATTTATAATATACGTATGACAAGCGACACAATTATATTTGAAAAAAATGCGCTAGATGCGTTGACTTCGGTTGTCGGGGAATTTGCCCCTCCGCTATCCAGAATTACGTTGGTATGCGACGATGAAACGTTGAGCGCAATTATAAGACAAAGGTTGAAGGAATATCGTATATCGGACGGTATAAAAGAAGATACTGCACTCGTAATAGGAGCCGGCAGCGAAAACTCGGTTTACAAAGCAAAGAAGACGGCTATATCAAACGCTTTTAAAATAATCGTCGTTTCGCCACCCTGGTGCGACGCATTGCTTAATGTCGATGCGTATGTATTCGATCCGCAATATATATTAAAGTCGGACGTGCCGTCTTTGTTCGGCGCAGTTGTTTCGAGAGCAAACAGCGCAAGCGACGCAGCGGTAGATAACATTTTTTACGGCGAAAGACGCCTGACTTATGCGAAAAAAGCCACATCTTTGGCAAGCTCGCTGGCAGGCAGAGATGCGACGGAAGGCGAAATAGCGGATGCGGCGTTTAAGTCTGCGGTTTTGAGCCGTTTTTTGCCTTCGTACGGCGAAGCGGCAGTCTCGTACCTATTTAAAGCTTCGCAAAAAACGGAGCTGAGCATGGGGGAACTGCGAATGTTGTTTGCGCCGGCGCTGAATGCGTTATATCTTTATCATTTAAAGAACAGACGATATATGACGTTGCCGCCCGACAACGAGTATCGAAAAGTTCGACTTGCCGAATTGGGGGTAAAGTGCAAGCCGAGAAGATTGCTTATGGGAAGGGAATGTCTGGAAACGGAATACAAACTAAACTTTTGTAGCGGCGAAACTATATCGACGTTGGCGGAAGCAAATAATATTCTCAGAAAGGGGTTTGTCAAGTATAAAGCGCTTTATTCGGATCTGGGCTTTTCGCTAAACTCCGTAAGCGGAGATTTTTCTGCGGCAATAGCTCTTGCTCCCGACGCTTGCCGTACGCAAGGCATACTCGGCGTTTTAAAGGACCTGGGAGAATTAGATTGCTATATCGATTGACTTAAGCGCCGGGCTATGATAAAATTTATGTATGAGTAACGTGCTGAAAGTATTAAAAAACAACGGATTTGCATTTAGCAAAAAATTCGGTCAAAATTTTATTTTGGACGAAGATTTACTTTACGATATAGTAGAGGGCGCAAATATCAATAATACGGATACGGTTGTGGAAATCGGCGCCGGCGCCGGTACGCTAACTTCTGCGCTTTGCGACAAAGCGGCTAAAGTTTTTGCATTTGAGATAGATAGCAGACTGCGCCCCGTACTAAACGAAGTTCTTGCCGACAAATCTAACGCAAACGTAATCTATGAGGACATAATGAAAGTTTCTCCGGCTAAACTGAAAGAGATAACCGGAGGAAATTTTAAGGTTGTGGCAAACTTGCCGTATTACATCACGTCGCCCGTGCTTTTTTATTTTTTGGAAAACGATTTTCCGCTTGACGGGATAACCGTAATGGTGCAAAAAGAAGTTGCGTTACGTATGGTTGCCAAGCCCGGTACGTCGGACTACGGCGCTTTGACGCTTGCGGTATGCAGTAGGTCCGATCCGTATATAGTCAAAGAAGTCGGCAGAGAAAAGTTTTTACCGCCGCCGTCTGTTGACAGCGCAGTAGTCCGAATGGACATGAAGATAAAGATTGACGAGAGCATTCGGGAGCAATTTGACAAAACCGTAAAGTGCGCTTTTGCCATGCGTCGAAAAACGCTTGAGAACAATTTGATGCAGTCGTTCGGACTAAACCGAAGCGATTGCGCAGGGATTCTTTCTGCCGCTAAAATCGACGAGAAGGCGAGAGGCGAAACGCTCGATCTTGACAAAATGCAAAGTCTGACCAAAGTTCTTATACAAGAAAACGTTTTCGGAGATAAAAATAGAAGATAAATTTGACGAAAGCGTTGCTTTTGCCGATTTTTTGTTGTATACTTTCGTTATAATCAAATAAAATTTGGCTAAAGGAGAAATAAAATGGATTTTTTAAAGGAACATAACATTGTTAACGTAAAAAACGTGTTTAGAAATTTGTCCGTTCCGTCGCTCGTCGAATTTGCGCTCAAAACAGAGCCGTGCAGACTGACCGATAAAGGAGCTTTGCTCGTAGAAACCGGCAAATATACCGGTAGATCGCCTAAGGATAGATTTATAGTTGACGAAAAAGGCGTAAACGAGGAAATCGCATGGGGTAAAGAAAACGTAAAAATAAGCGAGAGTTGCTTTGAAAAAATATACGATAAGGTTTGTAAATATCTCGACAAAAAAGAAAACGTTTTTGTTTTTGACGGATTCGCAGGTGCCGACGTAAGTTACGCTTTAAAAATCAGAGTTATCAACGAATATGCGTCGCAAAATCTTTTTATGCACAACATGCTTATCAGACCTTCGGCGAAACAGCTCGAGGAATTTTCGCCCGAATTTACCGTGCTTTGCGCCCCTGGGCTTAAGCTAGATAAAGACGAGTGCGGTATTAACAGCGAAGCGGCTATTGTAATTTCTTTTAACAGAAAAATGGTGGTTATAGCCGGTTCGAAATACGCAGGAGAAATGAAAAAGTCGGTGTTTAGCGTAATGAATTACATTTTGCCGCACAAAGGAGTGCTCGGAATGCACTGCTCGGCAAATATGGCGCTTGACGGTAGCGGCAAAACCGCTTTGTTTTTCGGACTTTCAGGCACCGGCAAAACCACGCTTTCCGCAGATCCGTCCAGAGGACTTATCGGCGACGACGAACACGGGTGGTCGGACGACGGTATATTTAATATCGAAGGCGGCTGCTATGCGAAGTGCATAAACTTGTCTGAAGAAGCCGAACCGGAAATTTTCGGTGCGATAAGATTCGGCAGCGTAGTCGAAAACGTCGTAGCGGATAGTGACGGAGTTCCCGATTATACCGACGGTTCGCTTACCGAGAACACCAGAGTTTCTTATCCTATCGACTATATTACAAATAAAGTCGTTCCCGGAGTAGGCAAACATCCCTCTACGATTATATTCCTCAGCGCAGATGCGTTCGGAGTTTTGCCGCCTATCAGCAAACTCACCAAGGAACAGGCAATGTACTATTTTGTATCCGGTTACACATCTAAAGTAGCCGGTACCGAAAGAGGAATCACCGATCCCGTATGTACTTTTTCGACGTGTTTCGGTTCACCTTTTTTGCCGTTGCCGTCTGCGAAATATGCGCAGATGTTGGGCGAAAAAATCGAAAAATACGGAGCCGACGTGTACCTTGTAAATACAGGTTGGACGGGCGGCAAGTACGGAGTGGGCAAGCGCATGAGTTTAAAGGCTACAAGAGCCATGGTAACTGCTGCGCTTAACGGTTCGTTGGCAAAAGTCGAATACAAAAAAGAGCCGTATTTCGGTCTTAATATTCCTGTTTGCTGCGAAGGCGTCGATTCTGCCGTACTCGATCCGCAAAATACTTGGTCGGACAAAAAAGATTATGCATCGACGGCAAAAAAGCTTGCTTTGCTCTTTGTGGAGAATTTCACGACAAAGTATCCCGATATGCCCGAAAACATAGCAAAAGCCGGACCTAAGGCTTAGATAACTAATAAGTATATAAATACCTCTAAATTCGGCTTCGGAGAGCAATTGTTCTTCGGGGTCGAATTTTTCCTGAATATAGCCGCAACAAGAACCGAGTAGCCGTACGGTATAAGCGCATTTGTAAATGCGTAAGGCTAATCAGGGGGGGGGAGACATCGTTTACGGTCGGAATCAGGCGTAAGGTACGGTTATGGGCGGCGATACGCAACGTACGGCGCAGAAGTCGGAGTAAGTGCGGCGAGAAAACCAAAAATCAAAAATTCGCTAATTTTTTTATAAAAGTAGTGCAAAACAGTTTACAATGATATGCAAAATGAATATAATGTGGATACGTAATTAGTGAGGATTGTTATGCAAGAGAAACCTAAGTATATTATTTGCCCACGCTGTGAGCTTAATTACATCAAAGAACAAGACGAATTATGTAACGTATGCAAAGCCGAACTGGGATTGCTCGGCAAAAACTTTTTGATACCAGAGGACGAGCTCGAAGCCGAAAGCGGCAAATTGTGTCCGATTTGTCACGTCAACTATATCGACGAAGACGAGGAGATGTGCATTATTTGCAAAAAAGTAAAAGAGGCAAAGGAGCAGCCTGAGGACTTGGAAACGAGTTGGAAAGCCTTTGTAGACGAGCCCGAAGAGGAAGTTCCGCCCGAAGAGATATCTTTGGAATTAGCTGCCGAAGAGGAAGAAGAGCAAGAGGAAGAAGAGGAAATCAAAGATTACAAAGAAGTCAGCGATTTCAATTACGACATAGATCCTCGGGATTTCGAAGTGGAAGAGGACGAAGAAGAAGAGGAAGACGACGAGGACGACGATATTTAGCGTCAGGCAGAAAAATTTTTCAATTAAATCAATATAGACGAGTCTTATAAAAGCACCCGAAAAGTCGAACGAAGAGAAAACTTTTTGAGGTGCTTTTTTATAGTCTCGTTTTTTTATGCAAAGATAAGTATTTTGTCGGTGTTTGGCCGAAAGAGGATTGCCTGCAATACGATAGTCGGTATTTACTGAAAAAAGTATGCGACTGCGTAACGGCATAATAAATTTTTACCGAAGGCTGAGCCTATAGCACCTTTATAAACCGGACGAATTAACGTACGTAGATAAGCAATAACAACAAGCAAATATGGCAAACAGTCTGTAATTTGCAGCTTCCGAGCCGGCTGTAAAACAAATGTTTTTGATTTTTTGGTATAACAATTCATTCATATTGTATATACAATATTCACAATTGCCAATATTGTCTAATTATCAATACATATAAAAAGATGAAAATTTGATGAAATTTTTTAAAATAGGGGCAAAATCTTGACCAAAAGTCGATTTTTTGGAGTCTATATTAACAAACAAAAATTTACACACAAAAAGGAGGAAGAGATGAAAGAAAAAAGGACTTTGGTAAGCGTGTTAATAGCGCTTGCGGCGGCAATAATAGCGATAGTCGGGGCGGTGGCAATATTGGGGTGCGCAAAAGATAAATTAGGTACGCCGCAAGACGTAGTTGTAGACGACTACGAAATACTCAAGTGGAGCAAAGTCGAAGGGGCAGAGAAGTACGCCGTAAAAATAAACGACGTATATTACGAAGCTCAGAGCAACGAATTAGACATCTTTGAGTTGACGGACAAGGTTGGGAGCTACACAATCGAAGTAATGGCGTTTGCAGACGGGAAAGGACAATCGCAGCCGAGCGAAAAGGTCGTAGTGGAAGTACCGTCGTGGTCGGGAAAACTTGCGGTAGCCGAGCTTAATGACGGCAGCGGCTACTTGGTGGAAGGGAGAATCGCTTTAGCAGAAGGAAAAGTAGTTGTGCCTAGCGAAGTAGACGGAAAACCCATAGTAGGCTTTACCGAGTACGGCTTTAAAAACTGTACAAAGATAACAAGCATAATTATACCGGATACCATAACTTCGTACGGAGATATTATGCACGATCCGTTCAAGAACTGTACTAATTTAAGACGAGTAAAGTTTTCGCGCGGGGCTACGACAGTGAGCGGCTTCGAAGGATGTGAAATGTTAAAAGAAGTGACATTCCCGGATGAAGTTGTATCAGTTACGGGAATATTTAAGAACTGCAAAAACTTAACCAAAGTGACTTTTGGCAAAAACTTTCAAAACATAGCAAAAGGGGCTTTGAGGAATAACGATAAACTTAAAGAGATTGTTATAGTTGAAGGAAATCCGTATTTTAGGATAGAAAGCAAGTGTATTATATCCAAATCTCGAAACAGTGTATATTATGCGATGAGCGATGCAGTCATACCCGAAGGGGTAAGTATTATAGACGAAGGAGCGTTTAGAAATACCAAAATAGATACGTTGGTGATTCCGAGAAGCTTAAAAAGAAGGTTTATGTTCCATAGGGAGAACAAAAACAAAAAGCGGACGCGCTGAAACGGACAAGCCAAATTAAATAAAGAGTGATTGAATTACTTGAGAACGAGTAAATAGGGTTGAAAAATTCAGAATATTACGCTATAGGATACTTTGAATCAATTTCTAGTAAAAATTTCCAAAATCTATTGACAATATTTGATGTTTGTGATATAATAAAAATGAATGAAATTGATATTGTGAATGCAAAATGGGAGCAAATTAAAGGTCAAAGACAAATTTAGAAGTTTATATAAAGGAGGATACGCCAATGTGGCAAGTGATTTAAACAACCTTTTTATTATAACATAAAGGGGTTGTTTTGTTTTCTGTGATTTTTTAGAAAATATGAAGAACGATAAGGAGTTTATTATGAAGAAAATAAAGAAATATAGTTTCTCGATTATTGCTGTTGTTCTTACTTTGATTGTTGGTTTGTATTATTCGGCTGGGAAACTTTTTTCTCGTAAAGAAATCACCTCAAATGTTAGAACGGTCACTTTGGCTGAAACAGATATAGATTATCAAGCACTTTTAGATGAATTTGAAAATGGGGAGCTCATTCAAGAAGATAATGTCACAACTTTTAGAGGCACTCAAGCTTTGGATTCTGAAATATTTGAGGAAATTGATACAATAAGCGAAAACGAAATTGAAGATATTAGTAATTGCGTTGTAAGTTATGTATTTACATATGACTCGGATAATAATGTTGTGACAATTTCTGCCGAGATGGAAAATGAATATGGAGAAATCGAGATTGATACAATAACCGGTGTGGGGTTTATTAACGAGCAAGGCGAAATCGATGCGGTTATGAATGTTGAAGGCGAGGGCATTCTTTTGAGCGAGATGCGAGAGGCTGGAATGATTCAAAATTGTGGCTGGTTTTCCAAACTTGTGAAGAAAGTGGCTAAAGTTGTTGCTGTTACGGCGGTAGTTGTTGCTGCTGCGGCAGTAGTTGTTGCTACGGCTGGGGCTGCTGCTCCTGCTGTTGTTGCTGCTGGCGTTGGTGTTGCTACTACTGCAGGTGTGGCGGCGACTATTGCCGCGTATGCTACAGTAACTGCAGCTATTGCGGCTGGCGTTACTGTTACTGCTGAAATGTGGGAACGCTATTATCCTGGTATTGAAGTCACTGTAACAAATAATATTGTTTATGCCTCTTGGAGTGATGAAACTAAATCGGCGATAAAAGATCTAATTAAAGCAAATCGAAAAAAGTCCAATCCGGACATTTATTTTAAATGCGAAGCAAATTCGAATTGTCCATACAGAATAGACATCGAAAATCCTCTCACATATAGTCAAATGGTAACCGTTATGTCTACAACGGGAATGAGTTCATTAACTGATGAAATGTATGATGCTAGAAGAGTGTTAGAAGGAGCAGTTCCTGCATCTTATCCCATTTTTGCTGATATAGGGGTTGGTGTTCCTCATTTCCAAGCTGCAGATATTAAAGATCCGAATTACAATGCAAACAGAGGACCGTCGAACAATCCTCGATATAAGGTGGCTGGAAAAACTTTGCATTCGTTCTGGTTTGCATAGGAGAGATGGAGTGTATAAATATTTTTTTGGATCATTCAATAAAGCACATAATCATCGAGATTCTGACTATCTAAAAAAAGAATGTGATTTAGATTATTATTTTGACGAAAAAATTTATAATGAAATTGCTGACAATATAAGAATGGTTTTGGGAAATTGCAAAACATACAGTGTGCAAGATGTATTTCATTATTTTCAATCGCAGTATGCCGCATATCCGATTGATATTCGTTATTATTATAATTATGTAAACACTTCAGTAATAAAGTGTGATGCATTCAGTAGATTCACAATTTCAAAAGACTCAGACATTGATGCCCTTTCTGAACCATGTGGGATTTTTTATTCGTATGTTATTAAAGATGATAACAAAAAAAATCTACAACAGGAGAAAACTTTAGTCTTCGTTATAGATGTTATTGGAAATCGTTTTCTACGAGAGCGATATCCTGAAATTGAAATTAATGAGGAAAAAGCTATTCAATCTGTAACAACGTTTAGAAAAGATGAGAAAGGTGATAGTTGGTTGTTATGTGGTAATGAAGAAATCAATTGTGTAATTAACGAAAATATAATTATAGCGATTGGTTCTTTTGATGGGGTTCATATTAACTCTATTAAAATTTTGTCCGGCGAAAGAATTTTGCCAAAAATTGATTATGTGTTAGAGTTTTTTAGACGATATAGCTAGTGATATCTTTCCCTTAAAATAAAAAAGAGGATGAGCAAAAAAATAATTGTTGATAGTATAGCGGTGATTTTGATTACCGCTATACTATGAATGGTTTTTAACGACGGCAAATGAAGTTCATCAGGATAACTCAAAAAACATTAAATTAATGGGGTTAAAATGAGTACTGAATTATTTTTAAACACTAACTGTCGGTTATCAAAGCAACAACATCTTAAGATAAAGGAATGTTTTAAAGAAAATAATGTAAGGGATGTAAATTTTCGTTATATTGGCAAAGTAAAAAATGTTGATGGAGCGAACTATTATTTTGATAGTATGTGGACGCCATTTTTGAAACCATTAAACGAATTTAAGAATCCAGAAGTGGATAATTACAGCGGATTGAACTCAATATTTGAAACAATCAGAAAAATTGTAAGTTATTTGCTCAACGAAAATCACATTGTTAAACTTTTCTTTGCTTCTGTTGAAGATAAGGAATTTCCCAATAAAGGAAAAGCAAGACTCAAGTTTTCTGATCTTAATGAGTTTAGGTGCTTTGAATGGGGGACTATTTACGAAATATATAAATAGTTTTTCGAAATGATGGAGTCATCATAATTTTATATGAATAAAAAGAAATCAATTACGATAATTCTTATGCTTGGTATAACGGCGATTTTAATCGCCGTTATACTGTGTGCAATTTTTATTCCATTACCGGCAGCAAGTGAAATTTATCAAGATTGTTTAAAGAGTATTGTTGAATTAAGAGCTTCTTCTGATAATGTTGGAGAAAGTTTTGGAACGGCTGAATTTATTGATAAAAATGGAACTCTCATAACTAATGCACACGTTGTAACTTATACAAGGTTAGGAACTGTATATCAATTTGAAAACTATTCAATACGCTTTTCAGATGAAGAAGATTATTATCCCGTAGAATTGGTTAAATATGATGTCGAAATAGATATAGCGGTATTGCGAATTTGTGAATCTTCTAGTTGTAAATTTAATGTTATCAAAAAGGGTAAATCATCAAACTTAAAAAGCGGAGATAAAGTGTATGCAATAGGGAATACAGTTAATTATGGGCTATCCATTTCTCAAGGAATTGTAGGAATACCACTCTTAAATATTGAGTATTCAGGAGCTGTTCGAACAGTGATACAGTGTGATCTGACGATTGCCGACGGAAATAGTGGAGGTGCGTTGTTAGATTCTCGTGGACGTTTAGTTGGTATTACAACATTCCGAACCAAGGATCGCTTAGGGAACATTGTCTATGGAATAGCGTATTCTATTCCAATAGACATAGTTATGGGTTTTGTGGAAGAGTAAGTTATACCCTTTAATTTTAAGAGATAATGTAATAAAAATAGAAAAGGAAGTTTGAGTTATATCGGACTTCCTTTTTATATGCGGTTGTCGGGAAAATTCTCGGCAATTTTTTTGTAAAATTTTCGTGAAATACCCCAACAAACGGCTCGTAACTTTCCAATTATAGTGAAGGGGTAAAAACCTTTTGCGGAACATCCTAACAAAACGGCTTACTATGAGGCTATTCCTAAACTGACTTTAAGGCAGCGGGAATTTGTAAGATTTTTTTTGAAGGGAAAACGCAGGAAGAGGTTCGAAAGGAATATGGAATTGAAAAATCTTCTATGGTTGAAGCAATGGATCGAATTTATGCAACGTTAAGAAAATTTCTAAAAAAATTTTTCTTTAAGATCCCGAACTTTTGAAATTTCGTGTCCTTGGTTAAGTGAGGGATAAAAAACTTTTGCGAAAATGCCCCCGCAAAACGGCTTGCAAATGTCCATATAAGATAGAGAGATAATTTGTCTTTCGTGGACTCGTAAGAGCAAAAACGGAGAGTAAAACAAAATGAAGGAGGCAGAGAAATGAAGTCAGACACAAGTTGAAAAAGTTTTTTAAACGAACCTTTCGGCGGATAACATAGAGAAAAACTTTGGAAGCAAATGTGAAGCAAAACAGAAGGCTTATGAGCAAAGTGTAGCCCACTATACTTCGCAGGCGAAGTTGTGGGCTCTGCGAGGCTGTGAATCCACTATAAAAACAGTCGGCAGAGAAAATTCTACACACTTTGCTCAATGAGAATAAAATCAAATTTCAGGAGGAAAATCATCATTTCATATTTAGTGTGTCATATGGAGAAATACCATAAACAAGACGTCGCTCCTATCGAAAAGGAAAACGAACGGGACGAAAATTACGAAGCGACAAACCCGCAAATAGACAGCGAGCGAACAAGAAACAATTATCGCTTTACGCCATATTTCGGAAAGACTTACACGGAGTATATAAACGGCAGAATAAAAGAGTTAGGATTATCCCCGCGTAAGGACGCAGTTGTTATGAATTCGTTCGTGTTAGGTTCGGATAAAATTTTCTTCGACGGTTTAGCCAAGGTCGAACAATATAATTTTTTCTCGGATTGCTACAAATTCTTTGCAGAACGTTACGGCGAAGAAAACATTATCGCGGCGGTGGTACATAACGACGAAAGCACCCCGCATATGCACTTAAACCTAATGCCCGTAACAAAAGACGGCAGACTTTGCAGTAAGCAACTTTTCGATAAGCCGCAACTGCAACAGTTGCAGACAGATTTTTACGAAGCAGTCGGAAAACGTTGGGGCTTACAGCGCGGCAAAGAAGGCAGTCAAAAGAAACACCTTTCCACCGCCGAATATAAGGCGAAAAAGATAATTGAGCAAGCGGAAGCCATACGGGAAGAAAATCAAGTGTACACGGATGCTTTAACCGAGGCAAAAAGCGGGAATATTCCGAGAAAACGCGGCAAGTTACAAGAGCAAGTAATCGCTTTAACGGCAGACAACAGCGACCTTTCAAAGCGGCTTACAAAGGCTATGGACGAAACGCTCGAATACGTCCGAAAAGCAGAAACTTTGCAAAAGGAAAAGGATAAGAACGAAAAGTATGTCCACGCAGGAAAAACTTTGGCAAGAATTGCCCCTAACACCTATCGGGGAATTACTTACGGTATGAGTTCGGTCGGATTGTTCTTTTCGGCGTTCGCAGATTTCTGCACGCCTTCCGTTCAAAGCCAAATACCGCTGTTGCAGAAAATAGAGCAAGAAATGCAGGAAGAAAAAGAACGCTATGAGTGGCTAAACAGGAAAAACGGCGCGCATAAGTAAAATTTAAGGCGGCTTTTACTCTCTGTTCACATAAAAGAGCTTGACTCTGAACGCAGAAATCGGTAAAATATAATCGTCGTATTGATACGATGATATATTTACGGAGGGTTTAGGAATGAAACCGAGAAGCGAAAGAGATAAAAGATACGAAGAAAAACATAAAAACGAGAGAAAAGCCAAAAACGTGGTATGGGGAACGAGTATACCGAGAGAAACGGCGGAAGAAATAGACGCATTTTTGAAAAAACACGGGTATACGAAAGTTAAACTCATAGAAGAAGGATATAAGTCGCTGTTGGAGCAGGCGGGAGAAATAAATACCGACCTTGCGAAGATAATGGACGGCTACGACGATTTCTTTGATTTTGAGTTGCGCAAATTCGAGGAAGAGAAAAACAACAATAAAACGTAACAAAAACTAAAATATCTGACAGGAGGATTTTTGTGTTTATGGAGAGAGAACATAGTATCCATCCGGAGAGAGAACATAGTATCCGCACAATAAAGTTAAGGAGATTTGGAGCAGAAACAATATAACTATGTACACGAGATAGACGGCGCGGAGTATGTCGTTGTCGTAAAAGAACGGGAAAATGCAAGAGAAACGCTGATAAACAAGATAAAAAGCGTGCTTATCAAGGACTTGTCCGTTGAGGCGCGTTCGGAAGGAGAAACCTTATGAACGCAAAATTAACGGAAAACAATAAAAGAAAATTTAACGGAGGTGAAGAAATAACCGCCTTGTATGCAAGGTTAAGTTGCGACGACGACCTGCAAGGCGACAGCAACAGTATCGTAAATCAAAAAGGCATACTCGAAAAGTATGCGAAAGAACACGGATATGACAGGTTCAGATTTTACGCCGACGACGGCTATTCGGGAACGAATTTTAACCGTCCGGATTTTCAACGGATGATTAAAGACGTGGAAAGTGGCGAAGTGAAAAGAATCATCGTCAAGGATATGTCGCGTTTCGGCAGAGATTATCTGAAAGTCGGATATTACACGGAAGTGTATTTCGTCGAAAAGAATGTGCATTTCATAGCGATAAACGACGGTGTAGACAACCACAGCGAAACGGACAGCGATTTTACGCCTTTTCGGAATATCATCAACGAATGGTACGCGAAAGATACGTCGAAGAAAGTACGAGCCGTTCTGAAAGCCAAAGGCAATTCGGGAAAACATCTTACTAATTGTCCGCCGTATGGTTATTACAAAGAAGGCGACGACAAGCAGAAATGGTACGTGGACGAACAAGCGGCAAAGGTAGTCAAAGAGATTTATTCGCTTTGCATAAAAGGTTTCGGACCGACGCAGATAGCGAGAATGCTCACCGAGCGCGGCACAGACTCGCCTATCGTATGGAAGAAAAAGTACGGCGTGAAGTATCAACTCGAAAAGTTTGACAAGCCGACCGAGTGGTCAACGCATTCGGTTACGCAGATTTTATCCAATCCGACGTATTTAGGACATACCGTGAATTTTCGCACGAGAAAGAAGTCGTATAAGACAAAAACTGTAATTTATACGGACGAAAGCGAATGGGTAACGTTTGAGAACACGCACGAAGCGATAATAGACCGAGAAACCTATGACACCGTGCAAAGGCTGAGAGACGCAAAGCGCAGACCTACGAGAATGGGCGAAATGAGCGTGTTTTCGGGAATGCTGTTTTGTTCGGACTGCGGAAAGCGGCTGTATCTTAACCGTTGTAACGTGCATAGGAGTTACACGAAAGACGTCTTTGTGTGCGCCACTTACCGAAAAGGAACGGCGGGGCGCAGAGGCTGTACGTCGCACTCGATAACGCTCGAAGCGATAGAGAAAATCGTACTTGCGGACTTACAACGCGTTCTTTCTATGGCAAAGGCAAACGAAAAAGAATTTGCGGAACTGTTGCGGGCAAGTAAAAGTAAGGAAACAAAGCGAGATTTATCTTCTAAAACAAAAGAGTACGAAGAAGCGGAAAAGCGGATAGCAACGCTCGACCGCATTATACAGAGTTTATATGAAGATAAGGTTTGCGGAAACCTTACGGAAGAAAGATTTAAGAAAATGACGGAAGCCTACGAAGCCGAACAGGCAACGCTGACTGAACGGGTAAAGGTTTTAAGAAGGGAACTCGTTACGGCAAAAGAAGAAACGGAAGGTGTGGACAAGTTTTTGCGGATAGTACGAAAGTACACGGAAATAGCCGAACTGACGCCCGAAACGGTACGGGAGTTTATAGACCGTATCATCATTCACGAAGCAGAAAAGACGGACGGCAAGAAACGTCAGATTGTAGAAATTTATTATAACTGCGTGGGCGTGATACCTAACCCCGCGTGAAGAGTTTTCAGGTATAACGGGCGGTACGAAACCAACCGCACCGCCCATTCTATTCACTCACTTCCCTATGGAACATAAAGGAATATGCAAAGAGGCATTTAAGACATCAAGTATAAGAGAGATTAGCGTACCGAGCGGGGTTGAATTCGTGGGCGAATCGGCATTTATGTATTGTAGAAACTTAGAGAAAGTCATTTTTGAAGGAGAAAGCAAAATTAAAGACTTAGAACAGTACACATTTGCTTATTGCAATAATTTAAAAACGATTGTTTTGCCGTCAAAAGTACAGAAGCTGGGACAGCTCATATTTGTAGATTGCAAGGAATTGAGCGTAAGGATACCGGCATCGGTAACAACAATAGAAATTTGCGCATTTAAAGGGTGCAATGGGGCGAAGATAGAAATAGACGAAAATAACGAAGTTTATTCGTCGGAGGGCAATTGCATAATACATAAGCCAACTAAAACGTTGGTCCATGTAAGCGACAGTAGCGTTATACCGGCGTATATAACTAAGATAGGTCAATATGCGGTGACGGGGTTGACTTTGGAGACGTTTAAAGTGCCAGAAAACGTAGTCGAGATAGAAAGTGATGCATTTAAAAATTGCGAAAACATGAAAGACATATACTTACCCGAGGGATTAAAAAAGATAGGAGAACGTGCTTTTAATAACGTAGGATTTTGTTTTACAAGCCTGATTGTTCCTAATTCGTTAGAAGAAGTCGGAGCTTCGGCTTTTGCAAATTGTGAGATATATACCGGCAGAATGCCTTATGAAATGGACAGCAGCTCAGTATGGACAAAGACGCAATGGGGTGAAGGTTATCATCACACATATGCAGGGAACGCAGTGGTAATTGTTTTTGGTTGTGAACTTCGTTATGACGGAAAATATCCGTACGTTTATTCTATGATACAAAACGAATATGTGATTACTAAAGAAAGGGAAGGTGAATTGCAACAAAGAACTATAAAATTTGTAGAAGAAGTTTTGTTCATACCTAAGAGAGAAGGATATATATGCGTAGGGGCGATTGGAATTAATGATTCCGTGAACTTTGATTTATATGAAGCGAGATTACTGGGTGGCTATGAGATGAAGCCTATTAGAAAAGGAATGGCAATATCGCTTGATGCATTAGAGTGGCTAAAAGTGGGGAAAACGTTAAAAATCAGCTATGAAGAAATTAAAACCGATATAAACGGTTAAACCCGATTATATAAAAAATATTTTATAGGAGGACATATTATATGTTCAAAAGAAGAAGATTGCTTGTTTTAATTGCAGTAGCGTGTCTTATATTTGCAAGTATGCCGCTGATGAATGTAAGCGCACTGTCAAACGGGAAAAAGGTTTATTACATAACCGACAGTTTCGATTATTTTAACGTCCAATCGGCTATCGGTAGCGGCAGTACAGCCACAGTGGATCAATGTTTGTATATACCGTATAACGGCAGCGGTAGCGGTATCGTGGCGCACAACAGCTTTGAAAACAATTTCGAAAAAGGGATCAGGGATAATTGGGCAGGCGGATGGTTCTATCTAATAGAACCGGAGAGTTACGTAATTTTCGAGATGATGAACGGATTGTCGGAACTTCCACAAAACGAAAATTTAACGGTACCTGTATTTACTGAACTACTGGAAGATATCTTTGAGTATCTAAATGAAAGTTTAAATTGCAAAATAGCTTTTCTATGCGATACGGACGAAGCTAAATTTGCATGGCATGAAACTTTCCTTAACTATGTGGATATACACGTAAATACAGATCTTAGGACTCCTTTCGCTCATAGCGTAATGAACAGGATAAGACCGATGATTGCAAACAATGACGCAAACAGTGAGGGTTCTATAAAAATAAATATATTGTTCGATAGCGTATATGTCGATAGTTATAGTAATGGTAGCTGTAAATATGCTAAAGACATAATGGCAGAGATAATGCATGCTCTTAAGACGATATGCAATATTTCGAGGGAAGACATAGACGATGTAGCGGCAGCATGTAAAGATAAAAATACGCATCTCTATAGCGTTTCGCCTGATGAAACTTACAAAAATTTAGAAACCAATATGACTGCCGACTTCGCAGATATAATGCTTGCGGACATGATGATTTATATTATGTATCCTGATTACAGTTATAATGCCGACTGCGACATGATTGAATTTTGTTTAAATACTTATGGACCGGAAAATTTTTATGCATTTTCATATGGGGAAACTTGGATTCAAGTTTCGGATGAATTGAATTTTTCTATAAATTCTGTAGTGTTTTTAATGCAAGAACGATTTGAGTATAGATTAGATGTAATCAGTACTTTTTTACTGGACGGAGATTTGAATGTATTTAATAATTGGCGCGGCTTGTGTGCAATAACTTATAAAACTATAGAATTTTCTGATGACGGCTGGGTGGATGGTGCAAATGCTTACAGAATGTATGTAAAGCCTCTTTACGATTAAGACTGCATAAGGCAAAACAAGAAAATAGCGATTTGTTGACATTAAGCACATAATTAAAAAGGACAGGCATTGTGACATGCGCTTTAGTGGCATATATAACATGAGGAGTGAGGTTAATAATACTTGTCCTTATTTACTATTACGGCGTTTTTGTTCGCAAGTCGGCGTTTCGGTAGGATATTATGTTGTTTGTTTATGACTGCGCACTAACCGGATTTGCGGCGGTATGCGCTTAATAATATGTTTTGCATAGTCGTCGTGGGGGGCTGCGGCGTAAGAACTGCGCTATTTCAGTCGAAATCACAATATTTGAGCAATTCGTTAGGTATATGCGACTTTACATGTCCGATGTGATTCTGTATGTTTTTTTATTAGGGAAAAGTTACGTTTGTTTTCGATTGACGGCGTTACCGAACTTATCGAAAAATTCGTACCTATCGTACAAATTGTATCTGTCGGGTGAAACGATTGCCGACAAAATACGCTGTTTTAAAGAGGGAACGTCCTTGCCGACGGCAGAAAGCAGTTTTTTTATGCTCTCCCGATTGGTGTGATGAGCGGCGGGACAGGGATTTTTGAGGATAGGAAAACGTGTCGCATAAGCGGCGACGTTTTTTTCGAAAGTCAGTATAAGCGGTCGTATTATACTTATGTTTTTGTCTTCCAGATAAGTTACGGGCGGCAGAGCGGACAACCTTCCCTCAAAAGACATGGACAGGAAAAACGTTTCTATGAGGTCGTCGGCGTTATGTCCGAGCGCAAGTTTGTTGCACTTAAGCTCGCTCGCCGAGTTGACGAGTGCGCCCCTTCGCATGTTTGCGCAAAGCGAGCAAGGATTTTTTTCTTTGCGCTCGTCAAAGACGATTTTGCCTATTTCGGTGGCAACGATTACATGTTCTGTGTTTATGTTTTTGCAAAACGACGTCAGTCCGGAAAAGTCGGAGCCTAATCCCATGTCTATCGTAATTGCAACGAGCGAAAACCGTTGCGGCGAAAACATAGCGTATCTGTGCAAGAGATACAGCATTGCCAAGGAGTCTTTGCCTCCGGATAATCCGACGGCTATTCGATCGCCGTCTTTTATCATACCGAAGACGTTTGTTGTTTTTCGTAATTCACTCAGCATTTTTTGCGTTGTCATATCAAACTCACTTTACGTATTTTTTCTCAGTTTAGCATGGCAAAGGAAATTTTGGCAACTATTTGCGGTACGTAGGCAAAATCAGTTGACTTAATCGCCGATTTTAACTATAATGTATAGAGCATAATCAGCAAATATCTTTCAAAGGAATATTATATTATGAAAAGAACTTATCAACCCAAGAAGAGAGCAAGACAAAAGGTACACGGTTTCAGACAGAGAATGAAGACTCAGGGCGGACGCAGAGTACTTGCTCGTCGTCGTCAGAAAGGTCGCAAAAACATCTCGGTTAAGCCGCTTGGCTCCCACTAACATGCGGGGGCGTTTGCTCGTAGCATACGCATGCTAAAACGCATTTTCAGACTGACTAAACACGGATCGTTCGGATACGTTTATCGCAAAGGAGAGAACAAGGCTTCGGCGGCGTTTTCTCTCTTTTATGTTAGTTCGACTTCGCTCAAAGTCGGCTTTTCGGTAAGCAACAAGATAGGCAAGGCTTGCGTAAGAAACAAACTTAAACGCAGGATGAGAGAATCGGTAAGGCATATTATGCCCCTCAAAAAATATCAGATAGTCTTGGTAGCTAGACAAGCCGCCACAAAATTGACGTATTCCGAAATCAGCGACCAGATACGAAAACTTTTTTCGTCGGCGGGACTTTATGCGTAAAAAGAAAAAGTCTTTTGCGGCGTATTTTTTCAGTTTTATCTGGATAGTAGAGCTGCCGATTAAGTTTTATCGCAAAGTGATTTCTCCGTTGATTCCGTCCGCATGTATTTATTACCCGAGTTGCTCGGTGTACATGGCGGAATGTATAAAGGAATACGGCTTCAAAGGCGTTGTATTAGGGCTAAAGCGATTACTTAGGTGCAATACTTTCAGCGAAGGCGGTTACGATCCGGTTCCGCTTAACCCAAAAGGAGATATAGAATGGCTTTTTTAATGTCCGCAATAGAAGTTGCGGCACCCGGAGGCATGTGGGAGTGGTTTATCTTCAAGGTTTTCGGGTTTGTTGTTAACTATGGCTGGAGAATAGTGCTCTTTACGGCGCTGCTAAAATTGGTGTTGTCGCCGCTCGATTTTTACCAAAAATACAAAATGCGTAAAAATCAACACATTACCGAACAGCTTAAGCCTCAGATGGACCGACTTGGCAAGCAATACGCCGACGATCCCGCAATGCTCAGACGCAAGCAATCGGAATTGCAGAAGAAAGCGGGATTTAGCTTTTTATCGTCGTGTTTGCCGCTCATTTTGACGATGGTTATATTCATAACCTTTTACACTGCGCTAAGACACGTTTCGTCGTACATGGAATTTAAACAGTACGTCGAAATGCACAACGCTTATGTGGGTGCATATCAGACTACCGGGTTCGACTACAAGACGAGAGTTAACGGTAGCGGCGATTACAAAATATCGCTTAGCGGCGAAGAAATCGAAAACGGCGATTTTGCGGAGATTGACAATTATCTCAGCGGTGTTTTTGCTTCCGACGAAAGTTTGAATAAAGCCATAGAAGACAGTGTGGTAAAGATGGGCGAGCTTTCGTACAACACTTTCGGGGCCAACGCTTTCGAAAGTTTGATTAAGTACAAAACCGATTATATCGATCAGGGAAAATCATACAAGGATTATCTTGCGTTTACGGCTGCGCTTAACCGCGAAGGCGAAGATACAGATACGACGAAGTTAGAACTTAAAGAGTTTAACGTAGCAATGAGCGAGCTGATGCAGCTTTACGCTCAGGGATTTACTACGGGCGCCTACAAGGCTAATCGTACGGGCTTTTTGTGGATAAAAAGTTTGTGGGTTGCCGACGTTCCGTGGAAAGACGCTATACCCGATTATTCGACTTTTAAGAATTCGATGTCAAGTGACGGTTATCTCGATATTGCTGTAAACAAAGGTAAAGTATACGAAGACGACGATACTTTGTTTAAAGACTTAGCAAAAGAAGAGACGTATGCGAGAGTTACCGCACAGGTCAGGGCGGACGAGGCTCTTAACGACACCAACGGTTATCTCGTGCTTGCGGTTTTAGTAGTAGGTTTGAGTGTTTTGTCGCAATTTATCACCAATCGTCAGCAAAAGAAGAGCGGTCAGATTATGGAAAATACGGGCATGGGTACCATGAAGGCGATGATGTTCGTTATGCCCGTTATGCTTGCGGTATTTGCGCTTACTTCAAACTCGGCGTTCTCTCTGTACATGATAGTGAGTTCGGTAGCCAGTCTTTTGATAAACCTCATTACCTCTCTTATCGTAGGAGCAATCGATAAGAACGGAAAATCGAAAACGCAGGTAATTAAGCACGGCAGAAGAGATCCTAACGATATGATCAAATAAGGAGTAAAAATGTTAGTAATAGAAGCAACAGGCAGAAAGGTAAACGACGCTATAGCCGCAGGGCTTGCGCAGGTAGGCAAGTCGCTTAGCGACGTTGAAGTGGAAATTATCGATCACGGCGGAATATTCCGCAAGGCAAAAGTGCGTATAACGGTAGAGGGGGAGGAACCGCCCGCTCCGGTAAGAGAAACCAAAGACGAAGATCGCATAATTATTCCGAGCAAGAGCGAAAGAGAAAAGAACAGAAATTCTTTTGGCGACAAAAAACGCAGAGACGATCGCCGCAACGAAGAAAAAGCGGATAAGCCGCAGAAAACGGAAAAGTACGAAAAAGAAATTTCTCGCAGCGAAACCGTTAAAGAGCGTAAGCCTTTAGAGAAAAAGACGGAAAGCGTTTCCGATGACAAAAAGGCAGAAAAAGAAAAGCAGATTAAAGAACCGAGAAAGGGTGCGCCGATAACGGCTGAGGTCAGCGAAAAAGCGGTAAACTTTGTGAAAGAGCTTGTGGTAAAGATGGGCATCGAAGCCGAAGTATTATCTACCGTAGAGGACAATGAACTTCATATCGAGATAAAAACAGACAACGGTGCGGTGATAGGTTATCACGGAGAAGTGCTTAATTCTATTGAGTACTTAGTAAGCTATTCGCTTAATCGTGACAGCGAAAATTATTATCGAGTAATAGTAGACAGCAACGGTTACAGAGAAAAACGCAAGGGTACTCTCGAAGATATTGCAAAGCGAATGGCTGCAAAGTGCATCAGAACTCATCACAAAGTTTCGCTGGATCCGATGAACAGCAGCGAGCGAAAAATAATTCACTCTGCGCTTAGTGATAACGAGCAGATTATAACTCGAAGCGAAGGACACGAGCCTAACAGGTACGTTATCATCTTTTATAAACGAAACAAGTAATTTTAAGAGCGTAGCGGAATACCGAATCATACCGCTGCGCTCTTTTTAGGAACTTACCCTTATTAATATTAGTTATTACTAAAGATACAAACGCTTCGAGGCTCGAGCGCATATCGGCATTAAAAGCGATTTTGTATAAAATGCCAAACAGAGGAGGAAATATGGTAGTAGCAACCCCGTATAATTACGGCGATATAGCGACCGATTTTAATTATGCAGAACAGTTTAAACTATACAAAATCAAGGACGGAAGCATAGTAACTACGGATTTGGTACTTACCAACGGCAGCGGGTATTTTCCGCTTATATCGTTATTATCGAGGCTAAACGTAAACGTGCTTGTTTGCGGGACGCTTAAGGCTGCGGCAAAAAAAATGCTGGACGAGTTCAATATAAAGTATGTTTGCGGAAACAGCGGAGATTCTGATAAAGCTGTAGAATCTTACATAGCCGCTTTAAACGGCATTTAGTCCGATATATGTGGCGTTTGAACGCAGTTTTTGCAGTCGTTACGATGTTAAACAGCCGAACGTTTTTTGCCAAGTCATCGCACGTGTCTACAGAAAATTCACATGCCGTAAGCAAAGAGCATTTGCAAAAAAGTAGCAAAATAAAACCGCTTAGATCGGAAGTCGGGAGAAGCGGAATAAAAACGTTTTTAAAGTGAATTGACACGCAAAAGGATATAACGTTATTCACATTATAAAGAAAAACGCAATTATCGGATAAAGTTTAAGAAGTTACAAATAGCAAGGCAGAAAAAGAGGGAGTCGCATTAAGCGACTCCCTCTTTAGTTACAAAAGAATCCATATAAAATAAACCGGGTTAAGGTCATTTAAAATAATCTACAAGTCAGTTCTGTTCTCGATAGTAGTCGATCAGCAACTTCAATTCGTCGATTTGTTCTAAAATCTCCGTAGCGTCATCGGTATCTGCGAGCGTAAGACGTTTAGGCAGGTATTCTACCGTTTGCAATGTCGGGGTGCTGCCTATGTCCGTTTCGCCTTGCTGATGCTGAGCGAGAGCCAAATAACGGGAGTTGAATATAAGAGTGTATCCGGCGATACCGGTAGTGCTGTGGTAAGATTTTGCCATGCCGCCGTCTATAACGAACAGCAGTCCGCCGCCCTTGATGGGGTTTTCACCGAGTTTGGTTTTTACGGGAACGTGTCCGTTAATAATATGACTGTTTTCGCCCAAACCGAACTCTTTAAGAATTTTTAAACAAATTTCCCGATCCGCAATAAGCTTGTAGTAAGGGTCCGTCGGCTCTTTGTGAGTGGCTTTGTCCTCTACAAAAAAGCGTTGGAAGGTAGTAATTGTGCTTTTTCCGAACAGCGGTGATTTTCCTCCGCTCCAAAGATACCACAAAAGATGTCCTGCGTATATATCATTGCTCGGTTTTTTAAACAAATGCCTTACCTGGCAATCGATGTAATCGAAATACGCTTTTCCTTTGAGCGTTTTTCCGCCTCCGACGTCTATCTCGGCAAATTCTCCGTCTTCGGTCATCGGCATGCAGCCGTGATAGAGCAGATTACCGTTAAATATGCGATATAACGAGCCGTGTGAAAGCAAGAACTGTATATGTTTATGTAATTGTTTGCTACTTTTAAAGGAAGCGGATAGACGTTCCATAACGTCTTTTTCGTCGTCGGAAAAGGAGAACGGATTATCGGGATCTACGGTAGGGAAATTGCAGTCTCGCATAGGATAATCTTTGCCTTCGATATTAACCGTGCCGTTTTTGAAGTTTATTTTGTCGAGAAAAACTCTATGCGAAGTATGATACTCGGGGTGCAGCGCAGTAAGCTGAGCTTCTGCTTTAAACTGAATAATACTTATGGCTTTGTTCATTTTTGCAGCAAGCGACATATCTACGGGATCGAATTTGTTCTTATCGAAAACTTTGGGCGCAAAACATTTGCAATCGTCGTCGCCGTAAGTTTGGCTTGCGAAAGCGGATAGGGGACGAAGATTTATTCCGTATCCGATCTCCATCATGTCAAAGTTGTTATAACCTATGTTTACTCTAAGAAGATTGGCTATGCAAGCCCAGTTTCCCAGCGACGCTCCCATCCAATTTATGTCGTGATTTCCCCACTCGAAGTCTACGTTGTCGTAATTTATAAGGTATTCCATTATGTAATCGGGGTGAGCGCCTCTATCGAATACGTCGCCCACGATGTGCAATTTATCGACTGCAAGTTTGCTGATCGTTTCGCTAAGTGCTTGTATGAAATCCGGTGCCATTCCCGTGCTTACAAGCGAATTAATAATAGCTTCGTAGTAATGAGCCTTGTTTGCCTCGTCCGTTTCGTGCAAAAGTTCGTCCATAATGTAGGCGTAACTCTCGGGCAAGCGTTTTCGGACCATGGCTCTCGTGTATTTGTTTGCGGATTCTTTGCAAACCGCAATAAGTTGTACGATAACTTTGCGACACCAATTGTCGAAGTTGGATTCATGTGACTTTTGCTCTAATATTTTTTCGGGTGAATACACCAGCTGAGCAAGTTCTTCTCGGCTGGCAGGCGATTCGTTGCCGAAAATCCAGTCGATTTTCTCTCTGATTACGCCAGATGCGCTTTTTAGCATGTGTATAAACGCTTCATGCTCGCCATGTAAATCGCTAAAGAAATATTCGGTTCCTTTGGGCAGCGATAGCGTAGCGGACAAATTGACGATTTCCATAGCGGCAGCCTTTTCGCCGGGATACTCTTTTGAGAGTAGACTCATAAATCGTTTGTTTGACATTATAATCTCCTCGGCGTTAGCCTAAGTTTTTTATACTGTTTAATATGGTATGTTTTTGTTCTTCGTACTTGGCAAGCTTTGCTCTTTCGGCGTCGATAAGAGCTGCCGGAGCTTTAGCGACGAATCCTGAGTTGTTCAATTTTCCGGTGGCACGATCGATTTCGAATTGCACGCTCTCAAGCTCTTTGTTGAGACGGGTGAGTTCTTTTTCGGTGTCTACCAGCTCGCCGAGAGGAATGTAAACTTCGGCTATTTCGGAGACGACAACGACGTTTTTGCCGTCGGGAGCAGCGGAAACGATTTCCGTTTTGTTGCCTCCTGCCAGTTTTTCTATAAGCGCCGCCGTTTTTCCGATAAGACTTTGATTTGCGCCGAGCGGTTTGATATAGAGTGCTGTGCGCTTGGATTGGCTAACATTCATTTCGTTGCGAGACGTGCGAATGTCTCGTATCAACTTCATTACAAGTCCCATGTTTTTGCGTTCGGTAGCAAACGCAGTGCGAATTAATTTTCCCTTTGACAATATTCCGCTTACCGACGGGTAGGGCGATATCATTATATCTTCGGCATCTTTGTTGGGAAGCTGATCATAAATTTCCGCCGTTATAAATGGGATAATCGGATGAGCAAGTTTAAGAGCTTCTCTCAGTACGTAAACGAGTACGTTAAGCGTATCGTTGCGTTTTTCGAGGTCGTCGCTGTAAAGACTGACTTTACTCAGCTCTATATACCAGTCGCAGAACTGGCTGCGGAAAAACTCGTAAATCTCGGCTGCCGCAAGTCCGACCTCGTATTTGTCCATAAGTTTGGTTACCTTGCGAGTGCAAGCGTTCAGCTCAGCAAGTATCCACTTGTCGGCAAGAGAAAGGCGGAACGAACCGATTTCTTTAAGTTTGAAATTATCGCAATTGATAAGAACAAATCTCGAAGCGTTCCAAATTTTGTTCATAAAGTTTCGATATCCTTCGAGCTTGTCGAAGGAATATCTTATGTCGCCGCCTGCCGATATTCCGCTAAGAAGCGAAATTCGAAGGGCATCCGCTCCGGTCGTGTCTATTACCTCCAAAGGATCTACGCCGTTTCCCGAACTTTTACTCATCTTTTTGCCTTCGGCGTCCCGAACTATGCCGTGGATAAGCACGTCTTTAAAGGGACGCTTTCCGGTGTAGTGCAGTCCCGAGAAAATCATTCTCGATACCCAGAATCCGATGATGTCGTATGCCGTAACAAGAACGTCGGTAGGGTAGAAAAAGTCTAGGTCTTCGGTCTTATCCGGCCAACCTAAAGTGGAGAACGGCCAAAGCGCAGACGAAAACCATGTGTCAAGTACGTCTTCGTCCTGTCTGAGTTTAGCTCCGCAGTCGGGACATACGGCGACGTCTTCTTTGGATGCGAACTTTTTGCCGCAACTGTCGCAGTAGAATATGGGTATGCGATGTCCCCACCAAAGCTGGCGAGAAATACACCAGTCCTGAGTGTTTTCCATCCAATGCAAATAAGATTTCTCAAAACGTTTAGGAATAAAACGGATATCTTTATTTTTTACCGCTTCGATAGCCGGTTTTGCAAGTTCTGCCATTTTTACGAACCATTGTTTGGATATGAGCGGTTCGATTACGCTGTGACATCTATAGCAGTGGCTTACGTTATTAGCGATATTTTCTATCTTTACCAGGAATCCTTGTTCCTTAAGGTCGCTTACGATGGCGTCTCTCGCCGCATATCTGTCCATGCCGGCATACTTTCCGCCGTTTTTGTTGACGGTAGCGTCGTCGTTCATAATGTTGATAATCGGCAAATCGTGTCTCTTTCCCACTTCGAAGTCGTTGGGATCGTGAGCAGGCGTGATCTTTACTGCGCCGGTACCGAAATCTTTTTCTACGTAAGTATCCGCTACAACGGGGATAAGTCTGCCTACGAGCGGCAAAATAAGGTTTTTGCCTACCAGTTTTTTGTATCTCGGATCGGAGGGATGTACGGCAACCGCAGTGTCACCCAAAAGAGTTTCCGGTCTCGTGGTGGCGATTACGATTTCGCCGCTGCCGTCTTCGAGAGGATAACGTATGTGCCAAAGGTGGGATTCGGACGACTCGTATTCGACTTCTGCGTCGGAAATTGCCGTATGACAGTGCGGACACCAATTGATTATTCGGTCTCCCTGATAAATCAAACCCTCGTTATACATGGTGACAAAGGCTTCTTTTACGGCTTTACTGCACTTTTCGTCCATAGTAAATGCGCTGCGATCCCAATCGCAACTTATGCCCATGCGCTTTTGCTGTTCGACGATACGTCCGCCGAATTTTTCCTTCCACTCGAATGCGCGCTTTAAGAATCCCTCTCTGCCGAGGCTTTCCTTAGTAAGACCGTCTTCTCTCATTTTTTCCACGATTTTTACTTCGGTGGCGATGGAAGCATGATCGGTTCCGGGCAGCCAAAGCGTCTCGAAACCTTTCATACGCTTGTATCTTACGATTGCGTCTTGCAGCGAGCAGTCCAACGCATGGCCGACGTGCAACTGTCCAGTTATATTCGGCGGCGGCATAACGATGGAAAAAGGCTTTTTTGCGCTTTTGTTCGACGCTTTAAAATATCCGCCTTTCAGCCACTTGGCATAGATGCGGTCTTCAAAATCTTTGGGATCGTAAGTTTTGTTCATAATTATATTCCTTGAGTAATTATTTATCACTTTTTACAATTGTAGAAATCATTATATCACACTTGAGATTATAATGCAAGTAATATGTTGCGTCGCTTAACAAAAGAACGACTATCGGCATAGTATGAGGTATAAAAGTTTTTGGAGGAATTTATGAAAAAATTAGCAGTTCTGTTTATGTGCCTGTGTATGATTATGCCGATCGGGTTTGTGGGGTGTAGCGGTCAAAGTAACGTCGTCAGGCTAAACGAAGTTACGCACAGCATTTTTTATGCGCCCTTATACGTTGCCATAAATAACGGCTATTTCGAGGAAGCGGGCATAGAAATCGAATTGGTAAACGGTGGCGGCGCAGATAAAGTTATGACCGCCATTGCGTCCGACAGCGCAGACATAGGACTTATGGGCCCGGAAGCGGCTATATATTGCCATGTCGAAGGACAGCAGAACTATCCCGTTATATTCGGTCAGCTTACGCAAAAGGACGGTTCGTTTTTGGTAGCAAAGACGGCTCAGCCGGAGTTTAAATGGTCGGATTTAAAGGGCAAACGCATGCTCGCAGGCAGAAAGGGCGGAGTGCCGGCAATGACGCTCGAGTATGTGGTAAAAAACAAAGGCGGTCTTGCTTTGAGCGCCCTTAACTTCGATACTACTGTAGCGTTCGATATGATGGTCGGCGCATTCGAAGGAGACGATACCATAGATTACTGCACGATGTTCGAGCCTACTGCAAGCGATTACGAAAAACAAGGCAAAGGCTATGTCGTAGCTTCGGTGGGAGAAGCGTCAGGCGAAATTCCGTATACCGCATTCGCCGCATCCAAAAAGTATATCGAGAAAAATCGGGATACGGTTAAAAGTTTTCTTGCATGCGTACTAAAGGGATATCGTTATATTTGCGATAATTCTGCCGAGAAAGTGGCGGAAGCGCTTGCTCCTTCTTTCGTCGGCATTGACAAGGTGCTGATTGCTGCGTCGGTTACGAGATATTTGGAGATAGACGCTTGGTGCCATACGCCGGTAATGAAGAAAGAGTCGTTTGACTTTTTGCAAAATATAATGACTGAGTCAGGCAACTTAAGCGGCAGAGCGGATTTTGACAAAGCGGTAGATAACAGCATAGCAAAGGAGCTTATCTAAACGTTAATTATTTCTTTCTAAGGCGGACTTTATGGAAATACTCACAATGGAAAACGTCGGGCTAAATTACCAGACGACGGAAAGCGAAACCAAAGCTATAAAAAACGTCACTTTTTCGGTACGGGACGGCGAGTTCGTGGCGCTGGTAGGCCCTTCCGGGTGTGGCAAAACAACGATTTTGTCACTTATCAGCGGACTTATAAAACCGTCTTGCGGCAGTATACGCTTCGGATCGAAAGAAGACGCCAAAGTAGGTTACATGCTGCAAAAGGATACTTTGTTCGAGTGGCTTACGATTGAAAAAAATGTGCTTCTGGGTGCGAAAATAAACAAAAAAATCAGCCGAGAGGTAAAGGAAAAAGCATATACGCTATTGAAAAAATACGACTTATGGGAGTTTAAGGACAGCTATCCGTCCGAGCTTAGCGGCGGCATGAGGCAGAGGGCGGCGCTTATAAGAACGTTGTCGCTAAAACCCGACCTCTTGTTGCTTGACGAACCTTTTTCGGCTTTGGACTTTCAGACGAGACTTGCAGTTGCCGAGGATGTGTTTGCCATAATAAAACAAGAAGAAAAAACGGCGTTGCTTGTGACTCACGATATTTCGGAGGCAGTCAGCCTTGCGGACAAAATCATAGTGCTGTCACGCAGACCGTCAGTAGTCAAAAGAATATTCGATGTAGAACTTGCCGGCGGTCCGCTGGCAAGAAGAGAAAATCCCGCATTTTCCGATTGGTTCGATAAAGTGTGGAAAGAGGTGACAAGTGAAGCTCAGGACGGAAAGAGAAAAGTATCTGTATAAGAGAAAAAGATACAAAATTTTAATTATCGTTACTCAGATTTTGTTACTCGTAGCGTTTTTGGGTTTATGGGAAGGGGCGGCTCGTATAGGGGCAATAGACAGCTTTATAACGTCTTCGCCCTCTCGAATCGGAGCAATGCTATTGAGCTTAAGAGAGCAAGGACTGTGGAAGCATATTTTTACTACGCTAAGCGAGTGCGTTATAGGATTTGCCGTATCGACCGTCGCAGGTATAGCCATAGCCGCAGCGTTGTGGTGGTCGGACTTTTTACGGAAGGTAACCGAACCGTACGTCGTGGTGCTTAACAGTTTGCCCAAGATTGCGTTGGGACCGGTTATAATTATCTGGGTAGGAGCCGGAGCTAAGGCAATAATTATGATGACCGTGCTTATTTGCATTGTCGTTACCATTCTTACGTCGCTCGGCGGGATGATGGAAACGGATGCGGGGAAAATTTTGCTGATGCGTTCGATGGGCGCAACCAAAAGACAGATTTTAACGATGGTTGTATTTCCGTCCGCATTACCCACGCTGTTAGGCGTTTTAAAGATAAACGTCGGGTTGGCATGGGTAGGCACTATTATGGGCGAGTATCTTGTTTCGGGAGCCGGACTAGGATACCTTATAATTTACGGCGGTCAAGTTTTTAAGTTAGACCTTGTCATGACGTCTACGGTTATTCTTTGTTTGCTTGCGGGCATCATGTATTTCGTCGTTGCCGCAGTGGAAAAGCTTGCGATTAGAAACAGATGCGGCTAAACATAATACGACGTAAATTATACCTGCCGCTCCTATAATCGGATACAAATAATTGATTACGCCTGCAAATCCCAGATTGCTTACGATAAGTCCGAGAATAAGAGCGCAGGGCGCAGCGACGTTGTCGAGCTTTTTGCCGAGAAAGTCGGTAAGTCCGTTCATCGCAGTCGTCATGGTAGTGAATATGGAGGCTGCCACCGCAAAAAGAAAAGGATAATACGTCAGTTTCGATTCAGACGCAAGCTTTATAAGCGGCATATCATCGTCGGCTACGTCGCTGCCGTTAAGCGCAAATATTATAAACAGCATAAGTATCGTCATGATGAAGGCGGCTATAAGCGAAGCCCAAAATATAGTTTTGGGCTTTTCGTTTACTCCGACCAGAGCGGTACAAGCAAGCATAATGTTCATGCACACGTAAGTTATTGCGCCGCCGAGACTTTTAGACGTAATCGGATACGGTGACGTATCTCCGAAGTTAAGCAAACATATTGCAAGAATTATTATTACCATGACGGGAGCCAAAAGAAGGCTGCTGTTGATGACCGATTTTAATCCTTTACTTACTATTAAAGTGCAGATAACGCCTGAAAAAGTGGAATAAAGCGGGGATAGAGGAATAACTCCGTTAAGTAACGAATCCATGCCGGACAACATTGCCGATAAAACGATAAGACTGTTTAGAACTAAAAAAAAGTCGGCTACGTATCCGAATTTTTTGAGCAATTTCTTATTTACGTCGGCAAAGTCTTTAGCTTTGAGAACAGACCCGAGCAGACAAAAACCGAAACAAAGCAAAAACAGACACAAGCCTACAGCCAAGGCAATAAGCGGCGGAGCGGGCGAACCGAAGAAAGAAGATATTTCTTTACCGGTTGCAAATCCTGCCCCTATTATTGCGCCTACGATAAGCATTGCCAGCGAAAAGACTCGTCTCATGTTAAATTTTATTACAATATCGGCAATAATAGAACCTTTTTGCGAGCGTCGGGGAATAATAGTGGACGGCAAAAGAATACTAATACAGATGAAAAAATTTTTTTCGGGAGCGACTGTATTCGCATTGATAGGAATCGCCGCCAAGGCAATAGGCGCATTTTATAGAATTCCGCTTACGGCGGTGCTTAAATCGGAAGGCATAGGCGTTTATCAGACCGTGTTTCCTCTCTATGCGCTTGTCCTGACGGCGGCGAGCGGCGGCTTGCCGTGCGCCATAAGTACGTTCGTCAGTCTCAATCGAAGAAGTGCGCATAAAGCTTTAACGCTGTCCGTAATTTCGGTTTCTGCAATTTCTACGTTGATTTTGCTGGTCGTATTTGTTTTTTCCAAGCAAATTGCATCGCTTCAAGGGAATCCCGACGCTTCGGCAGCATACAAATTTATAACGCCCGCCGTGCTTTTTGCAGGTGTAATAGCATGCTTCAGAGGTTATTTTCAAGGATATCAAAATATGTTGCCGAGCGGCATAAGTCAGCTTATAGAACAGATCGTTAAGGCGGCTGTAGGCGTGGCGTTGGCAAAAGCCTGGATAAACAGAGGAGTAATATACGGCGTTTGTGGCGCAGTCGCAGGCGTGACTATAAGCGAAATAGCGGCAACGTTGTTTTTGATTATTACTTACCTGTTTGGAAGAAAAAAGCATACGTTAGATATAAATTACGACGTAGTTGAATTCGGAGAAGACGTAGCGAAAAAAAACAATCGAGAAATATTGAGGGGCATTTATTCGACTGCGCTGCCGGTTACGCTTAATTCGCTTGCGTTGCCTTTGACATTGGCGGCAGATAGTTTTGTGATAATTAATGTACTCGGGAAGCAGGCTACGTCGTTATACGGAGTTTGGAGTGGGCCGGTAGGTTCGATAGTAAACGTGCCGTCTGTAATAAGCGTTGCCGTAGCCGCAGCGGTTTTGCCTGAGGCGGCAAGGGGCGCAAAGGATTTTAGGACAGACAAAATACTTGCTACGCTTTTGCCTGTCTTTTTCGTTTTGTTGTTTTCGGCAAGACCCATACTTGCTACGTTATACCCGTCGCTTAACTCGGAAGAAGGAGAAATTGCAGCCAAACTACTCGGAATTTGTGCGATAAACGTGCCGCTAAGCGGTTTGATTTCGGTATCGTCGGCTTATCTGCAAGCTAACGGACGGGCTAAAATTCCGTTATTGAATCTGGCTATCGGTTGCGTTTTAAAAATAACGGTTTCTCTCGTATTGCTTCCTAGAATCGGGATTTTCGGGGCGGCTATAGGCTCGGTGGTTTGTTATGCCGTCGCCGCTGTTTCGGATATGGCGGCGGCTTTAAAGTGCGGTGGCGTTTTATGTAAAAAAACGCTAGTCGTAATCGTCTGCTCGATTGTTTTCGGATTGGTTTATTTGCCGTTAAGTTCGTTGCGAACGGTAAAGTCTGCTTTATTAGCAGGATTGGCGGCATCGACGGTGTATTTTTTGCTGTTACTTAAAACAAAATGTATAAAAATAAAGCAAATTACTTTATAAGTCTTGCTATTTGGCTGAATTTGTTGTATAATAAGGTCGATGAAATTTTAAAGATTGTTTTTTCGGCGCATCGATCGGTTGAGTTTGAGTTGTGTAAAATCTTAGTTCGTTCGATGTTTATGCGCCGTGACGGAGAGGAATTATGCTTGATATAAAATTAATCGTAGAAAATGCCGATTATGTAAAAGACGCTATGAGCCATCGCAGCGGAAAATACGACGTAGACAAAGTACTATCGCTTTATGCTAAACGTAGAGAGATTTTGATGGAAGTGGAAGCGAAAAAAGCCACTCGAAACAAAGTCAGCGATGAAATAGCCGTTATAAAGAGAAATAAGGGCGATGCTTCGGCAATGATAGCCGAGATGAAAGAACTCGGGGAGGAAATCAAGGAGTTGGACGCCGCTCTTGCAGAGATAGAACCTGCGCTCAAAGAGGCGGTGCTTTCTATCCCCAATGTTCCCGATAAGAGCGTGCCTATAGGCAAGGACGACAACGACAACGTGGAAGTTCGCAGAGTGGGCGAACCGAGAGTCGCCGATTTCGAGCTTAAGCCGCATTGGGACCTCGGCGCTTCTCTCAATATTCTCGATCCGCAGACGGCTGCAAAAATAAGCGGAGCAAGGTTTACAGTATACAGAGGTTTGGGAGCAAGACTCGAGCGTTCGATATACAATTTTATGCTGGATACGCATACCGCTAACGGATATACCGAGATATTTCCGCCGTTTATGGTAAACAGAGCCAGCATGACCGGCACGGGACAATTACCAAAGTTCGAAGACGACGCCTTTAACGTAAAAAACAACGATTTCTTTCTTATCCCTACGGCGGAAGTGCCTGTAACCAACATGTACAGGGGCGATGTCATAACCGAAAAGTTGCCGCTCAAATTTTGCGCATATACCGCATGCTTTAGAGCGGAGGCGGGTAGCGCCGGAAGAGATACAAGGGGACTTATCAGACAGCATCAATTTAATAAGGTGGAATTGGTTAAGTTCGTAAAACCGGAAGACAGCTTTGACGAGTTGGAAAAACTCACCGCAGACGCAGAGTCTATTCTCAAAAAATTGGGTTTGCCGTACAGAGTCGTTTGTCTGTGTACCGGTGATACCGGATTTTCTTCGGCAAAAACTTATGATATAGAAGTTTGGATGCCTTCGTACGGCAGATATGTAGAAATATCTTCTTGTTCTAATTTCGTGGATTACCAGGCAAGAAGAATGAATATAAAGTACCGCAAAGAAGACGGCTCCACTGCGCTTGTTCATACTCTTAACGGCAGCGGTCTCGCAGTGGGACGTACAACGGCGGCTATTATGGAAAATTATCAAAACGCAGACGGTTCTATTACCGTACCGGAAGTTTTGAGGCCGTACATGGGTACGGACATTATAAAGTAAGAGGAATCTGACTAACTAATGATCATTACGGCGATAGTACAAGCTATAAAATCTTTTTTTGCGGCAATCGGTAAAATTATTGCTTGGCTTTTAACTGCGCTGGGACTATGGGTTCCGCTACTATATTCGGTGATTTTTCTTATCGTTATTGCAATTGCTGGTATACCTATCGAAACGACGGGCACGGCTTATTTCTTGGGATTGTTTGTTTCGCTCGGATTGGCGTTATGGATAAGTATGGCAGTGTCTGCGAGGAAGAACAAAACGAAAAAGGAAAAGAAGGTCGATTACAATGTGGCAGAGGCGAAAAAAAAGAATCGAAAATCGGTTCCCGATGAAAATATTACCGTAAACTCGCCGCAACCTGTCGGCAGCGCAACGCAAGTAACCGGGGACGTTTTGCAAAGCGCAGTTCCTCCTTCGCAGCCACAGATGCAGCAGGGATATATTCAGCAGCAAAACGGTTATGCGCAGGCGTACGGACAGTATCCCGCCCATCAGCCTTCTTATCAGCAACCGATGCCGCCGCAGCAAAACTATACGCAGCAACAAGCTATGCCTGCGCAAAACGGATTTGTTCCGTATACGATGCCGTCGCAATATCCGCCGCAACGTCCGCAAAACAGTGATACGTTTGCGCCTTATGACGGCGTTAGCACATCCGAAAAGGCTGACGGACTCGGTTGCGCAGGGTATTCGTATCCGCAAAATCCGACGCAATCCGTTTTTACGGAAGAGCAAAAAAGGTCGGCGACGTATTATGCTGACAGGGCAGCGGCGACTTACGACGAAAAGCCTCGTATATTTAGGTTGCGCAGCAATCCGAATATGCTTGTTTACGAATACAGCGACAGATTGGATTATTACAAAAAGGACGGAGACTACAGGCAGTTTTTGTATTCGGAAAAAAAGAGATAACGTTTGTAAAATCGTAAAGCAAGCGTAGATGACAAATAAAAACGGAACGATAGGAAGTCGTTCCGTTTTTTTGTATACGTAATTTAATTTCTTCGACACAATTAAGAGTTTATATGCTTCGATTTCATAAAATGATAATTTGAAACGCACCTTTTACGAATTTCTAGCGGAAAGTGCGTAATTCACAAAAAACGTTTGTATTTAAACGGCGCTTATGTCGTCAAAAACGTTTTTTGCGTAAGTGCTATTTTTCGGTTCTGTTCAGTAAACATACTGCAGTCGCAGCCATACCGTCACCTTGACCGATTACGCCCATTCCCTCCGTTGTGGTTGCGGAAACGTTAATTTGATGTAGTTCCAGATTCATACGCTCGGCGAGCGTTTGTCTGATGTTCGTCATAAAGGGACTGAGCTTCGGCTCTTTTGCAATGACTACGGCGGAAACGGACATTATCGAGTATTTGGCTTCCGATACATATCGCATAACTTCGTCGAGAAGCTCTAAGCTGTTTGCGTTTTTGTACTGCTCCGTGGACGGAAACAGTACGCCGATGTCGGGCATGCCGATTGCCGACAGTAATGCGTCCATAACGGCATGTGTAAGAACGTCTGCGTCGCTATGACCTAAAAGACCTTTTTTGTTAGGAATTTCCACTCCGCCCAAAATGAGCTTGCGCTTTGGTACGAGTCGATGAAAATCAATACCGTTACCTATTTTTTGGCATGGAGGCAATGCAATTATGTCTTGAGGCGTCGTTATTTTTTTGTTGGAAGGATCGCTCTCTACTATCACCGGAGCGTAACCGTAGGCGGCAAATACCGCACTGTCGTCAGTGTAAAGAGAGTTGGGGTTTTCCGCTGCTTTCAGGTATGCGTCAACGATTTTTTTTGTGTCAAATGCCTGTGGCGTTTGGACGTTGTACAAACCGTCTCGTTTTATGTTTTTTACTATCATGCCGTTTTCTACTCGTTTTATAGTGTCGACGGTTGGAGTTGCCGCTATGCCGCTGCCGTGCGTTTCGGCAGATTTTATACATTTTTCTATTATTTCTTTTGTAACGAACGGTCTGGCTGCGTCATGAATAATTACTGTAGGAGAGGTCGCTTTTTTGAGTCCGTTTAGAACGCTCAAGAATCTTGTTGCGCCGCCGACTGTAACCGTTGCAGAGTACGGAGCGGATATTTCTTTAATTTCGTCGATATCGTCTTCGGCTGCGACAACTATCAAAGAGTTGCAAAACGGAGCGAATGCGTCCAAACAGTATTCGATGGCGGTCTTTGCCCCAAAATAGCAAAGGACTTTGTTTTTTGCGGTTTTTGCTCTTGCGCCTTTTCCTGCGCAAAGAATAACTGCGTCAGTTGATTTCATAAAGTTCGTGCGCCTCCTCTTTGTTCGCTTTTTCGTTAAGTCCTTTAACGGTAAAAGTCAAATTCCCGGAAAGGAAGGCTATGGTTACGACGTCGCCTATTTTCAGACGATAAGACGGCTTGACTTCTTTGCCGTTAACGATGACTTTTCCGTTGTCGCATGCGTCCGCAGCTACCGAACGTCTTTTTAATATTCTGGATACTTTCAAAAATTTATCTACTCTCATTTGGTTCACTCAAATTATATTATGTATTTTGCTGTGCTATGTCCGTTTGACAGCCTCTAATATCTTGCTCCTATAAACTTGTCCTAAATGTATAATAACTGAACAATAAAAACAAGATAATTGCTTTATATATCAAGGGTTGTCGCAGAACTGCGGCTACGATAAGTGTAACACATTTATAAATAATCGTCAAGCGCATAGTTCGCAAACGTACTCTTACAACGGATTGCTCTTTATACAATATAATAATGATATTTTTATTGTTCTTACAAAACAAATAGCGTGGACGCAACCATTACATATCTTTCCTTAATGATATAGGCTAAAGAATAGGCGAAAGATAAAAGCGCACAAACGGCAGCTAAAAGTATAAAGAGATATGTATAGTAAAACACTCCGCATTGTCGAGCAAGCGGAGTGTTTTACTGTGTAAGCGAAATAATGCAGTAGAGAAAGAGTTTAGGCGAGAGTGGATGTCCTTAAGGAAAAAGCGGTATAAAGGGAGAAAGGTAGCAGCAGAAGAAGGGTGAAAAAGCGCAGAGAGAAAAAATAAAAAAAGTTTAAAAAAAGGGATAAAAACAGTTGACAAGGGAAGGGATATATGGTATTATGTACAGGCTGTCTGCGAAAAAGCGGCGGCAGAGCACATTGAAAATAGAATAGAGAAGCAAAGAAAGAAAAAACACACAAACAACAAAGTCAATTTTAACGGAAGTCAGTGAAGTTAAGAGCGATGAGTTGAACTCAAGATATTTAGCGACGAAAGTCGGTAGATATACCATAATTTAAGAGTTTGATTCTGGCTCAGGACGAACGCTGGCGGCGTGCTTAACACATGCAAG